>Ga0302326_10001398_pt1 | contig 61548 bp, 44 predicted proteins | sample Palsa_T0_3_FD_202264 | JGI IMG/M metagenome (GOLD analysis project Ga0302326, IMG submission 202264) | Peat permafrost microbial communities from Stordalen Mire near Abisko, Sweden - Palsa_T0_3 | ecosystem: Environmental > Terrestrial > Soil > Palsa > Peat permafrost | place: Sweden: Abisko...
CTGCACGGCTACCGATCCTTCCCCAACTCCTGAAGCGACGCGCTTCACCGAACCGTGCCGCACGTCACCCACCGCAAAAATCCCAGGCACATTGGTTTCCAGCAGGAAAGGATCGCGTTCCAGCGTCCAGCCCTTGGGGCGCTCGCCATCGACGAAAAGGTCGGGGCCGGTTAACAGGAAACCGCGATCGTCTCGCTCGACCATGCCCGCTAGCCAATCCGTTCGCGGCAACGCCCCGATAAAAATAAACATAGAGCTCGCGGGCACGCGCTCGACCTTTCCCGTATCCGAACACTGGATGGAAACCTCCTCGAGATGCGTTTCGCCATGCACTTCGGCCACGCTGGCGTGCGCCCAAACTTGAATTTTGGGCGTCTCCTTAATTTGATCGATCAGGTATTGCGACATGGTGACCGAGAGAGAACTTCCGCGCACCAGGATAAATACTTTTTCCGCGTACTTGGCGAAATTCATGGCCGCCTGCCCCGCCGAATTCGCGCCGCCCACCACGTACACGGTTTCTCCCACGCAGGAAATCGCCTCCGTGGCGCCGCCGCCGTAGTAGACCCCCGCGCCCTGCAAGCGATCGATTCCAGGCACGTCAAGGCGCCGCCATTGCACGCCCGTGGCGATCATCAGCGCGTGACAGGAAAATTCGCTTTCGTCGGCCAGCTGAATGATTCGGTAAGGGCCTTCCATCCGCACACCGGCCGCTTCCGCCGCCAGGATTTCCACGCCGAATCGCTGCGCCTGCACCACCGCGCGCCGCGCCAAGTCACCGCCGCTCAGCCCCGCGGGAAAACCTAAATAATTTTCGATGCGCGAGCTCATGCCCGCCTGTCCGCCCGGCGCTTCCCGCTCGACGATCACCGTATGCAGGCCTTCCGAGGCTCCGTAAACGGCGGCTGCAAGCCCTGCCGGCCCTCCGCCAATAATCGCCAGATCGTAGAAATTCGTTTGCGCGCGCGTTCGCAGGCCGACTTTCTGCGCGACTTGCGCCGGAACGCATTCGAGCAGCTTCGTGCCGTCCGGAAATAGAACGACAGGAAGACTCGTAGCTTCCGGGCCCAGACTCTCCAGCAAAACCTTCGTCTCCGGGTCGCTTGCGGAAATCTCCGCGTCGATCCACTGATAGGGGACATGATTGCGCGCGAGGAAATCGCGCAATTCATACGAGCGTGGCGACCATCGCGTGCCCAGCACGCGAATCCCCGAATAGGCCGGATGGTACGACGCCTGCCAGTCTTCCAGCAAATCGTCCAGTTGCGGGTAGAGGTGCTCGGCGGGCGGGTCCCACGGCTTCATGAAAAAAAAATGAATGCTGGCCTGATTAATGGCGCCGATCGCGGCGGTCGTGTCGGCGTACGCGGTGAGCAGGGCGCGCTTGGCCTCCGGATAAATCCGCATCGCTTCCTGCAAAAAGTGTACGCCGTCCATGCGCGGCATGCGCTGATCGGCCAGCAGCAGGGCCACGCTATCGCTGCGGAGTTTCAACTGCTTCAGAAGGTCCAGCGCGCTTTCGGGAGATCCACTGCCCAGCACGCGATAATCGGCGCCGTAATGCGAACGCAAGTCGCGTTCAATCGCCCGCAAAACGTCGGCGTCGTCGTCCACACTCAGTAAGACAGGTTTCGCCATAGTGGGTCCCAGAGTTAGAAGATGGAGCTAATTTCAAGCTACGCGGCACCAGATCAGTTTGATTGGATGCCCGTGAAATCCTTTGGTCGCAGAATTATACAGCCGCGGCCCAAGTGGCGCGGGCTTTAGCCTGCGGATTTTGGCGCGCGCCAGGCCAAACCCCACAGGCTGAAGCCCGCGCCACTGAACCCTCACGTTGATCGAGATCGAAAAGGATAACTATACCCACAACCATAGTGGAAGATGCGATAAAGTGTAGCGGCGGAGCGCTGAACACTTCTTTTCTTTGGCGGCCATGATCGGTAAAACGATTTCGCACTATCGCATTCTCTCGCAGCTCGGCGGCGGCGGGATGGGTGTGGTCTACGAAGCCGAAGACCTGAAGCTGCGCCGCCACGTCGCCCTGAAATTCCTGCCTCCAGAAATGGAAAACGATCCCGCGGCGCGCGAACGCTTCCAGCGCGAAGCCTTTGCCGCCTCCGCGCTCAATCACCCGAACATCTGCACCATTTACGAGATCGACGAAGCCGATGGAAAACATTTCATCGCCATGGAATTGCTCGAAGGGCAGACGCTGAAACACCGGCTAAGCGGGAAGCCTCTACCTCTCGAAGAAATTCTTGAACTGGCCACGGAAATCGCTGATGCCCTCGACGCGGCCCACGCCAAGGGTATCGTGCATCGCGACATCAAGCCCGCAAATATTTTTGTCACGGCTCGCGGGCAGGCGAAGATCCTGGATTTTGGCTTGGCCAAAGTAGCCCCGCGGGATGAAGGCGCCACGCTGGTAGCAGAAGCGCAACAGCCCACCGTGTCCAAAGAAGACTTGACCAGCCCGGGCACGACGCTGGGCACCGTTGCCTACATGTCGCCCGAGCAGGCCCGCGGCGAAGAGCTGGACGCGCGCACGGACCTGTTCTCCTTTGGCGTCGTGCTCTACGAGATGGCCACCGGCAAACTTCCATTTCCAGGCGCCACCTCGGCGGTCATCTTCCACGCGATTCTCAGCCAGCCTCCGATTTCGCCGCAGGAGCTTAATCCGCAAATCCCATCAAAACTCGAGGAGATCATCCACAAGGCTCTGGAGAAGGACCGCAAGCTGCGCTATCAGAGCGCCGCGGATTTGCGGGCCGATCTAGCGCGCATGAAGCGCGACACGGATACAAGCCGCACAGCTGTCAGCGTGGCGGCCGTCGAAACGCCCGCTCATCCCTGGTGGAAAGGCAAAGCGGCTATCGCCACAGCTGCGGTTGCGCTGATTGTGGTGCTGGCGGCCGCGGTCTGGTTCTACCGGCTCCGTGCGGGGAGCGGCGACGCGATCGACTCGCTAGCGGTCTTGCCCTTCGTGAACGCCAGCGCCGATCCCAACGCGGAGTACCTCAGCGACGGAATCACCGAGAGTCTGATCAACAGCCTGTCGCAGCTGCCCCATCTGAAAGTGATGTCGCGCGACTCCGCCTTTATGTATAAGGGCAAGGACACCGACGCGCGGAAGGTCGGACAAACGCTCGGCGTTCGCGCTGTCCTCAAAGGCCGGGTGGTGCAGCACGGCGATGACCTGGAAATCAGCGCCGAACTCGTGGACGCGCGCGATGACAGCCACATCTGGGGCCAGCAATACAGCCGCAAGGCTTCAGACATTTTCGCCCTGCAGGGCGACCTCGCTAAAGAAATGACTTCCATGCTGCGCGTGCGCCTGACTGGCGAAGACGAAAAGCGCATGATGAAAGCACCCACCGACAACCCCGAGGCGTACCAGGATTATTTGAAGGGCCGTTACCTATGGAGCCGGGCGACCGAAGACGGCGTGAACAAGGGCATTGAGTACTTTCAGCAAGCCATCGCAAAGGATCCCAATTACGCTCTGGCCTACGCGGGCCTGGCCGACAGCTACACGCTTCTGGCCGGCCTGGCCGTTGCGCCGCCCAAGGAGTCGTTTCCGAAAGCGGAGGCGGCGTCGCTCAAGGCAGTGGAACTGGACGAGACACTGGGCGAAGCCCACGTGTCGCGCGGTTTCATTCTGGGCTTGTACGACTGGGACCTGCCCGGCGCCGACAAGGAATTCCTCCGTGCGATTGAGCTCAACCCCAACAATTCAAATGCCCACCACTTATACGGCATTATTTTGTTGCACGCCGGACGCCTCGACGATGCCATGAGTGAAGAAAGACGCGCTGTGGAACTCGATCCCCTCTCGCCCGTCGCCAACAGGGCAGAGGGGGCCATGTTCTTCTATCAGCGAAAGTATGACCAGGCCATCGAACAGCTGAAAAAAACCTTAGATTTGGCTCCAAACTTCGGCCTGGCGATCAACGACCTGGGTGAGGCTTACCTCGAGAAGTCGATGTTCGCGGAGGCGATTGCCGAATTTGAAAAAGGGGTGGCCATGCCGCTCGGCAAGGTAGCGCCCTTGTCTAGCCTGGCGTATGCCTATGCCCGGGCAGGAAGAAAGGCGGAGGCTCAGAAGATCCTCGATCAGCTGAACAAGCTCTCCAAGCAACAGTACATTCAACCTCGATTGATGGCCAGAATTTATGTGGGGCTGGGAGACAAGGACAAAGCTTTCGAATTCCTGGAAAAAAGTTTCGACGATCGTTCCATCGAATCCGGGTTTGCGACTTTGAACGTGGACCCGACCTTCGACCCGCTCCGCTCCGACCCGCGTTTACCCGAACTCCTTCGCCGGATGAATCTGCAGCCATGATCGGGAGAACCATTTCGCATTATCGCATTCTGTCGCAGCTCGGCGGCGGCGGGATGGGTGTGGTCTACGAAGCCGAGGACCTCAAGCTGCGCCGCCACGTCGCCCTGAAATTCCTGCCGCCCGAAATGGAAAACGATCCCGCGACGCGCGAACGCTTCCAGCGCGAAGCCTTTGCCGCCTCCGCGCTCAATCACCCGAACATCTGCACGATTTACGAGATCGACGAAGCGAATGGAAAACACTTCATCGCCATGGAATTGCTGGAAGGGCAGACGCTGAAGCATTTGATTCGCGGCAAGCCGCTCGATATTGAGGAAGTCCTGGATCTTGGCGTGCAGATCGCCGACGCCCTCGACGCGGCTCACGCACAAGGGATCGTGCATCGCGACATCAAGCCCGCCAACATTTTTGTCACCAAGCGAGGCCATGCGAAAATTCTCGATTTCGGGCTGGCGAAACTCACGGCTCAGCCAAAACCTGTGCCGCCCGGTATGGGGGAGACCGTTTCCACAGAAGCAACGCAAGTTGCCGAGGAGCAACTGACGAGTCCGGGAACCGCTATGGGAACGGTCGCCTACATGTCTCCCGAGCAGGCGCGGGGCAAGGAACTGGACGCACGGACCGACCTGTTCTCTTTCGGAGCCGTGCTGTATGAAATGGCCACGGGTTCCCTTCCTTTTCGGGGAGATACTTCCGCCATCATTTTTGATGCCATTCTAAATCGCGCACCGGCCGCGCCCGTGCGCTTGAATCCTGAAATCCCTCCTAAGCTCGAAGAGATTATTCACAAGGCGCTCGAGAAAGACCGCGAATTGCGCTGCCAGAGCGCGGCGGAACTCCGGGCGGACCTGAAGCGATTGAAGCGGGAGTTGGATTCCGGCAAAAGCGGAGTGGTTCGGGCCCAGGATGGAACAGGCGATGCGACGGCTCCGGCGGCGGCACCCAGCGCAAGTGCAATGGCCCCCGGCACCGTTTCAACCTCCTCGTTGCCGGCCCCGACAGTTGCGGCGCGAACCTGGTGGCGCGGCAGAGCCGCCATGGCGATTGCCGCGGCGATCGTGCTGGCGGCGCTGGCAGGCGGGGCCTGGTATTACCGGACGCGTTTGGGCGGCGAGACGATCGACTCGGTGGCCGTACTGCCTTTCGTGAATGCGAGCGGCGATCCCAATACCGAATATTTGAGCGACGGCATCGCCGAGAGCTTGATCAACAACTTATCGCAACTGCCCCATTTGAAAGTGATGTCGCGCGAATCCGCCTTCCATTACAAGGGCAAGGAAACGGATGCGCGGACCATTGGGACCGAGCTGGGAGTTCGCGCCGTTTTCGAGGGCCGGGTCATGCAGGAAGGCGACAACCTGGCAATCAGCGCGGAGCTGATCGACGCCCGCGACGACAGCCACATCTGGGGCCAGCAGTACAGCCGCAAAGTATCCGACATTTTCGCGCTGCAAAACGACATCGCCAAGGAAATCACGACGGCGCTGCGGACGCGCCTGACCGGCGAAGATGAAAAGCGACTGGCCAAGACTTACACGACGAACCCCGAAGCCTATCAGGATTATTTGAAGGGCCGTTACTGGTGGAATAAACGAAGCGAGGAGGGATTAAAAAAGGGCATCGAATATTTTCAGCAGGCCATCGCCAAGGATCCCGCCTACGCCCTGGCTTATTCCGGGGTGGCCGATGGCCACAGTCTGCTGGCCGTGTACGGGTATGTTCCGCCGAAAGAGAGTTATCCGAAAGCCAAGGACGCCGTGTTGAAGGCGCTGCAACTGGACGACACACTCGCCGAAGCTCACGCCTCACTGGCGGCGATCATGGCGGTCTACGATTGGGACTGGACAGGCGCCGATAAGGAATTTCAGCGATCGCTTCAGCTCAACCCAACCTACGCCAGCGCCCACCAATGGTACGCGCAATACCTATCCGAGACGGGACAGGTGGAAGCGGGTATCACGGAGTACAAGCGGGCCTTGGAACTCGACCCTCTATCGCTCGTGATCAACAGGGAATTGGCGGGGACCGGATATTACTATGCCCGGAAGTATGACCTAGGGATCGCGCAACTGCGGAAGACACTCGAGATGGACCCGAACTTCCCTTCGGTGCATGACGAGTTGGGCGAGGCACTCAACCAAAAATCGATGTACCCGGAAGCCATTGCAGAGTTTGAAAAAGAGTTGGCAAATTTCCCTGACAGCTCCTACTCGCTCTCCGATCTCGGAATTGCCTATGCGCTGACAGGACAAAGAGGGGAAGCGCAGAAGATCCTGGATCGTTTTGGCGAACTCTCAAAACGAAAATATGTTTCGGCACAGAATGAGGTGGCGATCTATGCCGCGCTAGGAGAGAAAGACAAGGCCTTCGAGTCTCTGGAAGAAAGTTATTTGGATCGTTCCATCGATATGTTTGAATACGTGAAAGTGGCCCCCATCTACGATTCGCTGCGCCCGGACCCGCGCTTCGGAGCCATCCTGCGGCGCATGAATCTGCTGCCGTGACTCGATGATGGGCGCGATTATTTCGCACGATCGCGTTCCGAATGGGGCCGCCGGCGGAACGTGATTGGTCCATGAAGCGAAGTAGATTGACCGGCGCCGGCATGTTTCGCTCCACTCGCGGCGCGTGAGTATTCGGAATTTCAGGAGGATTGATGATCATTTTTGCACCCAGAATCCGGCGGTGCGCGCTATCCCTACTCACAATTGCGGCTTCAGGTTTGCTGGCGTCCACGATTGCACAAACTCAGACAAGTGTGGAGAGCAAGCCGGGGGGCAAATTATCGGGGCCGGGCAGAGTGGCGCTGTACGCGGCCGTGGGGGACGAGCTGACGCAATATGACGTGGATGTCGATGGCGCGACCCTCGTCAAGCGAGGTTCGATCACGCTTCCGGAAAAGGTGCAGGAAGCGGCCCTTCATCCTTCGAAACGGTTTCTTTATATTGCCTGGAGCAACGGCGGGCCCAGCCCTATGGTGCCAGAGAGCGTCACGTCCGGCAGCCACCACGGCCTGAGCGCATTTCGCATCGACCCAGCCTCCGGCGCGTTGCTTCCCCACGGCCAGCCCGCGGCGCTGCCCTCGCGCCCGATTTATGTGACCGCGGATGTCCCCGGGACGCACGTGCTCACCGCCTACAATGTTCCCAGCGGCATCACGGTTCACAGCATCGAGGCGGACGGGACCCTTGGGGCGCAAGTCAAGGAGCCGCCCGGGCTGGACGTGGGAATTTACGGCCATCAGGTGCGCGTCGATCCTTCGAACCAAACGGTAATTCTCGTGACGCGCGGCAACGGGCCGACGCCGAGCAAGCCGGAAGACCCGGGCGCGCTGAAACTTTTCAGCTACAAGGATGGATTGCTGGCCAACAAGATATCCATCGCTCCGGGAGGAGGCTTCAATTTTCAATCCCGGCATCTGGATTTTCATCCTACCGGGCCATGGGTATTTTTAACGCTGGAGCGGCAAAACAAGCTCGATGTTTTCGAGAAAATGAAGGACGGAATGCTCAACGCGAGTCCGCTGTTCTCCAAGGACACTTTGGCCGATCCGGGCAACGTGCGGCCGGGGCAGGCCGTGGGGACCATCCACGTGCATCCAAATGGAAAATTCGTCTACCTGGCCAACCGAGCGAACGGCACTGTGGATTTCGAAGGAAAGCCCGTCTTCGTCGGAGGAGAGAACAGCATCGCCGTGTTCGCGATCAATCAAGAAACCGGCGAGCCGACGCTTATCCAGAATGCTGACTCGCATGGAATTCACGTGCGCACGTTCGCCCTGGACCCGAGCGGCAAGATTCTCGTTGCGGGCAACATGATGCAGATGTCCGTGCGCGGCAAGGATGGGGTAAAAACCGTTCCAGCAAGCCTGGCCGTATTCCGCGTGGGAAACGACGGGAAACTCGATTTCGCCCGCAAATACGACCTCAACGTGGGCAGTAAGAATTTGTTTTGGATGGGAATGGTCCCTCTGCCATAGGCAACTCACGACCGGCGGAGCCGCTTTCGCCGGCCGGGTGTGAGTGATCTTCGGCACGCGAGACCAACGAGGGGATACGATCTGCCGCCCGTTGGCCGCGCGCCGAACCTACGAAATTCTAGAACTCGCCGCGCAGGAAGTCCGCGAAATTGGCCACGTTGATCGTGCCTGTTCCTACCGCGGGATTGTAGCCCTCACTGCCGTGATAGAACCAGTTGTTGCCGTACTTGATTGCCTTGAGCGGCGCATTCGGCCCCTCGTACGCTTGGCCGTTGCGCACCAGATCGTACAGCGCGAAGTTCAGTAATCCGATCCGCCCGTGCACGTAATCGCCAAGCAGAGCCGAGACGCCGTTTAATTGCGGCGCAACGAAACTTGTGCCGCCAACACCCGTTAAAATGCCATATCCGGTCACGTCTGAGGTGTAGTAAATCTCGTAGCCTGTGTACGGATCGGCGTTGAACGATGCGTCCGGAACATTGCGGCCCGGAAAATACGGCGGCAGGACGTAGAAGGTTCCAATCCCATACGTCTCGTAAAAGTAGGGACCGGCGATCCAGACCTGCCCCGGCTGGGTAAGTTGAACGCCATGTACGCCATACTGGTAGAAGGGTTCCAAAAATTCAAAGCTCACGCCTCCGCCGCCTCCCACCGGGAAGATTCCGCATACCGTGGGATCCGGGGTGCCTTGGGCGGCGCATAGGCCCTCGAGATAATCCCATCCCCACACCCTTTCGTGCGGGACGTGAACGGTATACAGCGGAGGAGTGCACGCGGAAGTCACGCAGAGTTCCGCGGTGAAGGCCAGCGTCGTGCCTCCGCCGGAGGTCATAGCCGTGTCCGTTCCCGGATAGTCCACGGCCAGCGGCTCGCTGCAGCTTTGCGGCGCTGCGGGCGAATAGGGGCCGTAGCAGTAAAGGCTGTCTTGCACGTCGTAGGCGCCCGCGTCTCCCGATGCGGCCGAGAAACTCTGCCCCTGGATCGCGGCGCGAACCAGAAATTGGTGAGTCGCTTGTATGAGGCTCACGGTATTTCCCGTAATCGGATCGCTCACCGGACCGTTTTCAAGATTGTCGAACCACTCCCAAAAACCCCAGCTCGTCGAAAGAGTGTCCGCCGCGTTGGCATCGACCGCCGCGGCAAAGGCGTCGACAAAGGCTTGATTGGTATTCGGCCCCTGATAAATGATGACTTTTGCTCTCGGAGCGATTCCTCCCGACTGTTCGACATCCAGGGTTGTCTCGGCCGAGCCGGAGTCGTCGCTGGGAGCGCCGGGCCCGCCATCGACGTTGACGACGCTGATACGATTCGGATCGAAATCCAGACCGAGCGCGCTCCAGTAGGCGATGGCATCGCTGGGCGTCATGCTTGCAAACGTCACGATGCCGATGGTGCGGCCCCGCCCCTTCACGCCGCGGGCATACAGAGGGTCTACATCGTAATAAGCGGCGAAATCGGTAACCGTCAAGGACCCGAAAGCATCGCCCTTCGGCGTGGACAATCCTGGGGCAGATTTCGCCACGGCCAGATTTTTGGGAACGATCATGAGGTGTGGTCGGAGTGTGGGGCGGGTGTCGAGCCCAAATATGCCCGACACCGATCCGGAAATTTCAGAAGGGATGGTCGCATGGCTCAGCGGAGCGCGATATGTGTAGCCCGCCACGCCTGCGCGCGCCGCAACTTCAAAATTATGCAGGCTCACCGCGAAAGCGCTTTCTATTGCCGCCGGCACTCCCGTCACTTTCAGAGTCGTTGCGGTGGTGCGTTCGACTGTCAGCCCATACTTGGCCAGGCTTGCCACCACTTTTGCCACGTCGGCATCGGCGGGCGCAAAGCGCGTCACAAAATCGTTCGCGGAGAGAAACTGGTGATACTGCGGATCACCCGGCGTGTACAGCGACTTCATCAACGCCTCAGCATCGCTCAGGTTCGGCAGCCTGAGGGAGATCGTTACCGAGATCGACGTCGTCCCCGCCTGCGCCTTGAGCTCGCCCAAATCGATGGCCGCAGGCGTGGCCGCGGTAGGATAGGGTACCGCCTTCGCCGCAGCTGCGTTTTGGGCCTTGGCGCTTGGGAGCATTGCCAGCGCCAGGAATATCGCGAGAAAAACAGCCTTTGAATTTCTCATGGCTTTTCTCCTCATTGCGGAATTGTGCCTCAGCGGCAGCGGGGACGAATCGCCGGGGTTTCAGAAAATCTTTATCCAGAACTCCCTTTTGGACAAGAATCTACGGATGGTATTCCTCACTCCCAGGTCGCGTCAATGGAATTGGAGAAGGGTTGAGTGAGCCACCTCTTTGGCCTGAGGCACGTGGGAACCTTGTGTCTCGCCGATCGTGGGGGGAAGCTCTTTCCGACAAGAGCTTCCCCGCTACGATCACGATTTGTTAAACAGAATAAATCCTGTTCCGCAACGTGCTAATACTGCGGTTCCAGGGTGATTAAGGCTCCCATCTTCGGCGTTCCGATACCCGTAGCCAAATCGAAGCCGGGGGTGGTTGGGAATAGACCGTTGTTGTTGGTTGTTTGCCCAAATCCGGTGATGTCGTTGAAAAACCCATGATAATCCACGTTATACAGGAAGTAGAAAAACGGGTTGGCGTTGCCGATTCGGTGGTGCCAGTAGCCGTCGTGGTCGCCGATGATCGCCGACACGAAGGGCGACGATAGGCTGGTGCCGCCGATGCCGAACCAGCCGGGAGGAATTTCAGTTCCGCTGAAGGTGCCACATGTGCTGTACGGTGTATCGGCGTTGCCGGTGCAGTATTCCGCATAGCCCGTATACGGGTCAGCATTGGCGGAGACATCCGGAACTTCCCGGCATGGCCTTCCCAATTTTGCTAGCGAGCATTGGGTGGTGCCATTGCCGTACGTCGTGTAGCGGTTAATGATACCCGGCCCAACCTGGTAGAAAGGACGGCCCCAGTATTGGCTGCTCCCGCCGCCACCCGCGCCGGTTGCGGCGCACCAGAAGAACCCTCCCTGGCCGTCGTTGGCTGGGCTCGCCGCGCCCGCGTTGCATAGGTTGTCGACATTCCAAATTGTCTCCTCGCCTTTCGGGTAACTCGGATTTGGGTCCGTGCCCGGATTGAAGGATTCGAGTGAAGTACCACCAACGGATGTCACCCAAGGCTGGGAGGGGGGGTCTAGAGCGTTGACGTTCGTCGCTCCATCGGTGCGGATGCACTCGAAAGCGCCGGTGTCGCCCGCGGCACCGAACACACTCTGTCCTTGAAGAGCCATCTGCTCGAAGATCACGTTTTCGGCTTCGATGTATGCAGGGCTATTGACATCTTCGCATACGGCCCAGCTTGAGCTGATTACATCGGCAGAATCATCTTGCGCAATCTTCGTGTACTCATCGAGCTCGGTCTGCCCGGTGTAATCGTTCGGAGCGTTGTAGACGAGGATATGGGCTGCGTCCGGCGCGATCGCCAGCGTCATCTCGATGTCGGCGTCGACTTCGATGTCTCCCGAGTATCCATTGTAGTCCGGTGGACAAGTATCTCCCGTTGGACAGATGGGGTTGAGCGGGCCGCCGTCCACGATGATGTCGACGAGCGGCGGTTCGTACCACCAGCCATAGAAGTGTTTCGCCCACCTGTCGATGTCAGAGTGCTGGTAGGCGGAGAGTTCGAACACGGCGAAGTTAACGCCGGCCCCCTGGGCGATGGGCCCCAGGTTGGGCGCGCCATAGATCGAATTGTCCTGCGAGGGCGTCAGACCACTGCATCCCGGACCGCCGCCATAGCCATACGGAAAGTTCACCCCGTTACTCGCGTAATTGAATAGCTCCGCCACTGTCGGGTATGGAGTCTCACATCCTGGATTCGGAGGCGTCTGATGCATGGGGCGCGCCACCTGGGGTTTCATGCGAACGGTATTGGAAAGACCTACGACGCCGTGAACTGCCGAGGCAAGGCTGGCCGGAAATTGAACGGCGGTGGCGTTTGAAAAGTAAGTGATCCCCTGCCAATTGAGGTAATTGTGCAGCGTCGTCCGAAAGGCCGCCGCGATCTTGGCGCTCGATCCGCTTGCGCGCAGCAGGAACGGCGACGACGATTTTTCCACGACCAGTCCGCTGGCCGTCAGATAATCGGTGACCGCAGCAATCTGTACAGCGCTGGGGGCAAAACGCGAGTAGAACTCTCCCGCAGCCAGCCACTGCCGGTAACTCGCGTTGCTCGGGTCGTAGACGCTCGCCAATAGGTCGGACAACCCCTCCTCATTGCTGGGTCTTAGGGACACGTACACCGACATTTGCGCGCTGCTGAATTCGCCCAGATCGACGTCGGTCGTGGGCGTGACGATGCCGGGAAGCTCGGTAAAGCCATCCGCCGTGACGGCCACCGCGGATTGGGCCGCGACCGGCCTTCCTGCGAGCAGCATGCCCGCGGTCACGAGGACGGCCACAACGAAAACCGCTGCGTAATTAGAACGTAATTGCATGAATCCTCCTTTTTAGTTTCATGTGCGTTTCGCGGGTTATTCGTGAAACCGGCACGAGCGCTCCGCAACGATTGCCTTGGTCGTCGCTGCACTGGGGGGGAGCCATGGTTCCTGCTCTGCCGCCTTCCGTGTCAAGGCGGTCAGGGGCATGGCCGGCACCTAGAACAGCAACTCAAATCCAATATTCGAAGCTCTCGCGGGCTTTTCTAGTTATCGGGAATTTGCGGCCCGAACGCAGCGGGGGACTAGTACTCCTATATCTAGAAAATCCTGTCGCGAAAAACTTTCCGATGCCTCAGAAAGGCGGCGATGGTATTCCGCAATCCCGGTCGTGTCAATATGAAAAGTGTGAAAGAACTTTTATTCGGATTTTACCGCGCGGCAACAAACAACAAACCAGAGCCGCGGAAATTGCGGCAAGCGCGGCCCACTCCTGCGCCATCACCGCGGATTCCAACTCCCCGCAAACGGGCTTCAGCCTTCGCGATTTCGATTTCATTCCCAAAGCTGCGGGAACGCCGGGGCCAGCGCCCGCAAGGGTGGCAAGTATAATACTCTCGAGTTAAATAATTAAAAATGAAATATAACGCAAGAATCGTCAGATGGACAGGCTAGCCAAGTTGCGGAAAAAGTCGAATCGGGGAAGGATTGAGTAGCACAGCTACCCTTGGCTGTGCGGTTTTCGAGATTTACAGCGACCTAATCGTGCGAAAGTTGAGAAAACCGCACAGCCAAGAGTGGCTGTGCTACTTTTTCCGCAACTTGTTAGGCCAGGATGGAACTGCCCATGAGGTATTTGTCGACCGCGACAGCGGCTTTGCGGCCTTCTGAAATGGCCCACACGACAAGCGATTGGCCGCGGCGCATGTCTCCCGCGGCGAAGACGCCGGGAACCGAGCTCATATAGTCGGGGCCTGTGGCGATGTTGCCGCGCGGATCGAGGTTCACGCCGAGTTGCTCGATCATACCCTGCTTCACGGGGCCGGTGAAACCCAGCGCGAGCAGGACCAGATCGGTCTTCATCGAGAATTCCGTGCCGGGCATAGCCTCGAATTTCGGCGGCGGGCCGACGCGAATGGCGTGCAGCTCTTTCACGTTGCCGTGTTCGTCGCCTGTGAATTTGGCGGTATTGAGCGCCCAGTCGCGATTGCCGCCCTCTTCATGCGCGCTCTCGGTGCGCAGTTGCAGCGGCCACAGCGGCCAGGGCGTGCTCGGCGCGCGTTCCAGCGGCGGCATGGGCAGAATTTCAAACTGGTGGATGGATTTGGCCTGCTGGCGATGGCAGGTGCCCAGGCAATCCGCACCGGTATCGCCGCCGCCGATGATCACCACGCGCTTGCCGGTGGCCAAAATCTGATCGGGAACCGCGTCGCCGGCCACGGTTTTATTTTGCTGCGGCAGGAATTGCATCGCAAAATAAATTCCCTTGAGGTCGCGGCCGGGAACGTTGAGGTCGCGCGGGTTTTCCGCGCCGCCGGTCAGCACCACGGCGTCAAATTCCTTGCGCAAATCCTGCGCGGGAATGCTCCCGCCCACGTGCGCGTTGGTCTGGAATTGGACTCCCTCAGCCATCATCTGCTCGAGCCGCCGGTCGAGCACGCGTTTTTCCAGTTTGAAATCCGGGATGCCGTAGCGCAGCAGGCCGCCGATGCGATCCGCTTTTTCAAATACCGTGACGGCATGCCCCGCACGATTCAATTGCTGCGCGGCGGCCAGCCCCGACGGCCCCGAGCCGACCACCGCAATGCGTTTTCCCGTGCGTCTCTCGGGAAGTTCCGGCTTGATCCAGCCTTCTTCCCAGGCACGGTCCACGATTGCTTTTTCGATCAGCTTGATCGTGACGGGCGGCTCGCTGATTCCCAGCACGCAGGCCGCTTCGCAGGGCGCTGGGCAAATGCGCCCGGTAAACTCGGGGAAATTATTGGTGGAGTGAAGGACGCGGATGGCATCCTTCCAGCGGTCGTGATAGACCAAGTCGTTCCAGTCCGGAATGATGTTGTTGACCGGGCAACCCGTGTGGCAAAACGGAATGCCGCAGTCCATGCAGCGCGCGCCCTGCACACGAACTTTTTCTTCCGGGAACGGCAGGTACACCTCGAAATAATCGAGAACGCGCTCGGCGACGGGACGCCGCGCCGGCATTTCGCGCGTGTATTCCTTGAACCCGGTGACCTTACCCATGAATCCCCTGCCCCTGCGCGCCCATCGATCCGGCCTGCGCCGCCAGGACGCTTGCGGGGATTCGCGGAATTCCCAGAACGCGTTTGTATTCGTGCGGGAAGACCTTGATGAATTTGGGCAGCATCGCATCCCAGTGCGTCAAGATCCATTTCGCTTGCGGGCTATCGGTCAGCTCGGCGTGGCGGGCGATCAAGCCATTCACTGTCTCTATATCTTTACTATCAACTAATGGCTCCAGGTCCACATCGGCCCGATTGCAGCACTCCGAGGCAAATTCGCCGGTCTGGTCCAAAACATATGCCACGCCCCCGGTCATCCCAGCGGCGAAATTGCGCCCCGTTTTGCCCAGCACCACCACCAAGCCGCGCGTCATGTATTCGCAGCCGTGATCGCCGACGCCTTCGACGACGGCGGTTGCGCCCGAATTGCGCACCGCGAAGCGCTCCCCGGCCATGCCGTTAAAGAAAACCTCGCCGCTCGTCGCGCCGTACAAACACACGTTGCCGACCAGGATATTTTCCTCGGGCACGAAACGCGAAACGCGCGGCGGATAAATCACGAGCCTCCCGCCCGAAAGCCCCTTGCCGACGTAGTCGTTGGCTTCGCCTTCGAGAGTGAGCGTCACGCCCGGGGAAAGGAACGCACCGAAGCTTTGCCCCGCGCAGCCGTGAAACTGGATGCGAATGGTGTCGTCCGGCAAGCCCGCAGAGCCGTGGCGGCGCGCGATCTGTCCACTGAGCATTGCGCCAACCGTGCGGTGCACGTTGCGAATGGGCAAATCGAGCGACACCGGCGTGAGATGCTCGATGGCTTCGCTGGCCTCCCTGATCAATTTTCCATCGAGGGCATCGTAAAGCCCGTGGTCTTGCGCCTGCGTGCAGCGGCGCCCCACGTGGCTGGGCATCGGCGGATTGTAGAGCACCGAGGAGAGATCGATGCTCTTCGCTTTCCAATGCTCGACGTCCTTGCGCTGCACCAGGCAATCCACGCGCCCGATCATTTCGTCGAGTTTCCGGAAGCCCAGCTCCGCCATGATCAGGCGCAGGTCTTCGGCAACGTAGAACAGGAAATTGATGACGTGCTCTGGTTTTCCGGCAAATTTCTTGCGCAGTTCCGGATCCTGCGTGGCGATGCCCACCGGGCAAGTGTTCAAATGGCACTTGCGCATCATGATGCAGCCCATGGTGATCAGCGGCGTGGTGGCGAATCCGAACTCCTCGGCGCCCAAAAGCGCCGCGATGGCCACATCGCGCCCCGTTTGCAGCTTGCCGTCCACTTGCACGCGCACGCGGCTGCGCAGATCGTTCATCACCAGCACTTGCTGCGTCTCCGCCAGGCCAAGTTCCCAAGGAACGCCCGCATGGCGGATCGAGCTGATCGGCGAAGCGCCGGTTCCGCCGTCATAGCCGCTGATGAGGATCACATCGGCGTGCGCCTTGGCCACGCCCGCGGCCACGGTGCCCACGCCTACTTCGGCAACCAGCTTCACGGAAATGCGCGCCTGGGGATTGACGTTTTTCAAATCGAAGATGAGCTGCGCCAAATCCTCGATCGAATAAATATCGTGATGCGGAGGCGGAGAAATCAGGCCCACGCCGGGGATCGAGTGGCGCACGCGGGCGATCACGTCGTCCACTTTGTGGCCGGGCAACTGGCCGCCTTCGCCCGGCTTCGCGCCTTGAGCGATTTTGATCTGCAAATCGTCCGCGTTGATCAGGTAATTCGCGGTGACGCCGAAACGCGCCGAGGCCACTTGCTTGATCGCGCTGCGGCGCAAATCGCCGTTGGCGTCCGGAATGTACCGCGCTTCGTCCTCGCCACCCTCGCCGGTGTTCGATTTTCCGCCGATGCGGTTCATGGCGATGGCCAGCGTTTCGTGCGCTTCCTTGCTGATCGAACCGAAGGACATCGCTCCGGTCGCGAAGCGCTTCACGATTTCGGCGGCGGGCTCGACTTCGGCGAGGGGCACGGCCGGGCCGTTGGGCTTGAACTCAAACATGCCGCGCAGCATTTGCAGTTCGCGGTTCTGCTGGTTGACGATGTCCGCGAATTCCCGGAAACTCTCGAATTTCTCCTGCCGCACCGCGTGTTGCAGCTTGCTGACCGTCGTCGGGTTCAGCAGGTGGCGTTCGCCGCGCACACGGAACTGGTATTCTCCGCCGACACGAAGTTCCGTGTCGGAAAGGTGCGGCGGCTGCATCGCGAATTCATGCTTCAGGATCGCTTCGCGCGCCAGCACTTCCATTCCGATGCCCTCGATGCGCGACGACGTCCCTGTAAAATATTTCTCGACGAGCGATTGATTGAGGCCCACCGTCTCAAAGATTTGCGCGCCCTGATAACTCTGCAGCGTGGAAATTCCCATCTTCGAAAACGTTTTCAGAAGGCCCTTGTCGATCGACTTCATGTAGCTTTTGAAAACCTTGTCCCAGGACGTCTCCACGGGAAACGCTCCGGCCTTGTGCAGGTCCTCGAGAGTTTCGATCGCGAGGTAGGGATTCACCGCGCTGGCGCCGTAGCCGAGCAGCAGCGCGAAATGCATCACTTCGCGGGGCTCGCCCGACTCGACGATCAAGGCCACCTGGTTGCGCGTTTCTTCACGAATCAAGTGATTGTGAACGGCCGAAAGGGCCAGCAGCGACGGAATCGGCGCATATTCGTGATCCACGCCGCGATCGGTCAAAATCAGCAGCGTGTACCCGGACTTGATCGCCAGCGAAGCGCGCCGGCAAAGAGTTTCAATCGACTCCTCGAGTTCTTTCTCGCCGCCCTTCACGCGAAACAGCATAGGCAAGCTGGTCGCCAGGAAATTTCCCCAGCTCACGCGCCGCAGTTTCTCGAGGCGCCAATTGGAAATCACCGGATGGCGCAGCTTCAGCGTGTGGCAATTTTTCGGCGTCTCTTCCAGGATGTTTCCTTCGCTTCCGATGTAGGAATTGAGAGACATCACCAAACCCTCGCGGATCGAATCGATCGCCGGATTGGTGACCTGCGCGAAGGTCTGCTTGAAATAACTGAAGAGCGCTTGCGGCTTGTCGGACAGGCACGCCAGCGGCGTGTCGATACCCATCGAGCCCACCGGCTCTTGGCCCTCGAGAGCCGAAGGCAGCAAAATCGTCTTCAGGTCTTCATCCGTGTAGCCAAAGGCGCGCTGCCGCATGCGGATGGTTTCGTGGTTGGTGCGCAGAACGTGCGTCGGACTGGGCAGATGATCGAGCGTGATCTGGTTTTCCTTGAGCCACTGCGCGTACGGCTGCCGCGCGGCCAATTGTTTTTTCACTTCCTCGTCATCGATCAGCCGCTTCTGTTCCGTGTCCACCAGGAAAATGCGGCCGGGCGCCAGCCTGCCTTTCATCCGCACGTCCTCGGGCCGAATGGGAAGCACTCCGGCTTCCGAAGCCAGAACCACAAGGCCGTCGTTGGTGACAAGGAACCGGCCGGGGCGCAGGCCGTTGCGATCCAGCTTCGCGCCGATCACTCGCCCATCGGTAAAAGCCACCGCCGCCGGCCCGTCCCACGGTTCCATCAGCGAGGCGTGATATTCGTAGAATGCCTTGATGTCCTCGGGCATGGTGGCGTCCTGATCCCAGGCTTCCGGAATCAGCATGGACATCACGTGGGGAAGCGAGCGGCCGGAAAGAGTGAGCAGCTCGACGGCGTTGTCCAGCATGGCCGAATCGCTGCCGCCCGGCGTGATGATCGGCATCAGCTTCTTCATGTCCTCGCCGAAAAGCGGAGAGTTCAGCACGGATTGGCGCGCGTACATCCAATTCATGTTTCCGCGCAGCGTGTTGATTTCGCCGTTGTGGCAGATGTAGCGGTAGGGGTGAGCCAGCTTCCAGCTCGGAAACGTGTTGGTGGAAAAACGCTGGTGCACCAGGCACAGCGCGCTGGTCAGATCGGGGTCCAGCAGCTCTTTGTAAAAATCCGTGATCTGCGGCGCCAGCAGCAATCCCTTGTAGATGATGGTGCGCGTCGAGAGAGATGGGATATAGAAAAATTCCTTGTCTCTCAAGTCGGTTTCCGCGACGGCCGCTTCCGCGCGCTTGCGCACGACGTACAATTTCCGCTCGAGCGCGTCCTGATCCATGCCCGCGCCGCCGCGAATGAAAATTTGCTCGATGTAAGGTTGCGAAGCGCGCGCCAGCCGTCCAATCGTGTTGCCGTTGATGGGCGTGTCGCGCCAGCCGAGGACCTTCAAGCCCTCTTCGTGCACAATTTTTTCAATGATCCCTTCGCAAATGAGCCGGTCCTGCGTGTCCACCGGAAGAAATACCATGCCCACACCGTATTCGCCAGGCGCAGGCAACGAGAAGCCGAGGCTCGCCGCTTCGCGCTCAAAGAACGTGTGGGGGATCTGGATCAGGATGCCCGCCCCATCGCCGGTTTGCGGATCGCAGCCGCAAGCCCCGCGATGGGCCAGATTGACCAGAATCTGAATGCCTTTTAGAACGATGTCGTGTGACTTCCGCCCCTCGATGCTGGCGACAAAGCCGATGCCGCAAGCGTCATGCTCCTGCTCCGGGCGGTAAAGTCCCTGTGCAGGCGGCATGCCCCGAAATGGGTAGAGTTCACTCATGTAATGCCGGAATTAACATTCCAGGACGGGAGAAACCAGCCAGCGAAATACAGGCCTTCGATTCGGCGATCTCGCTTCCGCTCCGTTTCCTGGAACGCTACAGCCTCCTTGGCCAAATCATTCGATCCGCAATTCCGAATCCCGATTCTGGGCGCTTGCTCTGTTTCAGTCTCATACAGAAAGGCGATGCATCATACACTTCCACGCCGTCCCCTGACGGGCATTTCCGGAAGCTAAACATACTACCATCCTGGCGGCCCGCTTGTCCCCAGGCCATTGGCCATCCCAATTTGCGATGCTATCCATTATTTTTTTGGATTTATTTCCGGCGGGCGCCGCGGTTCTGCTATAATTTCGCACTCCATATGGATTTCGACCAACTCACCACGTTTATTGAAATCGCCAAACTCGGCAGCTTTTCGCGTGCCGGGCAAAAATTGTTTCGTTCGCAGCCGGCCGTCAGTGCGCAGGTGCGCCAGCTCGAACAGGAATACGGAGAAAAATTGTTCGACCGCGGGCGCAAATCCGTGCGTCTGACCTCCGCGGGCGAAACCCTCTTCGAGTACGCCGTGCGCATGGTGAACATGCGCGGCGAGTCCCTGCGCGCCGTGGCCGACAAAGCCACCACACCGCGCGGCGTCCTGGCCCTCGGCGCTAACGAAGCCACGTGCCTGTACGTTTTGCCGGAAATTTTCGCGGAATATCACCGCCTCTATCCCTCGGTACAGATCAGCATCTACCGCAATTTCAGCCACAAAGTTCTGCAAAAGGTCGAGGACGGCTCGGTGGACGTTGGCATCGTCACGCTTCCCGCGAAATCTCCCAGCTTGAAATTCCATCCGATTTTTCGCGACCGCGTCATGCTGATGGTCAATCCGCGCAATCCCCTGGCAAAGCTGAAAACCGTGCGCATGAAGGATATTGCCGAGCAGCCCTTGATTTTCCCGCGCACCGGGTACACGCGGCAGTTGCTCGACAAACATTTCCGGCCCTACAAGCCGCAACTGCAAATCACAATGGAACTAACCAGCGTGGGAATGATCAAGTGCTTCGTCGCGGCGGGCCTGGGCGTTTCGCTCATCAGCGCCAGCTTCGCGCGCAACGAAGTGCGCGCCGGCGAAGTGAAGCTCATCCCCATCGCCGACGTGGAACTGTGGCGCGAGCTGGGCATCGTCTATCGGCGCGACCGCACCCTGCCGCGCTCCTCCGCCGCGTTCATCACCCTGGTCCGCCAGCGAGCCGCCGAAAATCCCGACCTCGAAATCGTGCAGCCCCGTAAGGTCGTGCGCGGCGCCGAACCCGCCCCGCTCACCTGATTCGAAGGCCTCTCAGCGCCCTCGTTTTTATCTGTGCTCTCCAGGTTAAACACCTTTGAATGTCACGCGCGGCTGGAATCCGAACAAAAGCTCTCAACACAGAGGACACGGAGAAATTCGCAAAACATTCACCGGACCGCGATCGGCGTAATTGTCGACCCCGTCCCGCCTTCGATTTTCAATGGAGTCATGACATACGCAGTCTCGTAAGCGTGCGCCGCCGCCAGTTCCTCCAGTTTCAAGTTTTCCACCAGGTAGACGCCATTCACGATCAGAAACATCGCGTGAATCGGCAGATTCACTTTTTGCCCCGGGTATGGCCGCACTTCGACGCAGCAGGTATCCGATCCAACCAGCATCGGGTTCTGTTTGATTAGCCACTCCCCCGCCTCGATACCGATCCCGGGCGACGATTTCATGTATTGATCCTTGTCCTTGACGGCATTCAGCTTGCCCCACCCGGTGTGGATTATGACCGCGTCGCCCGGTTCCAATTTCACTTTTTCCTTCGTCAGCGCCTGCTGTAAATCCTCCGCCGTGATGACATAGCCGTCGGCAAGCATGTCCACATTTTTCAACCCCGCCACATCGATCATCACGCCGCGCGTCATAATGTCCGGAATCTTCTCGACCCCCAGCTTGGGAAAGCCATGCCGCGCGCCGCCGGCAAGATCGCTTCCCTCCGAGAAACTCATTTCATGATCCGTAATGCAGTTGTAATATTCGCCGCCATAAATCTGGTGCGAGAACGCGTCCAGTTGCGTCCCCACTTGCCCCAGCTCCGTAATCACGATCTCCTCGTTCTCGCCGCGCGTCCCCGGATCGGTCGCCGTGCTGCGCTTCATGTGCATATCGAAGCGCCGCCCGGGCACCAACGGCAAATCCCCCGAAAGAGGGAACCCGAGCGTAAACACTTCGCCCGTATGAATCAGTTTCGCGGCCTTCAGCGCCATCTCCGGCTTCATCAAATTTCCCGAGCCCACCTCATCCTTGGCGCCCCATTTCGAAGGGCAGCGCTGCGCGTCGCTCGGCATCTCCCACGATTGCGCGTGCAGCGCCGCGCCCGCAAATGAAAACGTCAACGCAAGAATCATTACCCGAACCGACCACATCGTTCGCACATTCTCCTCCCGCGGATCAACTCAGAATTCGCACAGGTTTATAAACTGAATCGACAGGTATCGCAACAAGTTCGAGGAGCAATCAGCAAATTCGGATTTGCGAGATCTAGAATTTGGTCACTGTAGCGCCCGCCTTCAGGCGGGCATTTTGGGAGTTCCACGGATGCCCGCCTAAAGGCGGGCGCTACTAAAGACCGACGTCTAAGCAGGCCGGTCGCGCAGCAGCCGCAGCATATCCGGATCCAAATTTTTCGGCGCGGGGGCATCCGCTTCCGCCGGCTCGGGAATTTCTCCCTCGCCCGCGGCCAGAAACAAATTGGCTTCCAGGCCGTGCTGCTTGTCGTAGAGTTCGCGGTACCGCCCGCCGAGCGCGTACAGCGAGGCGTGCGTCCCGCGCTCCACGATTTTTCCGCCCTCGACCACCAGAATTTGATCCGCGCGGCGAATGGTGGAAAGGCGATGGGCGATGACGAACGTGGTGCGCCCGCGCATCAATTGCGCGAGGCCCTCCTGAATCAACATTTCCGATTCGGAATCGAGGCTCGATGTCGCTTCGTCCAGAATCAGGATGCGCGGGTCCGCCAGAATCGCGCGCGCGATCGAAACGCGCTGCCGCTGGCCGCCGGAAAGTTTCACGCCGCGCTCACCGATAATCGTGTCGTAGGTTTCCGGAAAACGCTCGGCGAATTCATCCACGCGCGCGATCCGGCAAGCCGCCAGAATTTCATCCTCGCTCGCAAATGGCCGGGAAAACGCCACGTTCTCGCGAATGGTCCCGTCGAACAGGAACGACTCCTGGAGCACCACGCCGAGCCGCGTGCGATAGGAATCGAGCCGCACCGTGGCCAGATCCACGCCATCCACGAGCACGCGCCCCGCGAGCGGGACATGAAACGCCGCGACGAGTCCGATAATCGTCGATTTTCCCGAACCCGAAGACCCCACCAGCGCCGTCACCGTCCCCGGCAACGAAGAAAAGTTCACGTCTTGCAGCACCGGTTTACCAGGCTCGTACGCGAAGCTGACATCGTCGAAGGCGAGTTCGCCCACGATGTCCGGCAGCGTGACCGTGCGGCGCGGGTCTTCGTCCTCAGGCCGTTCGTCGAGCACTTCCCGCGTGCGTTCCAGTCCTGCCACCGCTTCGGTCAATTGCGTGCCGATGCCGACCACTTGAAACACCGGCGCGATCATGAATCCCAGAAACAGCGTATAGCTCATGAATTGCCCGACCGTGATTTTCCCCGCAAGCACTTGATGCGCGCCCACGTACATGACCAGCGATCCCACCACGCCGCCGAGCGCCGTGGTCGAAAAACTCATCATGGACATCGTGGTGAGCGATTTGATGACGTTGTCGAGCAAGCGCTGCACACCTTGGGTGAACACATCGTGCTCGCGCGCCTCCGCGTGATACCCCTTCACCACGCGCACGCCGGAGAGCGATTCCGTGAGCCGCCCACTGACCTCGGCGTTGATTTTCCCACGCTCGCGAAAGATCGGCCGCAGAATGCTGAACGCTTTCCGCAGTCCCGCCATGCTCACGAGCAAGAGGGCGGCCGCAAGTCCCGTCATCACCGGACTGATCCGCAGCAGCATGTACAAGGCAATGGCCGCCGTCAGCAAGCCGCCCAGAAATTCCACGAGTCCCGTGCCGATCAGGTTCCGCACGCCTTCGACGTCGCTCATGATACGCGAGACGAGCGCCCCGGCTTTGTTTGCATCGTAGTACGCCACCGGCAGACGCCCCACGTGTTCCTGCACTTTTCTCCGCAGCTCGGTGATCATCCGCTGCGCCGCCTTCGACAGCGTTTGCGTCAGCGTGTACGAGGTCACGCCTTGCAGAATCGTCGCCAGAAGCACCCCGCCCACCAGCGGCATCAAGAGCCGAATCTGGCCGTGGACCATCACGTTGTCCACGAGGTATTTCGTCGTAAATGGAATGGCCAAGCCGGAAATGCGGTTGATGGCCATGAGCACCATGCCAACCGCCAGCAAACCCCGCCGCGGACGCATCAGCGCCCAAATTTCAGGCAACTGATCCATGACCTTCAATGCTTTTTTCTTGGCCGGCACGGCGACGTCTTCCCGCCCGTGCCTCGAGGAGCCATGCCCGCGCTCGGCGCGCGAACCCATCGCACGCTGCGACCCCATGCCCCCGAATCCGCCCGGCATTCTCATCTATCGAATATCTTAGAGGATTTGACCCTCGCGCCGCCACTCGCCCGCCGCAGCTTGTTGCTGGACATTGGAGGGTAAGTTAGGAGGGCCATTTCTGGCTGTCCTCCACCGTCGCGCCAAGGCCGGGGGAACGCCATGAGTGGTTATCCCACGAAGTATTCTGTCGCAGAATCCCCCCCGGAATTTGTCGCCGCCCCGGCCAAGCGAATCCGAATGACGGCCGCGAAAATTTTCAAACGCAAATTGAAATTCATCTGTAAGATGTCGAAGCTGCGTTTCAGCGGCCAGCTTCGCCGTGCATTGCCTGCATCTGCTCAACGCGGCGCGGAGACGGGAAGGCGGCTGCCGCCTGCCGCGGGACGCACGCAACGGAGAAACTCAAAATGTCCAAGCTTCGCTTAACGATGGCCTGCTGGAATTACGACCGCACGCGCGCCCTGCTCGAGGAGCGCATCCCCATCGACGGAATCGACCTGAACTACATCAACATCCCCGTCGAGGAAACTTTTTTCCGCATGATCCGCCACCGCGAATTCGACGTCGCCGAAATGTCCCTCTCCTCCTACACGCTTTCCCTGTTTCGCGACCCCAAACCGTTCGTCGCCATCCCGGTCTTCCCTTCCCGTTGTTTCCGGCACTCCTGCGTCTTCATCAATCGCCATGGCAGCGTCCGCGAACCGAAGGATTTGATCGGCAAACGCGTCGGCAATCCCGAATATCAGCTGACGGCCTGCGTATGGATTCGCGGCATCTTGAGCGACGAGTACAAAGTCCCCGTTTCCAGCGTCACCTACCTTCGCGGCGGAGAAGAAACGCCCGGCCGGACCGAAAAACAAACCGTTTCCCTCCCGCCGGAAATCCGCCTGGAAAATATTCCGGAAGACAAGACGCTCTCACAAATGCTGAACGACGGAGAAATCGACGCCATCTACTCGCCGCGCACGCCGTCCAGCTTTGGGCAAGGCACAGGAAACGTCCGCTACCTCTTCGAGGATTACGAAACCGTGGAACGCGAATATTACGAGCGAACCAGGATTTTCCCCATCATGCACACGGTCGTGATTCGCCGCGAAATCTACGAAAAGAATCCCTGGGTGGCGCAATCGCTCTACAAGGCGTTCGTCCTGGCGCAGCGCGAAGTCTACGAGGATTTGTACGAAACAGCGGCGCTGAAGTTTATGCTGCCCTGGCTCATTCGCCACGCGCGCGACACTCGCAAGCTGATGGGCGACGATTTCTGGCCCTACGGCGTCGAGCCCAACGTGAAGGCGCTCAGCACGTTCCTGCGCTATTCCCACGAGCAAGGCCTGGCCAAGCGTTTGCTCACACCGCAAGAGCTCTTCGTGCCGGAATCGCTGGAAGCCTTCAAAATTTGAAATGACTCTAACTCATAAATACCTGCGTGCCATTGTGGAAAAATAATCAAAAGTCGCAGCCAAGGAATCCACGTATTTCGGCGCTGAAAGCGCCGTCGGATGCTAGCCCAGGGCAACGCCCTGGGTTTAGCACCCATTCGATTCTGGTGCGCCCTGAAAGTGCGCAGGGCCCTTCCGCCCCTTCAAGGCGGAAAAACGATAGCCGGCCATGGTCCCCGGGGCGTTGCCCCGGGCTGTCATCTTCCGCGCCGTTGGCGCGAAACCGTGGCCTTTCATTCGCCTAATGAAGCAAAACGAATGGGATTTACGAGATGACTTCATTTCAAATTCGAGCTTTGAAATAGAGACCGGGCGCGTACCCTCTCGATCCCGAATTACGGACATCTCGACGCAACCAGTGCTTGTAAGCGCTGCATGACGGTGCTACAAGAAGAACATGGACAAGGCGGCTACAGCTGTTTCGCCTGTCGAATTTCGACGGCATCTCTTTTACGAGACTTCCCATTCTCCGTCGCTCGCCGAGCTCGTCGGCTATGAAAAGGCCAAGGAGATCATCGATTTCTGTTTCATCGCCAACCCGTACTACCCGACTCCGGCGATGCTCCACGATCTCCAGGAAAATTTTCCGAACCTGATCAAGTCCTATCCCACAAGCAATCCGGCCACCAGCCAAAAACATCTCGCGACCGTATTGCACGTGAACCCGACGCACTTAATCATTGGCAACGGCGCCACCGAACTCATCGTCCTCATCAACACCACCTTGATCGAACGCATCGCCGTGCCAGTCCCAACCTTCGGCGAATATATCGAAAAACTGAAGGATCAGCGCGACGCCGAACTCTACGCACTAGACCCCGGCGAACGATACACGCTGCACTTGCCGCAGTATCTGGAATGGGTCCGCAAACGCGGCTTGAAATCCCTGCTGATCATCAATCCGGGAAATCCCACCGGACAGCTTTTTTCCCGGGAAGAAATGATCGAATTCCTGGATCAGGCCAAAGACATGGAGCTGATCATTGTCGACGAGTCGTTCATCGATTTCGCCGGCGATCCGGTTCCCAGCCTGCTGCACGACGCCGGCCGCTTTTCCAATCTGCTGCTGGTCCGCAGCATGAGCAAACACTGCGGCGTTCCCGGCCTGCGCCTCGGCTACTGCTACAGCGAAAATCTCTACATCCTGAATCACATGCGCCAGTTCATTCCCACCTGGAACGTGAACACTCTGGCGCAATATTTTCTGTCGCTTCTTCCCGCCACTGACGCCGATTACCACGAGGGGCGCAAACGCCTCATCGGCGATGTCCGCTGGCTCTACGATTCACTGAAAGCCATCCGCGGCATCGACGTCTATCCCACGGGCGCGAATTTTGTTCTCTTCAAAATCGAGACCGGCATGACGGCCGCGGAACTCCAGGGAATTTTGCTCACCAATCACAAGCTCTACGTCCGGGACTGTTCCAACAAGGCTGGCATGGACCACTACCACATCCGCGTCGCCTCGCAAGGCCGCGAAAAGGACGCCAAGCTGGTCCGCGCGCTCCAAACGCTCCTCTCATGAAGCGCCCGGCGGTTCTCGTGGTCACGCGCAGGACCATCCGAAAAAATAAATTCATCGATTATGTCGCGGAAGCTCATCTCAGGCTCCTCATCCGCCTGAGAACGCTGCCGCTCATGGTTCCCGTGGCGGAAGGCGCCCGCGCCTGCCTCCCCGATTTCCTGGAAAACATGCGAGGGCTTCTGATTGTGGAAGGCGAGGACATCCAGCCGAAACATTTCAAGGCCAATCGGGAAAACTACCTTCATCTCGAAAAGACCCACCCGCTGAAGGACGATATCGAGATCGAGCTGATCCGCCGCGCGTTGCAAAGGCACGTTCCGATTCTAGGCATCTGCCGCGGTTCGCAACTGCTCAACGTCGTCTGCGGAGGAACGCTGTATGGAGACGTGCAAAAAGTGAAGAAATCCGGACTGAAGCATATCAATTTCGATCACTATGACAGTTACCGGCACCGCATCTCCATCGTCACAGGCAGCCCTCTTGAGAAATGGTATTCCAGAAATGCGCTTCGAGTGAGCAGTTACCACCACCAGGGAATCCGCGACCTGGCGCCGCGCTTCCAGCCCATGGCATACGCGAAAGACGGATTGATCGAGGGGTTCTACGACCCGAAAGAAATATTTGTAGTCGGACTGCAATTTCATCCCGAACGCATGCCCGAGGAGCCCGCCGGAAATTGGCGCATCTGGAAAGCGTTTGTCGCCGCAGTCCGGGCCGCGCAGCCGGGACGGGCGGCGCCACACGGCTCTTGATGCCGATCGTTCTAGTCGCCCGCGCGCGGCATCGTTCCCGCTAGATAGAAATATCCCACTTTGTTGTTGGCGGGCGTGCCAAACCACATGCGCCCTTGCGCATCGAGATAAAATTCCCGCATCGTGTTTTCCGCCTGCGGAAAAGGATATTCGGTCACATGCCCGCTCTTCGGGTCGAGATTCCCGACCACATCCAAATGTTCGGACGAATACCACAGCGTGTGATTCTTGGCGATCTCCAGCGCGTACGGAGTCGCCTCGGGCCCAGGCAGCGCAAATTCCTTAAACGTTTCCGTCTTCGGATCGCACTGCCCGATTTTCCCCGCCTGGAATTCCGCGAACCAGACCGTGCCGTCGGTATCGATCTGAATGCGCCGTGGCCGAGCGTCCGGCGTGGGCGGCTGCCACTTGGTCACCTTAAGCGTCTTCGCGTCCACTTTCCCGATTTCCCCGTTGGGCACGAATTCCGCGAACCAACAATTTCCATCCTTGTCGAGCACCAGCCCATACGCGGAAGGGACTTCCTTGAATTGCGTGAATTTCCCGGTCTTCGGGTCGAAAACGGTCAGCGGCCCTCCCGTGGCCCACACTCGTGCCTGCGCATCGATCCGCAGCGTGTGCTTGGATCCGCCGGCGACTGTCCCTTCTTTTCCGGGAATGTACGGATCTTGAAATTCCGTGATCGTGCGCGTCGTGGGGTCCCAACGCCCGAGCTTGTTCGATCCCTGTTCGGTCAGCCAGACGCTGCCGTCCGGCGCGGGCACCGCCGAGTGAATCGCGGCCGTGCCCTGATTCGGCACCGGATATTCCTGCACTTCTCCGGTTTTCGGATCGAGCCTGCCGATCTTGTTCGCGCGGCCGTAATACGGCATCCAGTAGTTTCCGTTTTTGTCCGGAAACGCGCTCCACGGCATCCGGTTCGGACCCGGTAATTCGTACTCGACGTAGACAATTTTCATCGCCTCGTCGTCGAATGTCCGCACCAGTTCCTTGTACTTCGGCATTTCCGCTGGAGATTTCGGCAAAACGGATTCCTCGCCAAAGAGCGAGTTGATGTACGAAGTGACCTCTGCGGCATCCTGTTCGTTGAACGGCGCACCAAGCCCACCAAGGAAAAAATGCATCGATTCTTTCATGTATGCGACGCGGTCTCGCCATCCCTCTTCATCGCGCCGCGCTGCTGCCATGCGTGACTGAAACCCGTGGCACGCGAAACACCTTCCGACGAGCACATCCTTCCCCTTCGCCTCGGGGAACAAAACCTCGCCCTGGTATTGAGATAGATCGCTCCAGCGCACCATCCCCTGCTGCAGCGCAAAATCGTAAAAGGCGTTCTGTTCCGCCGTCAAACTCACATCGTTGCGCGGATCGCTGCGGTATCCCACGGCCTTTACCTGCACTTGATATTTTCCCGCCGGCAAATTCTCGATCCGGTAGCGGCCTTGCTTGTCAGTCAGCACGCTGACCAAGACGTGCGTGCCCGCATTCTGCGCCTGAACGAATGCGCCGCGGAACGGAGTCCCGTCCGGACTTTTCACCGAGCCGGTCACAGTGGCAGCTCGAGCGAACGCGGCAAAAAATAGAATAGCGGCCAGCAGACCGGCGAACTTGGCAGCGGATTTCATGGCTCCTCCTGAACACGCGGTGCGAAAGGATATGCAGGGCTCTGAGAAATTCCCCTCACCATTTTGTCATTCTGAGCGGAACGAGGAATCTCTCTTTCTTTTCTGGGACGCAACCCCCCGGAGAGATTCCTCGCATCGCTCGGAATGACAAAAACAAACAACCTATTCCGCAATAAACTACTTTCTCCGCAGTCTGTACAGCGGGATTCTACCGCAAACCTAATCCACGAGGATAGGCATGCAAAGCACGGGCTCGACGTGAAAGTCGAGCCGGTTGATTTCCTGTAGCGCGCGCCCCAGCATGTCGCTGCGGGCGCTTTCCAGAGTAATAATAAACGGCAGAGCGGAATGCGGATATCCCGGCCGCTGCAGCACCGCGTCGATCCCGATCCCGTACCGCGAAAGCACGGTGGCAACCGCCGCGATGATCCCTGGCCGGTCTTTCACCACGAATCGCAAATAATACGGCGCCGTGAATTCCCCGCTCACATCCTTCGGCGTCTCAATTTCGGGAAGCCTGCGGGCCGGCGTCGCGCCGCCGCGCGCGATCATATACAAATCCGAAACCACCGCGACGGCCGTCGGATCTCCTCCCGCCCCGAATCCAGAAAACACCATCTGCCCCGCGTACTGCCCTGTGGCCGCCACCAGATTCTTGCTGCCCTCCACGTGCGCCACGAGCGACGCAGCCGGAACGAGCGCGGGCCGCACAAACGCGCGCACGCTCAGCCCCCCTTCCGTCTCTTTTTTGGCCAGGGAAATCTGCCGGATGGTGCAGTCCAATTCCCGGGCATAGGCAAAATCCACGGCCTCGACAGAAGAGATCGGCCAGCACGGAATTTGCTCGCTAAGCAAACGCACGCGTAGCCCGGCCTGCGCCAAAATCACGAGCTTGGCGCGCGCATCGTATCCTTCCACGTCATTCGTCGGATCGGCTTCGGCGAACCCCAGCTCCTGCGCTTCCTTCAGCGCCGCTTCAAAGCTCACTCCCGTCGCCTCCATTTTCGTCAGGATAAAGTTGCAGGTCCCGTTGAGCACGCCAGCGATTTTGAATAGCCGGTCGCCCGCCAACCCTTCCTGAATCCCCATGATCGCCGGGATTCCTCCCGCGACCGACGCACCGTATTCCAGCCGCCTGCCCGCCTCGCGCGCGATCCCCACAAGTTCCGGCCCGCTCTCGGCGATCAATTGCTTATTCGCCGTGACCACCGATTTCCCCGCGCGCAGCGCCTTGCGGATCCAATCGCCCGCCGGCTTCACTCCTCCCGCCAGCTCCACAAAAATGTCAATGTCCGAGGAAAGCACTTCATTGATGCTTTCCGTCCACCGCACGCTCGCAGGAACCCAATCCACTTTTTTCCGCGCCACCGCGCGATTAAAAATATGAGTCAGCTCAAACGTGTCGCTCGCTTCCTGACAAAGCAATTTTGCCACTGACCGCCCCACGGTGCCGAAGCCGGCAATCGCCACCCTCAACTTCTTCCGCCGGACCTCCGCCTTCTTCGCCGGAGCAGGTGCGCCGCGGGACTTCGTTTTCGCACGATTCGATGTAACCGCCAAAGACTCACCTCGCTGGGAACCAAGGACTATGCAGAGCGCATGGATTATAAGGTATTTTAAGTAGGACGGGCTTCAGCCTGTCGGTTTTCGGACCCGAAGAATAACCCCAAATCAGTGCCACTATCGGAGCCCGAAAGGAATCGAATAAACCATGGCGCAAATAGAAGAGCGGCTATCTCAAAATGTTGCCGGCGAATTCTTCGTGGACGCAAGCTGCATCGATTGCGACGCCTGCCGCCAGATCGCCCCGGCAAGCTTTCGCGATCACGGCGGCAAGTCCAGCGTCTACCATCAGCCGCAAAATCCCGGCGAACTGCACCGCGCCTACATGGCGCTGGTCGCGTGCCCGACCGCTTCGATCGGCACCGTCTCGCGCCGCAGCGCCCGCTCCGGCGTGGAAGCTTTTCCTGCCCATGTCGTGGATGACGTTTACTACTGCGGATTCAATTCGGAAGCGAGCTTCGGCGCGTGGTCGTACCTGATCGTGCGGCCGAAGGAGCAAGGCGGCAACGTCCTCGTCGATTCCCCGCGTTTCAACAATCCCCTCGCGAAGCGCATCGAGCAAATGGGCGGCGTCGATCTCATGCTCCTCTCGCATCGCGATGACATCGCCGACCACGCCAAATTTGCCGCGCATTTCCGTTGCCCGCGCGTCCTGCACGAAGCGGAAAACGCCGCCGCGCGCGGCATCGAGCGCGTCATCACCGGAACCGTTCCCCTGCGCATCGACCGCGATCTCGAGCTCATCCCCACTCCCGGACACACCCGCGGCCACCAGGTTTTCCTCTATCGCAACAAAGTGCTATTCACCGGAGACCATCTGGCGTGGTCGCCCGAACGCGAAACCCTGACCGCCTTCCGCGACGTTTGCTGGTATTCCTGGCCGGATCAAACTCGCTCGATGGAAAAACTCCTCGCCTACCAATTCGAATGGGTTCTCCCAGGCCACGGCCGAATCGGCCACGCCTCCGCCGAAGAAATGCATGCACACTTGGAACGTTGCGTTGAGCGAATGAAGCGACAGTAACCAGTAGCACAGACTTCAGCCTGCGGATTTCCAATTGATCTTGCTTCCCAACATGCCGTCAATCTGCCAGTCAAACCCCACAGACTTAAGTCTGTGCTACTAAAAGCGTCACACGCGTTCGAGCAGCGTTGCGATGCCTTGCCCGACGCCAATGCACATGGACGCCAAGGCGTAGCGTTCCTTGATGCGCTGAAGCTGCCGCGCCGCCGTCAACACCAGCCTCGCCCCGCTCATTCCCAGCGGATGGCCGAGCGCGATGGCGCCGCCGTTGGGATTCACTTTTTCGCTGTTGTCCGGCAGACCGAGTCCCCGCGTCACGGCCAGCGCTTGCGCGGCAAACGCTTCGTTCAATTCGAACACGCCAACGTCATCCATCGAGATCTTCCATCGCGCGAATAGCTTTCGAACCGCATCGATCGGCCCGATTCCCATGTAGTCCGGCTCGACTCCGGCAGTCGCGGCCCCCACCACACGCGCGATCGGCTTCAAGCCAAATCGCGCCGCCGCTTCTTCGGAAGCCACGAACATCGCGCAAGCGCCGTCGTTGATCCCCGAAGCATTCCCTGCCGTCACGGTCCCGTTCTGGCGGAATGGAGTGGGCAATTTGGACAGCGCCTCGATGGTGGTGTCCGGGCGAATGTGCTCGTCCTCGGATACAGTCTTCACGGCTCCCTTCGGTCCAGGGATGCGGACGGGAACGATTTCCTCGGCGAGGATACCAGCCCTTTGCGCCGCGGCGGCTTTTTGCTGCGAACGCAGCGCGAAGCAATCCTGCGCTGCGCGGTCCACCTTGTATTTCTCCGCCACATTTTCTGCCGTCTCCGGCATGGATGCGTTGCCGTACAGTTCCACCATCCGCGGATTCGGAAAGCGCCAGCCGATGGTCGTGTCGTAAATTTCCGCCGTGCGCGAAAACGCGGTCGCGGCCTTGGGCATCACGAATGGCGCGCGGCTCATGCTCTCCACGCCGCCCGCGATGGCCAGCGAAATTTCGCCGGCGGCAATCGCGCGCGCCGCCGCCGTCACCGCTTCCATTCCGGAGCCGCACAGCCGGTTCACCGTCATCGCGGGCACAGTGAATGGAATCCCACCGAGCAGCAGCGCCATGCGCGCCACGTTGCGATTGTCTTCGCCCGCCTGATTCGCACAGCCGAAAATCACTTCGTCAACCGATTCCCAGTCGCCATTCGGAAACGCGTCCCGCAACGCCTTCAACGGAATCGACGCCAAATCGTCCGTGCGCACCTGCGCCAACGCCCCGCCGTAGCGCCCAATGGGCGTGCGGATTCCTTCACAGATAAATGCGGCTGGCACTTGGAACGGTGTCTCCACACCCGCGACGGCGGAATTAGGGCTTCGCTGCGGGCGGCGCGGCGAGTTGCGGCTTGGTTTCGATGCTGACCACTTCCACTTCAAAAATGAGCGTCGCGTTCGGCCCGATCACGCCGCCCGCTCCGCGTTCGCCGTAGGCCAAGTTCGACGGAATAAAAACCTGCCATTTGGAGCCTTCCGGCATGAGCTGCAGGACTTCCTTGAATCCGGGAATGACTTTACCCACTTCAAAGGGCACGGGTTTCCCGGCCTTGGTGGAACTGTCGAATTCTGTCCCATCGAGAAACGTTCCCTTGTAGTTACACAAGACCGTGTCCGTCTCCACCGGCTTTTTTCCCTTCCCGGCCGTCAGAATTTTATATTGCAGTCCGTCCGGGAGGGCCACCACGCCCTCTTTCTTTGCGTTTTCCGCCAGGAATGATTCCCCTTTGGTCTTGTTTTCCTGCGCGGCGGCCTCCTGCGCCTGCATCTGCTTTTGCCGCATCTCTTGCTGCAGCGCGGTGATCACTTGGCGCAACTCGTCCTCGCTCATCAGGCCCTTGGCGTCGGCGAGCCCATCTTTCAACCCCTGCATCAACAGAGTGGAATCCACATCGATTCCCTGGGCCTTCACGCCCTTGCCCATTTCCATGCCGATCGCGTAGCTGAGTTTCTCCTTTTGCGTTTTGAACGGCGACGCCGGAGCATTCGCGGATCCTGGCGTTTGCGGGGTCGCCGGCGACTTAGCGGCCGGCGCCGGAGGCGGTGCGGCCGGTGCTTTCGCAGGCGCTTGTTGCGCCCTCACGCCGCAGGCCATCAGCCCGAGCGCCAAGACTGCCATCCCCATCCGCTTCATCCGTCCTCCTCATGTGAACGACGAGCGTCGGTTCGGCGCTCATGTTCCACCCTAGACGGTACCCGATTCCCCCGGCCCGCTGCAAGCTTGCGCCAATAGGTTGTCATTGCGTGGATAAGGGGGCAGGGGGCGTTCGCAGAAAGCCACGTCGTTTCCTCTTCTTTCCGCTAATTAGGAATTGGATCAGCTCAATTCGAGAGCCATCTTGAGCGCGCCGTTGAGCTCCGCCAGCTTTTCCGCCGAAAGCGAACCGACGTAACTTGTGAGTTCCGATTTCCGAATGCTGACGAGGTTGTCACACATTATCCAACTTGGGTGCTTGATTCCCTCGTCGATGCCAATTGCGACCTGCGTGGATAAACCTTCGCCATTACTGAATACCGGGGCGCACACCACGGTTGAAAAACGCGAAACGATGAGCGCCGAACGGCTCACGATCGCAAAAATGCGGAATTGCTTCGGGTCCCGACCAGGTTTAGAGACGCGGTAAAGCTCCCCTCGTCTCATGCCTGCTCCCCCCGAATACGGTCAGTCTTCCAATGCCTGGTAGCTGAGGACATCTTCGGCCTCCGAATTCAGGCGGTCGGCGGCGGCATTGATGCGCTCCAAATCGCGTGCATAAGTTTTCCTGCGGGCCCGCTCTCGGAAATAGATTCTGAGAACGCGTTCAATGAATGCTGACCGCGAAAATTTTGAGCCGGCGAGATGGTCAACCTTGGCCATGACATCGGATGATAGTGTGATGGAAGTCTTCTCTTTCATACTACCAATATAGTATCATTACAGCGTGCCGTCGAGAACTGATTTTGCATCCATTTTGAGTCAACGCCCTTCTCGTGACACTGCGATTTACCGGCCATAAATGAGGCCCCTTGAAGGACAGAGCAAAAACACGAATTCGCGATAAACATTTCCGCGTGGACACGATCAAATTATCGCGTGGGCGGAAGATTCTGCGCGCTGCCACCGACGCCGAGGCGATTGACCGTGCCCTCGACTTCGTGCTTTCCGAGCACCGGCGAGACCAATTGGCCTGGGAAGCCAATAATCGTTTTCTGGAAAGCGGTGCCAATATCAAAGACGTTCACGGCGGATTAGCAACCGCGATTTCCTCCCGTTTCCGAAAGATTGGCCTGGAGTTTGATATTCCCAGATTACGCGGCAAGATCAGACCTGTTTCATTCGGTCGCCGCAAATAGCCACCTTAGGCCCCTCCCCTCGTCCAAATCGCGAATTTATGGCACAGTAGATTCCTCCGATGGCCGAATCCGGAAACTCCTCAAACGCGGGGCGCATAGCCTTCACGTATCCTGACTTTTCGCTCTACCAACTGGCTCGCTTCCTGATCGTCGCCGGCCTCGAGATGCAATCCGTCGCGGTCGGCTGGCAAATTTACGAAATCACTAAGCGCCCGCTCGACCTGGGCCTCGTGGGCCTGGCGCAGTTTTCGCCGGGCATCCTGCTGTTTTTAGTAACGGGGCATGTGGCGGATACGTTTAATCGGCGAAAATTGCTGATGGCCTGCTACGCGGGATTTGGCGTGTGCTCGGCGCTGCTGCTCTTCTATGCGCTCAGTGGATTGCGCACCGTCTTGCCCATGTATGCCGTCGTGGTTCTGCTTGGCGTGGTGCGCTCGTTCAACAATCCGGCGAGCCGTTCCCTTTTGCCGCAAATTATCCCCGAAGAGCACTTACAGAATGCTGTCGCTTGGAACAGTTCCGTGAACCAGGGCGGGACGATTCTAGGCCCATCGCTCGGCGGCCTGATCTACGCCGTCGCCAAAGGCCCCGCGGCGGTCTATACCACGTCGATGCTGGCGGCGGCCGGCGCGGCTTTTCTGATGTCGCAAGTGAATCTGCGCACTAAGGCTCGGCCGAGAGGGCCGCTCAGCCTGAAATCCGTGCTGGCGGGACTCCGCTACATCGGAGAAAAGAAAATCATCCTGGGGTCCATTACGCTGGACCTTTTCGCCGTGTTGCTCGGAGGCGCGGTGGCGCTCCTGCCCGTTTTCGCCGCCGAAGTGCTTCGCACCGGCCCCTGGGGACTCGGACTCCTTCGCGCCTCTCCCGCGATCGGTGCGGGCAGCATGGCGTTGCTACTGGCGCACCGCCCCTTCCGCAGCCGCGCCGGCCTGACGATGCTGTGGTGCGTCGGCGGTTTTGGCGCCTTCACGATTCTTTTCGGCATCTCTAGAAATTTGGTCCTGTCCATGGCCGCGCTTGTGCTGGTGGGCTGCATGGACATGGTCAGCGTCGTGGTCCGCTCGACACTCGTGCAACTGGCCACGCCGGACGAGATGCGCGGCCGCGTCAGCGCCGTCGAAATGATCTTCATCGGCGCCTCCAACGAAATCGGCCAATTCGAATCCGGCATCACCGCGCAGTGGTTCGGCGCCGTCCCCGCCGTAATCATGGGCGGAATCGGCACGCTCCTGATCACCGCCCTGTGGGCATGGAATTTCCCAGAGTTGCGCCGCGTAGAGAAGCTCAGCACCTTAAGGAATTAGTGGGACGGGCTTCAGCCTGTCTGCTCTTCTGCATGTTCGCGAAAAACCGATAGGCTGAAGCCCGTCCTACTCAAGCGGCGTCTTGCTGCATAATGGATTAAGTGACAGGCGGGTTCGGAATTCCCTTTTCGCGGTTTTCTTCGCAAATCATTCGAAAAACATCCTTAAGTTCCTCCGGTGCTTGCTCGCGGGTCGCCATCAATGCGTAACAACCGGACACCGCAGGAATCTCGGCAACCCAGGAACCGTCGTCCTGCCGCCAGATTTCAATTTCATAGCCTTCAATATCCATGAGAATTTACCTGCCTAAGTCCCTTTTGCTTTCTCGAGGGCTTCATTGAGGGCGGGAACGATTTCGAACAAATCGCCGACGATGCCGTAATCGGCGATTTCGAAAATCGGGGCGTTCTGGTCTTTATTGATCGCGACGATGGTGCGCGAACCCTTCATGCCAACCACGTGCTGGATGGCGCCGCTGATTCCCAGGGCAAGGTAAAGCTTCGGCGCGACGGTCTGGCCCGAGCTGCCGATCTGGCGGTCCATGGGCAGCCAACCCTCATCGCAGATGGGGCGTGACGCGGCCAGCTCGCCGCCAAGAAGCTTTGCGAGTTTTTCGGCGAGAGGAATATTTTCGGGCGCCTTAATGCCACGTCCAACGGCGACCAGGATGGGCGCCTGCGTAAGGTCCACGGCCTGCTTGGCTTCGCGGAATAATTCCAGGGGCTTCGTTCGAATCTGTTCCTGCTTGAGTTCCACGGAAATGGGCGTCACGGGCGCCGGCGACGAACCTTGCGCGACGAGATCCGCGCGGAACGCGCCCGCCTGAAAAGTCGCGAACCACGGCGTCGCGCCTTCGAACACCACGTCCGCCGCGGTTTTTCCTTGGAACATCTGGCGCACAAAAATCAATTTCCCGTTTTCCCGCCGGTAGGCGACGCAATCGCCAATCATGCCTTTGCCGAGCGAGGCGGCCAGCTTGGGCGCGAAATCGCGCACCTGGTAGGTGTGCGGCAAGAGCAACAGGTCGGGTTTGGACTGCGCGATGGCCTGCTGCAAAGCGATGGTGTAGCCGTCAGGCGTATAGGCCGCAAGCAAATCGTGCTCGACCAGCAGCACCTCGTCGAGCTTGGTTGCTGCAAGCTCGCCGGCCAGGGCGGCGACACCTTTGCCAATGACGACGGCAGAGAGCCGGCTCTTCGTCTCCGCGGCAATTTGTTGCGCCGCGGCCAGCGTCTCGAAGCTGGTCTTGTTCCACTGGGCGTCGCGCTGTTCGGTGATAAGCAGAATGTTCATTGTTGTTGCACCCCGCCTTGCAGGCTGCCGAACAAGTGCGCCGCCCCTTTTTGTCATTCCGAGCGAAGCGAGGAATCTCTCTTTCTTTTCCCGGCCGCAAACCGAAGAGAGGTTCCTCGCTTCGCTCGGAATGACAAAAAAAATTGCTTCCTATAATTCCGGGTTGCTAAATGACTCGCGCTTCGTGCTTCAACTTTTCGATTAGCTTTGCGGCGGCCTCTTTTGGCGTGCCGGTCAGAAATTCGGTCTTCTTGGTTTTTGTCGGCACGTAGATGCGCTCGATGTGCTGCGTCGGCTCGTGCGTCACGCCGAGCGATTCGCGCGCGATCGTTGCAATCCCTTTTTTCTTCGCCGCCATAATGCCCTTGAGCGTCGCGTAGCGCACCTTGTTGATGCCGGACTGGATCGTCAGCACGGCGGGCATGGGCAACTCGACCCATTGAAACCATCCGGCCTCGAGCTCCCGCTTCACACGCAAGCCGCCGCCCTGCGCTTCAATCTGCATGATGATCGTGGCGTGCGGCCTGCCCAGCAATTCCGCCAGAAGCACGCCCGTCTGGCCGAAGCCCTGATCTTCGCTCTGCAACCCGGTCAGCACGATGTCCGGCTTTTCGCGCTCGATGGCCGCCGCAAGAAATTTCGCCGCGCCCAGCGGATCGAGTGTGTACGCCTTGTCATCCGCGATGTGCACGCCGCGGTCGGCGCCCTTGGCCAAGGCTTCCTTGATCGTCTGCTTCACGCGCTCCGGGCCCATGGACACAGCGATCACTTCGCCGGCGTGCTTTTCCTTCAGGCGCAGGGCTTCTTCGAGCGCGTAGCTATCCGGCTCGTTCATCTCGAAGCCGATGTCGGTTTCGCGGATCCAGCTGGCATCGGTGATGGCCAGAGGAGCATCCTTGGCGGGCACTTGCTTTATGCACACGACAATCTTCATCCGCGCCTCTCGCTAGAAAACCTGTGCGGCAACTGGAATCCGAACCGGCCAACGGCGGAGCGGATTGCGGAAAAAGTAGCACAGCCACTCCTGGCTGTGCGGTTTTCCTTCCGTTCACCCATGCGTGGCACCATCGATGGCCGCCAAGACCGCACAGGCAAGAGTGCCTGTGCTACTAAAACCTTCCCGCGCGCGGGCTAGCGGGAATCCCAGCGCTTGAACAGCAGCGCGGCGTTGGTGCCGCCAAAGCCAAAGGAGTTCGATAGCGCGTGCTGGACGGTGGCTTTGCGCATCTGATTCGGGATGTAGTCCAGATCGCATTCCGGGTCCGGCGTCTCCTGATTGATGGTGGGAGGCAGCGCCTGATCGCGCAGGGCCAGCACGCAAATGCCGGCTTCGAGTCCGCCCGCGCCGCCGAGTAGATGGCCGGTCATGGACTTGGTCGAGCTGACGGCAATTTCCCTGGCGTGCTCGCCGAAGACGCGCTTCATGGCCTTGGTCTCGATGGCGTCGCCGAGTGGCGTCGATGTGCCGTGAGCGTTGACGTAATCGATCTGCTTCGGCTCGAGCCGCGCATCGCGGATGGCCGCGCGCATGACGCGGTAGGCGCCATCGCCGTTCCCCTCCGGCGCCGTAATGTGATAGGCGTCGCCCGACATTCCATATCCCACGATTTCGGCCAGAATGCGCGCCCCGCGCCGCTCCGCGTATTCGAGCGACTCCAGGATCAGAATGCCCGCGCCTTCGCCCATTACGAACCCGTCGCGGTCGGCGTCAAACGGGCGGCTGGCGCGTTCCGGCGCTTCGTTGCGCGTTGAGAGCGCCTTCATCGCGGCGAATCCGCCCACGCCCATCGGCGTGATGGCCGCCTCGGCGCCGCCGCAGATCATGACCTCCGCGTCTCCGTGCTCGATCAGGCGGAAGGAATCTCCGACCGCATGCGCGGAAGCCGAGCACGCCGTCGCGGTAGCCGAATTCGGCCCTTTCGCCCCGTAGCGGATGGAGATGTGCCCCGAGGCCAGATTGATAATCGCCGCGGGAATGAAAAACGGGGAGATGCGTCCGGGCCCGCCATTCAGCAGCTTGGAGTGCTCGCGTTCGATCACGTCGAACCCGCCGATCCCGCTGGCTACGTACACGCCGGTCGCCTCCGCCATTTCCGGCGTGATCTTCAGGTCCGACATGCGCATGGCGAAATCCGTGGCGGACAGCGCTAGTTGGATGAACCGTGCGATTTTCTTGATTTCTTTTTTCTCGGCCCAGTGGAGAGGATCGAAATCGCGGACTTCCCCGGCGATGGTGCAGTCGAAGGCGGAAGCGTCAAAATGGGTGATCGAGCGGATGCCGCTTTTGCCCGCCAGGAGATTTTTCCAGACCTCATCGGTGCCGATTCCCAAACCGCAGACCAGTCCGACACCCGTTACTACAACCCGGCGGCTCACTTGATCCACATTCTCCTGGTGATTTTACGGCGGCCCGCGAACTACTTCTTGCCGTGCTTGGTGATGTAGTCGACCGCGTCCTTCACGGTGGCGATTTTTTCCGCGTCTTCGTCGGGAATTTCAATCCCAAAGGCCTCTTCAAAGGCCATCACCAATTCCACCGTGTCCAGGGAATCGGCGCCCAGATCGTCCACAAAAGAAGCGGTGGCGGTCACTTCGCCTTCATCTACTCCCAGCTGTTCCACGATAATTTGCTTTACCCGTTCATCGACACTGGCCATTCTATTTTGCCTCCGAGAAGCGCTATGCCCGGCTTCGTATGGGTCGTTCTTGCGTCACTTTGCGTGTTGAATTTGAGCACCCGACATTCTATGTACGGCATCGCCCTAGGTCAACCTAACTCTGTCCCTGCAAGGCCAAGTTAGACACTCTTGGACATTCAGTAAGCCTTTCGCTAGCCCCCTGCGTGCCGGCCCTCGATTAATTGTGCATAGGATTTCACGGCAAAGCAAACGCGTTGATGCCTGAGCTCACGATGACCACGTACTGTTTTCCGTTTCGCCCCATGTAAGTCATCGGATTGGTGTGGCCTTCCGTGTCAAGCTTCGCTTCCCAGAGCACCTTGCCGGTGCGCGATTCGAACCCGCGGATGCGGTTGTCGATGGTCCCCGCAATGAACACAAGCCCGCCGGCGGTGGCGATGGAGCCCCCCTGCCCAAAGGCCCCTGTGTTATGGATTCCCTTGGCCTCCATTTCGTCGCTCGTGCCGAGCGGCACGCGCCAAGCAATGTCGCCCGTGTTCGCGTTTATGGCCATTAGTTCGGCCCACGGCGGTTGCTGGCAGGGCAACCTGTTGCCGGGATCCCAGAAACGTGCGTTGAGGGTGCCTTTCCCGAGCGGGCTAACCCGGCGGTAACCCACTTGATCCCCGTCGGGAGTCTTATCCATACGGCCCATCCCCGCAAGGTTGCGCGAATTCACAAACACATATCCAAGGTTGGGGTCCACGGAGACACCGCCATAATTGGGCCCGCCCGTCTGGCCCGGGAAAACGACTCTGAATTCCTTGCTACTATAAGGCGTGTAAGGGCCTTCATTGTGGATGCCGCCCAGCTTGGCGACCAAGTCCCGGCAAAACTTTTCATGCTCCGGCTCGCCCGTAAAGACCTCATCGGGGTTCATCCCGAACCGCGCCAGCGGCGGGGGTTTCACCGGGAATGGCTGTGTTGGCGAAGTTTCCTCGCCGGGGACATCGCTCTGCGGGACAGGCCGCTCTTCCCACGGGTAGACGGATTTGCCGGTCTCACGATTCAGGAAAAACATCAGCCCCGGTTTCGAGACAGCCACGACCACTGGGATTTTCTTCCCGTCGCGAACCACGTCCATGAGCGATGGAGCGGCCTCCGCGTCGTAGTCCCACACATCGTGATGCGTCAACTGAAAATACCAGCGTACTTTTCCGGTGTTGGCATCCAAGGCCACAATCGAAGAAGAAAATAAATTTTGCCCGTGCCGCTCGCCTCCATAGTATTGAGCGGCGGGTTGGCCGATCGGCAAAAAAACCAGGCCACGCTGCGCATCCACCGTGATGGCGCCCCAGTTGGCAGGCGATCCCGCGGTCATCCAATTGTCCTTCGGCCAGGTTTCGTATCCGGTTTCGCCCGGATGGGGAATGGTGTGGAAAGTCCAAACCAACTTGCCGGTGCGCAAGTCCCAGGCACGCACATCCATGGCAGGCCCGTCGGGGTCATCTTCCATCCCCTGCGCTCCCGTAATGATCAGATTGCCGTCGATGACTCCGGGAGTGCTCATATGATAAGGCGCGGTGGGAAATTTCTCGGCAACACCGGCTCGCAAGTCAACCATGCCGTCGTTGCCGAAACTCGCGACGAGTTTCCCGGTCTTGGCGTTCAGAGCGATCAGCCGCCCTTCGCTCGTCCCAGCGAGAATCGCCGGCGGATGCTCCTTATCCCCCTGCCAATAGGTAACGCCGCGAAACGTAGCGCTCGCCTTGCTTAGATCGTATTTCCAGATTTCCTCGCCGCTCTCGGGTTCCAGCGCAACGATGGAGTGATGGAGGGTCGGAGTATAGAGCATGCCGCCGACCACGATTGGCACGGCCTCCGTTGTCGGAATACTTGGGTATGCCGGGTTGGTGAAACTGGCCGGGTCTATCCCATACTGCCAGGCCATTCGGAGCTTGGAGACGTTCTTGGTGTCAATTTGCTTTAGCGAAGAATAGCGCTGCCCGCTTTGATCGTTGCCGTACGCAGGCCAGTCGCCTTGGGCATACAGTCCGGGTGCAAAAGAACTTGCAAGAAGGATAGTAACGAGAATTTTCATCGCGACCTCCCCATTCTGTACTAGCCGCCGGAAATTCCGATTTCAGCCTAGTCGATCTACCAGACGGCAAAAGACTTATCCCATCCGCAAGCCACCGTTCACGTCGAGCACCGCGCCCGTGATGTAGGCGGCTTCCTCGCTGGCCAGAAACACGATGGCGGCGGCGACTTCCGCGTCGCACCCCATGCGGCCGAGCGGCACTCGTGTGAGGAGAGCGTCTTTCACACCTTGCGGCAACACGTCGGTCATCGGCGAAACGATGAAGCCGGGCGCGACGGCGTTCACCGTGATATTGCGCGAAGCGATTTCCAGGGCCAGGGCGCGCGTCAAGCCGATGAGGCCGGCCTTGGCGGCCACGTAATTCACCTGCCCCGGATTGCCCGTCTCCGCGACCACCGACGTCACGTTGATGATGCGGCCGTAGCGCGCGCGCATCATCCCAGGCATGGCCTGCTGCGCGCACAGGTGCGCGCCGGTCAGGTTCGTGCGCAGCACGGCGTCCCAGTCCTCGGCTTTCATGCGCATGGCGAGGCCATCGCGCGTAATGGCGGCATTATTTACTAGAATATTAATCTTGCCGAATCTTTCGATCACTTGGCGGAAGCCTGATTTCACTTGGCCGGCGTCGGCTACGTCCATCGCCACGGCCAGGGCTTCCCCGCCGGCCGCGGCGATTTCGGCCACGACGCCCGTCAATTTTTCGGCATTCCGCGCCGCCGCGGCCACGCGCGCGCCAGCCTGCGCGAGCGCCAGCGCCGTGGCGCGCCCGATCCCCTGCGATGCGCCGGTCACCAGAGCGACTCGATCTTTCAGGCTGAACATGGTTTAAGTAGGACAGGCTTCAGCCTGTCTGGTTTTGATTTTGCATTATTCCAAAATTGCAGGAAAGGCAGACAGGCTGAAGCCCGTCCTACTCACGCCTCCGCCGATTCGGTCTGCGCCTGCGCCAGCCGCTCCAGCGTCGAACGCAGGGATTTTTCATCCTCCACGTTGAACACGTGGATCGACCGGTCGATCTGCCGCAACAGCCCCGTGAGCACGCGGCCCGGCCCCACCTCGACGAACGTGTTTACTCCCTGGTCAATCAGTTCGCGAACCGATTCTTCCCAGCGCACCGGCAACGTCACCTGGTGGATCAGTCCCTCGCGCGCCTCATCGCCGCTGGTCGTGAGCTCGGCGTCGGCGTTGTTCACCAGCGGCACGCGCAACGCGTGAAACGCAGTCGCCCGCAGGTCGGCTTCGAGCCGCACCGCCGCGGGCTGCATCAGCGAGCTGTGAAAAGGAGCGGAAACCGCCAGCATGACGGCGCGCTTGGCGCCGCCCGCCGAGGCAAGCTCCACAGCGCGCTTCACCGCCTCGGCATGGCCGGAAATCACCGTCTGCTCCGGAGAATTCAGATTGGCCGGAGCCACCACTTGTCCGTCCGCCGCTTGCCGGCAAATCCCCGCGACTTGCGCCGGCGCCAATCCTAAAATCGCGGCCATCGCGCCGACGCCCTCGGGCACCGCCGATTGCATATATTCCCCGCGGCGCCGCACCAGACGCACCGCGTCAGCAAACTCCAGTCCCCCGGCCGCCACCAGAGCTGAAAATTCGCCCAAGCTGTGCCCCGCGACAAACGCCGGCTGCACTCCATTTTCCGCGAGCACGCGATACGCGGCCACCGAGACGGTCAAAATCGCAGGCTGCGTATTGGCGGTAAGCTTGAGCGCCTCTTCGCTGCCATTAAAACACAAATCGGAAATCGAGAATCCCAGGGCTCGGTCCGCCTCGTCGAACACACTTCGGGCGGCCGGATGGTTAGCGGCTAGGTCCTTGCCCATACCCGGGTATTGCGAGGCCTGCCCCGGAAACAAAAACGCCAATTTTCCCATTGATTGAACCGCCGTTTCGCAGCTTATGCTTCCACAGGAACGGGAATCGTGGCAAGTTCTTGCTCGATTCTTTCGTTGACCCCGCCCCGCGCCAACTCCGTCGCCACCCGGACGGCATTCATAATCGCCAGAGGATTCGAACTCCCATGCCCGATCACGGTGACGCCCTTCACCCCCAGCAAAGGAGCGCCGCCATATTCCGAATAATCGATCTTCTTTCGAAAGCTTTTGTAAGCCTTGCGCGAAAGCACGTAGCCGACTTGCGAGCTGATGGTGCTCTGCAACGCTTCCTTCAGCATGCCCGCGATATGCTGCGCGACGCCTTCGCTGATTTTTAAAGCGATGTTCCCGATGAACCCGTCACAAACGATGACATCCACGGAACCGTTGAAAATGTCGCGCCCTTCGACATTTCCAATAAAATTCAACGAGGAAAGCTTTAATCGGCTATGGGCCTCGCGCGTTAACTCGTTGCCCTTGGATTCTTCCTCGCCGATCGACAGCAACGCCACTTTGGGCCGCCGCGTCCCGAAAATCGCGCGGTAATATATTTCCCCCATGACCGCGAATTGCACCAGGTGCGCCGGCTTGGAATCCACGTTCGCGCCCACATCAAGCAAAACTGCCGTGCCGCCCTTCGAAGTCGGAAAGGGCGCCGCCAGCGCCACGCGATCCACGGAAGACAATGTGCCAAGCCCAAATCGCGCCACGGCCATCACCGCGCCCGTATTCCCCGCGCTGACCATGGCATCGGCCTGCCCGCCCCGCACCAACCTTGCCGCCACGTGCGCCGAGCTGTCTTTCTTCTTCCGGAAAGCATGCGTGGGCGAATCCTCCATCGTGATTACTTCCGTTGCCGGAACGATCTCGATGGGCAATCCCCGATGCGAGTGTTTCCCCAGCTCCTTCTTCAGCTCCGGTGCAAGGCCCACAAGCAGGATGCGAACACCCAGCTCGCGCGCCGCCTGTACCGCGCCCTCGACTTCAGGACGCGGGGCATGGTCTCCACCCATCGCATCTACGGCTATGGTGATCATTCCTACTCCGGTAGGGGAACCCGCAAAAGCCGGACTAGCCCGGGCGTCAGGACCCGGTGTCCACGACTTCCCGGCCTTTATAGTAACCGCATTGCGGGCAAGCCTGGTGAGGCTGCTTCATTTCATGACAGTTGGGGCACTTGGCGAGGGCCGGTGCTTTCAAAAAATCATGCGCGCGCCGATTGTTCTTGCGCGCGTGGGAATGACGCCGCTTTGGATTAGGCATACAAACTCCTTCTCTTGGCCCCAGGTTGCTTGAGGCATTCTATGGTGTTTCGCCGGGGAATCCTATTGTTTTTTGAACCAGTCCTGTTTCAGACGCGCCAAAGGGGCCGTGCGTGGATCGGCTGCGTGACTTTCACAGCGGCATTCTTCGTTATTCAAATTCACGCCGCATTGGGGACAAAGCCCGCGGCAATCGCTGCGGCAAATGGCCTTCATCGGCAGAGCCAGAAGAACTTGCTCGGCCAAGACATCGGCCAGAAACATGCCTTCGCCCTCGAAAAACGCGATTTCGGTGTCGTCCAGCTTCAGGCGCTCCTCTTCTTCCTTGGTCATGGAAGTTAGGGGCTTGTAAAAGAGGTCAAAATCGCGGGCGATATCCTCGTGGACGGGCTCCAGGCAGCGGGCGCAGACCATCTCCAGCCGCGTGTGCAGCTCCCCGGTAATGCGGATCTGCCCCTCGACGAGTTCGGCTGTCGCGCGCACCTCGAGAGGCTCCACCTGCCGGAAGTCGCCCGTGCGGTAGTCCACCGTTCCCGGGGCATAGCTCTTCCGGATACGAATTTTGCGGACGGCCAGCTCTTTTACGTCTAGGAACATCGGTATTCACCGCTCGGATGGGGCTCCCTGATACCTTCCCCAAAGGCCCATTATATGTCCCAGCGGAGTGAAGTCAAGGAAGGCACTTCGCGGTTGGTAAACGGTGGTTCGAAACAGGCACGAGTAGGACGGGCTTCAGCCTGTCGGTTTTCGTCTAGGAATCCGGGCGGAAAACCGACAGTCCGCCGCGGCGGACCGTCCTACGCAGATCGTGCCGACTTCGTTCCAAGTAATTCCGCATGCAGTCGAAGCAAGTAATGATCGGTCATCCCCGCGATGTAGTCGCACACAACTCGATACTTGGGAGCGCGTTGCGCGAGCTCCGTGTAAGCTTTCGGCATTGCGTCGGGATGTTCGACGTAAAAATCGAAGAGTTGCGCGAGGGCTTCCACGGAACGTTCGCGATCGCTGACGATTGCGGAATTGTCGTACAGGCGCGTGTGCAGGAACTTTTTGAGCGCCGCATTTTCAGCGGCCAGGGAGGCGCTGAATCCCGCGAGACGGCGCGGGGCATGCCGAACGTCTTCGACGATTTGCAGGCCCGACGCGGCCACGGCAGATCGCGTATTTTCGATCAAGCCGGTCGCCAGATAATCGAGCACGCGTTTGGCGGCTTCATTGAATTTCAGTTTTTCGAGGCTATGCGGGTGGTTGCGTTCGACCTCTTCATAAAAGCGGGCGAACAGCGGCACTTCCGCGCGGATTGTTTCGATATCCAGCACGTGCGCTTCGTAGCCGTCGTCGAGGTCGGCGGTGTTGTAGGCGATCTCGTCGACGAAATCGATCAGTTGCGCTTCGAGGGGCGGGCGCTCGTCTAGCAAATATTCCGCGAGCGCCGGAAATTTCGCCGCGTCGTAATCCCGCGAATGCTTCACGATTCCTTCGCGGACTTCAAACGTCAGATTGAGGCCGGGAAAATCCAGGTAACGCTGCTCGAATCGCTCGACGATCCGCAGCGCCTGCAAATTATGATTGAATCTTTCCCCGTGCGGGCGCAGCAATTCATCGAGCTTGCGCTCTCCCGCGTGGCCGAAGGGCGGATGCCCGATGTCGTGCGCCAGGGCCAGGGCTTCGGCGAGGTCGGCGTTGAGTTCGAGCGCGCCGGCGACGGTGCGCGCAATTTGCGCGACTTCCAGCGTGTGCGTGAGCCGGTTGCGGAAATGATCAGAATACCGCGTGGTAAAAACTTGCGTTTTCGCTTCGAGCCGGCGAAACGCCCGCGAATGAATCACGCGGTCGCGGTCACGCGCATAATCGTTGCGATACGGGTGAGGCGGTTCGGGATAACGTCTGCCACGCGATTGGGCCACGTCCATCGCATAAGAGGCCAGCACCATGGCTCGATTCTATGCCACGGAGCGAACCTTGCCAAATCGCCGCAGGCGCTCGTATTGTCCGAATTTGAAAATTGCCGCGAGAGCTCCGATGTTTAGGAGGTCAGGACTTCAGTCTTGACGAGAGAGGCCGTATCGTCAGGGGTTTTATCCCCTGCAGCTTCAGGGGCTGAAGCCCGCAATTCAACGCGACCTGAACTGACGAGCTGAAGCTCGTCCCTCCTGGAGGTAAAAACCTTCAAATTAGGACAGTGCCCAAGCCTTTGCTGCTGATCAATTTTGGATGAACAAGATTTTAGGCGTGCGTTACTTCTGAGATTCCGATTGAGAGCCATCCTGCTCGGGTCGATCGAGGCTCGCGTCGATGACTCCGGTAAACGCGAGGAAGTGCTGCTGAAATGTGGAGATCTCCGTCGCCAGCCCGACATCCATGCCCAGGACTTCCCTGGCATAGCCGAGGGACTTCTGGGCCCCGCCCGTCCCGCTGCCGGCCGCGGGACTCAATAGGACTTCGTCGAGCGCATCGAGGTTGCGCGCCAATTCGTTCAAATCGATCAGCAGGTATAAATCAAGCTTCAGCGTTTGTTTCTGGGAAAGCTTTTGGATTTCATCCCGCGTGCCATCGAGCGATTCCAAACACCGCGCGTAGCTTCTCTCCAGCTCCTGCTTCTCCTGAGAATCGAGAGTCAAGGATTTCACGTCCATCTTTTTCATTTGCAGCCGCGAGCGAAGCAGATCCGCATCCAAGCGCTCTAGAAACGAGGAGAATTCCCTGTCGTTCATGAGGCGCAGGACCGGCTGAGCCTGACTCGCGACCGCCTGCCCCGTGGCAAATTGCGTGGTATGAGCAAATGCAGGAATGGCGCCCAAAGACGCGCAGACCGCGAATGCCGTGATGAGTAATTTGCGATTCATTTGCCAAGCCTCCCGACTACCCGGCTAGAACGGCTTACTCCCGCGCCCCGCCTGGGCCAGTTCCCGCGGGATAAGAGGCAACCCAGGTGCCATCCAACGAAGTACAGGTAACGCGTCCGGCACAGTTTTGGCAACTCTAAGCAATAATGGGACTTAGCAGCGCTGTTCGGGGGGGGAGGGGGGGGGGAATGCGACACGGGTGTGGCATCACAATTGTCGCGCCATGCGAAACGCCAATAAATGCTATGCCGCGACGCCGAAGATTGTCAGGTACGGTTCATCGCAGCAAAGGAAAAGACTTCGCACAAGTGGCGAGGCCCCGACAGGCCGATTCCTCCAGATCAGCCCTCCAGAAAGCGGATTGCGGCAACGAATGAAATTGTCGTAGCATCGAAACAGACATGCGGATCAGGCGCATCTTCGCGGGCTCGATTGTGGCGCTGCTGCTGTCGGTGTCTCCGCTCGCCGCGGCGTGCGATCTCTCCTGCGCGTTTGCGCGCGCGGATTCGGATTGCCATTCGCAGGCTGCTCCAGGCCAGAGTGCAGCGCACGCCGGCGCGAAAATGGACGGCATGGCCATGGCCGGAATGACGATGCCGGAAATGCCCGGCGCCGAGGACCCGCAAACAGAATCCGTGGCTGCGCACGCGAATGGCGGCCACCCGTCGATGGGCGAAATGGGGGCATGCGAAAAGCAGCCTTGCAACAATGGCTTCGCCATCTCCGCAAGAACGAGACGCTCTTTGGATCCACGTCTTTCTTCCATCGTGGCCACCACTAAATTCCCCGCCGCTGATCTTGTCGCAGCTCCTTTTCACGACGCGCGAGATGACGTTGCGCGCGATCGACCCAGAGGCGCAAGCCCTCTCCAATTAAGCCTTCGCATCTAAGAACCCATCCCTGCTCTCTCTCCGTTTTTCTCTGTGCTCTCCGTGTTGAAGGCCTTGCGCTTGCAACGGCAACCCTTTCACCACAGAGGCCACGGAGAAACCCACGCCAACCCAGCAATCGGAAATTTCCCCGGGAGAAATTTTTCTATGCGGCACTGGATCGCAATATTCGCGTTGCTTCTGGCATTTCCGGCCCTCGCCGGCGCGCAGCAAGACAACAAGAAAGACAATGCCATGCAAGGCATGCCCGGAATGCAGATGCCCGGAATAAATATGGACGGCACCGATTCGGCGGCGATGCGCCCGGAAACTTTCCTTCAGGAAATCCTCCGCCACGCCGGATCGGGCACGAGTGCCGAGCCCGATTCCACTCCGGTTCCCATGCTCATGGCCAAGAAGGGCAAATGGACATTGATGTTCCACGCGAACGTATTCGTGCTGGACGAGCAACAATTCAGCCCGCGCGGCGGCGACAAATTCTTCTCCACCAACTGGTTCATGGGCATGGCCCAACGCTCGCTTGGGCCGGGCGTGTTCACGGTGCGCGCGATGCTGAGTCTCGAACCCGCCACCATCACCGGCCGCCAGTACCCGCTCCTGTTTCAGCAAGGTGAAACGGCTTTCGGAAAACCCATTGTTGACGGCCAGCACCCGCACAATTTCTTCATGGAGATCGCCGCTCTGTACGATCTGAAATTAGGAAGCAACGCTCTGCTTTCCTTTTATGCCGCGCCCATCGGGGATCCGGCCATCGGGCCGATCGCGTACCCGCACCGCACGTCAGCTTCGGAAGACCCGGTGGCGGCGCTCGCCCATCACCAGGAAGATTCGACGCACATTGCAGAAGACGTCGTCACCATGGGGTTGGCCTATCGCATCGCGCGAATCGAGGCCTCCGGTTTTCACGGACGCGAGCCGGGTGAAAATCGCTGGAATATCAGCCAGGGGAAAATCGATTCGTGGTCCACTCGGCTGACGCTCCAACCGGGAAAGAATTGGAGCGGCCAATATTCCTACGCACGCATCGCCAGTCCGGAAGCGCTCTTCCCAAGTGAGAATCAGGAGCGCATGACGGCGTCGGCCATGTACAACCGCCGGCTGCACAACGGCAATTGGGCCAGTTCGCTGATTTGGGGACGCACGAAATCGCTCGAGGACAACGCCATATTCGACAGCTACACGCTCGAATCGACGCTGCGTTTCCTCACGCGCAACCACGCCTGGACGCGCATCGAAAATGTGGACCGCTCGAACGAATTGCTCCTCGGCGAAAATCCGCTTCCGCCGAATTTTGTCGAGCAGCCGATTGGACGAGTCCAAGCCTACACGCTTGGTTACGATAGGGATTTCGACATCGTCCCGCGCCTGGCCTCTGCCATCGGCGCACAAACGACGCTCTACGGTGTGGGAGAAAATTTAAAGGCGGTCTACGGCTCGCTTCCCGCGGGAGTTGCGATTTTCATCCGGCTCCGGCCGCAGTAGCGCGGGCTTCAGCCTGCGATTTTTGGTGGCGCCCAGTTGTGTCCGCCTCGCAATTCAAACCCCGCAGGCTGAAGCCTGCGCCACTGGAAACACCTTACAGATGCAAAAGCTTGATGGCGTTTCCCTTCAGGATGAGCTCGCGCTCCGACGCCGGATAGCCGAATTGATCGAGAACGTTACTCGGATACTGCACGTCCTGCGCGGCGAAAATATCCGTGCCCACCACGATGCGGTCCGGTCCAACCATGGTGACCAGGAACTGGAACGCCTCGGGATAGTAGATCAGGTAGTCGTAATAGAATCGCCGCAAGTATTCCCGGAAGGGGCGCGCTAGCGTGACGCGCTGATCGTTGAAGTGAGAAAAGAAGTGCTCGATCCTCCCGGCAAGATACGGAAAGTCGCCACCGGCATGCGGCAACACCATTTCCAGGTTGGGGTATTTGTCCAGGATCCCGGACATCATTAATTTCGTCGCCAAAACGGTGTGATCGGCGGGCGCGTCGATGCCGGCCGCCAGATTCGGCGGCCCGGAAACCCGGTCGCCGCCGTAATTGTTGGCCACTCCATCCATCTGATGAAAAATAATCGGCAAGCGCAATTCCTCGATGCGCGCCAAAACGGGCGCGAAGTTCGGATCGATGATGTAATCGTGCCGTTCCATCGAATCCGGCAAGTGCACGGCGCGCACGCCCGGTTTCCCCGCGACGCGGTTCAATTCCTTCAGAGCCAGTTGCGGATCGCGAATGGGCATCTCGATCCCCAAGACGAAGCGGTCAGGATGTTTCTGGTGCACGGCAATTCCCGCGTCATTGATGATCTGCGCGAGATGCGCGCCCTGCTCCGCCGACGTCCATTGCCACGGCATCGCGCCCGAGAGCGTGAGGCAATGCATGAGGACGCCGTGCTCGTCCATCCATTGCAGCCGTTTTTCGAGATCGTAATTGAGCGGATACGGATTGACGAGCGGTTGCCCCAGATCGGCCAGCGCCTTGTTGTAGGGTTCCGGCGACCAGTGCGCGTGGCAGTCAATCGCCTCAGGTTTGACGACGCCCGCTTTGCCTGGGCGCGCATCCCACCAGTCCACGCCTTTCGCTTTCGTCTGCGCGGCCACGCCCGCGGGAAGCGCCGCAATCATCGCGGCGCCCGCGCCAAACTTGATGAAATCCCGCCGTCCGAGAACGGAACACGGGACCGGTGCCTCCGAATTTTTCATCGTCATGTCTCCTCAAAATCCCGATGACTTATCTGGCCGCTTCCCGCTGACGAGCCGTGGCCGCGGACATATACGCACGATCCGTGACTTCTCAACGTAAGAATCAAAACGCCGCCGACCCGCTCAACCAACGATCCGCCAAAGGTATTTCTTCCCGCAAAATGAGTTGTATGGGATGACACGCCGACACGGTACACACGGAATACGAGGGATGTCAACCTGCCGCAGCGACGCCTGGTGTATTCGTTCCAGGGTGCCCCTTCCATCGGGCGGCGATTGAAAACGGAATCGAATCCACTGGGAGGGCCCGCCGAAGAAATGATCTCACCCAGTTCTTTCGTCTGAAATCAAAGCGATACCGTTACAATCTTGGAATGGACCACCACACGCTTGCGGGCATCAGCATCGCGGGCAGCTGTCTGGATGTCGTGGGAAGCCTTTATCTCGCTTACGACCTTTTGGGTGGACAACATGGCCCGTTGCGGCTGCTTACGCGGATCGTAACCTATTCGATCGTCTTCGGCGTCGGCTACGGCATAGGTCTTGGTCCCTTCTTCGGCCTTACTTCCGGTATCGCGATAGGGGTTACAATGGCAATCGAACTGAATCGAGTGGCCCGCGGCCTGGATCATTACTCTCTGCCATGGGAGGGGTTGTTCTCCGCAATCCGCGGGGTCGGTTTTGGAGTGGGACTGTACGGGAAGGTCGGCCTGGAATTTGCCGGCGCATTTGCCATTCTCATTTCCATTGGTCAAGTACTCGGCTATACCCGCGGGATAAGTCCCAGCATGGATTACGCGGCGTCTCGCCGTCCGCGCCTAACGCGCCGCCAGTTTTGGGGAACTGTCGTCCGCACCTTCGGGTATTTTGCGACCGCGCTCCTGTGCAGCGCTCTCGTCCATCACGTGAACTGGTCCTTCGCTATCCGAATCGGCTTGGTGACGGGCATCGTCACAGGCTTGGGGCAGACCGTTAATCCTTACATCGAATACTATGCGGATAGCCTTCCGGAGCGCCGGCTCGGGGTTTTCGGCATTGGACTCATCCTTTGCGGCTTCGCTCTGCAGTCCCTCCAATATTGGCTAGCTCTTTTCGACGTGCGCTTGTCGTGAGCGCCGGGCAGACGGCAGCCAGATATGGCCGCGCTTCTCCAGCGTCTGTGCAAGGTGTTCAGCGAATCGCTAAGCTGCCGTCCTGACTGTTACGGGGCAGCTTGGTCATGATGTGCGCTAAGGATCTCCCGAGGTTGCTACTGAATCCCTACTCGTCCACGCCGAAATGAAGTAAAATGCCGCTCCCGGCGAGCCTGGTGGCGCTAGAGTTAGAGCCTTGGGTCCGCACGGAGCACGGCGCTTGGAATGGCCTTTCGCGGGGGATGCGGTGCTGCTCCGCGCTGCCAACGGCCCCAGGGGACCTATGTCTTGTAAGCCAGCGTTCCGCATTCGAATGGAACAGATTTTTTTCGGAGTCGCTGCGTGCGTGTTATTCGGCACTCCAGGCCTTTTCGCGCAGGGAGAGCAGGTCTTCAAGGGCCAGATTACCCAATGCACGTGCGCAGTGGCGGACCAGCCTGCGGCATCGCCAAGCAAGGGGAAAACCGCGGTGGCCTGTCCGCCGCCTTGCGCCAACGCGGGACCCATTTTCGTGCTCGTCGACTCCCAGAGCAAAATCGCCTATCCATTTGACAAGCAGGACCTTCCCAAGGCCTATGGTCCGCAGGAAGTGTTCGTTATTGGAGTCCTCGACAAGGCTACCGGCGCGATCCGCGTTCACAACATCGTTCCGGATGTGGCCCCGAGGATCAAGCGGGCCAAGACCGTGGCGATTGTCTGCGATGCCTGCCCCAGGGCCATGGCCAAAGCCAAGAAGGCCGCATTCGAGGAACTTACGGTCTGGAAACGCTTTACCGTGCTGCCGGACCCCAAGAAGGCAGACCTGATCTTTCTCTTCTCGGCCAACCGCTACCTGGGCGATTACTTGACGCGCGGTGGGCCGGACAAGAGACCGGTCCATATCGACTTTACGTACTTCAACGTCCTCGACCCGCGGACGGGGGAAAGCCTGTGGGGCGATTACGACCGGTTAGGAAGCTGGTTTGTGGGCACGGCGACCAAGGATTTGATCGACGAATTGAGGGAAATGTTGGAGGCAGACGTGAATCCGGCCGAGCGGCAATCTTTCTTGATTCGGCATCATATTCCCAAAGCCGCCACGGACGTGGGCAAGTAGCCTCCGCTCCAGCCGGCTTGAGTGGCCGCGGGAAAGAAAGTGTTTTTGTCATTCCGAGCGAAGCGAGGAATCTCTCTTTCTTTTTTTGGCCTAGATCGACGAGAGATTCCTCGCTTCGCTCGGAATGACAAAAATGCGTGGCACTTTTCCTGAAGCCTGCTGGGGGGCTTTTCGTCCATCTGGCTGGCCTTGTCACTGGGACACACACATGGCGATGAGAGCAACCGCGTATTCCGGAAGGAAACCGGCAATGAGAATATTCCAAGTCCTAACCTTCTTGGTCGCGGCATCGACGGCCGCATATGGTTCCCCGGGCGGGGTGCTGGAAAAGGTGAAGAAAATTCAGGTCGATCAGACGGTTGTCGATCAACCCGACAAGGTGGATAACAACATGGCCGCCAATCTGATCCGCTTCGATCTGCGCGCGGCGGTCAAGGACGCCCACTTGGATGAGGGCGATGCTCCCATAAAAGCCCATTTCGTGCTGGACGAATTTTCCTCGGAGAGCCGCGCCAGGCGGCTGATCGGTCTCGGCACGGGACGAAGCATTTGCACGGTAGACGGAAAACTGGTGATTCAGGATGCGAGCGGAACGGAATTGGCCAGCGTTAAAATCCACGTCCGCGGGAGCGTCGCGTATAGTCCGGGCGATGGGAACGACGCGCGGAGCAAGCCGATTTCGGACTTCGAGCAGCGCTTGCACGAGGAAATCGAGAAACTGAAATGAAGCTTAAGAAATTCATTGGCCCAATCCGCCGTTGGCCGCTGCCGCCGGGCTGCCAAGTTGCCGCCATGCCGTGCTCTCCGAATCCGAGACTGCGCGAAGCAGCGAAAACAATCGTGGGACTTGCTGCATGCGTGCTATTCAGCGCGCTGAGCGTATTCGCGCAGGGAGAGCAGGTTTTTAAGGGCGATATCTGCCTAGGGCCGGAGGGACGCACACCGATCGTGGAAAATGGGCAATCCAGACTGCCGTGCACGATCCCGCATCCCAAAAGGGGCGCGAAGTACATCCTTTTCAACTCAGAAACAAAGGCCACGTACCAACTCGAAGGGCACGGCAAAGCGAAAGCCTATGCCGGCAGGACTGTAGTGGTCGTCGGCACTTTGGACCAGTCCACCGGCACGATCCACGTCGATGAAATCTACCGCGCCGTGCCTCCGAAAGTCATGCAGGCCAAATCCGTTTACATTTTCTGCGACGCTTGTCCTCGGGGAATGGCGGCGGCGTGGCGGGCCGCCTTTCAGGCGCTGGGGGACTGGGGAAAGTTCGATGTAACTCCGGACCCAAAGAGCGCAGACCTGGTTTTCATCTTTTCCGCGAATCCGTATGTGGGCGACTACGTCACACGAGACGGGCCAGACAAAAGGCAGGTGAATGTCGATATCACTTACATGAACGTGGTCGATCCCCAAACGGGCCAAAACCTGTGGGGCGATTCCAGGCAGTGGGGCAGCTTGTTCGTGCCCAAAGCGACTAGGGACTTAATCCAGGAACTCCGCACGCAGATGGAAGAGGAAACTCAGAACGATCCGCAGGCGCTGGCGGACAAGCACCGCAGCCGCAAGCCGCCCCCCAGCGTGGCTAACTAATTTCCGCTTTGAAATCTCGCCATAAATGCGCGTTGGGTGGCCGGCCGCTCGAAACAGATGGCTACGCATGTATGGAGTCCACTACACCTTCGGCGTCGCGATACCCAAAATAGTGGCGGTCCTTGATCACCTGGGCGATTTCCGCGGGGACCATTGCCTCCCACGAAGCATCGTTGTCCTTGATGCGCCGCAAGACGTCGCGGGAGAAAATGTGCAGGACGGATTCATCGAAATTGTCGAGTTGCTTGATGCGGCCGCGCTCGACGAGGTGGCAATACAGGCTGTGCAAGGCACCGGGCATTTTCAGATTCTGGACGGTCGCGAGCTGGCCGGTGGCCGCGTCCCGCAGGGGGTAGACGTAAATCCGCAAATCCTTGGTGAATAATTTTCCAAACGCTTCGAGGATGCCGCCCTCCAGCCCGGCGTAATATTCCTCCTTGAAGAGATCCTCGAGGCTCGCGACGCCCATCGTCACCGCGATGGGCTGCGACGTATACCGCGTCAGGTAGGCGGCCAGGCGGTAGTATTCGAAATAATCCGAGATCAGCACGGTTTTGCCGGCGGCGGCCAGGACGTCGGCCCGAGCCAGGAAATCGTTGAGGTCGATCTTTCCCGTCGCCAGGAGGTTTTTCATGGTGATTTCCATCAGCTCGACGATCTGGCCAGGGTCGACTTCCGGCTCCGAGGCGAAACGCTCATGGGCGCTTTTTATCATGTCGATATTTACTTTTGTGACGGGACGGAAGCTGCCGCGCTCGACCAGGATGGGCCGCTTGCGCAGGATTTCCGAGGGCTGCAGCACTTCCCCGGTGGGGCCGAACATGGCCGCGCCGCTGAGGCCCATTTGCACCAGCTTGAGGCTCATCACGCGATTGTCGACGTGGCGGAATTCGATGCCGGAAAATTCGATCATGTCGATTTCGATGCGCTGCGTGGTGAGGTTGTCGAGCAGCGACTCGATGATCAGTTCCGGCCGGTGATGCAGGAAAAACGCGGCGTAGAGAAGATTAACGCCAACGATGCCCAGAACTTCCTGCTGCAGATCGTTTTCCCGGTCGAGCATGCGGACGTGGATGATGATCTGGCTATTCTCGTCGCGCGGGTGCGCCTGGAATTTTACGCCCATCCAGCCGTGGCATTCGTTCGTGCCCAAATAGTTGCGCGCCGCCACGGTGTTGGCAAAGGCGAAGAAAGCGGTGCTCTCCCGGCGCGAGGACTGCAAGCGCTCCAGGTTCAGGCCGTGCTCGTAATCGAGCATGCCCTGCAAGCGCTCGCGCGAGACGTAACGCTTGCAGCGCCCGTAAATCGCGTCGCTAACCGCCATGTCATAGGCGGAGATGGACTTGGAAATCGTCCCCGCGGCCGCCCCGACCTTGAAAAACCAACGCGCTACCTCTTGCCCGGCGCCGATTTCCGCGAACGTGCCGTAAAACAGCGGATCGAGATTAATTTTCAGCGCTTTCTGGTTGGTGCTCAATTTTGGGCGTTCGTCGTTATCCATGGTTGTCCTGTTCGCGTGCGCCGGGTGGCAATGTTATACGTCGGGCCGGAGCCTGTGTGTATCGAAAGAATGCATCCTTCGCATTAACGGAATATGAATACAAGATGAATGCGGGCGAATGCGTTCATTCGCGGGGACCTATGGAAATTCTGGCCGCCATTTCTCTCTGAGCAAGATTCTTCATGCGGGATTATCCTGTCACTCAAAGGAAAAGTCCATCTCTTACGCTTTCAGCCGCGGGAACAAGCGCTCGGCGTTGCCTCGATGGATGGCTTTCCAGTCGTCTTCCGAGAAGCCGGCGTATTGCACCAGCCATTCGTCGGTCATCTCGTAATTGCGAATGGGCGCGTCGCTGCCGTACAGGATTTGCGAAATGGGAACGATGTCTTTCAAGGCGTCAAGCGCGGGAGCGCGCCCGGCGTGCGCCGTATCGAAAAATAATTTCTTGAATTCGTAATCGACGCCGTTCGGGGCTTTGTCGGCGCGATTCTTGGGAAAATCATCGATGATGCGCGCGGCCAGCACGGGAAAAGCCCCGCCGGAATGCGAAAAAATGAAGCGGATATTTGGATTTTTCGCCAGGGTTCCGTCCCACAGGAGGCTGTCGATGGCGCGCGCGGTGTCGATGTCGTACTCGATGATGCCGGATTGTCCGGGGAGATTGCGGCAGCAGGAAGCGCGCGCGGGGTGGACAAACACCACGGCGCCACGGCGATTCAATTCCGCGTAGACGGGCGCGAAGGAAGGATCGCCGAGCCACTTGTCCATGTAGCTCGTCCACAGGGCGATGCCGTCAGCCTTCAGCACGTCCAGGGCGTAGGCGATTTCCTTCAAGCTGCCGTCGGTATCGGGCAGGGGCAACGCCGCGAAATTGCCGAAGCGGCCGGGAAAATCCTTGACCATTTGCGCGCCATATTCGTTGCTCTGCCGGGCCACGCTGCGCCCTTTTTCGCTGCGGTCGCTCATCGAATCCATCACCAGGCGCTGCACGGGGGACACGAAGGCCGTGGCGATTCCGTGCTTGTCCATCATGTCGATTGAGGTAGCGGGAGTCCAGGGCCTGGGCGTGAATCCGCTTGCGCGCATCTGGTCTTCCATGGCCTTGACGTAAAACGGGGGGAACAGGTGGTGGTGCACGTCGATCCGCCCGGGCAGTGGGCGGACAGATGGAGAAGTGACTTGCGCGGCCGCGAACAATCCGCCGCGAGAGACGCCACCGAATCCGCCGACGGGGAGGACGGCGCCCGCTCCGGCCATGGCTAACGCCTTCAGGAATTTTCTGCGTGAAGCGCCGGAGGCAAACTTCTTAGCGGGGGCGTTGCGAAAACCCGCGGAGGTCTCGAAATTTCCAGCAGCGCGATTCGCCATGCGCGTTCCCTCCAACCCGTAAAGAAGTGTGCGTTGCGGGGAAACATAGCACGTTTCCAGGGCTTATGTAGCGCCCGCCTTCAGGCGGGCAATTTGGAGGCCGACCGATGCCCGTCCGCCGCGGCGGACGGGCGCTACAAGAACCAAAATCGAGTTCTCATGCAGGCGCCGTTCGCGGCGCGCCCCTGGCGTCACTGCGGCTCGGAGGAAGGCGGGACGATGTTCTTCATTCGCATGTAAGTGACCAGGTTGCCGTAGTGTTCGTTGTTGTGCGTGATATTGAAAATTAGCCGGCTCACGCGCAATGCGGGAACTTTGCCGCCATCGTCCGTCGTCATTTGTACCATTTGCATGGAGGAAGCATCCGTGAGTGCCGCATACACGCCGTCGCAGTAGGCGAAAGCGCTGTTCAAAGCTTTCACGAGATCGGCCTTGGCCGTGACCTTCTCGAAATCCGTTCCTTGTCCCGGATTCTTCCCGTCCTTGGCATCCGAGCAGGCCAGATAGTTATTGTTGACCAGGTGCCCAAGGATCTGCCCGAACGTCCGCACCTCCTGCTGTGAGCCCGGACGCATCCCGTAAAATTCCTCGGGCATTTTTTCCGCGGACTTGGCCAGAAAATTCCGATTGACCGTGTAGGATTTGAGCAGCCAGGCCGAGAAAGGGTTTTTCGGCGCAGCCTGCTGGCTCGTCTGCGCCGCCAGTGGGAACGCCAACAGAACAGCCAAAAGAGCGCTCAAGATCATCTTCCCCATAAAGGATCCTCCTAAAGCACTCGATCACGGAGCACAAAATGGCGCGGTATGCCAGTGCCGCGGAAAGTGCGGCGAACGCGTCCCATCGCAAATTGCGAAACGGAATTCTCCGTGGCGCCGGGGATTATACCGCCGTCCACGCTCGCGCACAATTTGCACGGAGCGCGCCGACGATGAAGTCGGCGGCCATATTGGTACGTTTCAAAACGAGGCTGCATGCATTACCGGCCGAGGTCTCTTTCTGAACATCGGCACGATCACCGGCATTTGACGTAGCCGCGGCACGGGATAAAATGGGTTCCCCTTCTATTTTGGTTAGGTTCTTGGGAACCCATCCACCTAAATGTTGATTGACTGGACCTGAAAACAGGGCCGGAGGCACAGGCCGTGAAGTCCAATCCGATTGTATGGAAGATTCTGCTTTCGTTTGGGGCGCTTTGCACGGTTGTCATAGGCCTCGGCAGCATGGGACTGATTTGGATGGGACGCATCGACACCGATTTCGAAAACACCCTGAAGGATCAGTGGGCGCACGTGAAATTATCCAGGGACGCGCTGAACCTTTCCAATCTGAATTATCAGCTGGCCATGGAGATTTTTCTTCTGGACCGACACGTGGACCCTCAGCAGATCGAAGGTGTCATCGCGGCCAATTCGCAAAGGATCACGGAAATCATTCGGCTTATCGAGCAATACGGGATCGATCCAGGCAAGGAACGAGAATTGGTTGATGCCGTGGAATCGACCAGAGCTCCTTATCTCGCCAGCCGGGAACGCGCCATGTCCGCCCTTCTGGAGGAACACAATCTTCAGAGGGCCAACGAGATCTTGATGAGCGAGGTGGCTCCCCTGTTCCGCCAGCATCTGAACGCTTTGGACGCGTTTACAGACCTCCAGGTGGAACAATTTGACGAGGCCGCCCGGCGGAACAAATCGAATTACCGCGCCACGCACAGGCTTTTTCTGGCGCTCATCGTGGCGGCATCCTTGCTGGGGATCTCGATGGGCGTATATCTGACCAGGGAGGCAACCAAGGAAATCATCCGGCGGGAGAGGGCGGAAAAAGAGGTCCATCTCTTAAACGCGGGGCTGGAGCAGAAGGTGCTTCGCCGGACCAAGGAACTGCTGGAGGCCAATGAAGGGTTAACCCGGGAAATCGCCGAACGTCAGCGGGCTCAAGAGAGTCTTGGAGAAAGTGAAGAGCAGTTCCGTCAACTAACGGAAAATATTACGGAAGTTTTTTTTGTCTGCAATCTCGACCCCGCGCGCGTGACGTATGTCAGCCCGGCGTACGACGACATATGGGGTATCTCCAGACAGCTGATCTACGAGCGGCCCGACGCCTGGATGGCGCCGATTCTGGAAGAAGACCGCGAACGGGCCGCGAGGGGCTTTGCTGATTCGATGCAGGGCGCAGCCGTTGAGATGGAATACCGAATCGCACGGCCCGACGGCTCGATCCGCTGGATTCGAAATCGGACCTTTCCTCTGCGGGACAACGATAACAAGGTGTATCGCTTTGTCGGGATTGCCGAGGACATGACTCGATGGAAACTTGCCAATGTGGAGCTCGAACACGCGAAGGAAGCCGCCGAACAGGCCAATCGCGCCAAAAGCGAGTTCCTGGCGAACATGAGCCATGAAATCCGCACGCCCATGAACGGCATTATCGGCATGACCGATCTGGTCCTGGAAATGGACCTGGGCGTCGAGCAGGCCGAATACCTGTACCTGGTCAAGTGTTCGGCGGACGCGCTTTTAATTCTCCTCAATGACATCCTGGATTTTTCCAAGATGGAGG
>Ga0302326_10001399_pt1 | contig 61531 bp, 53 predicted proteins | sample Palsa_T0_3_FD_202264 | JGI IMG/M metagenome (GOLD analysis project Ga0302326, IMG submission 202264) | Peat permafrost microbial communities from Stordalen Mire near Abisko, Sweden - Palsa_T0_3 | ecosystem: Environmental > Terrestrial > Soil > Palsa > Peat permafrost | place: Sweden: Abisko...
CGGGTGCGAGAACCGACCTCCTGCTCCAAGCGCAGCTTTTGTTCGCGCAGCTCGGCGGTCAGCAAATCGCGGCGGCGCATGTCCGAATACACCAGGCGTGTGGCGATGGCGACCAGGAGGATGTTTACCAGCGTACAACCAGCCGTGATCCAACGGCTCAAGGTCAAGCTGCCGTACCAATGTTCGGCGGCGCGGGTGTGCTCGGCCATCTCGCGCTCGCGCATTTGATCCAGGATGTCCTGAATGGCGAGACCCGCGTCCGATCCTACGCTGGTCTTGACCAATGCCACCGCCGCCGTCGTCCCTTGCTTTTGTTGAATGTCCAGAACAATTCCGAGATCCGCCAGCCGTTTGCCCATGAGTACTTGTAGATTGCGGATATCGGCACCGCCGTCGCCGATTCCCGCATACGCCAAACGCAGGCGATCGAGCCGCGGCTCGATTTCGGCGCGGTTCTTCTCGTAGCGGCTCAGATAAGTTTTGTCCCCCGTCAGCAGGAAGCTGCGTTGCGCGTTGACGGCGCGGATCAGGGAATTTTCCAGATCGTCGATGCGCAACTGGCGCGCCGAGGAATCCTCGAGCCGCGTGCCGGCATCGCGCAGATGCGCCTGGCCGGCGCCGGTCACCAGCAAGAGCGCCGCGAGAAACATCACAATCAGCGCGGGGGGGACGGCGACGTACCACCGGCCCAGACCATCCAATGCATTGCTGAACACGCTCACGCAGCGCATTTTCAGCGTAACAGAAGCGGCTGTAAAGCACGCGACTGAGCGGCTGTAAAGCACGCGACCGGCGCCACGCGGCACCGCGCTCAGTAAGTCGCGAGGCTCACCGTGTCGGCCACATCATCGGCGGTGAACGATACCGGAATCGCGACCACCGGCACGCGCTCTTTTCCTTCGAGCCATTTCTCGAGCGCTTCGACCGGCATGGGTTTGGCGTAGAGATATCCTTGGGCGACGTCGCAGCCGAATCCGCGCAACAGCGTCGCCGCGACCTCGGTCTCGATCCCTTCGGCGACGACCTTCAAACCCAAACCATGGCCCATCTCGATCGCAGCGCGCACCACAGTGGCGAATTCGGCCCGCGACTCGAGTTCTTGAATGAAGCTGCGATCGATTTTTACTTCGTGGACGGGCATGCGGGTCAATTGGCTGAGCGAGGAGTAGCCCGTGCCGAAATCGTCTATGGACAGGCTGACGCCCAAGGCCGCGATCGCGTCGAGCATCACCAAGGCCCGCGCCGGATCCTCGATGAAACCGCTCTCCGTCAGCTCCAACGTCAGCAGCGCGGGTGGCAGCTGATGGCGGGACAACGATGCAGCGACGCGCGAATCGAAGCGCGGGTCGCCGATGTCGTCGGCGCTGATGTTGACGGCCAGACCCAGCGCCTTGCCGTCGCGATGCCACTGTGCGCCGATGGCGACCGCGTGGTCCAAAGTCCAGCGGGTCAGGCGGCGGATGAAACCGGTCTGTTCCGCGAACGGAATGAACTCAGCCGGGCCGAGCAACCCGCGCGTCGGATGCTGCCATCGCAGCAGCACCTCGGCGCCGGCCACGCGCTGTGTCGCCATTTCGATCTTCGGCTGAAAGAACAGGCGCAATTCATCGTTCTCGACGGCGTGCCGCAGCTCGCCGAGCAGCGACAGCTGGTCGCGCGGCGCGGGCTTCAGCGCCGGTTCGTATACCGCCAGAACACGCTTCTCGCCGCGCGCGCGGTCCAGTGCAAGCTCCGCGCAACGCATCAGTTCGTCTGCGGACATCTGCGCATCATCGGCGAGGGCCAGACCCAGCGTGGCGGCGATATCGATGGGCTGCGCTTCGACGAACACGGGATCGGCCAGGGCGATGATCAGCGTCGTTCCCCATGGTTGCAGGCTGTCGCGATCCTTGAGGCGCGTGAATGCGGCGAACTGGTCGCCCGCCAGGCGCGCCACCGCGGAAGTGACCGAAGGCACGGCGGAAATGCGCTCAGCGATCTTGATGAGCACGGCATCCCCCACCGAGTACCCAAGATGCTCATTGATGCGGCGAAAGCGGTGCAGATCGATCACGGCCACGCCCAAGGGCGCGTCCCGGTTCTCGGCCAGAGCCTCGCCCAGCGCGGCCCCGAAGGCCGTGCGGTTCATGAGCCCTGTGAGCGAGTCCTGGTAAGCCAGACGGCGGATCGACTGATCGCGGGTTTGCACGGCGTTCTGCATGAGCTGCAGTCCATCGGCAAGCACGCCGAGTTCATCGCGACGCTGCACGCGTAAAGTGGCATCGTAGTTGCCGGCGCGCATCTTGTTGACCGCCTCGGTCAACTCGTGCAGCGGCCGGGTAATGTTGCGCGCCAGCCGAAAGGCGGCCAGGGCCGAGGCGATCAAGCTCACCGCCGCGATCAAGAACAAGACATGCGTGAGGCGCTCGAAGGGTGCGCGCGCCTCCGCCAGGGAGCGCGACAGGACCGCGACCACCCGGGCATTGCCGTTCCTCGACATCTCGATGCGCCGCGTCAGGATGTCGGTGGTGCGCGCCGTATTCGTCGGGACGGTGTCCACGACATTGCGCCAGCCCTCGCCGCTGCGCACCGACAGGGTCACGCCCAAGCCGGTGATGTCGGCCAATTTGCGCGCAGCCTTGTCGTCGAGTTCGAATCCCATCGCGATCCAAGCCACCGGCAGCGGGCTGCGCACCGCGACGCTGACCACCTGATAAATGCGGCCGTCGTCCACCATCATGCCGCCGTCGCTGTCGTCGGCCACCGGAAAGTGGGCGCCGGATTGAACGTGCGCGCCGGAGGCCGCGATGACTTCGCCGTTCAGCGACATGAGCACGACCAACGCTGCACCGATGCGCTCGCCGCTGTTCTGCAAAGCCGATGCCAGGGTGTCCGTGTCGTGCGCCGCCACGGCCTCGCGGAAGCCGTAGTCGGCCGCGACTGCCTGTGCTGCCTGGGTCAGCTGTCTGCGATCGCTCTCCATGAGGCGCGAGAACACCGAACTGCCGACATCAAGCTGGCGGGTTCCTTCCCGCTTGGCGCTGGCATCATTGATCACCGACACCGAGCCCAAGGCCGCGGCCAGCACCGCCGCCAGCAGCACGACAAAGGTCACCGCGATGCGGGTTCGCAGCGCCACGGCCCGCTATTCCGGCCACGCCGCGACCGCGGCGGACGCGCTGTCGATGTCGATGCGGAGCGGTACCGCCAGCGGTGCCCTGTCCACCGACAATTCCCGCGGGGGCACCGCGGCCGTCAATCCGGGGTGCCAGACGCGCAAGCGATAGCGCCCCGCGGGAAGGTCCAGGATCGCGCTGCCCGTGAGATCCGCCTTGGCGAAATACGGAGTGTCGACGACGCCCACGAATGCCACCATGCGATCATGGATATTGCATCCGAGCACGACCAAGCCCGGCTTGTCGAAGGTCACAGCCGTGTTCGGCGAACCGGCATACAGCTTGAGGCTGAACACCTTTGCCGGGGAGAAGGAATACACCTGATGCCTGATCTGATCGCTGTTGGGAAAGGTCACGGCGGTGCCGGTGCGCAGCACGGTGATGCGCGGCACGAAGCGCTTGTCGACCTGGTCGATGCTCGCCGTATCGCGGCTTTGCGCAGGCGTCCCGCTCAGCGGATCGAAGACCACCACCGTATTTTCGGGCGATGACCCCGATTCGGTGGTAACGCTGACCGTCACGGGCACCGCATGCGCTGCGTGCAGCCAGAGTGCGGCGCAAGTAGTCAGCCACAACTCCCTGCGCGGCCGGATGTTGCGGCCCCGGTGGATCATCGCGTACCGGTGGGCGCGCGCTCCACGATGTCGCGCTTCATCGGCGCAAGCAGGCGCAGCAGTTCATTGGTTGCGCCGAGGCTGACGCGGCGCTCATGCAGGATGTCGCGCAAGTCGGCCACCATGCCGTAGAACTCCGCTTCCGAGATGTGAAGCCCGGCGTGCGTTTCCTTCATGGGATCGCCCGAGTAGCGGCAGGGGCCGCCGCTCAAATCGCAGATTTGCTCCGTCAGCATCGTCTTGATGTGGTCGAGATTCGTGTCCTTGAAGCTGCTTCCCAAGCGCGGATCCGCGGCGACCCGGTCGATCAGCGAAGTCGCGATCGCGGCAACGCCTGCCGCGCCGCCAAGACGCTCATAAAGAGGCGCGCGCGCATCTGCGGCGGCCACTGCGAGGGCGGTCGCGATCCACAACAGCGAGGCGGCCAAGCCGCGCAATGTGACTGCCGTCATAAGTAATCCCGACAAAGGCTTAGGTTAAACGGGTGCATTCACGAAGGCTGTGCGCTTGGACACAATATTCCTCATCGAGACGCCCTAACGTGTCCGCCCGCCCCGTCGAGGCTGCAATGTGCGTCCATGGCTCCGATCGATTCGCGCCGCCGGCTTCTGCGCCGCGGTGCTGGCCTTGCCCGTGCACGCCGACGATCGACTGGAGTGGACGGGCGGCGTGACCGAGGTGGAAGGGGCCGCGGGAGGCGGTCTGGTGCCATGGGCGTTGGTGGGGGGCCTGGGTACCAATGTTGAGATCGGCGCGACCGCGTTCGCGACGTATGTTTCAACGCAGGACTTCTCGCTGCGTGCCGCCGGTGCCAGCGTCGACCTCTATGACCGCGTGGAGGTCTCCATCACGCGGCAACGATTCGACGCCGATTCGGTCGTCCCCGGTCTCACTCTGGGCCAGGACATCGTCGGCCTCAAAGTGCGATTGGCGGGCGACGCGGTGTTCTCGCCCGACCAATGGTGGCCGCAGATCGCAGCCGGCGCGCTCTGGAAGAGAACTCTGGATTTCGGCGGCGTGCCGAGCGCGGTCGGCGCTGCCAGCGGCTCGGATGTCGACTTGTACATCGCGGCCACGAAGCTGTATTTCGCCGCGCTCGCCGGCCACAATGTGATCCTGGATGCGACCTTGCGAAGAACCCGCGCCGATCAGTTCGGACTGCTGGGATTCGGCGGAATCGAGTCAGGGTATCGCGTCGAGCCTGAGCTATCCGCGGCGGTGTGGCTCACCGACGATGTGCTGCTCGGCGCCGAATACCGCGATAAGCCCAGCGCATTGGCCGCCTTCAAGGAGGACAGTGCGGAAGACGTATTTCTCGCCTGGGCGCCGATCAAGAACTTCACCGTCACCACGGCATGGACCGATCTCGGACGCATAGCCGGCAAATCGCCGCAACGCGGCTTTTATATCTCACTGTGGCTGGGCTATTAACGCAATCGATCGTTTAACATGCACGGGCTCATGCCCATCGTACGCCTCGACAACGTCTCCTTGAGCTACGGCTTGAAACCCCTGCTCGATCACGTCGACCTGCAATTGCGCAAGGGTGAACGCGTGTGCCTGCTCGGCCGAAACGGCGAGGGCAAATCCTCGCTGCTGCGTTTGATCACGCGCCAAATCGCCGCCGACAGCGGCGAAGTGTGGGTGCGACCCGGCACGCGCGCCTCGAGCCTGGATCAAGAAGTGTCTGCCGCCACCGATGCCTCGGTGCGCGATATCGTATCGGGCGGCGCGTCCATCCATGGTGCCGAAGAGGATTGGCAGCTGCGGCTGCAAGCCGATCAGGTCATGTCGCGGTTGGATTTGAATCCCGATACGCCGATGAGCGCGCTGTCGGGCGGCTGGCGGCGGCGTGCAATGCTGGGCCGGGCGCTGATGGCGGAACCGGATTTGCTGTTGTTGGACGAGCCGACCAATCACCTCGATATCGGCGCCATCACCTGGCTCGAGAACATGATGGCCGAATTTGCCGGTGCATTGCTGTTCGTCAGTCATGATCGCGCCTTCGTGCGGCGCGTGGCCATGCGCATCGTCGAATTGGACCGGGGACAGTTGCGCGATTGGCCCGGCGGGTACGACGATTACCTCAAGCTCAAGGCGGCCGCCCTCGAGACCGAGGCCAAACACGCAGCCCTGTTCGACAAGAAGCTGGCTCAAGAGGAGGTGTGGATCCGTCAGGGAGTCGAGGCTCGGCGCACGCGCAACGAGGGCCGGGTGCGCGCCCTCGAGCAATTGCGTCTGCAGCACGCCGCGCGCCGCGAGCGCCTCGGACAGGTGGAGATGCGGGCGCAGGACGCGTCGCCCTCCGGAAAATTGGTGTTCGAAGCTGAGCACATCAGCATGAGTTTCGGCGCCGCGCCCGTGATTCGCGACTTCTCGGTGCGCATCCAGCGCGGGGATCGCATCGGCATCATCGGCCCGAACGGCTGCGGCAAGACCACGCTCATAAAATTGCTGGTGGGAGAATTGGAACCGGCCTCAGGCTCGATCAAGCGCGGCACCAAGCTTAAGATCGCGTATTTCGATCAGCAACGCGATCAGTTGAATCCGGCGGCCTCGATCATGGATAACGTCACGGGCGGCAGCGGCGACAGCGTCGTGATCGACGGCAAGCCGCGGCATGTCTCCGGCTATCTGCGCGATTTCCTGTTTCCGCCCGAACGGCTGCAAGCGCCCGTGAGCATGCTGTCGGGAGGCGAGCGCAACCGTTTGCTGCTGGCGAGGCTGTTCGCGCGTCCCAGCAACCTGTTGGTGATGGACGAGCCCACCAACGATCTGGACGCCGATACCCTCGATCTCTTGGAGGAGCTGGTCTCGCAGTACGCCGGCACCCTGCTGCTGGTCAGCCACGACCGTGCTTTTCTCGACAATGTCGTGACCAGCACCTTGGTATTCGAGGGAGCCGGGCGGGTGAATGAATACGTGGGCGGATACGCCGACTGGGTCAGGCAGTCGGGCGGAAAGACTGCGAAGGCAGGCCGGCCCAGGGTGCCCGCCGTAGCTCCTGCGCCGGCACGGCGCCTGTCCTACAAGGAACAGCGTGAACTCGTGGCGCTGCCCGAGACCATCCAGCGCCTGGAGGAGGAGCAATCGCGCTTGCAGGGCACGCTCAATGATCCGGATTTTTTCAAGCGCGAGCCGACTCAAGCCGCCGCGGCGCTGGAACGCTTGAGCACTTTGGCCGGCGAGCTGGAGGCCGCCTACTCCCGATGGGATTCGCTCGAGTCCCTGAAGGTTTAGGGAACGAGCTCCTAGCGGCGCGGCCGGCCGCCGCGGCTCAACAGGTCGCTGGGATTCGGCAAGCCGGCACCCCCGGCATCCGGAATCACCAGTGAGGAGGCTTGTTCCCGGCGCATTTCCTGCAGTTCGCGCATGGTCTGCTGCACGGCCTGCTCGGCGGCCGGCCCGAATTTCTCCACCGCGCCGTCCAGCGTAGTGCTGTCGAGTTCGAAGCTGATGGGCACCGCGCCCATCGGCGTCATGATCTGGGCCTGTCCTACAAACAAGACGGGACGCGCCGCATCGGCCGAGCCGTCCTTCGCCACCGGCGTCAATCTGCGGATCGTGCCCACCTTGCGGTCGGTGAAGACATCTTCGCGATAAAGCTGAGTCGCATCCATGGTTGCTTGGCGGTTCTCGGTGGCGGAACTCATGCGTATTACTCCTTGCGGAACTAGCAAAGCTCAACCCTAGCAGTTTTCAGCGTTGCCTTGGAGGCCTGATACGATAGTTGTCTTGGCACAATCGACCACCGCTCGCAAAGGTCCGGCATGGACCACATTCCTGGGGATAGCTCTGTTCGGGCTGGCCTTGTATTGCCTGCATCGGCTGCTGGGGGAGTATCACTGGCAGGACATTCTGCAGCACGTCAACGCCATTCCGTCGGTCAAGTTGCTGCGCGCGACTTTTTTCTCGGTCGCCGGCTATAGCTGCCTCACCCTATACGACGCGCTGGCGGTGCGGTTCAGCGGAGCCAAGGTCCCTTATCCGCGCGTAGCCCTGATCTCGTTCATGGGTTATGCCATCGGCCACAATGTGGGGCTCAACACCTTGAGCGGCGGGGCCATCCGTTACCGCGCCTACTCGGCGCTGGGTCTCAAGGGCAAGCAGATCGCAACCATCATCGGCTTCGGGACGCTGACATTCGCGCTCGGCGCCGGCGTGCTGCTGGGCATGTCGCTGGTAACGCAGGCGGGCATGTCGGTGTCGGTATTGCACGTACATCGCTGGCTCGCCACGCTCGTGGGCAGCATGCTGCTGCTCGGCGTGGCCTTCTATATTGCGCTGGTCTGCAGCCGGCACGCGCCGCTCAAGTTCTGGCGCTTCGAGATTCCCATTCCGAAGCCCAGCGTGGCGTTCGCGCAGATCGTCATCGGCTGCACCGATCTGCTATGCGCAGCCGCGGTGCTGTTCGTACTGCTGCCGGCCGGCGCGAACATCGGCTTCGCCGCGTTTGCCGGCGTGTTTCTCATCGCCATTGCCGCCGGGGTGATCAGCAACGTGCCGGGCGGCATCGGCGTCTTCGAGACGGTTCTGCTGTTGCTGCTGCCGGATGCTCCCAAGGACCGGCTGCTGGGCGCCCTGGTGGCATACCGCGTCATCTACTACTTCGCGCCGTTCGCGATCGCATTGGCGCTGCTCGGCATTCATGAGGTATGGGTGCACCGCGGGCCGGTCGTGCGTTTCGCGAAACTGATGCGCACCTTTCTCATCGCGGTCACGCCGCAGGCGATCTCGATCGCGGTATTTCTCGCCGGTGCCGTGCTGTTGTTCTCCGGCGCGACGCCCGGCCTCGGCAATCGCATCGCGCTGCTGCGCGATTTCGTGCCGTTGCCGGTTCTGGAGCTGTCACATCTGTTGGGCAGCGCCGTGGGGGTGGGCCTGCTCATCATTGCGCACGGCTTGTACAAGCGTCTGCACACCGCGTGGTGGCTGACCATCTGGCTGCTGTGGGCCGGCGTCCTGGTCTCGCTGCTGAAGGGGTTCGACTACGAGGAAGCCATCGTATTGACCGTGGTAGTGCTGCTGCTGGCGTCCGCGCGCGAACGCTTCCGCCGGCGCGCTTCGCTGCTCGAGCAGCACTATTCCGGTCCCTGGATCATCGCACTGTGCCTGGTGCTCATCACCGCCTTCTGGTTGGTGCTGTTCGCGTACCGGCACCTTCCCTACGACAACGAACTGTGGTGGCAATTCGCGTTTCACGCCTCGGCGCCGCGCAGCCTGCGCGGTTCGCTGCTGGCGGTCCTCCTCGCCGCGGCCTACGGCCTGTGGCGTCTCCTGCGGCCGGCGCGCCCGCCGCTGTCGGCGCCGCGCCAGGAGGATCTGGCGAGGGTCGCCGAGCTGATCAAACAAGGCGACGACACCACGGCGAATCTGGCCTTGCTCGGCGACAAGAATCTCAAGTTCAACAAGGAACGCACGGCTTGCATCATGTATCAGGCTTCGGGCTCGAGCTGGGTGGCGATGGGCGATCCCATCGGTCCGCCCGAACTCGGCGAATCCCTGGCATGGGAGTTCCTCGAGGATTGCGACGGCATGGCGGTTTCGCCCGTGTTCTATCAGGTGACCCCGGAGCATCTGCCGTTGTATATCGATCTGGGACTGAACCTGAGCAAGCTCGGCGAGGAGGCGCGGGTGCCGCTCGGCAGCTTCGGGTTGGAGGGCTCGGCCCGCGCCGAATTGCGTCAAGCGCAGCGGCGTGCGATTCGCGACGGCGCGTCGTTCGAAATGCTGGCGCAGCCGGACGTGGTCCCGGTCCTGCCGCAGCTGCGCGCGGTCTCGGACGCGTGGCTGGCGGAAAAGAACACGGGCGAGAAACGCTTTTCGCTTGGATTCTTCGATGAGCGGTACTTGTCGAACTTCGACATCGCCGTGGTCCGTCACAACAATGCGGTGGTTGCATTCGCCAATCTTTGGCGCGGCGGCAGCTGCGAATTGTCCGTGGATCTGATGCGCTACAACGAAGCTGCACCCAAGGGCGTCATCGACTACATGCTGATCGAATGCATGCTATGGGGCAAGGCGCACGGATTCGAATGGTTCAATCTGGGAATGGCGCCGTTGTCGGGACTCGAGGAGCACGCCTTGGCGCCTGCGTGGCACAAGATCGGCCGCATGGTCACTCGTTACGGCGAAATGTTCTACAGCTTCGAGGGTCTGCGTAAATACAAAGAGAAGTTCAACCCGGTATGGCGGCCGCGCTACCTGGCCGCGCCGGACGGCATCGCCATGGCCGGAGCGCTGCTGGATGTGACGGCGCTCATTTCGGGCGGCGTGCGTAAGGTGTTGAGGAAGCAGTAGTGCGAGTAGCGCGTTCGTCGGCTCAACTTTGGGGCATCTGCGACTCGATTCTTTGCGCCACCTCGCGCATCTTCGGAATGAATTGCTCGATGGCCGTGCGCAGCGGCACGGCGGTCGCCGCATAGCGCACCGTGACGGTGGCGAGGATCCGTTCCTTCGCGCGCACCGGGACGGCCAGGCTCGTCTCCTCGGACACGCGCCGCGCGCGGTGCGCCATGCCGTAGCCCTGGCTGCGCGTTTCATTCAGCAACCGCTCCACCTCGACGCGATTGCGCGCCAGCCGGTCCTCGGGCAGCGAGGACCGCGACAACAATTCCAGCAGCGAATCGCGCTGTGCCGTTGGACAGTACGCCAGGTAGGCGCGGCCGGCGGCGGATGCCAACATGGGCACGCGCACGCCGGCGCCGTAGCGTTCCAGAGCCAGGGGGCTTTCGCGATCCGTGGTCTCGCGAATCATCATGGTGGCGCCCGATGGGGTCGCAACGGCCACGGGCCAGACCAGTTGCGCGCCGAGTTTGCCGAGCAATGGCTTGGCGATGTGCGCGACGAGGGCTTCGTCGTCGAATCCATCCGACAGCGTACGCACCATGATGGTGGGCCGGTAGCAGTCGTCGTGATCATCGCGTTCCACGAATCCTGCAAGACGCAGCGTTTCGAGGATTCTGAACGTCGTGGTTCGCGGTAGCTTCACGGCGGCGGCAAGCGTGTTGATTGCGGCGCGCTCCAGTTTGTTGAGTTCTGCGAGCACATCCAGTCCACGGTGCAAGGCGCGAATGGGCCGCGTGGATTCTCGTTGCGTAACCTCGGCGTGCATTAGTCTAATCCTTCAGAAGATAATTATACCATACAAAACAAATACATACGGTGATGGCAGACGCCGACGCCGCAGTGCTGCCACGCAGGCTCTGCCCGCTGTTGGCCGTATATATGTACCCTCTGGATCGAATCTGGTTGCTTGAGCGGCGGGATTGAATACAATCCGCCGCCATTTCACGCAACAACACGAAGGAATCAGGCTTACCATGTCGGAAGACACTGCGCCGCCGACGGCGGTCGAAACGGTCATCATCGGTGCGGGTCCGGTCGGACTTTTCCAGATATTCGAACTAGGCCTGCTGGGCATAGGCGCGCACATCATAGATTCCCTGGCGCAGCCCGGCGGCCAATGCACGGAGTTGTATCCGGACAAGCCGATCTACGACATTCCCGCGCTGCCCATCTGCGGCGCGCAGGAATTGATCGACCGGCTGCTGGAACAGGCGAAACCCTTCAATGCCACCTTCCATCTGGGCCAGGAGGTTACCGAACTGCGCCGCCTGGAGAGCGGAAGATTCCACATCGCGACCGCACTCGGCACGCGCCTAGATGCCGGCGCCGTGGTGATCGCGGGCGGCGTGGGTTCATTTCAGCCCAGGCGCTTGAGCGTCCCGGGCGTGGAAGCGTTCGAGGGCACGCACGTTCACTATCGAGTCAAGGCCGGCGCGGATTTTGCCGGGCATGATCTGGTGATTTGCGGCGGCGGCGACTCGGCGCTGGATTGGACCGTGGCCTTGTGCGGCAAGGCGCGCTCCCTGACTTTGGTGCATCGGCGTGCGGAGTTCCGCGCAGCGCCCGCCACCGTGGCGAAGATGCGCGACTTGGTGGCGGCCGGTAAAATGCGGCTGCTGGAGGGCAATGCCGTCGCCATCCGTCACGACAATCAAAGCGCGCTGCAGTTGGACGTGAAGACCACCGATGGCGTGCAGAGCATCGGCGCCAACCATGTGCTGGCTTTTTTCGGACTGCATCCGAAACTCGGCCCGATCGCCGAGTGGGGACTGCAACTGGAAAAGCGTGCGCTCTGCGTCGACACCGAGAAGTTCCAGACCAGCGTGCCGGGCATTTTCGCGATCGGCGACATCAACACCTATCCCGGGAAGAAAAAGCTGATCTTGAGCGGATTTCACGAGGCGGCCTTGACGGCGTTCGCCATTCAGCATCATCTGTTCCCGGAGAAGCGCCAGTTTCTTCAGTACACGACCACCAGTCCCATCATGCAGAAGCGTCTCGGCGTTGCCGGCGATTCCTGATGAACAAGCTGCTCGAGGATTTGATCAGAGTGATGACGCTCGAGCGGCTCGAGGATAATTTGTTTCGCGGGCAAAGCCGCGACATCGGCTCGCCGCAGGTCTACGGCGGCCAAGTCCTGGGCCAGGCGCTGGTCGCGGCCTCGGCGACCGTGGCCGGCCGCATGGCGCACTCGCTGCACGCCTATTTTTTGCGCCGCGGCGATTTCAACTCGCCGATCGTGTACGAGGTCGACCGCGCATGGGACGGCAAGCATTTCGCGACGCGGCGCGTGATCGCCATCCAGCACGGCCAGCAGATCTTCAACATGTCGGCCTCGTTTCAAGTCCCCGAGAATGGATTGGATCATCAGGCGCAGATGCCCGTCGTGCCGCCGCCGGAATCCTTGCGCGATCAGGACACGCTGTATCGCGAAGCCGCCGCGGTCATGCCGCCTGAGATCATGCGTGTGCTCGAACGCAGGCGTCCGTTCGAATTCCGGCCGGTGCAACCGCCGGATTTCATCCGCGCCGCGCCGGCGCCGCCATGCAAAGAGGTCTGGTTCCGCGCGGCCGATCCGCTGCCGGACGATGAGGCGCTGCATCGTTGCCTGCTGGCCTATGCATCCGATTTTCAGCTGATCGACACCGCGCTGAAGCCGCATGCGCTGCCGCTCACCACGAAAATGGTGGTCGCCAGCATCGATCATGCGATGTGGTTCCACCGCAGCGTCCGCCTCGATGACTGGCTGCTGTATGTGTTGGACAGCCCCAGTGCCTCGGGCGCGCGCGGCTTCACCCGCGGCAGCATCTTCGCTCGGGACGGGCGCCTGCTGGCGAGCGTGGCCCAAGAAGGGCTGATACGGGTGACCCAATAATGTTCAAGACCATCATCATCATCGTGATCGTCCTCGGCGTGCTGATGGGCGGTTTGCTGAGACTGCGCAACAGCACGCGCGAGGGAATGCCGGGCGAGGATGTTCTGCGGCGTGCCAAGGAGCGCGAACAAGGACTCGAGAAGGCGGAGAAAGCGGAGAAAGATCGGGAAGACCGCTAGGCTCCTAAGCGCGCTCCCGCGTCAGTTCCCAGACTTCGCGCGGCATCACGAACAAGTGGCAGTCCCACCAGCGGTTCTTGGCGCGCCGGTGCTTGCGGTATATCGCTTCCCAGCGCATGCCGATTTTCTCGAGCACGCGTATCGAGGCACCGTTGTTCACGTCCACCGTCGAGATGACGCGATCGGCGCGCAGCTGCAGGAATGCAGCGTCGAGCAGCGAGGTGGCGATCTCAGTCGCATAGCCCTTGCCCCATGCGTCCAATTCCAGCATGTAGCCCAAATCCGCCACATTGCGCTCGATCAACGACAGATCGCATGCGCCGATCAACCTGCCGGTGCCGATTTCCTCCACGGCGAGCTCGAATCGGGTGCGCGGCTGCTCGCGCTGCGAAACCAGCAGCTCCTCGAGATATTCCGCAGTGCTGTCCGCATCGCGCGGCCCGAAAAACAAGTAGCGCGTGACGCGCGCATCCGACGAATAGGCGAACACGGCGTCGAAGTCGGATTCGACGAACTCGCGCAGATGCAGGCGGGGGGTGCGCACCGGAACGCTCAGCTTGCGCACAACACCTTGCCCGGATTCAGGATCCCCTTCGGATCGAGCGCCATTTTCAGCGAGTGCATGACGGCAAGCTCGGTGGGATCGGCGCGCTGCGCGAACTCAACGGCCTTGAGCCGGCCGATTCCATGCTCGGCGCTGATGCTGCCGCCAAGGCTTTCGACCAGGTCGAACATGGCATCCTCGAGTGCGTGTGCCCGCGCCATGAAACCGCCGACATCGGCTCCCGGCTTCTGGCTCAAATTGAAGTGTAGATTGCCGTCGCCGGCGTGGCCATAGGCGACCACGTCGCCGTCGGGCGCGAGCCGTTCCATCAGCGCGCTGCCCTTCTCGATAAGAGTCGGGATTTGCGAAACCGGCACGGAAACATCGTGCTTGAGACTTGCGCCATGGCGGCGCTGCGCCTCGGGAATGGATTCGCGCAACTTCCACATGGCCTGTGTCTGAACGGTCGAGGCTGCCAGCATGGCGTCCTTGACGATGCCGCGCTCCGCGGCCTCTTGTAGCTCAGCGCCGAGCAGCGCGTCGAGATTTTGCCTCGGGTTGGGCGAGGTCAACTCGACCAGCAGATACCAGGGACATGAGAAGCTCGATGGGTCGGCGACCCCCGGTACGTGCCTGACGGTCAATTCGACGGCGAATCTGGGCATCAATTCGAAGGTGGTGATCTGGTCCCCGGCGGCGGTGCGCATGTGCGCGAGGAGCTCGAGAGCTTGGCGCGGCGAGTCGATGCCGATCAATGCCGTTGCCGAATCGGCCGGCAGCGGGAAGAGCTTCAAGGCTGCCGCCGTGATGACGCCCAAAGTGCCCTCGGCGCCGACGAACAGTGATTTGACATCGTAGCCGGTATTATCCTTGCGCAGGCTCTTCAAGCCCGCCACGATGCGTCCGTCGGCGAGGACGACTTCCAGGCCCAGCACCAGATCGCGCATCATGCCGTAGCGCAGAACCGCAGTGCCGCCGGCATTGGTGGACAGATTACCGCCGATCTGCGCGGTTCCTTCGGATCCCAAGCTCAGGGGAAACAAGCGATCGGCGCCGCGCGCGGCTTGTTGTGCGGCGGCCAAGGTGACACCGACTTCGACGATCATCGAATAGTCGGCCGCGTCGACGCGGCGCACCTTGTTCAGGCGCTGCAGCGATATGACAACTTGCGAGCCGCTCTCGTCGGGAGTCGCGCCGCCGCAATAGCTCGTGTTGCCGCCGTGGGGAACGACGGCGACCTCGTCGCGATTGCAGATGCGCAGCAGCCTGGCGACTTCCTCGGTGGCGCGCGGCAAGAGCACCAAGGGAGTCGCGCCCGAGTACAGGCGCCGAAAGTCGATGAGATAGGGGGCTACATCCGCGGCGGATTCCAGCCAACCGCCGGCTCCGACCACACTTTTGAGTTCCGCAAGCGTCGCGGAGCTAGGCGGGTGGGGCATGGACCCTGGCCAAACTTGCCCGCCGCGAACCCGGTTTGGTCAGAAGCATCTGCACATCGCCAAGCTGCCGTTCCTCGAAACCACCCTCGCAATAGCATAGATAATACTCCCACATGCGCAGGAATGAATCGGGGAAGCCTTGGGCCCGCACCTGCCCCTGATTGGCCATCAGCCGTTCGCGCCAACCCTTCAGCGTGCGCGCGTAGTGCGGACCGATGTCCTCCATTTGAAACAGCTTGAGGTCGGAGCAGCGCGCCACGGAATCGACCAGGGCTTGCACGGAGGGGATGAAGCTGCCCGGAAAAATGAAGCGCTTGATGAAGTCCACGGACTTCAGCGCCTGCTCGTAGAACTGATCGCGTATGGTGATGGATTGCAACAGCATCGCGCCGTTCGCGTGCAGCAACCGGCCGCATCGGCGAAAATAAGTATCCAGGTATTGGTGGCCGACAGCCTCGACCATTTCTATCGACATCAGCGCGTCGAATTCTCCGGTGAGATCGCGATAGTCCTCCTTGAGCACGCTGATGCGGTCCTGCAAACCTTCGCGGGCAACCTTTTCGGAGGCGAGTTGGTACTGCTCCTCGGAAATCGTGGTGGTCGTCACGTGGCAGCCGTAGTTGCGCGCCGCGTGAATCGCAAGGCCTCCCCAGCCGGTGCCGATCTCGAGCACGCGCTGTCCGGGGCGCAGCGCCAGTTTCGAGCAAACCGCGTCGAATTTCGCGATGGACGCGTCGCGCAGCGTGGCATCGGCGTCGGCGAAGATGCCGCACGAGTAGGCCATCGTCTCATCGAGAAACAACTGGAAGAACTGATTGCCCAGGTCGTAGTGGAGCGCGATGTTGCGGCGGCTGCCGCGGGTCGTATTGCGGTTCAGCCAGTGCGCGAATTTGAACAGTGGTGCGCTGAGGCGCGACCAGCCCGCATCGACATCGTTCATGAAGTCGCGGTTCACCACCATCAGGCGCACCAACGCGGTGAGGTTGTCGCAATCCCAGTGCCCCTGCACGTAGGCTTCGCCGGCGCCCGTGGTGCCGGCAAACACGGCATCGATGTAGAAGCGGGGGTCGCGCACCCGGATGGTGGCATCGAACGGGCCGGCATCGGTAAGTGCGCCGAAGGTTTCATGGCGATCACGGTCGATCAGATGCAGCCGGCCGTGGCGAATCTTTTTCAGCTGCGAGAGCAACAACGCTCTCGCAAGCCTGGCCAACATGGGAAGCCCGTCCGAGTCATCGGCTGCATGCGCCGGGATGATGTCGATATCCTGTTCCAACGATCTCTCCTGTCAGCGGGTGATATGGCCGGGGTGGCCGTATACGGGGGTGCGCTTCCACCAAAGCTTCAGCGCCTGCCAATGAATGCCGGCGATGACCTTGAGCGTCATCAGCGGATGGCATGCGAGCAGACGCAGCAGCGCGCCCGGCGTGATCGGCGCGGGGCGCAGATTCAGCGTTGCCTCGAACAAGCGTTCACCGGCGCGCAAATTCTGCATGTTCACGAACAGACGCCCGCCGGGCTCGCTGAAGCACCAGCGGTACTGCATGTCCATCGGCATGAACGGCGATACGTGAAAATTTTTGTCGAACGCAAAGCGCTTGAGCCGCTCCCCGCCGGCGTTCACGGGCAGCACGTATTGATGGCGCTCGCCCCACGGCGTGTTGGTGATCTCGGCGACGATGCCTTCGAGCCTAGAGCCCGTGCGGTCGAAGCAATAGTAGAAACTCACCGGATTCATGCAATAGCCAAAGTATCGCAGATGCGTCAACAGGCGAATGGGCCCTTGCGGGCGAATCCCGGTGCGCGCGTACACCAGACGGCGTACGGCCTCATCGAGAGGAATGTCGGCAGGTCCGAGATAGTCGCCGCGCTTGAACCACGCCGGGGCGGGATGGCGCGCCGACCAGAAGGGCGTGCGGTCGAACAGCGCCGGCAGTTCCGCAAGGTCCAGATACATCATGAACATGCGGTAGCGGAAGCGATGTTGGCGCGGAGCGACGCGCCTGTGCTCAACCCACCCTTTGTAGATTCGGCTGTGCATGTTGCTGTCGCCGTGCGAATTCCTCGAGTGAATCTTGGGCGCTCTTCACGCCGTCCTCATGAAAGCCGTACCCCCAATACGCGCCGCAATAGTAGGTGCGACGCATCCCATTGATCTCGTGGCGGCGCCGCTGCGCCACCACGGCGGCGGCGGTGTAAACCGGATGATGGTAGACGTAGCTGCCCAACACTTTGCGCGGGTCTATCCGGTCGGCGCGATTCAAGCTCACCAGGAATTGTGCCGGCGCCTGCAAGGATTGCAGGATGTTCATGTTGTAGGTCACTTGAACCCGGTCCACGGGCTCCTTGGGGATGTGATAGTTCCAGGCCGCCCACGCCAGGCGCTTGTGCGGCATGAGCCGGACGTCGGTGTGCAGCAAGACCTCATTTTCCTGGTAGGTTATGGCGCCCAGTATGTCGCGCTCCGCGGTGGAAGGATCGGCGAGCAGCGCAAGCGCTTGGTCGCTGTGGCAGGCGATGAACACCTGATCGAAATGCTCCACGGTGCCGTCTCTGAGGCGCAGGCAGACCTTTTGTGGCTGGCGCAGCAGCGAAGCCACGGGGGTGTTCAGACGAATTCGCGCGGCATATGCCGCGGTGAGTTGCCTGACATATTCACGCGAGCCGCCGCGAATCACTCGCCACGTAGGGCGGTGGCTCACGCTCAGAAACCCATGGTTGGCGAAGAACTCAACGAGGAAGCGCGCCGGAAAAATCAACATGTCCTCCGGCCGGGACGACCACACGGCCGCTCCCATGGGCACGATGTAGTTCTCGATGAAAAATCGCGAGTAGCCATTTTCCCGCAGGTAGGCCCCGAGGCTCACGTCGGGCGCGCCAGGGACAAGCAGTGCCGGAGCCTGCGATCCGAAGCGCAGTATGTCGGCCACCATGCGCAGGAATGATGGCCGCACCAGATTGAGGCGCTGAGCGAACAGGGAGTTGAGCGAAGTGCCGTTGTATTCGAGCCCGCTCTTCTCGCAACGGACACTGAAGCTCATGTCGCTGTCCTGCCACGGGACACCAAGCTCCGCGAGCAGCGCGACGAAATTTGGGTAGGTCCAGTCGTTGTGGACAATGAACCCGGTGTCTATCGCGTAATGGCGGCCTTCGGCGTGCACATCCACCGTATGCGTGTGGCCGCCGATGTAGGCGCCGGCTTCGAAAACGGTGACATCATGCTCGCGGCACAGCCGGTAAGCAGTCACCATGCCGGAAATTCCAGAGCCTATAACCGCGATCCGCATTGCGCAGGGTCATCAGGGGCACCGGAATACCCGGCGTACGTCGTCTATTCGACGTTAGCCGGGCGATGGATTCAGGTCGCTTACGTTTTTAGAGCCGCTTCGATGCGCCGTCGCGCACCGCCGCCGGCACTGCTTTCAGATCCCAGATGACGCCGAAAAAGGACATGAGTTTTAGCATATAGAAAGTCACGTCGAATTCCCACCAGTAAAATCCCTGCCGTACCGACGCCGGATAGTGGTGATGATTGTTGTGCCAGCCTTCGCCCAAGGTGATCAACGCCAGCCACGGGTTGTTGCGGCTGCTGTCCCCGGTCTTGTAGCGCTGCCGGCCGAAGACATGCGACAGGGAATTGATGGTGTAGGTGCCGTGATAAACCGCCACGGTGGATATGAAGAAGCCCCACACCAGCATCTGCCAACCGCTGGTGTGCAGTCCCGGCGCGACGTGTTTGAGCAGCACGCCGAGCAGAAATACTCCGACGCCGAGAGCGGTGGGCACGGCGACGTCGAAACGGTCGAGGAATCTGAGTTCCGGGTACTTGAGCAGATCCTTCACCCGGGAAAGATCCGCCGCGAAGTGCTTATGCGACATGAACCAGCCCATGTGGCTCCAGAAAAAGCCGTGCTGCGCCGGCGAGTGAACGTCGTCCGGTTTGTCGGAATGTACGTGGTGATGACGATGGTGGGCCGCCCACCAGATGGGTCCGCGCTGCACGGCCGATGCACCCAAAAGACCGAAAATGAATTGACCCAGCCGCGAGGTCTTGAAGCTGCGATGCGAGAAATAGCGGTGGTAGAAGCCGGTAATGGCAAACATGCGCAGCACGTAGAGCAGCACCGTGACGCCAAGGGCCACCCAACTGAAGCCTACCCAGATGACGGTCAGACACACGGCATGCATCAACAGAAACGGCAGCACTCTCGCCCAATCCACGCCGTTTTGTGTTTCGGCGGGCTCGATTTCCGCAACACGGGTGGAAAAGTCGCCGTTGCCGAACCATCGCGAGAGCTCGCGGCCGACTCGCGCGGCGCCCGGGGTCTCGATCGCGATATCACTTTCTGTCGTCATGTCGTTCCTCGAAATAAATGTTTGGCCAGTTGCCCGAAATTCAGGTGGCCGAGCAGCCGCGCAATTAGGCACAAACTGCGCCACCAAGGTGCTCGATCGACGAGGTTGTTGATGATACGCGCCGGAAGTATCACGAAACGTGTCAGGCCCACCTTTTTCGTGACCCTATACCGCCTCGACCTAAAGCGCGCCACATGCTGCGCAGCAATCCGGCCGAGTGCCACGCGCGCTGCATCGCAGTGTGCGCCAACGGCAAGGGCATTCTTATCCGCTGGAGTCGAATATACCGACTTCCGGCCAAAACGGCCAAAATCCTCGCAAGGTCCAGGAATATGCATTTCATCAACCTTTTTTTTGGGAATTCGGCCGCAATATGCAATCGTTACGGCGAAGGGCGGAGCGAATTCTGTGCTGCAGCTTGGGCTAGGTGCCTGTAATATCGACAGTTAGTTAGAAAATTGGGCATGCAATACAAGGACTACTACCAAATACTCGGAGTGCGTCGCAACGCCGATCCGGACGAGATAAAGCTCGCTTACCGCAAGTTGGCGCGAAAGTACCATCCGGACGTCAGCGACGAAAAGAATGCCGAGGATCGTTTCAAGGAAGTGGCTGAGGCCTATGAGGTGCTGCGCGATGCCGATAAACGCGCCGCCTACGACCAGCTGGGGCGCGATTACCGCAGCGGCCAACAATTCCGGCCGCCTCCCGATTGGGCACAGCGATTCGGGCAGACCAACAGCCGGCGCGCGTCCGATCTTCATGGCTTCAGCGACTTCTTCTCGAGTTTATTCGGCGGAGCGGGGTTTGGCGGCGAGGGTGCCCAGCCCGAAGTCGATGCCGGCAACCTGGACATTACCGTGGAGGAGATGTTCACGGGCACGAAGCGCCGCGTCACGCTCCACGAGGGCGGCCATCCGCGCCAGGTGGATGTGCAAATCCCCAGCGGCGTCTCCGACGGACAGTCGCTGCGCGTATCAGGCATCGGCGGGCGCCAATCCTTGATCTTCCGCATCAAGGTTCGCCCGCATTCCTTGTATTCGGTGTCGGGCAAGGATGTGCAGATCGAGCTGCCGTTGGCCCCCTGGGAGGCGGCGCTGGGTGCACGCGTGACGGTGCCGACGCTCGGCGGGTCGGTGGATCTGACGGTGCCCGCGGGCGCTCAGGCGGGTCAGAAACTGCGCTTGCGTGGACGCGGTATTCCGGGCAGTCCATCCGGAGACCAGTTCGTCGTCATCAAGGTGCTGACGCCGCCGGCGCAAACGGCGTCGGAGCGCGATGCGTATGAGCGCATGAAGCGCGAGTTCGATTTCAACCCGCGGGCCGACTGGGATTGAGTGCGACCGGGCCGCCCAAACGGCCACGCCGGAAGCGCCCCGGCTGGTGCGGGGCTTCTCGCGAGTGCTTGAAGAATGCGCCGCAGGCCCCATGTTCCAAACCCATCCCAATCCGAAGATTGTAAGGCCATGACGACAGAAACACAGCCGCGGATCAAAGAGTTCCAAGCAGAAACCAAGCAGGTACTGCGATTGGTCATCCATTCCTTGTATTCGCACAAGGAGATATTCCTACGGGAGCTGATTTCGAATGCCTCCGATGCATGCGAGAAGCTGCGCTTCGAGGCGCTGGCAAAACCCGATCTTCTGGGCGCGGAAGTGCTGAGCGTGACCTTGAGCCCCGACAGCGCCGCGGGCACCTTGAGCATCAAGGACAACGGCATCGGCATGAGCGAGGCCGACATCATCGACAATCTCGGGACAATCGCCCGGTCCGGCACCAAGCGGTTTCTCGAGACCTTGAGCGGCGATTCCGCCAAGGATGCGCAGCTCATCGGTCAATTCGGCGTGGGCTTCTATTCGGCGTTCATCGTCGCCGACAAGGTGACCGTTCTCAGCAAGCGCAGCGGCGAACCGGCGGTCCGCTGGGATTCGGATGGCGAGGGTCAGTATGAGATACAAGGCAGCGACAAGAGCGACCGCGGCACCGAAGTGATCCTGCATTTGCGCGATGAGGACAAGGAATTTATCGAGCCGCCGCGCTTGCGCCAACTGGTGCGCAAGTACTCGGATCACTTGAGCATTCCGGTGACCTTGAAGACCGGTGACAGCGAAGAGACGCTGAACCAGGCCAAGGCGTTCTGGACGCGGGCGAAGGCGGAATTGAAGGATGAGGATTATCAGGCTTTCTACAAGCACCTGACGCACGATGCCGAGGAAGCGCGCCTGTGGACGCACAACAAGGTGGAAGGCAACATCGAGTACACCTCGCTCCTGTATTTGCCGAAGCGGGCGCCTTTCGATCTTTTCGAGCGCGAGCAGAAGGGCGGCGTTCAGCTCTACGTCAAGCGCGTGTTCATCATGGACAAGGCCGCGGAGCTCCTGCCGCCGTACCTGCGCTTCATGCGGGGTCTGGTCGATTCCTCCGACCTGCCGCTGAACGTTTCCCGCGAATTGCTGCAAAACAACCGCACTGTCGAAAAGATCAAGTCGGCGTTGGTCAAGCGCTCGATCGACATGTTGGAAGATTTGGCCGCGAACAAGCCGGAAGAGTATGCCGAGTTCTGGAAGACCTTCGGCACGGTATTGAAGGAAGGCATCATCGAGGATGCCGCAAATAAGGCGCGGCTCGCCAAGTTGCTGCGCTTTCACTCAACGGCCGATGCCGGCGATGCGCCGCGCACCACGCTGGAAGAGTACGTGTCGCGGATGAAGTCCGATCAGAAGGCGATTTACTACCTGACCGCCGACACGCTGGCGGCGGCGCGCAATAGTCCGCACCTGGAGGGATTTCGCGCCAAAGGCATGGAGGTATTGCTGCTCACCGACCGCATCGACGAATGGGTGGCCGGGCACCTGCACGAGTTCGAAGGCAAGAGTCTCGCGAACGTCGCGAGCGCCGCCGCCGAGGTGGCTTCGGCCATCGAGACGCCGGAGAAGGCGGCCAACGAGAGCGCCTTCAAGGACACGCTGGAACGGCTCGGCAAGACCTTGAGCGGCAAGATCGCGAGCGCGCGGATATCGGCGCGGCTCACCGATTCGCCCGCGGTGCTGGTTGCGGGGGAGTTCGGCGTGAGTTTGCGCATGGGCCGGATTCTCAAGCAGGCGGGACAGAACAACCCTTTCGCGACGCCGCCCATCCTCGAAGTCAATGCAAAGCATCCGCTGGTGGAACGGCTCAAAGGTACGGCCGACGATGCGGCATTCGGCGAATTGGCGCACGTGCTATACGACCAAGCGATGCTCGCCGAGGGCGGCGAATTGGAAGATCCCGCGACGTTCGTGCGGCGTGTGAACCGTCTGATCGTCGAGGGCTTGGCCGCGCAACCGAAAATCATCTTGAGCTGAGCCATGCTCGATACTCAGTGGGTATCAGCTGAAGCGGCCGATGACGAGGGGCTGCTGGATGCCTATTCCGGCGCCGTCATCGGCGCCCTCGAACGGGTGGCGCCCGCGGTGGCGTTCATCGAAGTCCTACATGGCGCGCGCAAGGGCAGCGAAAGGGCTGCCCGACCGGCGCAGGGAAGTGGATCCGGCTTTCTATTTACGCCCGATGGATATTTGCTGACCAACAGCCATGTGGTGCGTGGCGCAGAGAAGATCACGGTCCGCTTGAATGACGACACGCGCTTTGGCGCCGATCTGGTCGGCGACGATCCGGATTCCGATCTGGCGGTGCTGCGCATCGGCTCCGCCGCTGCACTGCCGTTCGTGGAGTTCGGCGATTCCTCGCGGCTCAAAGTAGGTCAGGTCGCGATCGCCATCGGCAATCCGCTGGGATTCGCCAAGACGGTCACGGCCGGGGTCGTTTCGGCACTGGGAAGAACGCTGCGCGCCAACTCAGGCCGGCTCATGCACGATGTCATTCAAACCGATGCAGCGCTCAATCCGGGCAATTCGGGCGGCCCGCTGGTCGATTCCAAGGGACGCGTCATCGGCGTCAATACCGCCATGATTCCGCAGGCGCAGTCGATCTGTTTCGCCACGGGAATCAACACAGCCAAGTGGGTCATCAGCCAATTGTTCGCCCATGGCAGGGTACGCCGTGCTTACATCGGCGTTTCGGGGGCCACCGTGCCCGTCGCGACCCGCGTGGTGCGTCATTTCGGACTGCCGAGCAACAAGGCGGTACACGTCTTGGAATTGGTGCCCGGCAGCCCTGCGGTGCGGGCTGGTGTCGCGGTGGGCGATCGGATGATTGCGTTGGATGGTGTGGCCATCGACGGCATCGACGCTCTGCAACGGCTATTGGACTCGAGTTGGATAGGCCGTGAAGGCGATTTGCTGCTCTTGCGCAGGTCCGATGTGATTCATGTAACCATTCGGCCAACCGAAAAAGGCAGCGACCATTGAACCCAACCCATTCGACGAGCTTGGCTGTGCCGCCAGAACCCACCGACCACGGCCTGGGGCCGGAACACGCGCGCGTGACCGTGGTGGAGTATGGAGATTTCGAATGCCCGAGCTGCAAAGTCGCCGCCACGACACCGGCCTTGCTGCTGGAGCGCTTCCCCAACAAAGTGCGATTCTTGTTTCGTCACTTCCCCGTGCCGGAGGCGCACCCGCACGCCATGCTGGCGGCGGAGGCATCAGAAGCGGCCGCGGCTCAGGGTAAATTCTGGCCCATGCATAAGATGTTGTTCGACAACCAGGCGCATCTTGGCGCGAAAAACCTGATCCGCTATGCGAGCGACGTGGGGTTGGACATGACGCGCTATGTCGCGGAAATGGAGGATCACATCTACCTGCAAAAGGTTCGCGAACACGTCGATGGCGCCCGCCGCAGCCATATCCGCGCCACCCCGACGTTCTTCATCAACGGCGCGCTGCAGGACATCTCATTCGGCATGAAGGCGCTGCACGATGCCGTGGCCGCCGCCGTGCGCGTCCACAGCTAGGCGGATGCGCCGGCAATCAGCCAATCAGCCCCCCGGCAATCAGCCGGTCAGCTCCAGTCGTCGCCGCCGCCACCACCACCTGAGCCGCCGTCGTCCCAGGAACCGGGATCGTTGACTCCGAAGTCGTTGCCGCCGGAGTCAGCGTTGTAGTCGGGCTCGCGTGCGTCAGCCGACGGCACGAAACCGCTGCCGCCCTCCTGCCGCCCGCCGTCCAGGAAGTGATGCGCCAGCTCCTCGCCGGCCACGACGCCGGCGCCGACGGCGAGCCCGGAGGCAAGGCCGCCTGCGATACCGGAGCCGACACCCCCGCCGCCCATCGGCGCAGGGCCATATCCAGGACCATATCCTGTCGGTGCGCCGCCCACCCCTGGGCCACCGCCCGGGTACTGCTGCACGTAGGTGCGGCGTCGAAACAGCATCATGAGCACGCCGACGACCAGCGCCAGGATCAATACTGTGCCCCAGGGGAAGTGGGTTTCGCCGCGGGCCGGCAATGCGATTCCTTGCCCTTGGCCGCCAATGGCGTGCCGTTCGCCCAACTGCGCCTTGAGCTCTTGAAGAGCATGCGGTTTGGCAAAGTCCTCGCTCGCATCCAGGCGCTCGGCATCATTCAATTCGGAGCGCGCTTGGGCCAGGTATCCCTGCTTGGCAAAGATTTCGGCTTGGATGAAATGTGCCTTGGCGCTGGTGGGGCGTTCCTTGAGCACTTGCGAAATCATTTGCTGAGCCTGATCCATGTGCCCGGCTTGTTCCGCTTGATAGATTTGATCGACGGTCGGCAATGCATCCGCAAACGCGGGCAACGCAAGCGCCAGGCCGAGTCCGGTAGTTAAGGTTGCCGCAACCAGTAGACTTCGCATATCAAGCCCCCAATGGGTCGAATTGACCCGTACCGCGTTAGAGTGAGGGCATTTAGGCGAAGTTCAACGGCTTAAGACAGCAGCGCCGTGGATGAGGCCCCGTCGGAGGGCCCCTATATCACGCCTCGACGCTTCTGATCCAGTTCGATGGACTCGAACAACGCCTGGAAATTCCCTTCACCAAAGCCCTCATTGCCCTTGCGCTGAATGATTTCGAAGAAAATCGGACCGATGGCGTTTTTCGTGAAAATTTGCAGCAAAATTCCGCTCGAGAGACTGCCATCGATCAAAATGCGCCGACTTTCGAGCTCCGCGATCGACTCGCGATGTCCCGCCACGCGGCTGTCGATCCCCTCGTAGTAGGTGTCCGGCGTGTCTTGGAACTCGACCCCGCGGCCGCGCAGCGTGTCGACCGTCGTATAAATGTCGTCGGTGCCGAGCGCGATGTGCTGGATACCCTCGCCCTTGTACTCGTTCAGGTATTCCTCGATCTGGCTCTTGTCGTCCTGACTCTCGTTGATCGGTATGCGGATCTTGCCGCAGGGCGAGGTCAGAGCGCGCGAAAACAAACCCGTTTCCTTGCCCTCGATCGCGAAATAGCGGATCTCCCTGAAGTTGAATAATTTCTCGTAAAACCCGGCCCACAGGTTCATGTTGCCGCGCTTTACGTTGTGCGTCAGATGATCTATCCGCGTCAGCCCGGAGCTCGCCACGCCCTGCGGCGACAGGTCGGTCGGCACGAAATCGACATCGTAAATGGTGCGCTCGCCGTAGCGGTCCACCAGATAAATCAAGCTGCCGCCGATTCCCACGATCGACGGGATGTTGAGTTCCATCGGGCCCGCCGTCACGGGGCCGGGTTTCGCGCCGAGTTCGAGCGCGCGCGCGAAAGCAAAGCGTGCGTCAGCGACGCGAAACGCCATTGCGCAGGCGCATGGGCCATGCGCACGGGCAAAACCTTGGGCGAAGCTGTCGCTTTCCGCGTTGATGATGAAATTGATGTCGCCCTGACGATGCAGGGTCACGTTCTTCGAGCGGTGGCGCGCCACCGCCGGCAGGCCCATGCTTTCGAACAGCCGCCTCAGCAATTCCGGTTCCGGCGCGGCGTATTCGACGAATTCGAAGCCGTCGGTCCCCATGGGATTGGAGATCTGCTTCGCGTCTTTCATGATGAGATCGCCGCGCGTGTGCCGGTGCAGATCGCAGTGCCGAACACGTGATCCCACATGGTGGTGGTGACTCCGAAATTTCCCCGGCGGGGCGAGTAATGATGCTGCATATGCCAGGCGCGACGCACCGCGAAGTAGCTCAGCGAACTCTTGGCGCGGTGATGAATCATGTGGTGCACGATGCCGTACCACCAGTAGCCAAGCATGATTCCCACCGTCAAGCCACTGGCCACCGCGAAACCGGCGAGCACCCACATCGGCAGCAGCACCGCGCCCAACCATACCGATATACTCAACCAGGTCGGCGTGCCGATGTAGTCGAGCGGCGCACAGTGATGCCTGGCATGCAGCGGAGAGAACAGCCGCATGCGGTGCAGGGCGACGCGATGCAGTCCATATTCCAGCAAAGTCCAGAGCACTGATCCGGCGATCCAACCGCTCAACCACTCGCGCGCGCCCATCCAGGTGGCGTGGGGGCTGGCCACGCCGAGCAGCGCGATTACCAGGATGGGATAAACCACGAAGTCCGAGTAATAGCCGGCTTTGCTGAGTTGCATACTCGTCCCCGCCTTTTGCCGCGATGTTAGGCCAGGCGCTTTATGCCCGCAAGCAAGCGTTCCAGGTCCTCGGGCGTGCTGTACATGGAAACTCCCGTCCGCAGCAGGCCGCCGCGCACCGAGAGGCCCAAAACCTCGACCGCCCGCGCCGCGTAGAAATGCCCGTCCCAGACGCAGATCCCCTCGCTGCCGAGCGCGCGGGCGGCTTCCCCGGCGGTGGTTTTTTCCAGGGTGATGGACACCGTCGGGGCGCGCTCGCGGCGCGAGAAGTCCGGTCCCCAGACACGCACGCCGTCGATCCTTTGAACCGCATCGTGATAAAACCGAGCGAGTTGGTGTTCGTAGATCGAGATGCCCTGCATGGCATCGATGATTCGCTCGCGTAGGTTCACGCCGTTGCCCCAACCGGCCAGGTATTCGACCGCGGCCCGTGCGGCGTCGATGGCCGCGTGATTCAAGGTGCCGGTTTCGATGCGGTAGGGTGCATTCGGATCCTGTACCACCAGCCGGTTGGTCGGCAGGGCATTGAGCGCCCCGGGGCGCGAATACAGCACGCCCACGTGCGGCCCGTAGAACTTGTAGGCCGAGCACAGCAAAAAATCCGCGTCCAGGTCGCGCGCGTCCAGCGGAAAATGCGGCGCATAATGCACCGCGTCCACCACCAGCAGCGCGCCCACGTCGCGCGTGAGGCGCCGCGCCAGCTTGATGTCATTGACGGTCCCGAGCGCATTGGACGATGCGCCGAGCGCGAACAGCTTGGTGCGCGGGCTGATCTTGGCAGCCATATCCGCCGTGTCGAGCTGACCGTTGTCCAGCAGGCGCACCTCTTGTACGACGATGCCATGTTCTTGCAGCCGCATCCATGGACCGCGGTTCGCCTCGTGATCGAGCTGCGTCACCAGCACCTCGTCGCCCTTCCTGAGCGTGTGGCCGATGGCGGCGCTCAGCGCATAGTTGAGCGTGGTCATGTTCTGACCAAACGAGATGCAGCTTGCGTCTTCGGCACCGAGAAACGCCGCGAGCACTTCACGCGCGCGTTGCATGCGCCGGTCGATTTCGGCGGACGGCGGAAAATTTCCGTGGGTGTTGACGTTGCAGGAACGGTAGACATCCGCGACCGCATCGATCACCGCCTGCGGCACTTGGCTGCCGCCGGGACCATCCAGGTAGGCCAGCTTCAAGCCGTCCGCACGCACCTGGTTGAGCGCGGGAAAATCCTTGCGGCAGCGCAGACTGTGCTCGAGGGTGAATGCCATCAGGAAAAACTCCCGGCGTCGATTTCGATCAAGGTGGGTCCCGCGGCGTACAACGCCGTGCGCAGCGCCTCGGTGAGCGCGGCGGCGCCGGCGGTGCGTATCCCTGAGGCCCCGCAGGCCTTGGCGAGCGCCACGAAGTCCGGATTGCGGGCGACCACGGCGGTGGGCGGAATGCCCGCGGCGATCATGTCGTCCCTGATTTGCCCCAGAGCGCCATTGTTCCAGACGAGAAGCGGCAAACTCTGACCTGCCTCGACGGCGGTCATGAGCTCGTTGAGCGTGAATTGCACGCCAAAATCCCCGGCGAGCGCGACCACGGCGCGGGCCGGCGCCGCGAGTTTCGCGCCCAATGCGGCGGGCAGGGCAAATCCCAGAGTGCCGTAGCCCGACGGGTGGAACCATTGGCCGGGGCCGTCCACCGCAAATGCGTAATTGCCGAAGTAGGCGATCTGGGTCATGTCCGTGAACACCACCCCGTCCCACGGCAGCGCGGCCTTGATGGCGCGCAAGGCTGCCGCCATGGCGCGGGATTTGTCGTCGAAGGCCGCATCGATACTGGCGCGAAATTGGGCGCCGCCGCCGAGCGCCGTGCGCCAGCCGCGCCGTGCACCCGGGGTGCCGCCGGCGGCATTCTGCCATCCGCCCGTGGAAAGACTCTGCAGCCGGCCTGGCAGAGAGTGATTGAGCGCGCTGAGCGCGCCGCGCGCGTCCGCCCAGATGCACACGTCCGCGGCGTAATGATCCGCCAGCTTCACCGGATCGACATCGATGCGGATCAGCAGCCCGCCGAGGGCGAGCTTGGCGGAGGAAAAAAGATCGGTCTCGGCCAGCTCCGTGCCGACAGCGAGCACCACGTCGGCTTCGGCGATCAACTGTTGGGCGGCGCGGTACGGCAGGCTGGCGCCGAAATTGGCCGCATGAGTTTCGGGCAGCACGCCCTTGGCGGCCGTGGTCGTGAACAAGGGACAGTCGAGCGCCTCGACCAGGCGCTGCAGTTCAGCGCCCGCCGCCCGCGCTCCGCCGCCGGCAATCACGACCGGTCGGGCCGCGACCGCCAATAGGCGCAATGCCGCGTCGACTTGATCTTGATCGGCCTGGGGCAGCAACGTGGCGCCTTCGAAGCGGTGCGCTTCGAGCGTGGTGCTTTGCGACAAGAGATCGAGCGGGATCTCAAGATATGCCGGCCGCGGCCGGCCGGTGCGCAGCGAGGCGAGACAAAGGCGCAAATGATCGCGCACATCCTCGGCGGTGCGTGCGGCGCGTGCCACCCCGAACACGCCCGCCGCCAGTGCAGCTTGATCGTGCAGCTCGTGCAGCACTCCCCACTGCTTGCCCTGCGACGTGCTGACCGGTGCACTGGCGATTACCAGCAGCGGAATGGAATCGGTGTAGCCTTGCGCCGCCGCGGTCAGGATGTTGGTCATGCCGGGACCGGAAATGACGAAGCAGGCGGCGGGCCGGCCGCTCAGGCGCGCATAGCCATCCGCGGCGAAACCTGCGCCTTGTTCATGACGCATCAATACATGCCGCAGGCTGCTCTCGCTCAAGCCTCGATACAGCTCGAGATTGTGCACGCCGGGAATGCCGAACACCGTATCGATGTCGTTCGCCGACAGAAGTTCGACCAGGAATGCACCGATGTTGCGCGACATGTCTCTTCTTGAACGCGGCATGTGAAAGCGCGCTAGGATTGCCGAAAAGTATGCAAGCCCAAGGCTTGCGTGGCAAGAAAATCGTGGCAGGAAACTCATGTGCCGATGAAATTTTCACCCTTGGTAGAGCGCATCGCCGGCGAGGGCGCGGACGCCTGGGTGATTCACTACGCGGCGCGCGCGGCCAAGGAGCGCGGCGAGGACGTCATCGTGCTCAGCATCGGCGATCCGGACCTCGACACGCCGGCGCCGGCTTTGGATCGCGCCATCGAGAGGCTGCGCTCCCGCGACGTGCGCTACACGCCCGCGGCCGGCCGATGGGCGGTGCGCGAGGCCATCGCGCAGGCGCATGCGCAGCGCACCGGTCAGGCGGTGGGCGCCACCAATGCAATCTTTCTGTCGGGCGCACAGAACGCGCTGTTCACCGCCTCGCTGTGCGTCGCCGGGCCGGGCGATGAGGTGCTCGCCCTGGAGCCGCTGTATCCAAGTTACCAAGCGACGATTCAGGCCTCCGGCGCCCGCTTGGTGCGGGTGCCGGCGCCGGCGGACCGCGGGTTTCGGATCGACATCGAGGCACTGCGGGCGGCGATCACTTCGCGCACCCGGGCGTTTTTCTTCGCAACGCCCAACAATCCCAGCGGCGTGATTTTGAACGAGCAGGAGCTTGCGCAGATCGGCGAACTGGCGCAGCGGCACGGCCTGTGGTTGGTGGTCGATGAGGTGTACGCGGGGCTTGCGCCGCGGGGCCGAGTGCCGGGGCTTGCGGCCGGGCTGCCCGATCGCGTGGTGACGGTGAGCAGCCTGTCGAAGTCGCATTCGATGCCGGGCTGGCGGGCGGGTTGGCTCGTGGGGCCCGAGCAACTCGTCAAGCACGCCGAGACTCTGGCGATGTGCATGTTGTTCGGGCTGCCGGGATTCATCCAGGAGGCGACGATCGCCGCGTTGCAAGTGAGCGACTCGGCGGAAGCCCGGGTCCGCGATCTGTGCAACGCACGGCGCGATTTTCTCATCGAAGGCTTGAAAGGGGCGCCGGGCATTCGTTGCAGCGTGCCCGAGGCCGGCATGTTCGCGCTCATCGATGTGCGCGGTACGGGCCTCTCGGGCTACGAGTTCATGCGGGGCCTGTTCGAAGCGCAGCGCGTGTCGGTCATCGATGGCGGTGCATTTGGCCGGGGAACGCGGGGATTCGTGCGATTGTGCTTCGCCACCGAGGAGGCGGAGCTTGGCGAGGCGATTGTGAGGATCCGCCGTTACACCAGTGAGATATCGAGGTAAGCATGCAGAAGCAGGAAGGCGAGTTTGGCATCGTGGCGCGCAGGAAAGGCGGCCCGGAAGTGCTCGAATGGACGGAGCTTGAATCGGCGGCGCCGGGCCCGGGCGAGGTGCGCTTGGTGCAAAAGGCCGTCGGCCTCAATTTCATCGACACCTACTATCGCCAGGGTCACTACGCATGGCCCACCGACCCGCTGATTCCCGGAGGCGAAGCGGCCGGGATCGTCGAGGCGGTCGGCTCCGGCACGCCTTTTAAGGTAGGCGATCATGTGGCCTACACCATGCCGACCGGCGCCTATCGCACGCATCGGGTGGTACCGGCTGACCGGCTGGTAAAGCTGCCCGGCGGCGTGTCATTCGAGGACGCGGCGTCGCTGATGCTGAAAGGTTTGACGGCGCAGTATCTGTTGAAGTCCACGTTTCCCGTGCAGTCCGGCAATACGGTATTGGTGCACGCGGCGGCCGGCGGCGTGGGCTTGGTGCTCGGCCAGTGGCTGAAGGCGCTCGGCATCGATAGCATCGGCACCGCCGGCTCGCGCCAGAAATGTGAGCTCGCGAAGGCGAACGGCTACACGCATGTGATCGACTATCGCGCCGAAGATTTCGCCGCGCGCGTCAAGGACATCACCAACGGCAAGGGTTGCGATGTGGTCTACGATTCCGTGGGCCATGACACCTGGCGCGGCTCGCTCAAGTGCCTGAAGCCGCGCGGCATGTTCGTGTGCTTCGGCCAGTCCTCCGGACCCATCACGGACTTCAAGTTTTCGGACTTGGCGGGCAGCTCGCTGTTCGCGACGCGGCCCGGGTTGTTCGAATACATCAAAACGCGCGCGGAACTCGAGTCGCGCGCGGCCGACCTGTTCGGCCAGGTGGAAGCGGGACACTTGAAAACGCACATTGGACAGAAAGTGTCGCTGCGCGATGCAGCCAAGGCGCATCGCGACCTCGAGGGGCGGCACACGCAGGGCGCCACGGTTTTATTGCCCTGATAGGCAAGCCCTGGCGGCACTGCCTCCTCATACTCCCAAGGGCAATGCCGTCGATTCCTTGATGACGGTCACCGCGACCGAGGAGTTGACGGCGCGTACGCACGGAATGCGCGAGAGATAGTCCAGGTAGAAAGCTTCGTAGGCCTTCATGTTCTTCGTGACGATCTTCAATAGAAAGTCCCACTCGCCCGTGAGCGTGAAGCATTCCAATACTTCGGCGCGATCGCGGATCGCAGCCTCGAATTCGGCGATCGCGCCGCGGCCGGTGGTGGCCAGCTTCACCTGAGCGAAAATGGTCACATCCAAACCGAGCGCGGCGCGGTCGAGCAATGCGACGCGCGCTTTGATCACGCCGTTTTGTTCGAGTTGTTGAATGCGCCGCCAACAGGTGGTGGTCGACAACTTGGTGCGCGCGGCCACCTCGGCCACCGAGAGGGCCCCGCTCCTCTGTAGAATGTCCAGAAGGCGCAAATCCAGACGGTCGATGCGTGGCCGGGATGTTTGTTCCATAGTGGGCTGAATCGTGGAATGAATATACCGAATTATCCGGCCATGCCTTGATGAATGCAACACAACGCTGACCGTGGACGTAAATTAGGCCCATGAGCAAACAATCGCGATTGCATTTGCCGAAGGCCCCGGCCCGGCCGGGCGAGGCACCGGACTTCAGCTACGTACAGCTTTCGCCCGCCGGCGCGGTGCGCCGGCCGGATATCAATGCACGCGCGCGCGACATGCTGCCGCTGGCGGTGGAACTCGTGCGCGTGCTCGACGATTCCGGCGAGGCCGTCGGGCCGTGGAATCCGCATCTCGATCCCGGCGAGCTGCAAGTAGGACTCCGGCATATGCTGTTGACGCGTTTGTACGACGATCGCATGCAGCGCATGCAGCGCGCCGGCAAGATTTCGTTCTACATCCGCTCGTTGGGCGAGGAAGCCGTATCGGTCGCGCAATGCATGGCCTTGCGGCCCGCTGACATGCTGTTTCCGTCGTACCGAAATCAGGGACTGCAAATCACGCGCGGCATCGCGCTGGTCGATTTGATGTGCCAGTTGCTGTCGAACACGCGCGACATGTGCAAGGGGCGGCAGCTGCCGGTGATGTATCACTCCAAGGCGGGCAACATTTTTTCCATTTCCGGAAATCTGGCGACGCAGTTTCCGCAGGCAGTCGGTTGGGCCATGGCGGCGGCCATCAAGGGCGAGGATCACGTGGCGGCGAGTTGGATCGGCGAGGGCAGCAGCGCTGAAGCCGACTTCCATCATGCCCTGCTCTTCGCGTCGGTTTATCAGGCGCCCGTGATCTTGAACGTCGTCAACAATCAGTGGGCGATTTCCACGTTTCAGGGCTACGCGGGCGGCGAACAGCGCTCCTTCGCGGCGCGCGGCCCGGGCTATGGGATGGCCGGAATCCGCGTCGATGGCAACGATTTCCTGGCCGTTTTCGCAGTCACGCAATGGGCCGCGGAGCGTGCGCGAACCGGCGCCGGCCCGACGCTGATCGAGCTGGTGACATATCGAGCCGCGGCGCATTCGACCAGCGACGATCCGGCGCGCTATCGCGCCAAGAACGATCATGAGCATTGGCCGCTCGGAGATCCGATCCACCGGCTCAAGCAGCACCTGATCAAACTCGGCGAATGGTCGGACGCGCGTCACCAGGCCTTGACGGCGGAAATGGAGGCGCTGGTGGCATCGAGCTGGAAGGAGGCGACATCCTTTGGAACCATGAGCGAGGGTCCTCGGCTGAACGCGGATTTGATGTTCGAGGATGTTTTCAAGGAGATGCCCGAGCATCTTAAGCGCCAGCAGGCGTTGATGCGCGCGGAGCGGCAATAACGACATGGCCAACATGAACATGATCCAGGCCTTGAACTCGGCGATGGACATCATGCTGGGCAAGGATCCGTCCGTCGTGCTCATGGGCGAGGACATCGGGTATTTCGGCGGCGTCTTTCGCGCCACCGAAGGTCTGCAGCGCAAATACGGCGAGCATCGCGTCATCGATACGCCGATCGCCGAGGGCGGTATCGTCGCGGCCGCCATCGGGATGAGCGTGAACGGCTTGCGGCCCGTCGCCGAGATTCAATTCGCCGACTATATTTATCCGGGCTTCGACCAGATCTGCAGCGAGCTGGCGCGAATCCGTTATCGCAGCGCGGGCGATTTTTATGCGCCGGTCACCATCCGCACGCCGTGCGGCGGCGGAATTCGCGGCGGCCAGACCCATTCGCAAAGTCCCGAAGGCATTTTTACGCACGTCAGCGGCATCAAGGTAGTGATGCCGTCTAATCCGTACGATGCCAAGGGATTGCTGATCACCTGCATCGAGGACGATGATCCGGTGGTGTTCTTCGAGCCGAAACGGCTTTATAACGGCCCCTTCGACGGCGACCCGAACAAGCCCGCGGTGCCATGGAGCGCGCATCGCAAGGGTCAGGTGGACGAACGCTATTACACGGTACCGCTCGGCAAGGCGGATATCGTGCGCAGCGGGTCTGCGGTGACCATCATCACGTACGGCACCATGGTATTCGTCGCGGCCGCCGCCGCCGCCGCGATGAACGTGGACGCGGAAATCATCGACCTGCGGTCGCTGGTGCCGCTCGACGTCGATACCATGTGCACATCGGTGAAAAAAACCGGCCGCTGCATCGTTGCGCACGAGGCGACGCGCTTTTCAGGATTCGGCGCGGAAATACTCTCCATCGTCCAAGAAGAGTGTTTCTGGTATCTGGAAGCGCCGATCCAGCGGGTCACGGGCTGGGATACTCCATATCCACACGCATTCGAATGGGAGTATTTTCCCGGTCAGGCGCGAGTCGGTGCGGCGCTCAAGGCCGTCATGGGACCCGAATGAGTCAGTTCGTGTTCAAAATGCCGGATTTGGGTGAGGGCACGGTAGATGCCGAGATCGTCGCTTGGCACACCAAGCCCGGCGACGCCGTCGCCGAGGATCAATTGATCGTCGAGGTGATGACCGACAAGGCCGCCGTCGAAGTACCCGCGCCCGTGAGCGGCCGCGTGGTATCCGTCAGCGGCGCGCCGGGCGATAAGATCGCAGTGGGTTCGCCGCTGATCGTATTCGAAATCGACGCAAATGGCGCCGGCGCCGCACCTGCGAGCGCAGCGCCAACCGTGACTGCAGCGGGCGCGTCAGCGCCTGCCAGCAGCGCTGCGGCCGCGAACGCCACTCCTGCGGCCGGGCACGCGGCTCCTGCGGCCGTGACGCCGGCGCCCGTCCGCAGCACGGGCCGTGTGATGGCATCACCCGCCGACCGGCGCCGCGCGCGCGAGGCCGGCATTGATCTCTTGACTGTTGCCGGTTCGGGACCCGGGGGGCGCATCGTGCGCGGCGACTTGGATCTGGCGGTAGCGAAGCCATCCGACTCGGCCAAGGCCAGTGCAAAGGATGCCGGCCGAGCCACCAGCGAGATCCCGGATACCACCGAGATCCCGGATACCACCGAGATCCCGGCTACCACCGAGATCAAGGTCATCGGATTGCGCCGGCTCATCGCTGAGCGCATGAGCGAGGCGAAACGCAATATCCCCCACTTCGCGTACGTCGAGGAAGTCGATGTCACGGAGCTGGAATCGCTGCGCGTGCATCTGAATGCCAACCGCGCGAAGGATGCCGCCAGCCTGAGTTTTCTGCCGCTGGTGGTGGCGGCGCTGACCCGGGTTCTGGAGTCCTTCCCGCAATGCAACGTATTGTACGATGCCGCGCGCGGCGTCTTGGTGCGCCATCGCGCCGCGCACGTCGGCATCGCCACGCAGACGCCCGACGGATTGAAAGTACCGGTGATCCGCAATGCGCAGGCCTTAGGTTTATGGGAGATTGCGGCCGAAATTCGCCGCCTGGCCGAGCGCGCGCGCTCGAACAAGGCAAGCCGCGAGGAACTGACCGGGTCCACGATAACGGTGACCAGCCTGGGAAAGCTGGGCGGCATCGCTTCGACGCCCATCATCAACGCGCCCGAGGTTGCGATAATCGGCCTCAACAAGGCCGTGGAGCGCCCGATGGTTCATCAGGGTGCAATCGCGGTGCGGCGAATCATGAATTTGTCCTCCTCATTCGATCATCGCTTCGTGGACGGTTATGATGCCGCTGCCATGATCCAAGCATTGAAAGAACTGCTGGAACATCCAGCGCTGATATTCATTCCGAAGGTGAAATCCCCATGACCGCTCAACCACAAAGACCTGCTTTCGGCACGCTGTTGGCTTCGCATATGGCCGTGGCGACTTACCAGGGCCAGAAGTGGAGCCAGAGCGAGATCAAGCCCGTCGCGCCGCTCGAGATCAGTCCCGCCGCCCATGTGCTGCACTATGCGAGCACTTGCTTCGAGGGATTCAAGGCATTCCGCCGCCCCGACGGTTCGATTCACGTGTTTCGCATGGACAGGCACATTCAGCGCATGCGCCAGAGTGCGCGCCAACTGGTTCTGCCGGAACCGGACGCGGCACAACTCGCGGACATGGTCAAAGCAGTGATTCAGCGCTGCCGCGACGCGGTGCCCGAGGCGCCGGGCGCGCTGTACCTGCGGCCCATGCTGTTCGGCACGACGGCGAATATCGGGGCGGCCGCGACGCCCAGCACCGAAGCGATGCTGATCGTGCTCGCAAGTCCGGTCTGGGATTATTTTGCCGGGGGCATGAAGCCGCTGCGAATCCTGGTCGACGACGTCAACACGCGGTCGGCGGCGCAGATGGGCATGGTCAAGACCGGCGGCAACTATGCCGCGGCGCTGGGGCCGACGCTTGCCGCGCGCGCCAAGTACCAGGTCGACCAGGTGCTGTTCTGCCCGGGCGGCCAGGTACAGGAGACCGGGGCCGCGAACTTCTTCCTGATACGCAAGGGCGAGTTGTTGACCCGCAGCCTTGATTCGAGCTTTCTGCACGGCGTCACCCGCGATTCGCTGCTGCATATCGGCCGCGACTTAGGCTATGCGGTGATGGAGCGGCCGTTCGATGTCGAGGAGATGCTCGAGTGGGTGCACACGGGCGAAGCGGCTTTATCCGGAACTGCAGCGGTACTTGCCGGCGTGGGCGCGTTGATCTACAACGGGGCCACGCACGCGGTGGCCGGCGGCGAGGTCGGTCCGCTGACGCGGGCGCTGCGCGCGCAACTGCTCGCGGTCCAGCAAGGAGAGCAGCCCGACCGGCATGGTTGGCTCGAACGAGTGGTCTAGAACGAGTGGTTTAGAACGAGTGGTCTAATGGCAGCTGCGGATCAGCGCGGCCGCGGCGAACGCTCAGTATTCGTCGCGCTCCTCGTCCTCTTCGTCCAAATCATCGTCCTCGTCGTCGTCTTCATCCCAGTCGTCTTCGTCATCGTCCTCAGCGTCTTTTTCGGCTTTCGAGCCCGACCAGCCTTCGGGTTCCTCGGTCAGTTCGAGGTCGAGTTCCGCCCAGTCATCGACGTCCATTTCTTCAAGGTCGCCGTCGAGATGTTGAATCTCGATGCTTTCCCTGTCCTCATCGACCTTGAGCACCTGAAACGTCTCCTCGTTTTCCAAGTCCTCGTACCACTGTCCGACCGTCGGTTCGTACTCTCTGCCCACTGAAGTCGTCCTTCTTGAAATTCGCTGCGCATCATTCGCCAGGCAATATTAGGTGAGGCCCCTTGCTCAAGTAAATGGCAATATTGTCACGCCATGACCGTCGCAGACCGCAAAGCCGCTGCTCGCCGCTTGACCGAAGCCAAGCGCGTGGTGGTCAAGGTGGGTTCCGCGCTGCTGGTCGATGGTGCGAAGGGACGGCTGAACAGAGCATGGCTCGAGGGCTTTTGCGCCGATGTTGCTCACTTGCGCAAGCGCGGCCAAGACGTGATCTTGGTATCGTCCGGCGCGATTGCCCTGGGCAGGCGCCATCTGGGTTTGGCGGACGGAAAGTTGCGGCTCGAGGAGAGTCAGGCCGCCGCCGCGGTGGGCCAAATTCGCCTCGCACATGCATACAAGGAATTGTTGGACACGCACGAGATCACGGTGGCCCAAATCTTGCTGACGCTGGGAGACACCGAACAGCGCCGCCGCTATCTCAATGCCCGCGGCACGCTCAGCACATTGCTCGCGCTTGGCGCAATTCCGGTGATCAATGAGAACGATACCGTCGCTACGGCGGAGATTCGTTACGGGGACAACGACCGGCTGGCAGCCCGGGTGGCACAAATGGTCGGGGCGGATTGCCTGGTCCTGCTGTCCGACATCGATGGCCTGTACACCGTCGATCCCAACGAGGATCCCGACGCGCAATTCATCGCCCGGGTCCTTGAGATCACCCCGGCCATCGAAGCCATGGCAGGAGGCAGGGGCGGCGCCATGGGCACGGGAGGCATGCAGACGAAGATAGCGGCGGCCAAGATCGCGGTCGGCGCCGGCTGCCATCTGTGCATTGCCAAGGGCGCGGTGGAAAGCCCTTTGCGCCATATCGAAGAAGGCGCGCGTTGCACCTGGTTCGTGCCATCCTCGACACCCCTCGCCACCCGCAAGCAATGGATTGCAGGCACATTGAAGCCCGCCGGCGCCATTACGGTCGACGAAGGCGCGGTGCGCGCGCTGATGGGCGGCAAAAGCCTGCTTCCCGCCGGTGTGACGCGCGCACTGGGACGATTCGAACGAGGTGATACGGTAAGCATTCTCGCGCCGGACGGCACCGAGGTTGCACGCGGCATCTGCGCCTATTCGGACGCCGACGCCGCGCGCATCATAGGGCGCAAGTCGGCCGAAATCGAACAGGTATTGGGCTTTCGAGGCAGGGATGAAATCGTACATCGAGACGACCTGGTATTGTTGAGAATCCTATGAGCATGCCATCCACACCCGCACAGCAGTCCCTCGCCGACCTGATGCGTGCCCTCGGCGCCGCCGCACGCGCCGCCACCAACGTCCTCGCCTTTGCGCCGAATGAACTGAAAAATCGCGCCCTCGAGCAGGGGGCCGCGGCGCTGCGCGCAGCGCAGGCGAAAATTCTGGCCGCCAACGAACACGATATGCGCCATGCCGCCGCCAAGCAGATGAGCGCGGCGCAACTCGAGCGGCTGCGGCTGGACGGCGCGCGCATCGAGGCGATGGCTGCGGGACTCGAAGCCGTCGCGGCTCTGCCCGATCCCATCGGCGTGACGCTGAAGAAATGGAAGCGTCCGAACGGCATGCGCATCAGGCGCGTGTCGGTGCCGCTCGGCGTGATCGGAATCATTTACGAGAGCCGCCCCAACGTGACGGCGGATGCCGGCGCGCTGTGTCTCAAATCCGGCAATCCCGTCATCTTGCGCTCGGGTTCGGAAGGGCAAAAATCCAGCGCGGCGATTCATGCTTGCCTGGAACAAGGGCTGATGACCGCAGGCCTGCCCACAGCGGCGATCCAGCTGGTGCCCACCAGCGATCGCGCGGCGGTCGGTCACATGCTGGCCGACATGGCCGACTACATCGACGTCATCGTGCCGCGCGGCGGCCGCCAGCTGATAGAGCGCGTGCGAAAGGAAGCTCGCGTGCCCGTCATCGGCCATCTGGAGGGTGTGTGCCACGTGTACGTGGACCGCTCCGCCGATCTGGAGATGGCGAAGCGCATCGTCGTCAATGCCAAGATGCGGCGCACCGGGATATGCGGCGCAGCCGAGACGCTGCTCGTCGATGCCGGCGCCGTGCAAACGCATTTGGGCCCGTTGCTCGAAGCCTTGTTGGACGCGGGCTGCCAGGTGCGCGGCGACTCTTCGTGCGTGCTGGCCGATTCGCGCGTCAAGCCGGCTACCGAACAGGATTGGTACACCGAATATCTCGATGCCATCATCTCGGTCCGCGTCGTGGGCAACGTGGATGCGGCGATCGCACACATAGGGCGTTTCGGCTCGCAACATACGGATTGCATCGTGTGCGAGGATCCGGCGGCCGCCGAGCGATTTCTGATGCGCGTCGACAGCGCCATCGTGCTGCACAACGCCTCCACGCAATTCGCCGACGGCGGCGAATTCGGCATGGGCGCCGAAATCGGCATAAGCACCGATAAATTCCACGCGCGCGGTCCGGTCGGCGTCGAGGAATTGACCAGCTACAAATATTTGGTCACCGGCACCGGCCAGATTCGCACCTGACGGGGATGCGCTCCGCCGCCTGATAAGCGCGTCACACTCCCACGTCCATTTGCTCCGCAATATGTCGGATGCAGCACGGAAATGTGCGCCGCAATGAGGCCAAATTGCGCCTCGAAAACGGTAATGGCGATAAGAGGAATCCCCATGCTGATGCCGTTGCTATGCATGCTGGCAGCCGGAGTTGGTGCTGCGCTCATGTACGTCGGGATGTCGATGAGCGCACGCCGCAGAAGCGGCGCCGTCGATCCGACCGGAGCGCTGCCGAAGCAGAGTCTCGCCGAACTGCAGCGCTTTCGCGCGGCGGTGGACAAGTGCGCGGACTCGATCTACATGATCGACAAGGAAACGCTGCGATTCGTCGATGCGACGGCCGCGGCTCTCGACCGCGGCGGCTTTTCGCGCGAGACGCTCATGCGGATGGGGCCGCTGGACGTGACGACTGATACGCCGGAGAAGTTGCACAAGACTTACGACGCTGTCATTGCTTCGGGCGCCGCAGGCGTTCGCAGCGAAAACATAAACTTCAAGGACCGCAAGCGCGCCTACGTCGAGTCGCATCTGCATGGGATCAACTTCGAGGGACGCTGGATCATCGTCGCCGTATCGCGCGACATCACCGCCAGAAGACTCGCCGAAAGTGCCGCGCATAGAGTGGCGCGGATGTGCGCCGTATTGAGCGCCGCCAATGAGGCCATCATGCGCGTCAAGACGGCGGGGGAGCTGTATCGACGCGTCTGCGAAGCGGCGGTGCAGGGCGGTGGTTTCAAGGCAGCGGGCGTGTACCTGCTTTCCCGAGGCGCGCAAGCTCAAGGCGCTGCGCAAGCTCAAGGCGCGCATGCCGAGCTCGCGGCATCGGCCGGCGCCAGTGCGCTCGAGTTGTGTGACAACCGCCTATCGATCGGCGAGTCGTTGCAAGGCTCGGGTCTTATCGGTGCGGCGCTTCATGGTCAGGAGGCGTGCGTCAGCAACGATTTTCTCAACGATGAGCGCACGGCTGCCTGGCACGCGCAGGCGCGGCGCTGCGGCGTTGCGGCTGGGGCGGCGCTTCCCTTGGTACGGGGCGGCAATACGGTCGGCGCGCTGGTGCTGTACTCCGGCGAGAGCGGCGAGTTCGGCGCGGAGAGCGTGGATCTCCTGAAGCAGCTGAGCTGCAACGTGGTCTTCGCCCTCGATGATTTCGAGCGCGACCAGGCGCGCAAGGCCGCGGAGGAGCAGCTGCGGGTCATCCAGGGCCGGATGGAGCGTGCCACGCGCGGCGGCAGCGATGGATTGTGGGAGCTGGACGCGGCCACACGCGAAGTGTGGGTATCGCCGTTGTTCGCAACGATGCTCGGCATGGAGCAGCAGGACTTTTTGCAGGATGCAAGCAAGCTGTTCGACGTGATGCATCCGGACTGCGCGGCGCCGCTGCGCGCGGCCATCGAGCGCTGCATCGCGGACGGCACGGCCGTCAGCGAGGAACTGCGCGCGCGCACCAAGGCCGGCGAGTGGCGCTGGTATCGATTCCGCGGCGCGCTCGCGCACAACGCCGACGGCATGACGTTGACGGTTTCCGGGTCGATGCGCGACATCACCGAGTCGCGGCACTACCAGCAGGCACTCATCGAGGCGACGGAAACGGCCGCCCGCGCCAACCGGGCCAAGAGCGAATTTCTCGCCAACATGAGCCACGAGATCCGCACGCCCATGAACGGCGTGATAGGCATGGTGGAACTGCTCATGGAGACGCCGCTCAATCCATTGCAAAAAGACTACGTCGAGACGGTGCGGGACAGCGCGTCGGCGCTGCTCACGGTCATCAACGATATTTTGGACTTCAGCAAGGTCGAGGCGGGCAGACTCGAACTCGAACATCTGGATATCGACGTTCGCGAAACGGTGGAGGACGTGGCCCGCATGCTGGCGATCCAGGCACACGCCAAGGGACTGGAGGTCATCGCACTGATCGATCCCGACCTGCCCGACCTATTGCGCGGCGATGCGGGGCGCTTGCGCCAGGTGCTGCTCAATCTGGGCGGCAATGCCGTCAAATTCACGCAAAGCGGGGAAATCGCCATCGAATGCAAGGTGCTGCGGCGGGACGACGAGGGCGTGACGATCCGCTGCGATGTGCGCGATACCGGCATGGGGATCCCGACGAACCGCGTCAAAGCCTTGTTCAACGCGTTCACCCAGGTGGATTCCTCGACCACGCGTCGCTTCGGCGGCACCGGTCTGGGTCTGTCGATCGTCAAACGCTTGGTGGAATTGATGGGCGGCGAAGTCGGCGTGTCGAGCGAGGAGGGTGTGGGCTCCACCTTCTGGTTCACAGCCCGGCTCGGGGTCGCGCAAGAAACCACCAGAACGCGGGCCGCTCCTCCGGTCGAATTACGCGGCCAGCGGATTTTGATCGTCGACGACAATCTGACCAACCGCAAGGTCCTCATGGGCCAACTGTCGCTCTGCGGCATGGATGCCTTGTGCGCCAGTTCGGCCGACGAGGCTTTGAGCCAGATGCGCCACGCTGCCGCATCCGGCCGCCCTTTCGAAGTCGCGTTGCTCGATCATCAAATGCCCGGGGTCGATGGGGCGAGTCTGGGGCAGACCATCCTGGGCGAAGCGGCACTGCGCGCCACGCGTCTCATCCTGCTCACCTCATCCGGGCAGCGCGGCGAGGGACGCCTGTTCGGCGAATTGGGCTTTGCCGGCTATCTGCTCAAGCCCATCACCCATCGCGATCTCACGGACTGTTTGATGATGGTGCTCGGCGTGCGTGCCGAAACCTGGTCCATGAGGAGCCAGCCCATGATCACGCGCCACGCCCTGCAGTCGCAACGTTCCTGCGACAGCCAACGCATCCTGGTGGCGGAGGACAACGTCGTGAATCAAAAAGTGGCGTGCCGGATCCTGGAGAAGCTCGGCTACCGCGTCGATGTGGCTGCGGATGGCGAAGCTGCATTCCGCGCATGGTCGAGCGGCCGCTATGATTTGATCTTGATGGACTGCCAGATGCCGATCATGGATGGCTACGAAGCCACGCGTAAAATCCGCGCGCGCGAAGGCGCCGCCGAGCATATTCCGATCATCGCGCTCACGGCTCACGCCATGAAGGGCGCGGACCACGAATGTTTGAGCGCCGGCATGGACGATTACCTGTCGAAGCCCATCGACCGCGAGCGGCTGCAGAACGCTTTGCAGCGTTGGCTCGAGGACGAAGCGGGCGGCGCCGAGCAGGCAGCCGGATAGGCCTAGCGGATTGCTAGCCGCCGGCATCGGGCGCGGAGTGCGGCGCGCCGATCACGCGCGGCATGCGATAGCCGTCCGGGCCATGCTCCACCTGTACGATGCCACAGTTGGGCGGCGCCCAGCTTGAGTCCCAGCCGCCCACGATGTGCGCCCACAGCGTCACCATGACGCCGCCGTGGCTCACCACCACGACGTCCACGGTCGCGTTCTGCCGGGCAAGCCGATCCAAGACGGGTCCGACGCGGGCCAGAACGTCCTCGTAGCTCTCGCCACCGGGGGGACGCCAATTCCAGGGGCTGTCCAAGGCGAAGCCCGGCGCGCTCACCAGGGAATCGTAAGACCTGCCGCGATATTCGCCCACATCGCGCTCGTAGAGGTTCGGCTCGATCTCAAGCGGCGCATCGATGCCCAGGGCGATGACCCGCGCAGTTTCGAGGGCCCGCAGAAACGGGCTGGAGACCACGAGCTTGGGCTGAAACAAATCGGCAATGAGCCGCGCCGCAGCGCGCGCCTGGGCGTAGCCCAATTCCGTCAACGGCAACGCCTGCGGGTCGGTTGCAAAAATACGGTCGCGGTTGCCGGAACTCTCGCCATGGCGAACCAGTATGAGATTAGCCACGCAACGCCCCGAATTCTGCCAGCCATTTGCGTACGCTATCGACGTCGCGCAACTGATACTGTCCGCGCACGCGCACGCCGACGCTGATGGACATGCCGCCCAACGCTTCGACCGCCGCGAAGCCGTCGCGATCGGTAAGGTCGTCGCCGATGAACACGGGGCACCTCCCGCAGAAGGGCTGCTCCTGCATGAAGCTCGCGACCGCGCTTCCCTTGGTGAATCCGCGCTGCTTTATCTCGACCATCATGACCCCGTCTTGGAGCTCATAATCGGCGAGGGGTGCTACGATGGCCTCGACCGAGCGGTGCAGCAGATCGCCGAACTGCGGCGCGAGGCGAAAGTGCACCGCGATGTTGCGCCCCTTGTCCTCGATGATGGTCCCGGGATAGGAATCGGCGAGCATACTTAAGGCCTTGCGCACGCCATTCAAGCGTCCATCCGAAAAATTCGGGCCGTGCATCATGCCAGACGCATCGCGCCGTTCGGCGCCGTGCAGGCCGGCAGCGGGCAGCTTGAGCGGTGCGAACAACCGGTCCATGGTGTTTATTTCGCGCCCGCTGACCAACGCCAGGGCACCGCCCAAACGCCACGCCAAATCGGCGAGCAGCGCCTTGATTTCGTCATCCGCCAGGGTTTGCGAGGGCGTGTCCGTGAATTCGACCAAGGTGCCGTCGACGTCCAGGAACAGGCATTGATCGGGCGCAAGCGGCGGCGGTGATCGAATCATGCAGTAGACTTATTATCCCACGGACATGTAACTTTTACACCAGCGCGTCGAGCAAAAAATTCCCGTCGAGCGAATATCGAGACTGAGTTCCTAAAGTAAAGTATTTTGTCCAGGTCATGCGGTATTTTCCATTCAACGGAGACACGATGTTTCGCTCGGTCATGCTGCGATTCGTGCTGCCGGTGGCACTCGCATCATGCGTCGTGGCGTACTTCGGGCTGCCGTACATTCAACGGCTGCTGGCGGAGTGGTTTCGCTCCGATGTGGAGTTGCGTGCCCAGCTGGTGATGCACTCCATGGAGGAGCCGATCACCGAGCTCGTCGAGAAGGGCAATGAGACGCGGCTGCGTGCGTATCTTGCAAAGACCGCCGCGGATGAGCGCCTGCTCGCCATCTTGATCTGCCGCCCCAACGGGACAATCATTTTCAAATCGGAGCGTACGCCGACGGCGATTTCTTGCGAAGCGACCGGAGAAGCCACGAGTTCGCGCATTCTGCAGCTGCCGTCCGGGTCGGTGCAGCTCTCGAGTTTTGCGTTCGATTCCGCCGAACCCACGCCGTTTCGGGTCTTGATGCTGCATGACCTGAGCTTCGTGGATCGGCGCCAGCGGACCGCGCGCGACTTCGTCATCGTTTTCATCGGCATATCCGTGTTGTTGCTGGCCTTGCTGATCGTGCTGGCGGCGTGGCTGCAGTTGCGTCGCTGGGTCCAGGTGCTGATCGGCGACATCCGCGGCAAGCGATTCCTGGACAACGCAAAATCGCCGCGCTCCTCGCTGCCGATATTGACGCAAGTACGTCAGGTATTGGCGGAGGCGGAAGCCAAACAGCGCCTGGAAATCGATTTTCGCGAGAATTGGACGCCGCAGGCACTGCAGCAAGTGGTGCGCGATCACTTGAATTCGGCGCAGGTGATCATCGTGTCGAATCGCGAACCCTACATCCACAATTTCGATGCCCAGGGCCAGCCCATGGTGCAGGTGCCGGCGAGCGGCATGGTTACGGCGCTGGAGCCCATCATGCGCGCCTGTTCGGGGGTGTGGGTGGCGCATGGTGCCGGCAGCGCCGATCGGGAAACCGTGGATCGCTACGACCAGATCCGCGTGCCGCCCGACGACCCGACCTATACCTTGCGTCGCGTCTGGCTGACGCCGGAGCAGGAACAGGGCTATTACTACGGATTCTCCAATGAAGGTCTATGGCCGTTGTGCCATCTGGCCTATGTGCGGCCGGCGTTTCGCGCCAGCGACTGGCAGGCCTACGAGGAAGTCAACGCGAAGTTCGCGGAGGTCGTTGCCGCCGAATCCAACTCCGACAGGCCGGTGATATTGATTCAGGATTTTCATTTCGCCTTGCTGCCGCAACTCATCCGCAAGAAGATTCCCAAGGCGACGATCGCGTTGTTCTGGCACATACCCTGGCCGAATGCGGAAACCTTCGGCGTCTGCCCGTGGAAGCGGGAGATGCTCATGCATATGTTGTCCGCCGACATTCTCGGGTTCCACACGCGTTATCACTGCCAAAATTTTCTCGATACGCTCGATAGATTCGTCGAGTGCCAGATCGATCGGGAACACATGACCGTGACGCTGCAGGGCCATGTCTGCCGAGTTGCCCCTTATCCGATATCCATCGAATGGCCGCCGCGTTGGCTGGCCCGTCTGCCCGACATCGCCAGCTGCCGCGCCGTCATCAGGGAACGGCACCACATCGGCGAGGGCGTGGTGATCGGGCTGGGGGTGGAGCGCTGGGATTTCACCAAGGGCATTCTCGAGCGCTTTCAGGCGTTGGAGACGCTGCTCGACAAAAATCCGCGCCATCGCGGCAAGCTTTGCCTGCTGCAGATCGCGGCGCCGTCGCGCGGCCAACTGCCCGCCTATCAGGCGCTGCAACAGCAAACTTACGACGAAGTGAAGCGCATCAACGCGAAGTTCGCCCAAGACGACTGGCGGCCCATCGTTCTGATCGACGAACATCAGGAGCCCTTGCGGGTGTTCGAATTGTACCGGGCGGTGGATTTTTGTCTGGTCAACAGCCTGCATGACGGCATGAATCTGGTGGCCAAGGAGTTCGTCGCGGCACGAGACGATGAAGACGGCGTGCTCATACTGAGCACCTTCGCGGGCGCCTCACGGGAGCTGCCGGAAGCCGTGTTGATCAATCCGTTCGACGTCACCGAGACCGCCGCCGCGATGGAGATTGCCATGCGCATGGGCAGGGACGAGCGGCGCAGCCGCATGAGCCTGATGCGCCGCACGGTCAAGGAGAACAATGTCTACCGCTGGGCGGGGCGCATGCTCATGGATGCGGCGCGCATACGTCAACGGCAGAACCTGCCGTCCGTGGAGCGGCGTTACGCTGCTCTCGAGCGGTAGAAAACGTAGCCCAGCACGTTGACCAGGACGGTCGCGACGACGATCTTGATGCCGAATTGCAGCGGATTTGCGACATCCAGGAACGGATAGGCATTGGTGAGGCAGCTGAAGAGCGTCGCGCAGAAACCGACGGCACAGAGCGCGGCAACCCAAACCGGAATGCGGGCGCGCAACAATTTCGCCCCGAACAACGGAATGATGAACATGGCCATGTACGCGAGGCCGTAGAGAATGTTCGAGGCGTTGTTCAGTACGGCGAACGCTTCCGCCGCGTGCACGCCGGCGGAGGCCGCTACCAAAAGCGCGGCAATAATGAGGGCGGCAACCAGGATGGAGTTCGTCGGCGTGCGGTAACGCGGATGCAGGCGCGAAAACCACGCGGGAATGAGGTGGTCCCATCCTGCGACCATCGGCAGGCGGGTAACCCCGGTAAATATGAAGCTCGCGGCACCCAGAATGCGAATTTGCAGCAGCAGTATGACCAGCCGCCCGAGGCCATCGGCGAGGCCTGAATCGCCGAACGCCAGGCGCAAGGTCTGCGGAATGGGCGCGATGAAATTGATGGCAGTGCCGGATAACTCATGGAAGGCGAGCACGGAAGCGGTGCCGAGCGTGAACATCAGAAAAATGATGGGCGAGGCGATCAAGACGGAGCGGCCGATATCGCGGCTTGGGGCTTTCGACTCGCCCGCCATGATGGCTACGTACTCGAGACCCGCGGCGGCGAACAGGGTCTGACCGATCAGCGCAAAGGAGGTCGGCGTTGCGTCGGGAGCGTGGAGGTCGAACGGCGCGTAACGAATGGGCGCGTGGTGCAGCCACGCCCACAGCGGAGCGACGATCAGCAGCGTGAACGCGCTCATCATGGCGATGCCGGAGACGTTGTGAATCCATTTGCCCAGGGCCAATCCGCGCACCGACGACAGCGCCAGCAGGCTCAACATCAAGCCCAGAAAGCACAGCACCACGAGGTGGTTCTCCGGAATCCAGGCGGCTCGCGGCCCGACCATGAAGGCGAACTCACTCGGGATTTGGAACAGAATCGTCGCAATGGTGGAAAGACCGTAAGCCCAGACGTTCCATGCCACGAGGAACCCGGCCGCATCGCCGAAGGCGTGGCGCGCCCATGCGTATAGTCCGCCCTCCAGAGGCAGAGCGCGATTCAGGTAGAACACCGCGGCGGCCATGGGAAGGTAGAAGGTGCCGAAGGCGATCAGCCAAACAACGCCTTGCGCATGTCCGAGACCCGCAGCGATGCCCACCCAGGAGCTGCCGACCACCGAGAGCACCTGCGACAGAACGAGATCGCGCAGCGTGAGCTGGCGTGGTAGATGGTGAGCGGCGGATTCGAGGGTGGGATCGGAAATGAAATCGGTGGGGGAGGGTTGAACCGGGCTGTTCATCGAGCGCTTTTAGCGAAAGCCCGCAGCCGCTCCGCGGCGGCGTGCAACGTGGCATCCTGCTTCGCGGTGCAGAGGCGAACCAGGGTCATGCGCGGTGGTTCGGCGTAGAACGGCGACAATGGGATGGTCGCCACCTTGGCCTCGCGGATCAGCCGGTCGGCGAAATCCATATCGTTTTCCCCGCTGAGCGCGCCATAATCGACCAACTGAAAATAAGTGCCCTGGGCCTCCACGGGCTCGATGCCGGAGCCGCGCAACAGTCCCGCCAAGAGGTCGCGCTTCGCCTGGAAGAATGCTGCCAGGCCATGCCAGGCATCGGGATGGTCGGCCAAATAGCGCGCGATGCCGAATTGCAGCGGCGAGGCGATGCTGAAGGTGTTGAATTGGTGGACCCTGCGAAGCTCGCGGGTCAAGTCGGCAGGTGCGACGCAATAGCCGACCCGCCAGCCGGTCGCATGCAGCGTCTTGCCGAAGGAAAACACGGCATAGCTGCGTTCACGCAGCTCCGCATGCTTCAGCACCGAATGGTGCTTCAGCCCGTCGAACAAGACGTGCTCGTAGACCTCATCGGAAAGAACCGTGATCGGCCGATCGCGAATGCAGGCGGCCAATGCATCCAAGTCGCCCGCGGACACGACGCTGCAGCTCGGATTCTGCGGGCTGTTGATGATGATGAGCCGCGTCCTGTCGGACATCGAAGACTTGACGCGATCCCAGTCGAAGCGGAACTTAGGCGGACTCAAGGGGATGTGCACGCAACGCGCGCCCGCCAGGCGAATCGCCGGTCCGTAAACATCGTATGCAGGGTCGAAAATGATCGCTTCATCTCCCGGACCCACGGCGGTCTGGATGGCATCGTAGAGCGATTCGGTCGCTCCGCAGGTCACGGTGATCTCCGCCACTGGATCGAAGCTGCGCCCGTAACAGGTCTTCAGCTTTGCCGCGATCTGCTCGCGCAGCTCAACCGCACCCTCCATGGGAGCGTACTGGTTGCGCCCTTCGGCTATCACCCGCAAAAGCGAATCGCTCAACCGGGGGTCGATGGAATAGTCGGGGAAACCTTGTCCGATGTTGAGCGCGCCTTCCTCGATCGCGCGCCGCGACATGATCGTGAATATCGTCGTACCGACGTCGGGCAGTTTGCTGGTGAAGCGCAAGTCAGTGTTCCAGCTTCTTGAGGCCGCCTGCCAGGGAGCGCACGTCGAACCCAAGCTTGCGCAGCTCGCGGGCGGCAGCAGTGCTGCGCTTGCCCGATGCGCACATGAGGACCACTGCGGTGTCGCGCGGCAGCAGCTGCGGATTCGCCAGCACATCCGCCATGGGCAAATGGCGCGCAGCCGTCGGGTGCGCGGCAAATTCCTCGGCGCTCCTGATGTCGATCACGGTGATGCCTCGCTTGCCGGCCTCGGCCAGCGACTCGAGCGAGACCTCGATCATATCCGCCTCGTCGCCGGCCAACGCCCGGATGTGCGCGCACGCCGGAGCGCGGCATTCCGTGCGGCGCACCGCCTTGATCTTGGTATTGGTGAAATCCGCGAAATCCAGCAACAGCAGTTCGCCGGCCAGCTGCCCGGCCATTTTCAATAATATTTTCAAGGTGAGGAGCGCCTGCAGCGAGCCGATGGCGCCGGGGACCGGGCCCAGCACACCCGCCTCGGCGCAGTTGCCGACGATGCCATCGGCGAGGGCGTCCGGCCAGATGCAGCGCAGACAGGCGTGGTCGTGCTGCGGCTTATAGACCTGCAGCTGGCCCTCGTATTGATAGACGCTGGCGAACACGGCCGGGCGCCGCATCAGCACGGCCGCATCGTTGATGAGATATTTGGCGCGGAAATTGTCGGTGCAGTCGACGGTGACGTCGTAGTCGGCAACCAGGGCGCATGCATTGGCAGCGTTGAAGCGGGTAGCAAAGGTTTCTACGCGCACCGTGGGGTTCAGGGCCTGCACGGCGGCACGCGCCAGCTCGACTTTCTGCCCGCCCACATCCGCCAGCGCATAGATCGGTTGGCGGTGCAAATTGCTCGCTTCCAGGCTGTCGGCGTCGATCAATCCCAAGGTGCCGACGCCGGCGCCGGCCAGATATTGCAACACCGGACTGCCCAAGCCGCCGGCACCGACGATCAGCACGCGGCTGCGGGCCAGCAACTCCTGCCCCTGCGGGCCGATTTCCTTGAGCAACTGCTGCCGTGAATAGTCCGGCAGCGTCGCGGCCGTGATCGGTTTACTTGCGGGAATCAACATCGAGGGCCGCGTGATGCTCATCGGCGTGATGCCCGTCGGCATGATGCGAGTGATGAGGCGCCGCCGCGCAATGTTCGCAATTCACCCAACCGGAATCGCCGCTGCGATAGTGCTCCTTCTTCCAGATGGGCACGCGGTGCTTGACCTCGTCGATGATGTATCGGCATGCATCGAAAGCCTCGCCGCGGTGCACGGCGCTCACGCCCACCCAGACCGCCAAGTCGCTCAACTGCAGCGTGCCGACCCGATGAATGCATAGGGCATGCTTGATGGGAAAGCGGGAGAGCGCCTCGGACACGATGCGATCGCCTTCCTTGACCGCAAGCTGCTGAAAAGCCTCGTATTCGAGACGCGTGACTTCCCTGCCCTCATTGTGATCACGCACCCAGCCCTCGAAGCTGACGAAACCGCCGGCGCCCGCATCGCGCAGTTCGCGCCGCGCCGGCTCGGTGTCGATCGCGGTTTGTGCGAATCGAAAGCGCATCAGCCGCCGGCCACCGGGGGTATGAACACCACATCGTCGCCCGCGGCGAGCGGCCGCGACCATTCGCTGAATTCACTGTTCACGGCCACCTTCAGTTGTTCGCGCGTGAGCGTGAAGCCATGGCGAGCGGCCAATTCTCCGTATAGGTCGGCGGGCGTGGCCGCCGCGGTCTCGACGGTTTCCTCGGAGCGTCCGGCCTGCTCGCGCATCAAGGCAAAGTATTGAATTCGCAGTTTCAAGCGGTTCACTTCAAGCGCCGACAGCGCCGCAACATATTCATCCGGCGTGTTGACGTTGTCCAATGCACGCTTATCGAGCGGTTCGATCAGATTGACCCGGTTTCGCATCAGGAATTTGCGCGGGCACTTTCCGCCGGCGGCCTGATACTCGGCAAGCGCGGACCCCGCCGCCGGTTCCCACAGCGCGCACAAGGGTTCCGGCAAGTTGTCGTGAGCGCTCGAAAAGGCGGTCGCCATGCTGCCGGGATCGCGATGCCGTATCAGATGCTCCAGCACGGCGTCGGACAAAAACGGCAGATCGCAGGCGATGACCAGCCAGGCAACCTGCGGAAACGCGGCCATTGCCGAACGTATTCCGACGATGGGACCTTCTCCGGCCGCGGAATCGACCAGCATGGGATGCGCGGCGCGCGACGGCTCCGTGACCTGCGAGGCGCGCACCGAAACGAAGACTTCGCCGCAGTGACGCGCGGCGAGTTCGAAGGCACGATCGAGCTGGGTCCTGCCCCGGTAGGGCAGGGCCGCCTTGTCGCGCCTCATGCGCGTGCTCGAGCCGCCGGCCAGCACCAATCCATAAATTGGGCTCAAGGCTTCTCCTCAAGGTAGCCGCGCTTGCCGCCGTCCTTCGCCACCAGGCGTAGATCGCCGATGACGATGCCGTGCGACAATGCCTTGCACATATCGTAAACGGTCAGCGCGGCGACGCTGGCGCCGGTGAGCGCCTCCATTTCCACTCCCGTCTTGTGATGAACGCCCACCGTACAGCGGATGACTGCGCTGTCGGCTTCGAGCTCGATGCCGATTTTGCAGCTCTCGAGCGCAAGCGGATGGCAGAAGGGAATGAGCTCGTGGGTGCGCTTTGCCGCCATCACACCCGCCACGATGGCCGTGTCGAATACCGGCCCCTTGGGCGAGCGCAGGCCGCTTTCGCGCAGCGCTGCCGCAACTGCAGCGGGAAAATGCACGCGTGCCTCGGCCGTGGCCGTTCTACGCGTGGCATCCTTGCCGCCGACGTCGACCATCGTAGGGCGTTGCTGCGCGTCCAAGTGCGTGAAAGTCAATGGATCATCCACCGATGTAGTACATCTCGATCTTCCGGGGCTGGCCGGATTCGCTGCGCAACGAGTCGCGCAGTTCGCTGTAGCGATCCGTGCGGCCGAGCCAGGTGTTGCGAATCAATTGATGCAGTTCCTCGTCGCCGGCACCGGCGCGCAGAGGCTCGCGCAGATCGAGCCCATGGGTCGCGAACAGGCAGGTATAGAATTTTCCCTCCGAGGAGAGCCGCGCGCGGCTGCAGGTGCCGCAGAACGGCTGCGACACAGACGAGATGAAGCCGATCTCGCCGCCGCCGTCATCGAAGCGCCAGCGTTTCGCGACCTCGCCGTGATAACTTTCCGACAGCGCATGGATCGGCCAGCGCTCATGGATGCGGGCCGCCAGTTCCTGCGAAGGCACCACCATTTCCGGACGCCACTCGTTGCGATTGCCGACGTCCATGAACTCGATGAAACGCACGATCACGGGGCGCCCGCGGAAGTGCTCCAACAGGCCGAATACGGTGTGATCGTTCACGCCGCGTTCGATGACCGCGTTGATTTTTATCGGCGCGAGGCCGGCTGCTATGGCCGCTTCGATGCCTTGCAACACTTGATCCAGCGCCGCGAATCCGCCGCTCATGCGAGCGAACACTTCCTTGTCGAGGGTGTCGAGGCTGACGGTGATGCGCCGCAGACCATTGGCCTGCAGGTCCACCGCGTACTTACCGAGCAGCACGCCATTGGTGGTCAAGGCGATGTCCTCGACACCCGGGATGTCGGAGAGATCGCCGACGAGATCCGGTAAATTGGCGCGCAGCAGCGGCTCGCCGCCGGTGAGCCGCAACTTGCGCACGCCGAGCCGTGCGAACAAGCGCGACAGGCGCGCAATCTCATCGAACGACAGGCGTTCGTTCGTCTTCAGGAAGCGGTAATTGTCGTGAAATTGTTCCTTCGGCATGCAATAGGGGCAGCGAAAATTGCAGCGATCCATGACGGAGATCCGCAAATCGTGCAGCGGCCGTGCGAAGCGATCGAGTGGATTGGCCGCGCCGCGAATGTCATGAACGATGGCGGAGGACATGTGTTTACCAACGGTACATGCTGGTAACGAAGCCTTTCGGATAGGTGTTGGGCCCGGGCGGCAGTTCCACGAAGCCGTCGGTACCGGCCAGGCTCAAAAAATCTCCGGAACCGTTCGGCGGCCGCGGGCTGGCCCAAGGGCGGCCCCAATCGTCGTGTTCGACATGCACCGGCAAGAAATAAGTGAGTGCATGCTGCAGCACCACCGGCGCCGCCAACGCCAGCCTCTCGGGTTGGGAGCGCTTCGTGCCCATGGCCTCGGCGATCGCGGGAATGACGTAGCGGATCAAGCACACCAGCGTCGATACGGGATTGCCGGGCAGTCCGAATACCGACTGACCCTGCGGACCGATGCCGAACCACATGGGTTTGCCCGGGCGCTGCGCGATGTTGTGAAACACCTCCTCGACACCCAGTTGCATGAGCGCCTTCGGCACCAGATCGAACCTGCCCATGGATACGCCGCCGCTCAAGATGACGACCTCGTGCGTCGTCAGATGCAACTCCAGGCGCGCGCGCAGCAGACTTTGATCGTCCGGAACATGATCGTCGCCGACGCGGCCAAAGCCGCGCTTGCGCAGCGTTGCCGCCACGGCATATGCGTTCGAACGCCGCACCTGATAATCGGTGATCGGATCGCCCGGTTCGATCAGCTCGTCACCGGTCGACACCACCATGATGGCCGGCTGGCTGCTGACCCGCACGCGCGCCATACCGGCTGAAGCGGCCACGGCAATTTCCGGAGCGCGCAACAGCGTACCGGCCTCCAGCAACAGCCGGCCCTGGCGGGTGTCGCTGCCGCGCCGGTGGATATTGTGATACGGCGAAGGGCTCATGGCGGCTTGCAGCGTGGCGAACCCGCCCTCGACTAGCAGCTGCTCGACGGGGATCACGCAGTCGCTGCCCAAGGGCAGCATCGCGCCGGTCATGACTTCGATGGCATCCTGCGCGCTTTGCAGCTTGAGCGGCGGCGCCCCCGCAGGCTGGGTTCCCTGGATGCGAAAACGCCTGAGTCCGCGCCGCAGCGCTTCGCTGTCCACCGCGATGCCATCCATGGTCACGCGATCGAAGGGAGGCTGGTCGCGCTCCGCGTAGACATTCTCGCGCAACGTGCCGCCGACACACTGAGTCAGGGGCAGTGATTCGATCGGCAGGCACGTCAGCCGCGAAGAGATCGCTTCTATGGCCAGGCGTGGAGTCATGAGTGCGGCAGTCTGCATACGATGAAAAATGCGACGGATTGCTCCGTCGCGCGTTGCATCAGGATTTCTGCCGGGCCTTGTATATCTTCAACTGCTCGTTGAACTTGCCGACCACTGCCTGCAATTCATCGACCGCCGCATTGTTCTTCTGCGCCAGGATCTTCTGCTGCTGGTCCGCTTTCTTCTTCTCGTCGGCCGTCAGCTTGGAGGGATCCTTCGGCATGGCCGTGTCCGACTCGAGCTTGAGGCAATCGAGATATACGTTCATTTCACCGTTGTAGCGGTCAAAGTCATGCTTTGCGGCGATCATCTGGTCTCGGGTCGCGGTATTGCCGTCAGGGGGAGCATCGGGGGGGCGCGGATAAACACACGCCGCCTGCGCGTGAACTGCGGCGCCCAGCGCAAATGCCAGCGTAAGCGGGATCAAAGCCTTCATCGGGACTCCTCTTTATGGATCGGAATTGGAGATGCAATGCCCCCTGATCTTACGGCCAAGGGCGAAGGGCCGCCAGCGCGCGCCGCATTCATCATAAGTATATGATTTTGCTAATATAAGAATAACTACGTGAGGCGATGTCGAAATCCTGGGCTGTCGTTCGACTAATGCATGGCGAGTTTCGCCACAACCAATGAGGAACCAGAGATGAACTACCTGCTGATGATTTACGCCAATGAGGCCGATTTCGAGGCACTCGGAGCCGAGGCCCTGGGGGCGATTAGCCAGGAATATGCCGAATTCACCAAGTCGATCGTGCAAGCCGGGCAATTCAAAGCGGCAGACCGCCTGAAACCGGTGTCCACGGCATCCACCGTCAGGATACGGAACGGAAAGACCACAGTCACCGATGGCCCCTTCGCGGAGACTCGAGAACAGCTGGGCGGTTATTACCTGGTCGATGCCAAGGACCTCGACGAGGCGATCGCCATCGCCGCGCGTATCCCGAGCGCGCGCCACGGCAGCATCGAGGTGCGTCCGATTTGGCCCATGACCTGATCGATGGGGTGTTCCGCCGAGAGGCGGCTCGGGTGCTTGCGACCCTGATCCGTCTGCTCGGCGACTTCGACTTGGCCGAAGATGCGCGGCAAGAGGCATTTGCCGCGGCCATCGCGCAATGGCCCACAGCGGGTATGCCCTCGCACCCGCGGGCGTGGCTGATCGCCACCGGCCGCAACAAGATCATCGATCGTATTCGCCGCGACGGGTTGTTCAGGAGCAGGATCGCCGATTTGGAGATTGCTTCGGCGCAGGCGAACGACATCGCCGAACTCGAGCTGGACGATGGCGTATTCGGCGACGATCGTCTGCGCCTGATATTTACCTGTTGCCACCCGGCATTGAATCCCGAGGCGCAGGTCGCGCTGACGCTGCGCGAGGTATGCGGCTTGTCCACTCAGGCCGTCGCCCGCGCATTTCTCGTCGGCGAGGAGACGATGGCGCAGCGTTTGGTGCGGGCGAAAAGAAAGATCCGCGAAGCGCGCATTCCCTACGAAACGCCGCGCCCCGCGGCTCTCGATGAGCGGCTCGACGGCGTGCTGGGCGTCGTTTACAGCGTGTTCACCGAAGGTTATGCCGCCACCGCCGGCGATCGGCTGATCGATGTCGAGCTGTGCGCCGAGGCCATCCGGTTGGGCAAACTGCTCGATGAGCTGATGCCCGGCCGCGCTGCGCTCATCGGCTTGCTGGCCCTGATACTGCTGCACGATGCGCGCCGCGGCGCACGCATATCGGCCGGCGGCGACATCGTGCTGCTGGAGCATCAGGATCGTTCGTTGTGGGATCAAACGAAGATCGCCGCGGGATTGGCGCTGGTGGAGCGCGCTTTGGGCGTCAAGGGGAATGTCAGTCCTTACACGGTGCAGGCGGCCATAGCCGCATTGCATGCGCGTGCACCCGACAGTCGGGCCACCGACTGGCCGCAGATCGTCGGCCTATATGCGGTGCTCTCGCGCTTGCAACCCTCGCCCATCGTCGAGTTGAACCGGGCCGTGGCGATTTCCATGGTAGACGGGCCGGCGCCGGCGCTGCAGCTGCTGGACTCGCTGGCGGCACGCGGACAAGCCATCGAGTATCATCTATTGCACGCGGCCCGGGCTCGCTTCCTGCAGATGCTGGGACGCGTTGCCGAGGCCCGCGAGGCGTATGCGGCGGCACTGGCTTGCACCTTGTCGGAACCGGAACGGCGGCTGTTGGCGGCGCGCGCCGCCACGCTGGAGAGATAAAACGACTTCGATTTGACATCAGGCATACCGATAATCGACCAATGAATTCACCCAAAGATCTGCTCACCACCACGCAGAAAGCCTTGACCGTCAACCTGGACGCGCTCAAATACGGGACTTTCGCGGAAATCGGCGCCGGCCAGGAAGTGGCGCGGGAATTCTTCCACGCCGGCGGCGCCTCAGGCACGATCGCGAAAACCATCTCCGCCTACGACATGACGTTCAGCGACGCCATTTATGGCAAGGCGCCGCGCTATGTTTCATGCGAGCGGCTGCAGTTGATGCTCGATCATGAGTTTCAGCTGCTCATCGACCGATTGGGGCCGGTGCGGGGCGAGCGGACGGCGTTCTTCGTGTTTGCCGATACGGTATCGACCAGCAATTTCAAGGGCACCAACGAAGCTCATGGCTGGCTGGGGTACAAGTTTCAGGCGGCGCCTCACGATGCACCCAGCGAAATCGTGCTGCACGTCCGCATGTGGGACAAAGAGGCGGTGCTGCAGCAGCAGGCGCTTGGCGTCGTCGGCGTCAACCTGATCTACGGTGCCCTGTACTACCGCGCCGATCTGCCGCGACTGATCGATTCGCTGCGCGACAACCTCGAACCGGCGCGCATCGAAATCGACATGCTGCGGTTTTCGGGGCCGTGCTTCAAGGACGTCGACAACCGCCTGATGTCGCTGCATCTGGTGCAATGCGAATTGACCAATGCCGTGATGTTCGACAGCAGCGGGGACGTGCTGCAACCATCCGAGGTGCTGCACAAAAAGGCGATCTTGGTCGAGCGCGGCTCCTTTCGGCCTCCGACCCTCGTGAACATCGACATGATCGAGTGCGCGAAAGCGATGTTCCTCAAGGAGGAGCAACTGCAGGGCAGGGAGGTGGTCGTGCTCATGGAGTTGACCATGAACAACCTGCTGTCGGATGGTGCGCTCGACGCGGAAGATTTTTTGTCGCGCGTCGATTTGTTGGGCGACATCGGCTACACGGTGCTGATCTCGAATTATCAGGAGTACTACCGGCTGACTTCCTACTTCCGGCGCTACACCAAGGAGATGATCGGTGTGGCGATGGGGGTGAACAACGTTCAGGAAGTCTTCGACGAGAAGTATTATTCGAATCTGGAGGGCGGCATTCTCGAGGCATTCGGGCGCATGTTCAGAAATTCGGTCAAACTGTACGTGTATCCGATGTGGCTTTCCGAGTACGAAAGCTACCGCGTGCGCAGCGGCGCGCCGGAGCTGTCAAGCGAAGTCACGGACGCCGGTGCCGCGGCGCTGGTGGACGCGGACAATATCACTCTGCACGGCAATGTCGCGGATTTGTACGAGCACATCTGTAAAAGGGGCCTGGTGACGTCGGTGGCGGGCTTCAATCCGGAGGTGCTGCACATCTATTCCCGAGACGTGCTCAGAAAAATCAGAAATCACGACCCCACCTGGGAGCGCCTCGTTCCTGTGGAGGTGGCCGACGGCATCAAACGGCGCGGGCTGTTTGGCTGCGGCAAAGCTCAGGGCTGAGAGGCGGGTGCGGCGGCGCGCGCGGCCGCCCGCGCCGCATCCTCGGTGGACGAGGCGATTTCCTGCGCGGTCAGCAGCGCCGGGTTCACCACGGAAGGGTCGTCGCGCAACTTCACGTAAAGCTGGCCGGTCGTCGGATGCGGCACCGGCAGGGCGGAACCCAAAAATCCGTCCGGCACCTTCACCGCTTGGCTGAACTGCGCATCGCTCGACACCGAATCGATCAAGAACAGGTTCGAGCCGGTGAGCTTGCAGGCCAGCTCGGGAGTCGCCGGGCACTTCAGCTCCTTCAGCATCGGCAGACGCACCAGATTGGCGAGCGGCAGCCAGTCACCGGCTACCCCTTTCGACGCGACGCGAAACTGCAGCGGACCGAAGGCGGAGCCTCCGAAAGCCTTTGCCGGATTCAGGGTGACGACGGCGACCTGAGCGTTCTCGAGCACCAGGCCTCCGTTGCTGAAGTTCAAGGTCACGGCGGAAGATTCGTCGCGGGTCGCGACCTCGATGTTCTGATCGCGCGTGAAGGCCGCCGGCGACTGCGCGCGCACGGAGAAGGTCAGCACGGCATCCAACGGCAGCTCGCTTTGGTCCGCCAGTTGAATGTTGCTTTGGCTGGTGGAGGCGGAGCCCTGCACATTCATCCCGATCAGCGTCACCGCGGGCCTGGGTGCATCGACGTTCCCCACCACGGAAATCGTCCGCCCATCCCTGAGGGTCACTTTTGCCCCCAGGGCATGCTCGGGTTTGAACGCGGCCACCGCCAAGGGCTCCTGCGCCACCATCGGCAGCTCATCGACGCCGTGCTGAGTCGACAGCTCGCCTGGAACGAAGATGTTGCCCTTCAGGGTCAAGCTGGCGACTTCGTCGAGGCGGCTGCCTTTGAGTACGCCGATGGTGTCGCCGGAATGCATGGCGAAACCATCGAAATGACCCGCATCTGCAAAGGTATGAATCGTGATCGGCTCGGGCTGGGCGGCGCCGTATTGGGTGACCAGCAGCGTCATCGAACCCGGTTCGCTGTCCTGCAGCGGCAGCTTGATCTCGACCTCGTCGGGGCGCGTGGTCTTCCAGTCGACCTTCAATTCCTTGCCGGCGGGATCCTTGAGCATAATGGCATCGACGCAGCTGACGCTGTCGGCCTGTAGATGAACCGTGTCCTGGCGTCCGACAATGAGCGCCGCCTCGTCGCCGGCAGCCAGATCCCACGCCTTGGCGTGGACGTTGATCAGCCGAAACGTCGGCCCTTCGTACGGATCGAAACCCCAGAAGCCCTTCAGCACGGCGTGCACGCTGTCACCGAGCACCGCAACTTTCAATCCCGCGGTATCGACGACATAGCCCCCCTCGACCGGATCGGCTCGTGCAGGCAGATCGATGGTCTTACCGTCGCGGCCGGTCAGGCTCAAGGTGAGATCGTGCGCATAGGAGGTCGAGAATGCCAGCGGCGCACCGTCCACAGGCAGCACCAAGGTCGAGCGGCGAATGCAATAAATCTCTTTCGGATCGACCGCGTGCAGAGGCGGCAGCTGCGGTTGCTCGACGGCGGGCAGCGCAACCACCAGCACCGATTTGGGATTGTGGAACGATGGGGGCGCATTCAAGGTGAGCGCGATCTTGTCGCCGCGCGGCGAAGCCAGCGCGGGTATGTACTGGTATTGCGCCGTGCGGAACGAGTCCATGATGCGTGCGATATCGAGCACCGACGCGATATAAGGGCTGTAGTAGCCGTAGCTCAATTGCGGCGTGTAGCTGGCCTCCATGGCCAGGTCGCTGCCCGGGCCTGAGGTCAAGGCTTCGACAATCGAGGTGCTGTGGCCGTCATTGAGAATCAGCGATTCCTGCCCTTGCATGAGGCACGGTGCGCGTAGTTCGGGGATGCGATCGAGGCATTTGTCATCTACTTTGATGGCGAGGCTGCGGGCCAGCAGCGGCGCTGCGTCCTTGAGCTTGGCCGGGTCGCCTTGGTTCAAGATATTGACGGCCGCCAGAAAACGTTCCAAACGCGAACGATCCAGAGCCGCCTGGTTGAGATCCTGGGACGTGCGCACGAAGGCGCCGGGACGGCCGCGCACGGCGCCGACCACGGTGCGCAAATCGCCACCGGTTTCGGGAGCAAAGAACAGTAATACCTGCTGGGCGCCCAGCGGCACCGTCACGGTGAGCCCGTCGGTACCGCATTTGCCCGTCCACAGTTTGCAGGGATAGAACCAGTTTTCAGGAGGGGGGTTGGTAGCGCCGCTCAAGAACGCGGCCACCATCAAGTAGTGCGCCGATTGGCTGGGGGGCAAATCGGCTTTGATCCAAAGTTGGTCGCCCGCGTTGAGGTTCGGCACCTGACCTGCGGGCAGCGTCACGCCGCCGCGCGTCACTTTGACCTCGAGATTGGGTCCCGTGAGATCGAACGGTGCCGCTCCTGCGTGCGCAAAAGACGCCGAAAAGGCCGCTAAAAGCAGCAAACATCGTCGAAAAAGCATTATTTCCGCTTTACCTATGAGTTCTGGTCTCCCTTAGAGTGCCGAGCCCGGCAGTAGTTCGGGTTAAAGATCCTTAAGGGTTTCGCGGCTTTCGCCGCGAGCGGGCGTGCGCTTTGCCCTGCATCTGGATCTGGTGCGCGTTGATGATGGATGAGACCAAGCCCGGGAAACGCTTGTCGATTTCCTCGCACCGCGGGGTATTGCGCATTTCGACGCCGTGACGTTCGCCGCGGATCAGCCCTGCATCGCGCAATGCCTTGAAATGCTGCGACAGCGTCGATTTGGGTATGTCTTTCTCGCGCACGCGCAAGAAGCTCGAACAGGTTTGCGCCGATTGCGAGCCGACAATTTCGGCAAAGATAGCCACTCTGACCGGATCGGACAGTGCGTGGAGAATCGCCTCCACGGTCACATCCTCGATCGAGGGATGAAATA
>Ga0302326_10001403_pt1 | contig 61488 bp, 65 predicted proteins | sample Palsa_T0_3_FD_202264 | JGI IMG/M metagenome (GOLD analysis project Ga0302326, IMG submission 202264) | Peat permafrost microbial communities from Stordalen Mire near Abisko, Sweden - Palsa_T0_3 | ecosystem: Environmental > Terrestrial > Soil > Palsa > Peat permafrost | place: Sweden: Abisko...
CCTGATTCCTGCCGGAACCGGACTCGACTACTACCGCAGCGTCCAGCTCTCACCGGAACTGGAAGAAGCGGCAGAGCGCGTCAAGCAGGAAGTCAACGCAGAGTTCGAAGCCGCGGAACGCGAGCTAGAAATGATGCGCCAGGAAGGCGAAGCCGAAGAAATGGCCGCCGAGTAGCTAGCCGCTACGGGCAACCGCTCGCTTCGCTCGCAACAACCAGAAGCCCGGCCTCGCGCCGGGCTTCTGCTTTTCTGTGATGCCTCGCAAGCTTTGTCGTCTTAACAAGGTGAAGGATTTGCTGGTGCCTTCAATTCAGCAAAATTTGAACTCGGCCAATGCTATCCTCATCGAGTAATTAAGAGGTACAGCGATGGCGCGAATCTACAAAGAAGAAGTCACGCAATGGAACGGCTTAGCCTCTCTCGTTCCGAAGCATGTCATCGTCGTACAGGTTGCGTCTTTCACCTTTCGATTCGCGAGCGTTGAGCAACTCCAGGCTTGCATTGAGTATTACCGGCAGAAGATACATCCCAGCAGCCGTGTCGCAGCCGTGGAACTCGAAAGACAACTTGGCATAGACTGGCGAGAGCAGCGAGGTTGGGAAGTCGAACGCTGGTTCGAGCGCCTGCCAATGTACTTATTAGAGGAGCCGAAACGACAGAAAGTTCTCAAGGCGCTTACCAACGCGCTTGCGCTCGCCGAGGCAGGCAAACTCTGATTTGAGGCGAAAATCCGAAGACTGGGAATTTGATCGCTGGCGTGCCACACCCTTCCCGCAGCCTCATCGCGGCAAGGGTGGAAACCACCAATACCGCTATCGAATACGCGACAATGTAACCTGTGGATTACAATTGAAGCGCCGGGGTAATCTTGCGGCATGAAACTCCGGGCCTCTGAAGAGTTCAAGACTTGGCTGGAGAATCTCCGGGATCGTCAAGGGCGTTCCAGAATACTCTCGCGGCTGTTTCGTCTCGCAGACGGCAATCCTGGAAACTCACGAAGTGTCGGACATGGGATTGTCGAGCTCAAGATCGATTTCGGCCCCGGATACCGCGTGTACTACATTCAGCGCGGCCAGATATTCGTACTCCTCTTGTGCGGTGGTGACAAGAGCACGCAAGCGAAGGACATCGAACACGCGAGGGCTCTGGCGAATCAACAGATAGATGTGGAGGAAGACGACGATGGCTCTAAAGACCTTCCCTTTTGACGTAGCTGAGTTCTTAACCGACGACGAGACGATTGCGGAATTTCTGACCGACGCACTTGAAAGCGATGACCCGCGCTACATCGCTAAGGCCCTCGGCGCAGTAGCCCGCGCCCGAGGCGGCATGACCGGATTGGCCAAGGCCACCGGCATCTCTCGCGAAGCGCTCTACCGCGCTCTGAGTGAAGACGGAAATCCTGAGCTGGGTACCGCGTTGAAGGTCATGCACGCTCTGGGAGTGAAACTTTCTGCTTCTATGGTTGCTTGATCGGCCGGATTCAGCCAATCCCAATCTAGACCCATAAGCGTCCCAATCCACCCCATTTCTGTTCGCCTGAATAGTGATATCATTCCTGTATATCATCGTTGAGGAGTTCTATGCGGACACTTGTAGACATTCCGGACGACGAACTGGAGTCGCTGAACGCGCTCAGTAAAGCCGAGGGTGTCTCTCGCGCGGAATCCATCCGCCGGGCGATCAAAGCGTATGTCGAGTTGAACCGTCCTCCCGCTCGGCATGAAGGCTTTGGTCTCTGGAAGGATAAAGGCATCGACACAGACGAATACCTTCGAAAGATTCGCGCTGAGTGGGATCGGGATTAGACTTCGTCTGCGCGTAATACGAGGAGCGAGATTCCGTGGATGCCGTCTTCGATAGCAATATACTGATCGACTATCTGAACGGCATTCCAGAAGCGAAGCTGGAACTCGAACGCTACTCGCAAAAGTCCATCAGCGTCATGACTTGGATTGAAGTGATGGCCGGAACGGATTCCTCCGATGAGCAGCAGACTCGATACGCTTTGCAGGCGTATCAACTTCTTCCCATGACATCAGCTATTGCAGAACGGGCGTTTATTCTCCGCCGGGACTGCAAACTCAAGCTGCCTGACGCCATCATTCTCGCTACCGCGCAGGTAGCTGGATTGTCATTCGTGACCCGCAACACCAAAGATTTTTCTGCCGCCGATCCACAAGTTCGTATTCCCTATCAGATTCGGCCTCTATAGCCTCCTGAGAAGGCGGAGCGCGTCAAGCGTGGAGCGCTAGGGAGCGTCGCTCTTCGAATAAGTATTTTAGTTTCGTCGTCAGATAGAGTCCCAAACTGCGACGTATATAATCTGAGTCCGAGCCATGGACATGATTTTCTCAGTCCATGAAAAGGAGAAGCGAATGGCGGTAGTTTGGGGTCCAAAAGCCGGTGGAACCAATGGTTCAATGACCGAAGAGGAAATCGTAACGTTCTTGTATGCCAAGTCGCAGTGGCGGAAGGAAGACAAGATCACCAAGGGCTTCGTAAACGCAGCAAATTACATGTTGAACCATACAGGACAGGGCGGCGGAACCGTTTATCATTTCGACGGGAAGAAGGTGTTTCACGACACGGAGAACCATGGAGAAATTACCATCTTCTTCACCAACCACGGGGGTGAGAACGTCATCAGTATCGTCGGTATCGGTGAGCACTCGGGGCCGAAATCCGCGACGGCAACTTATACGTTGGTTTGGAAATCAAGCAGTTGGAAACCCACAAAGATGGTGGCCGGGAAACTCAGTCCGACCAATCAAATCAGCCTGTAAATTGGATGTATGGAGAGGCCGCCGGGCGTAAGTCGTTTCGCGGCCTACCCTACAGTAGCCGCTTCTCGTAGCAAAGAAACCGCAGCCCTACCCGAAAGCCCAACTCCGTCTCGCCCGAGAGCATGTATCCCAGCTTGGGAAACAGCTTCTGCGTGGCCGCATTCTGCGTGTTGGTGTCGACGCGCAGAACGGCGATGCCGCGCGACCGGGCCACCTTCTCGGCTTGCAACATCAGCGCCGCGGCAACGCCTTGGCCGCGAAAGGCCGGGTCGACCGCTACGCGATGCACAACAATCGCAGGCTCGGAGATATCCCATCCGACGTTGGCGTATTCTGGCTCCTGATCGGTCGTAATCGCAGCCACCCCGGCAATCTCGCTGACTATCTCCGCAACCCATAACTGCGCCAGCTCCACATCGCGCTCGAAAACTTCAGCATTCGGGTAAGTTTCGTCCCATTGCAGGTTGCCGCTGGCCCGCATCAGCGGAACGACGCGGCGCACCAGCGCCATAATCGCCGGTATGTCCTGAGATGTTCCTTGCCTTACCTGCACGATTGCTCCAGCCTGCTGAAGTCGTTACTCCGCATAACTCTTGGAGCAATATCAAGATACCAAATCTGCTTGGCGGCGCTGCAGGAAACGCCGGACCGCGGGATCGCGCTCCAGACCGATGGCCATCGCGTAGGCACGATGCGCTCTTTCATTGGATTTAGATCTCGTCAGCAACTCGGCGCGCGCCGCCCAATACGGTTGATACTCCGCCAATCGCCTATCGTTCGCAAGATCGGGCATCGCAGAAAGAGCAGTTTCGGCGCCATGCAACTCAGCGATCGCCAAGGCGCGATTGATGGCGACCACCGGCGAGCCGGTTAGCGCCAGGAGCGTATCGTACAAGCGGACAATATCGGCCCAGTTGGCGTTACCCGTTCGGCAGCGATAGACATGCGCCGATTGCAGCGCGGCTTCCAGTTGATAGCGGCCGATTGAGCCTAGGGTGCTTGCGCGCCGGAGTAGCGATTCGGCCTCAAGAATCAGATTCTTGTCCCATAAGCCGGAGTCCTGCTCTGCAAGCGGCACGAATTCGCCATCTGCTGTGCGCCGTGCGCGGCGCCGTGCTTCGACGTGAAGCGTCAGCGACAACAATCCCAGCGCTTCCGGTTCTTGCGGCAACAGTTCGGTTACCAATCTGGCCAGGAACAAGGCCTCGGCGGTGAGATCGCGGCGTTGCGCATCCGTCCCGGCAGCGTCGGTCCAGCCATCGGTGAATGCGGCGTAGATGGCGTCGAGCACGGTTTCAAGTCGATCTGGAAGTTCCTCGCGCTCGGGGACGCGGAAGGGAATGCCCGCCTGGCGAATCTTGTCTTTCGCGCGAACGAGGCGCTTGCCCATCGCTGCCGGCGAAGTGAGGAACGCCGAGGCGATCGCCTTCGCATCCAGCCCCAGCACCACCTGCAGAATCAGAGGCGCGCGAATGCCGGCTTCGACGGCCGGATGCGCGGTGGCAAACATGAGCGCGAGACGCCGGTCGGGGATTTCCGATTCTTCCGTTGCGGCCGCCAATTCTTCCGCCAAAAACTGCAACTCGCCGGTAGAAGTTTCGCGATGGAGCTCCCGGCGTACACAGTCGATGATCTTGCGTCGCGCCACAGTCATCAGCCATGCCTCTGGATTTGCCGGACAGCCATTCCGCGGCCAATCGACGAGTGCCGCCGCGAACGCCTCGGAGAGTGCATCTTCCGCTCCGGCGACGTCGTGGGTGCGGGCAGCGAGATAAGCGACCAGCTTGCCGTAGCTACGGCGCGCGACCGCCTCCGCAGTGATGCGCGCCTCTTCGTTGCCCGTGTTCACGCGTTCCGCCAAAGCTTGTATCCCAGACTTCTACGACGCAGGTTCATAGCACAGGAAAACCTTGCCGTTGTTGAAGGTGCGGCTCCTGGTCAGCTTCAGCGAGAGCTTTTCGCGGATGCCGTCGAACATGCTGCGGCCCGCGCCCAGCGCCAATGGATCGATCATCATCTGATATTCGTCGATCAGATTTTCCAGTGCCAGCTGCGCGACGATGCTGCCGCTGCCCATGATCGCCATGCCTGGTCCGTCCTCTTCTTTCAGCTTGCGAACCTCCGAAACCAAGTCGTCCTTCATCAACCGTGTATTGTTCCACGATGCATGATCCAGTGTCTTTGAAAACACGACCTTGGCCATGCTGTTCATCCCTTTGGCTACTTCGGGACTGTGTCGATCGGCGATGGGCGTAGGCCAATAGCTCGCCATCATCTCATAGGTGACTCTGCCGAAGAGCATTTCGCCGCCGCCGCTGGCGTTCTCTGCCGCAAAGGCCGCGTACTCCGGATCGTCGTTGCCGGTGACCGCCCAGCGCATGTCGCCGTTCACGCCGACGAAGTATCCATCCAAAGTTACGTGATTGAAGACAATAAGCTTCCTCATACTTTTTCTCCTTTTCTTTTTGTGGGAACTGTTTCTCGATTTTCGTTGCTTCTTAACTCAAGCGGCCTCATCCGGCGGCTTCTGAGCAGCCAGTTCATCGATCAACTCAGACATGCTGATCGGGTCGGACTGGCTCATAAGGTTTGCAATGCTTGGGTTCCGGATGGGCCGCACCTCGACAACGCCGTGAAGCGCGGTCGGACTGCGCGCAGCCCATGCGATCGCAGCATCGAGGTCTGGGACATCGATGATGTGAAAGCCGCCTAACTGCTCTTTCGTGTCGGCGTAGGGGCCATCCAGCACCTGGGTCTTGCCATTTGCCACGCGCACGGTCGTCGCCGTCGATCTTGAGTGCAGGGCGTTGCTGCTCTTCAGGACGCCGGTCTGCATCATGGCTTCCATGTATGCCCGATAAGCTCCGAGCCAGTGTTCCTGCTCGTCCTTGGTGAGTTGCGACCAACCTTCTTCTTCTTGCACGTAGTCCATCAAGATGTATTGCATTCGGAGCCTCCTTCAAGATTCGCCGTCGTTATGTGCATCTACCACAACGACGTTTAAGACGTCCGTGATTTGGACAGCCTCGCCAAAATATCATGGCCATCCTACGCCCTGCGCGGGCACCTCGACGGCAAGAATCTGACCGGTTCCAAAACTTTCAGCCATCCTTGGAAAGCCGTGCCATTCGGCGGCCATCATAAAAAGCGTTTTCCCGTCCGCGCCTCCGAGCGTGCAGGCAAAGCAGCCGCGGTCCAGGTGAATGGCAGCCAGCACGTCGCCGCCTTGGCGGACGCGCACGCAGAGCTTGTTGGGCACATCGGCGTACCAGACTGCGCCGTCGGCGTCGATGCAGATGCCGTCGGGGCAGCCATCGCCCAGGTCGGCCCACACGCGCCGGTTCGCAAGGCTTCCGTCCGGTGCAATGTCAAAAGCCGTGAGCCGTTTTCCATGAGATTCAGCGAGGATCAGCGTTTTGTTGTCGGGCGTCACGGCCATTCCGTTGGGAAAGGCGATGCCGTCGGCCACCTTGCGAACCGAGCCATCAGGACGGACCAGCGCGACGATGTCGCCGCCGTTGACATAGATGTTGCCGCGGCCATCGACAACGATCTCGTTGAAGGCGCCCTGTGTCAGGCTGTTCAGATCGGCGTGGGTTGCGAGCGTACCGTCTGCCTCCTGGCGCAACAGCAGCCGTTCCTGCCCAGAGACGATAAGCAGCCGTTCGTCAGGCAGCCAGTCGATGCAGAATGGAATGCTCGTGGGCACGCAGGCCACAACCTCGCGATTGCCCTCAAGATCGACGGCAACCACCTCCTGCATGCCCCAATTGCAGAACCACAAGCGGCCATCGTGCCAGCGCGGCGATTCGCCGATGCCGAGGCCCGCTAAGAGGACTTGTCCCTCAGCGGCCAAAGATAGATTGGAAGAAATTGCAACCTCCTTCAGAAATCGAGACAGCATCAAGGCCTGTCACTACCATGACGTCCGAAGATCGCCGATTTGGACAATCGGTTTTTCTTTATAACGCCAGCCTTCGTCCGAGAATTTGGCCTCCTGCTATCCTGACCTCATGTTCGACCCGGCCGCAGGCAGCGACAATGCGCTTCTCTTCACCGAGCAGGTGCTGGTGCTGGCGACCATCATCGGTTCGGTCGCGGCGCTGCCCAGCTTCATCGAATTCATCTCGGGCGTGCGCAAGCGCCGGGAGCGCATCGATCTCTCGCTCGAAGATGAAGCCGTCGACCAGCTTCACCCGCGCTTGGCCGGGATGGACGATCTGCTTCGCTCCATCGAAGACCTGGTGGATCGCGCCCGCTTCCCGACCGCGTATCAGGAATTGAAAATCGGCAACGAGGTCCTCATCATCGGCCCCAGTCAAAGCGGCAAGAAGTCGCTCGCCCAGACCCTGGCCAAAGCCACCGGCATGGAGCGCCTGATTACCGTCTACAACCCGCGCGACTCCGACGCGCTGGCCAAGGCCAAGAGCCTGGTCGGCAGCTACAAGCGCAAGAAGATCATGCTGCTGTTGCCGCGCATCGACCTTGCCTATAAAGAGAGCGACCCCGAAGTGCTGACCGAACTCGACGCGCTGATTGAAAGCACCTCCGAGCGGCAAAATGTGCTGGTTGTGGCCACTGCGGTCAGCTTCGAACCGGACAGCGACCTCGACAATCTCTTCGGCATCAAGCTGGCGCTGCCTGGCGCCGAGGTCATCGGCGTCAATCGCCGCTCCATCCCCGAGGAAGTGCAGCCCGAGGTCCAGCAGATGATGGTGGAAGTGGCTCGCTTCTACTTGGCTGAAGCCAAGCGCCGCGGCTTTCAGGTGAAGGAAATGACCGAAGACGAATTCTACTCGCTTATTCTTGCCGAAGCCATGAATCCCGCCGAGGTCGAGGACATTGTCGTCCTCTGCGAGACGGCGGCTCTCTTTCGCCGCCGCACCGGCCGCGCCACCGAACTGATTTTTACCCGCGAAATTCTCGATACTGCCATCGCTCGCGTGGTCCTTGGATAGAAGGATAATGAGAGTGGAGTTTTCACTGTCCGCATCCAAATAAACGAGCAATTCCATTCCCAGGAGTCCAATTTCATGTCCCTCTCGATCGAACAAGTAAACGCATTGAAACAGGCCCCAGTCGAAGGCATGCTGCCCGTCCTTGCCCATCGCTGGAGCCCGCGCGCTTTCAAGGAAACGCCGGTTTCCTCAAACGACCTGAAGATCATCCTGGAAGCGGCGCAGTGGGCGGCCTCCTCGGGCAATTCGCAGCCGTGGCGTTTTCTGGTCGGCCCCAAAGGATCCGAAACGCACGACAAGATCTTCGCGACCCTGGTTGGTTTCAATCAGAGCTGGGCAGGCAAGGCGGGTGTACTGATTCTTGCGTTTGCCGAGCTCAAAGACAGCAAGGGCAACCTCAACAACTACGCTCTTTACGATTTGGGACAAGCGGCCGTTTCGTTGATTCTTCAAGCCACGGCGCTGGGACTTGCGACGCACTCCATGGCGGGCTTCGACCATGAAGCTGCCCGCACAGCTTTCAATCTCACCGATGAGTATGCGCTCGGCGCGGTGATCGCCATCGGCTATCAGGACGATCCATCGGCGATCGCCAATGAGCAGATGCTGCAGCGCGAGATTGCTCCACGCGAGCGCAAACCGCTCAGCGAAATCGCTCTTACTGCGTTGGGCAAGCAACTCGAGATCTAGGCTCCTCAGCCAGACAGGATCATGGCGATGCCTCTGGCCCTCACGTTACAGTGAAGACTGGAGGCATCGTTGGCTGGAACGAAACGAAGCTCGTATCAAATTCCCCGCAAAAACCTTCGAAGACGCCCGCAACGCCGGCACCGCTCTCGTCTCGTTGTTCGTATCTTCCTCGTTTGTTTCGCATTGTTCGCGGCATTGCTGGTCTGGGCTGTCGCTGCCAGAGCGCTCGCGCCGCACGCCAACAGCAGCCGGCAAAACTTCGACGCGATTCTCGTTCTAGGCACACCGGCCGACAGCGACGGCAACCCCACGCCTGAGCTCCTCGACCGCGTCACCGAAGCGGTGCATGAATACGAGCGCGGCGTTGCGCCGAGGATCATCGTTTCCGGCGCGGCCGCTCACAATCGCTTTGTCGAGGCCGACGTGATGGCCCGCGTCGCACAGGCGCAGGGTGTTCCCGCCTCAGTCCTCTTTGAAGAGCCGCAGGCGCTCGACACCATCCAGAACGCCTGTTACTCCGCGCACATCCTGGAGAGCCACGGCTGGCGCTCTGTCGAAGTGGTATCGAGCGCCTACCATCTGCCGCGCGCCGCCATGATCTTTGCGCGCCTCTCCAGACGCAAACCCGCCGGCGGATTGGAGTGGGCCATGCACGCCGCCAGGGCCGACCTCACCCCCGACTACTGGAGCCGCGCCGCAAGCGCCGTCGAAACGCTCAAAACCGCCAGATATCTGCTCTGGTCGCGCTGGGTAGAAACCTGCGCGCCGTAACTTCGCTTGCAAAATTAACCCGCGCCATGCGGCAAAATGCAAAAGCGAGCCGCTGCGGCAATCCGGAATGAAATCTGCCGAGTCTAAACTCCATTCCTGTTGCTGCTCAGGTTTGTTGCATCCAACCCCCGCCATTTACCATTCAGGAGTGATACGTCTTTTGAATCTAACCACCCGCAATCTGATCGTCGCTGTGTCCGCGGCCGTCTTCGCCGCAACTGTGCAGGCCCAAACTCCTCCCCCGGCCTCGTCTTCTTCCCAGACTCCGTCTCAGGCACCGGCTCAAGTCCAGACTCAGACCCAGCCCACCAACAGCAACGGGAGCTACATCGCCATCGACCCGCTGGCAGGGGTCAGGTACGATAACCGCTGGGATGTTTCGGTCGGTCTCGCTTCCGGCCACATCCACGCCGGACCCAATCTGCGCGAGGGCGCTGACCTGGGCGGCCTGGATATTTCCGCCTCTTACTGGCTGACGAAACACTTTGGACTTGAGGCCAGCGGGCGCGGCTATCTCGGCACCAGCGGCACGACGCCGGCAGCAGCCGGTCCGCCGTACAACGAGAGCGGCGTCTTTGTCGCTCAGTACATGTTCCTTGGGGGCGTCGAATATCTCGGTCCCCACAACAAGCACATCGCTCTTATTCCGCATGCGCTCGTGGGTGGCGCTTATGGAGACTTCAACAAGGAACTTGGCAGGGGTGGATCGACAACCGGCCCATCCGGCGTGGCGGCTTTCTACGACAATCAGTTTGCCCTGGGCGGCGCCTTTGGCGGCCACATCGACCTGAACCGCTCGGCGCACTGGGTCTTTCGCGTCACGCCTGACGCGCTGCTGACCGGCTACGACGGCACCAGCCAATACCCCCACACCCAGTGGAACTTCGGCATCTCGGCCGGCGTGCAATACAAGTTCAAGGGGAAGAGATAAGTCTAGCTTCTAGGTCGCGGAGTTAAGTACTCAGGTCCTACCGGATCGGTGACGGTCTCCGCGACGATGCTGTCGATCTCGGCCATCGCCGCGGCATCCAGCTTCCAGCCGACCACGCCTCCGACGGCGTCCAGTTGCTCGGGCCGTTTTGCTCCCCACAGCGCTGCTGTGACGCCGGGGCGATCCAAAACCCAACGCGCCGCCAGTTCCAGCAAGCTCTTGCCATAGCGCGCCTGCGCGAAGTTCTTCAGCTTGTCCACTGCATCTAAATACTGCGTGAAGCGAGGCTCCTGAAACTTGGGATCGGCCGCGCGAATATCGCCTTCCGGAAACGTCATGTCTCGGGTGAGACGGCCGCCCAGCAGGCTGCGGCAGAGGGAGCTGTAGGTCAGCACGGCCACCTGGTTGCGCTCGCACCAGGGCAGAATCTCCGCATCGATCTCGCGCTCGAAGAGGTTGTAAGGGGGCTGATTCGAAGCCAGCTGCGCGACACTGCGAAACGTCTCCATCTGCGTCACGTTGAAGTTGCTGACGCCCAGCGCAACCACCTTGCCTTCACGCTGAAAATCGGCCAGCAAAGCCGCCGTTTCTTCGACTGGCGCCAGCGTATCGGGCCAATGCACCTGGTAGAGGTCGATAGAGTCCGTGCCCAGACGGCGCAGGCTGTCTTCCAGCTCTTGGCGCAGCCGCGCCGGGGTTGAGTCCGCAAAGACGCCCGGCCGGCCCGGAACAGCCCAGTCCAGCCCGAACTTGGTTGCAATGTAGAACGCATCGCGACGGCCATGCTCGCGCATCGCCTTGCCGATCAGCTCCTCTGCCCGTCCATGACCGTAAATCGGCGCGGTATCGATCAGGTTGATGCCGCGTTCCACTGCATCCAGAATGGTCGCAATGGCATCCGAATCGGAGACCGCTCCCCAGTCCAGCCCACCAATGGCCCACGTCCCCAATCCGATCCGGGAGACAGTTTTACCGGCAATGCTGGTAAATTCCATCGGTCAAAGCATATCGCAACAGTTGCAGTCCTATCCCGGGTATTGCGCGGATGCTTTTCGCGACACAACAATCGCATCCCGGTAGGCTGAAAAGGTGGCTTTGAAGCGCGCCCAGGTATCCGGGTAGCCCGTTACCAGCCCATATGCCAGCAGCACCAGCCCAGGAGACTTGCGTGTGCCGCGAACTCCGTTATAGGCAAGGAACGCAAGCCGGCGCAAAGTACCCCAGTGCTGGGTCTTCAAGAAATCCAACACGATCAAGGTGCGATTGAAGACCTCATTGCTGTGCGCGTTGGGGTGGAAGGCGGCGCGATCTTCGTCCACAGGCCTCGGCGCTGGATAATGATCCACCAGTACCAGCGGATCGTAGATCAACTTGTATCCGCGCGCGACCAGGCTCAAAGACAGGTGCATGTCCGAACCGACCTGAGCGCCCGCTCCGCGCAACCGGCTGTCCGGCCGCAGATTACCCAAGGCAGATCGCCGGAAAGCCATATTCACGCCCTTGAGCGACTCAACGTACCGGGCTGGCCCCACGCCGAAGTGATGATTGCCAATGGCCGTGCCGTTCCACCGGACCCTGCCAACCACAGGTTCAGCGCGATGATCGAACCACTCGCCGCCGGCGCAGACGTGGTCTTTGCCTCCCACCCCTGCAACACAAGGATCGGAGTCGAAATGCGCTTGAATCCTTTCCAGCCACTCTGGATGCGGAGCCGCGTCGTCGTCGGTAAACGCCAAGAATTCGCTTTGAACTTGATCGATTGCCACGGTCATCGCATAGACCTGGCCAGGCCGATCGCACAGGATCAACCTGGCCGAAAGCCCAGGACGGTCCTGCCGCGCCAGATAGGCCTGCGTTGCTTCATCTTCCGCGCGATAGGTAATCAGAATCTCGACAGGCTTCAGGCGTTGCCGGTCCAGCGCCGCCAGGCAGCGGTCCAGGTCAACCGGGCGCTTGAATGTGGGGACAATGACCGTAATCCCAGGCGTCAATGCGAAGGTCTCCTATCGTGAATCAGCCGTCTGACAACTCAGGCCACCCCGCCAGGTGGCCTGTTGCAAATGAACCCGCCGCTGCCGGACGACTGAACTCGCGTCAAACCAGCTCGTATCCCGCGAACCAGTAGCCGATCTCAAAGGCCGCCGTATCCGGAGCATCCGAACCGTGAATCGCGTTCTCTTCGATCGAGCCGGCAAACTTTTTGCGAATCGTCCCTTCTTCCGCGTTGGCTGGATTGGTCGCGCCCATCAGCGTTCTCAGGTCGGCAATCGCATTTTCTTTCTCCAGGACCAGCAATACGATGGGTCCGGAAGACATGAACGTGGTGAGCGAATCGAAGAACGGGCGCGCGCTGTGAACCGCGTAGAAACCCTCGGCCTGCTTCTTGGAAATCGACTGCTTCTTGACCGAAACGATCTGGAATCCGGCCTTTTCAATCTCCGCCAGAATTGCGGCGGTGTAGCCCTTGCGAACCGCGTCCGGCTTGATGATGCTGAAGGTGCGTTGCGACACTTGACTTACTCCTTACCTCGAATTGCGTTACTTCTTCATTGTAATTGGCGTTTCGCCCAGATGTTGAAAGATAGCCGCGTCTGTTAGAGTCGTGTGCATGTTTCGGATTTCCCCGCTGCCTTACCTCGCTCTCTGCTGCATGGCTTCCGTGCTTGTTTTCGCCGCTGTTTCTGAAGGCCAAAGCCCACAGCCAGCCGTTGCTCCTCTGCCGACGCCCGAATTGCGCGTATTTGACCCCTCGCTGATCGACGCCTCAGTCGATCCCTGCGACAACTTCTACCAGTTCTCATGCAAAGGCTGGTTCAAGCGCAATCCTTTGCCCGCCGACCAGACCTCCTACGGCCGCTTTACCGAGCTCTACGAACTGAATCGCCTCCATCTCAAGCAGATTCTCGATGAAGAATCCAATCCCGCGGGCGCCCGCTCCGCCAACGAACAGAAGATCGGCGACGAATACGCCACGTGCATGGATACCGCGGCGATCGACCGCAAGGGCATCGCGCCGCTTCAGCCCGAGCTTGACCGCATTGCCGCGCTCAAGAGCAAAGCCGAGCTGCCCGCGCTCGTGGCGCATCTGCACTCGATCGGCGTCAACGCCTTTTTCTACATGGGCTCCACGCAGGACTATGCCGACTCCGCCTCGGTCATCGGCGGCTATTATGCCGGCGGCCTCGGTCTGCCCGAGCGCGATTACTACACACGCACCGACGCCAAGTCGGTCGAGCAGCGCCAGCAGTACGTTGCTCACATGGCCAAGATTTTCTCGCTCGCCGGAGAGCCCGAAACCCAGGCCCGCAAAGACGCCGAGACAGTCCTGGCAATCGAAACCCATTTGGCGCAGGCCTCGCTCACTGTCACCGAGCAGCGCGACCCACAAAATCTGAACCATCCCACGGACGCCGCGACGATGTCCCGCGAGGTGCCGAACTTTTCGCTGGCCGCTTATGCGACAGCCGATCATGCCGCTGCTTCCGGCAAACTCAACGATGCCGAGCCGAAGTTCTTTGCCGCCTTCAACACGCTCATCTCCGATACCCCACTCGACCAGATCAAAACGTATCTGCGCTGGCACTTGCTGCATTCCTTTTCCGGCACCAGCATGCCCCAGAGCTTCGATCACGAGAGGTGGAATTTCTACGCTCACATTCTCAACGGCGCGCAGGAGGAGCAGGCCCGCTGGAAGCGCTGCACCAGCCGCGTCGACAATGAGCTCGGCGAGGCTCTCGGCCAGGTCTACGTCGCCCGTTATTTTCCGCCTGCGGAAAAGGAGCGCACGCTCTCCATGACCCTGGCCATCGAGCAGGCCATGGACAAGGACATCGACAGCCTCGACTGGATGAGTCCGGCTACCAAGATTCGCGCCAAGGAAAAGCTTCACGGCGTCATGAACAAGGTCGGCTATCCCGACAAATGGCGCGATTATTCGAGCCTCACCATCGTGCGCGGGGACGCCCTGGGCAATGAGATTCGCGTCGCCGAATTCGACCACCATCGCGATCTGGCCAAGATCGGCAAGCCCGTCGACAAAGGCGAATGGGGCATGACGCCGCCCACCGTCAACGCCTATTACGATCCGCAGCAGAATAACGTCAACTTTCCCGCCGGCTATTTTCAACCGCCGTTCTATAGCGACAAGGAAGACGATGCGGCCAACTACGGCGACATGGGCTCGACCATCGGCCACGAGCTGACCCACGGCTTCGACGACGAAGGCCGCCAGTTCGACGCGACCGGCAATCTCAAGGATTGGTGGACCAAAGACGACGAGCTCAAATTCACCGACCGCGCCGACTGCATGGTCAAGCAGTACGACGCCATCGAGTCTGTCCCCGGCGTGCATCTCAACGGCAAGCTCACACTCGGCGAAAACCTCGCCGACCTGGGAGGCCTGTGGCTGGCCTGGCTCGCGTGGCAGGACAAAGCACAAGCTGCGCATCTCGACATGGCCGCCAAGACCGACGGCTACACCCCGGAGCAGCGCTTCTGGATCGCCTACGCCCAGCAATGGTGTACCCAGACCCGTCCCGAGTCCCTGCGCGCCGAAGCCCTGACGGACCCTCACTCGCCCGATGAGTGGCGAGCCAATGCAATTCTTCAAGACCTTCCCGAGTTCGCAAAAAGCTTCTCCTGCAAGGCTCCGCAGAAGATGGTCAGCGACAAGCCGTGCCGCGTCTGGTAGCAGAAAAGCAAGACAGTATTTTTGTAGATAGCTTGGCCTTCAAAGAATTGATTCCTTCAGGGGAGCGCATTGAATCTCCTTTATCTATGGGCATTTGCGTGTCGCGAAGTCTTCGTTTTCAAGAGTAAATAGAGATTTCTATAAATGAGTTTTTGAAAATACAACTTTAGAAAACTCATTTTGTAGCGATGCTCGCCGGCGGCTATTTAATCATCGAATTGGAGCTGAATATTATCGAGGATATCTCGTTTTAAATTGAGTTTTTGAAAGTAATACTTTAGATTAATCAATATGGCCGTGGCACGAAAACTCGTGGGAATGGTTCACCAAGCCCTCCGCCAGTTTCCCGCCTTGGTTATCACTGGACCGCGCCGCGCCGGCAAAACCACACTCCTGCGCAAGTCCGTTCCCAAAGCGCAATACGTCCTGCTCGAAGATCCGGACATCCAGGATCGCGTCGTCAGCGACCCCCGCTCTTTTCTCGAAAGTCTGCGGCTGCCTGTCATTCTCGACGAAATTCAGAACACTCCGCGCCTGCTCGACTACGCGCGGACCATGATCGACGCCCATCCGCGCCGCATGGGACAATGGCTCTTCACCGGCTCGCAGGAGGCTCCATTGATGCAGGGCATCACGGAGTCCATGGCTGGCCGCGCTGCCGTGCTGCAACTGCTGCCCTTCAGTCTCGCTGAATCCTCCAAAGTAGACCTACTGCGCGGCGGCTTTCCCGAACCCGTCACCCATCCGGCCAGCCGTTCTCTTTGGTTCGCTTCGTACTTGCAGACTTATATCGAGCGCGACGTACGCGCCATCACCCAGGTTCGCGATCTGCCCGTCTTTCGCCGTTTTCTGTCGTTGCTCGCCAGCCGTCACGGCCAGTTTCTCAATAAAAACGACCTTGCGGCGCCACTCGGAATCAGCGCTCCTACCATCAGCCAATGGCTCTACGTTCTTGAGATCACAGGCCAGATCATGCTGGTGCCGCCCTACTTCGAAAACTTCGGCAAACGCCTCATCAAGTCGCCCAAAGTCTATTGGGGAGATTCAGGCATGGCCTGTCATCTACTCGGCATCCAGACGCAGGCAGAACTTGAGCGATCCCCATTTCTGGGCGCTATTTTCGAGGGCTTTGTCGCCGCCGAAATCCTCAAAAGCCAGATCAACCGCGGCCAGCGCAAGGAACTCTACTGCTTCCGCGACCAGCAAGGCCTTGAAGTCGATTTCCTTGTTCCTCAGCCCAACGCCAAATTCTGGCTGGTCGAGGCCAAAGCCAGCCGCACCGTGCAATCGACTATGGCCAATCCGCTACTCGCGCTCAAAAAAGCCGCCGCCGATCGCGTCAGCCGCTCTCTCATCGTCCACCGCAAAGCTCGCACCCAACCCAACATGACCACTGTTGCCCCTGGTGTGGAAGCCATGCCCGTCGAGCAGTTCTCCGCGCTGGTGAATGCGTGATCTGCAAAAGGGAAAGGCCCGCCATCGCAGCGGGCCTTCCGTCGTTCGCTATCGTGAACAGCTACGCCTTCCCAATCACCTCAGCCAGCTTCGCCCCAATATCCGCAGGCGAAACCACCACATGAATCCCAGCCTCTGTCATCGCCTTCATCTTGTCCGCTGCCGTTCCCTGGCCGCCTGAGATGATCGCCCCTGCATGGCCCATGCGCCGTCCCGGAGGCGCAGTCTGTCCGGCGATAAAGCCCACCACCGGCTTCTTCACATGCGCCTTGACAAAGGCCGCAGCAGCTTCTTCCGCGGCGCCGCCAATCTCGCCAATCATGATGATCGCTTCCGTATCCGGATCGTCATTGAGTAGCTTCAAGGCATCAATGTGTGTGGTCCCAATAATCGGGTCGCCGCCAATGCCGATGGCCGTCGATTGCCCAATGCCGCGCTGCGTCAACTGATGCACAGCCTCATACGTCAGCGTTCCCGACTTAGACACAATGCCTATCGAGCCTTCGAGATGAATACGCGCCGGCATGATGCCGATCTTGGCTTTACCCGGCGAAATCACGCCCGGGCAATTGGGCCCGATCAGTCGCGAAGACGAGCCCTTGATTTTGGCCCAAACCTTCACCATATCCAGCGTCGGAATGCCCTCGGTGATGGCCACAATCAGCGGCACGCCCGCGTCCTCAGCCTCAAGAATCGCATCGGCGGCAAACGGCGGCGGCACAAAAATCACCGTCGCATTCGCGCCTGTCTTCTCGACAGCCTCAGCCACGGTATTGAAGACCGGCCAGCCCTCATGCGTCGTCCCACCCTTGCCGGGCGTCACGCCGCCAACAACAACGGTGCCGTATTCGGCAGCGCCCTTGGCATGAAAGGTGCCTTCTTTGCCTGTAATTCCCTGCACAATCAGGCGCGTATTTTTATCGACGAGAACAGCCATGAAGAAAGCTCCTAGCCTCTAGCTCCTAGCCTCTAGCTCTTGAAGATTGGATGAATGCGCCAAGCATCTTGGAAGTCTCAATGCACAATGCTTCCGCCTTTTGTGACATCAATTCATCCCCAATCTTCAATTGTCTGGCAACCAGGAGTTGCGTTTGTACTTCGTATGTTGAACCTTGCGCTATGCTCAGGAATTGCCTGAATTCGCCCTCGGTCATTCTTCCTCGGCCCTCTGCAATATTGCTCGCGATAGAAACGCTCGCGCGCCGCATTTGAGAGGTCAATCCGTAAAGCTCATCCTTCGGGAAGGTCTTGGTCAGCGCGTAGATGCACACCGTCAGCTCCATCGCTCGCTGCCAAACGGTTAGATCTTGAAACGCCTGCGCCAAAATCTCTCTCCTATTTCCGGTGCCTTGGGGCTAGCAGCTAGAAGCTAGGAGCTGAAAGCTGGTCTTATGCCTTTGCTGCCGCTACTACCAGATCGGCGGCTTCTTTCATCGTTGCTCCAACTTCAAAATTCAGGCCGGACTCCTTGAGAATCTTGCGGCCTTCCTCAACATTCGTTCCCTCGAGCCGCAGCACGATGGGCACCGTGACATTGAGATTCCGCGCCGCCGCGACCACTCCGGTAGCTAGCCGATCGACGCGCAGAATGCCGCCAAAGATGTTGATGAAGATGGCCTTCACATTCTTATCCGAGAGCAGAATCTCGAAGGCATGCTCGATCTGCTCCTGCGTCGCGCCGCCGCCCACATCCAAAAAGTTCGCCGGGCTGCCGCCTGCGTACTGGATGATGTCCATCGTCGCCATGGCCAGGCCCGCGCCATTGACCATGCAGGCAATCGAGCCGTCGAGCTTGATGTAGTTCAGCGCATACTTGCTCGCTTCGACTTCGAGAGGATCTTCCTCCGCCACGTCGCGCAGCGCCTTGATCTCCGGATGGCGAAAGAGCGAGTTGTCGTCGAAGGTCATCTTCGCGTCCAGCGCAAACAGCTTGTCATCCTTGGTGGTGATGAAGGGATTGATCTCCAGCAGCGAAGCATCGGTCTCGACAAAAGCCTTGTACAGGCTTTGGAAGAACTTCACCGCGGTGTTGACCTGCGTAGGCTTCAGCCCCAGCGCAAAGGCGATCTTTCGTCCCTGGTAATCGGCCAACCCAATCACCGGGTCGATCTCTTCCTTGTAGATGGCGTCGGGGTCTTTCGCGGCGACTTCCTCGATCTCCATGCCGCCCGCCTGCGAAGCCATGAACACCAGCTTGCCCGTCGCGCGATCGAGCACGATTCCGAGATAAAGCTCGCGATCGATCGCCGCTGTCTCCTCGACCAAGAGGCGCTGCACCTTCTGCCCCTGCGGCCCGGTCTGGTGCGTCACCAACTGCATGCCCAGAATGGCCTTCGCAGCATCTTCCGCCGCGGCCAGGTCGCGCACTACCTTTACGCCGCCGCCTTTGCCGCGGCCTCCAGCATGGATCTGCGCCTTGACCACGACACCTGAGGCGCCGCCTCCGAGCAGTAATCGCGCCGCATCCGCGGCTTCCGGCAGCGTGTTCGCTACCTCACCCCTGGGCACGGGCACACCGTACTTCGCCAGGATCGTCTTTGCCTGATACTCATGAATTTTTATATTAGTGTCCTCCGAACGCTAGATGCCGCGCCAGGACTGGGGTTCACACGATAGTGCTGGTGTCCACCAGTGTCCATGGCTCAAACTCAACCATCACTAGAATCTCACACGGGAGCAAGCCATGTTTGAAAAGCAGGGCAAATTCTATGCCGACTGGCGGGACAAAGCCGGACGGCGCAAACGTAAATCCTTCACATCCCCAAGGGCAGCACTCCGCCATGAGGCGGACCAGAAAGAGGCCGCCCACCCAAAACAGAGTGGAGCGGTCCGACTCTGGCCCCGCTCCTCGTCGCCAAGTACGGTCACCTCCGCCACGGTCATAGCGATTGGTGGGCGGCGCGGGCCATCATCGGCCAAGCCGGTTCGCTCCCGCCGCGCAAACTCGCAGCCAGCCACGCCGCCGAAATCGATCACAACATTTGCAACTCTGGGTACGCCCACGCAACGCGCAAAAGCAGGGCGGCCTCGACGCGCAAAATCCTCCTCTGGCTCTGGCAAGAGCACGGCGCGAAAAAGCTCGATCACGAAATCCGCAAACACCCTGGACTCAGGCCGCGCAACGTCACCGTCAAAGAGGAAGAAATCGACGCCATCCTAGCCGCCGCACCCAGCCATCTGCGCCTCTGGATACTACTCTGCGCAGACCTGGGCATCCGCTCCGGCACAGCCAGCGCCATCGGGCCGAAAGAATATAACCCGCAAAGAAAGGAGCTGCGATTCACCACAAAGTACGGCGCAAAACTCACTATGCCAGTAACAGCGACCATCGCCGATCTGCTTGCAACCTGCGACCAGCAAGGCAGCATCAGCTTCGTGCGTCAACTCATGATCCGCAACTGGTCGGGCAAGGGACGCAGCCCCGACCCCGGCGAAAAGGGCGGCAATTATCTGGGCAAACTCTTCACAAAACTACGCCGCGAACTCGGCATCAGCCGCCGCATCGTCCCACACGATATGCGGCGGACCGCAGCCGTGGGAATGATGGACCATAGCGGGGATATTCGCGACGTGCAAGCACTCCTCGGACACCGCCAACTAAGCTCAACCCTCTGGTATCTCGACCATGACATACGGCCCATCAGCCGCGCCACGCTTGAGCTAATCAAGGGCAATCGCAGCCGCACAAACGACGAAAAGAAAGGACCGAAAACAGCATGAACCTCGCCATCAACGAAGTAATCGTCGAACCGCTCCTGGTCGCCGATCTGCTCGCAGCCAGCGAATACAAGCCAACCATCCGGCGCCTCACCGCAGCCGAACTGAGCAACGCGGAGGCGGCAATCAACCGATGCACCAAAGCAGCCAACACCGCCATGAAGGCAGCGCAAGACTCAGGCATGACGGCCAAGGAATGCCGCTACCGCTCCATCATGGCCTTCAAGGTCAACATACCGCGCATGGACACAAGCGACGGCTGCATCGAAGCAACAGCCTGCATCGTCAACGGCTACCTAGCCGGATTCTTCGACGGTCAGGAAGTCTCAAAACTCCTGTACGCCGCGCAAATCGCTCAATCCCTCCTGCGAGGTGCCAAGTGAGCCAACGAATCATCACAGTGCAAGGGCCGCTGGTGCGCCAGCCGGTCAACGCAGCCCGCCTCGCCGGAGCATTCGTAAGTGCAGCGGAGGCGCTGTGGGATGCAGCCACACGCGACGACATGGGCCAGATGTGGGAAGATGGCCGCGCCGCCGCATCCTGGGCGCTCGCCGCCTGCGACCGCGTGGAAGCCGATCTGCCACGCACAGTCCAAGCCATCGCGCCAGCGGCATCCATCGCAACAGACGGCGCGCTCTTCGACATGGCCAAACCCACAGGCACCAGCGACCCCGGCTGACGACCCCCATCTCCCACCCCACCCGGCCCTTGGCATCCGCCAAGGGCCATTTTTTCGCGCCGCAAGGGGTCGCCACGCCCGCCGCCGCCCATGGGTGGCATCCCAGCACCCCGGATTCGGCCCGGTGGCTCTACGTCGCCATGTGGCACTGTATCTCGCATTATGGTACGCTCGCGGTCAAAGGAGCCACAGTGGCACACGCGCTCAATACACGAAATGGAAGCCCCGGCCAGGGCGCTATCGCAATCCGCGCCAGCCTCGACCCAAGCGACGAAACACCATACCTCGCCAACCTCAACGGAGTAGCAGAAACCCTCGAACACCTCGCCATCGCCCGACTCAGGCAGTGGGCATACGACCGCAGACAACTCCGGCACGGTCGCGCCTGCGACGCAAAGCCCAAGCCAGGACGCAGCAGCCCAAGACAGCCCAACCGCTTCGATGCCCGACTCGTCCGCACCATCGATTTCGAGCGGGCCTTCACAACCCTAAGACCGGAGCACCAAGCCCTGCTTTGGCTGCGCTACGCGGACGGCGACGACATGCCAGCAACGGCAGCAGCAGCAGGCGTTTCGGTTCGCACAGCAGCCAACCACATGCCAGCAGCACGCAAGGCGCTCGCCGAAGTGCTCGAAAGGCTCGACCTGCTATGACCGATAGCGCCAACGATCTCGCAAACCTAGCCTACGAACTCGACGAACCTGCGCTAACGGCAGACCCAAACTGCCCCAGCCTTGCCCAAGTGCTGTGGGAGTCGCTAGCCAACATGCCAACCCCGCAAGACACCGCACGCTTCACCGGCTTCAACGGCATAGAGCTACCGGAGCAACAGTGATACGCGGCGCAGTGTCCAGCGTAATCAACCTCGCAGCCGCAATCCTCAGCCTCATCGCAGCCCTGCGGCGCGGTCGCAAGTGACTTCACCCGCAAGTGGACCTTGTGCGTGTGGAAAAGTAGGAAATCCGTGCGCGAGCCAGCTTCAAGCCACAGCCGGGGGATTTCCAACTTTCCCACACGCACCGGCTACGGGGCACACGTTCTCACCATCGGAGGGCATGACCCCGCTGCGGCGGCAAGCAACGCAGGCCAGCGCAAGGCGCTATAGGTACACCAAGCCGGACTGTAAAAGACAGCTTCGCGACGCAAACGCGCTCGGCAAGCGCAAAGCCTCCAGCAGCCGCAAAATGCCGGTAGGCATACAGCCATAGCGGGCCGCTGTGGATGAGCGCGTTTGCTGCGGTGCGCGCTCAAGCACAGTGCAGCCCGCAAGGTTCGTGCAGGGCGCGGTTATACTCCGCTTCGCTCCGTTTTGGGTAGAGACAACAACCATAAAAATCTAGCTATACGCGGCGAGCATCGCAGATTGCGCACGGAGCCAGCCTCATCTCCCGCGCCCCAGCATCGTGCCCCGTGCGCGCTCATCCAACAGCAGAGTCCAAGGGAAAGAGAACGGGCCAGCCAGCCAAGAGCAACAACAACAGCAACAGCAAAGGCGGGCCGGGTATGCGCCCTTCCGCTCCCTCAGGCACCCACGGCGCGGCCAGCATAAGCGCGTGGCTGGGCCGGAAAAAGCCCCGGCCCAGCCGCGCGCTGGTTTATGTTGCCGCACCACGCCCGCACGTCCGCTCCAGGGCACATACCCGGCCAAAGACAACAGCAAAAGCAACAGCAACGGCAAAAGCCCCGCGCGGCTAACGCCGCGCCATGGTACAGTGTCCAAAGGTAACGGACACAAAGAACGTGAATCAGCCGACATTTACCAGAAAGTCACTATAAGGCAAGGTCGCGGCTAAGTCCAAAAGAAAGCGAGACCTGGACACTAAACAAGGTGTCCATAAAAATTCGGACACCAGCAAATCACCAATAAATACATAGGTCCGGCTAACTTCCCTTGACATTCATGAATTTTTATATGTTGGGTTGGGCTCTCGAATGCAAGGTGTGCTGGAGTGACTCGCTCTTAATCTCCCACGATCGTCCGCGTGAGACGGCTTCTTTAGCACTCAAATACTATCGGACGCGGCAAAGGTGCGGCAAACCCCAATGCGGCGATGATACCGCGATGGTGTACGCGCTGGAGCGTCCAGGCAAGACGCGCCCGTTACGATAAGAAGAACGAGGAAACTTCCGTTGTCCATATTGAAAGCCCTGCTCAAGCCGCTGGCCGAAGACGGCGCCGCACTCACGCGTGAACAATCCCGCGCCGTGCTCGCCGCAATCCTCGACGAACAGGTTCCTGAAATCGAAACCGCCGCCCTGCTCACCGCTCTGGCCACGCGCGGCGAGCTCGCGCCTGAGCTCGCCGGCTTTGTCGAAGAGATGCGCGCCCGCGCCACGCCCATTCCGCTCACCGAAGAAGAACGCGACCTGCTGGTAGACACCTGCGGCACCGGCGGCGGAGGCCCAGCCACCTTCAACATCTCAACCGGTGCAGCCCTCGTAGCCGCCGCCGCCGGCGCGCTCGTGGCCAAGCACGGCAATCGCGCCGTAACCTCCCGCTGCGGGTCGGCGGATGTTTTAGAAGCTCTCGGCGTTCCCATCACCCTGCCGCCCGATCTCGCCGCCGAGTGCCTGCGCGAAACCGGCTTCGTTTTCCTCTACGCGCCCATGCTCCATCCGGCGATGAAGGTCGTGGCTCCGCTGCGCCGCGCTCTCGGCTTCCGCACGATCTTCAATCTCTGTGGTCCGCTTACCAACCCAGCCGGAGCGCGCGCGCAGGTCATCGGCGTCCTCGCGCCCAGCCGCGCGCTACTGGTCGCCCGCACGCTGGTCGAACTGAAAACCACCCGCCGCGCCTTTGTTGTCCACGGCCTCGACGGTCTCGATGAACTCACCCTCACCGGCGAGTCCATCGCCGTTCGAGTCGAGCCCGCTGCCGAGCCAAGCATCAAGGCCGCCCGCGTCACGCCGGAGATGGCCGGCCTAGCCCGCGCGCCCATCGAAGAGCTCTCCTGCGGTGAAGATCCCGACCCTGCAATAGCCAACGCCGCCATCCTCTACGACGTCCTTACCGGCATTCCCGGCCCGCGCCGCGACGTTGTTCTCTTCAACGCCTCCGCCGCGCTGGTCGCCGCCGGCCTCGCCGAAGATCTGAAGGAAGGCGTAGCCCGCGCCGCTGAAGCCATCGACGCCGGCATGGCGGCAGTAACTCTGCAAAAGCTGCGTCTCTTTGGCGAGAAGTGGAGCCAACAGAAGAGGTAAGTTCCTTGGCATTTTCTTAAACACAACCCTGCCATCGTTTCTCGTTGCCGAATACTGCAGCACAGCCTATTCTGGCTCGGGGGGCGACCACACAAATGGCCGAAGACGGAAAGATCCGAGACGGGGAAATTCAGGGACGCGCAATCTTCATCAGCTATCGACGCGACGACTCGGAGGGCGAAACCGGGCGGCTCTTCGACGATCTCGTTCGCGCCTACGGCGATGCAAGCGTCTTCATGGACGTAGCCGGAATCCAGCCCGGCCTCGACTTCCGCAAAGCTATCGACGCCAATGTCTCAGGCTGTGGCGTGCTGCTGGCGGTAATCGGCCCGACCTGGGCATCCGTTACGGGCTCGGGTGGCACGCGTCGTCTCGATAATCCCGACGATTATGTGCGTCTCGAGATTGCGTCGGCGTTGAAGCGCAACATCCCGGTCATCCCGGTGCTGGTTCACGACGCGCATATGCCCACGCTCGATCAGCTTCCCGAAGACCTGAAAGATCTGCGCTACCGCAACAGCGTCGAACTCACGCACGCTCGCTGGAACTCCGACGTGGCCCTGCTCATTGGCGCGCTCAAGAGCTACGTCACCGTCAACATAAGCACGCAAAGCGAAACGGTGCATGCTACCGTCCCCGTGCAACTGCCCGCGCCGCAGCCAACGGCCACCGAAGCTGCCCAAAAATCAAAGCTTCCGCTCTTCGCCGGAATCGGAGCAGTAATAGTGATCGCGATTGCCGCCGCCCTCTTTGCGGTATTGCATCATGGACCCTCCGGGCAGCCATCTTCATCGACGCAGACCGCTCAAACGAGTCCGCCCACTTCTGTCCCGAGCAGCTCTGCTGCGCCCGCATCCGCTCCGGCCGATCCAGGATCGCCGCCGTCCTCTTCGGGTGGAGAATCCGCCATGCTGGGCAAATGGGTTGTCGCCCAGCCCATCAAAACCGACGGCGACGATCTTCGCCAGATGGCGATTACCGACTTCGGCGGCCAAATCATGGTTTCTGCCTCCGGCAAATGCCCCAATGAGCTCTGCCGCTGGGGAGAGCAGAAGGCGACGCTGACCAACGGCTCCATCGTCACCGAGACATGGGAGCTGCGCAACACGCCTGCGGAAAAGGAGCGCAATCGTAGCGTCACACTCTCTATCGCGCCCAACGCCGAGGGCGTCGTAGCGACCGTGCACAACCATTGGAAGCAGAACGACGGTTCCGAGCAAGACAGCTACGTGCCGGTGCAGATGAGAAAGGCTGGCTGAGCCCGTCGCGCGACTTGTTCGGCTACTTGGCAGCCTGGGCTTGCCCCGACTTCTGCGCCGTAGCCACCCACTGCGTATTCTCCTGTGAAATCAGAGCCTCCACCCGTTCCGCAAGCGCCACGCGCAGGTCCGCGGCATTCGCATAAGGCCCAGCCTTGGCCAGAAACATGAACTTCTCATGCTTGAGCGATTCGGCTGTGTTCCGGTAGCTGGTCCAGTTTTCCTGGTACTGATTCAGGTGCAGAACTCCCTCCAGCACTGTAATCAGCACACCCAGGATGCCGATCACGTAGTTCACATTAGGCCAGCTCTGCCCGGTGAAAAACGGAATCAGCGCGGCGGCGACAATCTCCGTCATCTTGATGCGTTTGAATGCGGTGCGGGCGGTGCGGCTCTTCTGGCTGTACCAGGCAAGTTGGTCTTCCAGGCGCTTCTGGATCGGATCGTCGGTGGAGAGTTCAGTCATGGATGCCATTCGGGTTGCAAGCCATTGTAGCTTGCAGTTGGATACGTTCCATTGGAATGCTTGCGCAGCGTGCTGACAAATTTCGAATTTTGCGTCACTTTTTCTGTTATCGATGCGCATGGGTAACAGTAAACCTGCGATTTTTACTGTTGAGCGTGCGATTTCTTACGTTAAAAGTGCAGTTTTCGCCGTGGAGGGATTTGGGCGGTACGGTAATCGAGAGCGATGGATTTGTGGGGCTTGGCGAGCTATTCCGTCGTTGTGGAGCCGTAGTTGGCGGGCGGCGGAGCTGTGCCGCGAATCTGCTCGATGAAGAGCGGGACTTCTTTGTCGATCAGGTCGGCGCGTTCGGTCTGGATGTAATGGCCGCTGTTGCGGGCGACTTTGGCGCGGAGCGAGAGGATGCGGCGAAGGCTCAGCCAGATGATGAGAATCGCGATGAGCAGAATGAGTGCTGGAGCGATCTGGTAGTCGAAATCCATGAAACACCTCGGCAGTTCGATTCGGGTAGGAATGACGTTCGCGGATCATTTTAATGTGGCGGCCCGCATGATTAGGAAGAATACTACATAGCTACCAAGTACCCCATCCTTTTCTTTGGAGATTTGCCTGGATGTTATTGATTTTTATTTGGTTGCAGTGGGATGGCGGGCGCGTATGGGACGATTGGCCGGATATTTGCGTGTTTTTTGGGCGCATGGATGGCGATGGGGCGAGTCCTCTTCTGACTTGGCGGCGTGGTGTGGTGGCGATTTCTGCCGCTTAGGATGATTGTGCGCTTATGCGGGATAATTGCACGCAAGCCGCGTTTGAGGGAACGATCCGGTGTGGTGGCGTGCCCGGCTCTCCGTAGTTGAGCCTGATGATTGACCTGTGCCACAATCCCTCTATGGAGAGAGGGCTTGTTCTGGCGAAGCTGCGTGAAGTTGCTCCGGAGCTGAAGGCGGCGGGGATTGTGCATTTGCGCCTTCACGGTTCGGTGGCTCGCGGTCAGGAGACGCCGGCCTCGGACGTGGACCTGATTGCCGAGTTCGATGCGAACAGGCGTTTCAGCCTGATAGATATGGTGCATCTGCAAGACCGGCTCGCGGATTTACTTGGAGTTCCTGTGGATCTGTCCTCTGCCAAAGCGCTGAAAGAACCGGTTCGGCAAAAGGCTGCTCGCGAGGCTGTTCTTGCCTTTTAGAGAGCACTTCCCGGGAAAGAGTTAGGATAAGAGCGAGAACGGAGAAATGGCTATGCAATTGACTGTCCCTCCCGACCTTGAAACGCTTATTAATAAGCGCCTTTCCAGCGGTGTCTACACGAGCGCTGAAGATGTGCTGCGCCGGGCGCTTGAAGCGCAGGATGCCGAGGAAAGCTGGACGGATGAAGAGCGGCGCGCATTGTCGGCTCACATTGAGGAAGGCTATCTACAGGCTGAACGCGGTGAATTGATCGACGGCGACCAGGCCCGGCGTGAGATTCAGGCGATGAAAGACGAGTGGCGCCTGGCCAGACAATGAGCGTTTATGTTCTAACGCCTCTTGGCAAGGGAGATATTTTTCGCATCTGGTCTTATATCGCAATCGATAGTGAAGATGCTGCCAACCGTGTGGAACAAGCGATCTTCGACGCATGCGCGTTTATTGCCGAATCTGCGATGCGCGGTCATACGCGATCCGATCTTACAAGCCGCTCGCTTCGTTTCTGGACGCTTACGCGCTACCCAAACTACGCAGTCGTATACCGGCCTGAGACGAGCCCGCTGGAGATTGTTGCCGTCACGCATGGGAAGAGAAATATACGGCGGGTGCTGAGAGAGCGGCGATGATCTCTCTATCGACTGCGCGAATTTGGGTCAGGTCTCGAAGGTGAGATCTGGGGTTAGTAAGACTCTTTTTTCGTGCTGCGCACGAATTTGGATTATGTTGGGCGGACATTGGTGGTCTCCCACCCTTGACGCAAAGTGCGCGTCAAGGATGGGGCACCCAGAGTTGTGGTGATTTTGGGTAAAAGCGGATGGGTGAGCCACCCGCCTCAGGTCTCAAATGCAAGATATGGGTAATCCCGGAGTGCTTTCTTCGTGCTGCGCACGAATTTGGATTATGTTGAACGGACATTAGTGGTCTCCCACCCTTGACGCAAAGTGCGCGTCAAGGATGGGGCACCCAAAGTTGTGGTGACTTTGGATAAAAGCAGATGGGTGAGCCACCCGCCTCATGATGATAAGCCTGTTGCAGGCTGCTGCTCTGCTGTTAGTGGGCCATTTCGACTTTGGCACCTTTTTTAGGGCGGTTCATTAGGAAGGGTAGGGGGATTAGTAGGCCGGTTAGGGCTACTAAGATCCAGATTACGTCTACGTAGGCCAGGGTTCTGGCCTGGGATTGGATCATGCCGTAGATTTGTGCGCCGGCGCGGAAGATGGAGTCGGGGCCGTGCGTGCCGTTGTGGGTCCAGGCTCCGGCTAGTCCGCCGCGCATCCGTTCGAAGGGGGTGTTGCCCTCTACTGTGTGACGGATGAGCATGGCCTGGTGACGCTGGCTGAAGCGGGCTAACAATGTGGTGACGAAGCTGATGCCTACGCTGCCTCCGACGTTGCGGCTTAGCGCGGTTAGGCCACTGACTTCGTTGTTCTTTTCCTGGGGGATTCCGGCGTAGCAGAGGGTGTTGATGGGGATGAAGAGGAAGGGGAGTCCTACGGCGATGACGGCGCGCCAGCTTACGGCGAGGCCGAAGTTGATTTCCTGATTGATGTTGGTCATGCGGAAGAGGCCGTAGGTTGTTATGGCGAATCCGGTGGCGACAAGGACGCGGGGATCGAATTTGGGCGCGAGGGCTCCGGCGATGGGGAAGAGGACCATGAGGACGAGGCCGCCGGTTGAGATGGCTTCGCCGGCCTGGCGGGCGGAGTAGCCCATGACTTCCTGCAGGTACTGGGGAATGAGGACGGTGGTGGAGTAGAGGCTGGCGCCGACCATGAACATGACGAACTGGGTCATGGCGATGTTGCGGCGCTTGAAGAGGCGCAGGTCGACGATGGGGTGCTCGATGCTGAGCTGTCTCCAAAGGAAGACGACGAAGGAGATGCCGCAGAGGATGGCGGCGGTGACGATGAAGTTGGAGCTGAACCAGTCGTCTTCCTGGCCTTTGTCGAGCATCATCTGGAGGGTGCCGATGAAGACGACGAGCAGGCCGAGTCCCCAGTAGTCGATGCCTTCGCGCTTCTTGCGGCGGGCGGCGAGGTAGGGTGGGTCTTCGACGAGGCGCTGGGTGAGGATGAGGGAAATGATGCCGACGGGGATGTTGAGGAAGAAGAGCCATCGCCAGGAAGCGTTATCGACGATCCAGCCGCCGAAGGTGGGTCCGAGGGCGGGCGCGAGGACGACGGCCATGCCGTAGACGGCGAAGGCCATGCTGCGCTTTTCGGGCGGGAAGGTGTCGGCGAGGATGGCCTGCTCACTGGGCTGGAGGCCTCCGCCAGCCGCGCCCTGGACGACGCGGAAGAAGACCAGCAGGGGCAGCGTTGGGGCGAGGCCGCAGAGTAGCGAGGCGATGGTGAAGCAGAAGACGCAGCTCATGTAGAACTGCTTGCGGCCGATGCGGTTGGCGATCCAGCCGGAGATGGGGAGGACGACGGCGTTGGCGACGAGATAGCTGGTGAGGACCCAGGTGGCTTCGTCGCGGCTGGCGGAGAGGGTGCCGGAGATGTGCGGCATGGCGACGTTGACGATGGAGGTGTCGAGCGCCTCCATGAAGGTGGCCAGGGTGACGGTGATGGCGATGACCCAGGGGTTGGCTTTGGGACGCCATGTATCGTGGAAGGTGAGAGTGGCCGCCGCCAAAACCGATGCCTCTTTGCCTCGGGAAAATGGTTGTTGTCGAGTGTCAGAGTAACAGCTTGAGGGGCGTGGGCGCGGCTGTCTTGTGACGGCGCCTCTGGTATGACGGTGCGAAATCCTGACAATGCGGGAGAGGCGGCGGCTGTGGAGCTGGATCATTTGGGGATTGCTGTGCGGTCGATTGAGGATTCCGCCGGCTTCTATGAGGCAATTGGAGTGCGGGTTGCCGGAGTTGAGGAGATCGAGCAGGAGCGGGTGCGGGTGGCGATGCTGGAGGTGGGTAGTAGCCGGATTGAGCTGCTGGAGGCTACGGATGCCGATTCTGCGGTGGGGCGGTTTTTGGCGCGGCGCGGGGAGGGGTTGCATCATTTGGCGCTGCGGGTGCCGGATTTGAGTGCGGTTGTGGACAAATTGACAGGGCTTGGGGTGCGGCTGGTTTCGGAGCGGATTCAGGTGGGCGCGGGCGGGCACCGGTATGTTTTTGTGCATCCTGAGAGCGCGAATGGGGTGCTGGTGGAGCTGGTGGAAGCGGCGGGAGATGGGCATTGATCGAGGGCGGGATTTTGTTGGGGGTGGACACTTGCGGGCCGGTTGGTTCGATTGCGTTGGCGAGGCTTGAGGGCTTTGAGCTGGAGTTGCTCGGAGAAACTCAGATGCCTGGCGGGGAGCTCTCGGTTTCTCTGGTGCAGGGGATTGCGGAATTGCTGGCCGGGTTAGGGGTTGCGGCGCTCTCGGGGATTGTGGCGGTGGCCGGGCCGGGGAGTTTTACTGGGATTCGGATGGGGCTGGCGGCGGTGAAGGCGATTGCCGAGGCGCGTGGATTGCCGGTGGTGACGGTTTCGCGGCTGGCGCTGCTGGCGGAGTTGGGGCAGGCGCCGTGTTCGGTGCTCGACGCGCATCGGGGGCAGTTTTATTGCGGGATGTATGGCGAGGGTGAGGCTCGGGAGATGCTGCTGACGGCGGGCGAGATTAACGCCATGGGTGGGCTGGCGGGTCGGGTGGCGGTTTGCGAGGAGACGGTGGCGCAGTTGCTGGAGGAGCTTTACGGGGAACCGGAGATTGTGCGGGTGGCTGCGCCTGCGGCGAGCGATGCGCTCAGGTTTTCCCTGGCGAAGTGGCGTGCTGGGGAGTTGGCGGATGTGGCTTCGCTCGATGGGTATTATCTGCGCGGGGCGGATGCCAAGGTGAGTTCAAGATAGTGAGCCACCTCGATCCTGGAACCGGGCTCAAGATTCGGGCGATGGCCTGGCGCGACCTGGACTCCGTGCTGGCAATTGCCGCTTCGCTGGCGACGGCTCCCCGGTGGATGCGGACTGCTTATGAAGTTGCAATCTCTGGCGGGGATGCGCCTAGGCGGATTGCGCTGGTGGCGGAGCGAGCTGGAGAGCGGGCCGGTGAGGTGATTGGGTTTGTGGTTGCGCGGGTGGTCGGGCCGGTGGCGGAGATTGAGACGATTGCAATCGCCGGGAATGCGCAGGGGTGTGGGTTCGGTTCTTCGCTTTTGCTTGCGGCGCTGGGGGAACTAAGGCTTACCGGGGCTGACGAGGTTGAGCTTGAGGTTAGGTCTTCAAACCGGGCGGCTTTGCGGATGTATGAGCGGGTTGGCTTTCGCGAGGTTGGGCGGCGGCGGGAGTATTACCGCGAGCCGGTTGAGGATGCGGTGTTGCTGCGGCTGGGATTGTAGCATCCTCCGACAATGGACTCGTGTTGGCCTAAGGGGATTCGTGCTGCGCACGAATGAGTCCCAGGTCTCAGAATCGAGACCTGGGGCACCCACTCGCCATGGATGCCCACTTTGGGAGTGGTTCCGGATCGGATTGACCTGGTTTGGTTTTTGGGAAAGGTGCGCCGGTTATCCACATTTTGAGGCTGGAATTTTTCGGGGTAACCTTGCCGAATTCCGTTTACCGGGCGTATACATAGGGGGTCGTACATAAAACGAGGTGCTTCTATGGATGAACTACTCGAATCGCAAATGAGCGCGGAGATTCAGCGCCTGTTGACCGAGCATCAGCGGTATTCTCTGCGCCTGAACGAGCTGGTTACCAAACCATATCTTTCTTCCGACGAACAGTTGGAGGAAGTCCGGCTGAAGAAGTTGAAGCTTCACGCCAAGGACCTCATTACAGCGATCGAGCACCGCGTGACGGCTACGGCGTAGCTGGCTGCGCAGGGCCGGCGCCTTGCCCTTCCGGCATGGCGGCCGGTTAAAAACTGGGACCGATTGGCAGGACTTGGGTGTAGAAGGCCCAGGGCATGGAATGTGTGTCTCAGTGAATCTGGTTCCGGATGATTCTGTTCATAACGAATCCCGCCGCTGGCTGGGTTTCTCAGGATATCCCTCTATCCATGTCTTGGAGCAGTGCTGCACATGTTGCTATCGCACGTATCGCTATAATCGTTTGGACGTATGGTTAGAGACGGTTATTTCTACGGTGTGGGTTTGCTGGCTGCCGCGGCGCTTTTGCTTTGGCTTACGAGCTGGCCTTTGGCGCTGGTTGCGGTGTTGCTTGCGGCGTTTTTTCTTTGGTTCTTTCGCGATCCGGAGCGGGTGGTTCCAGTTGGGCCGGGGCTGATTGTTTCGCCAGGCGACGGGCTGGTGACGGAGGCGGTGCGCTTTGAGACGACCGATGGCCCCCGGCAGAGGATCAGCATCTTTCTGAGCGTTTTTGACGTGCATGTGAACCGCTCGCCGATTGCCGGGACGATTACGGTGGCGCGATATCAGAAAGGCAAGTACCTGAACGCGATGAATCCTGCTTCGGCGAGCGAGAACGAGCAAAATATTGTGACTGTGCGCGGCGAAGGGTTTGAAGTGACCTTCAAGCAGATTGCCGGATTGCTGGCGCGGCGGATTGTCTTCGTTCCCGTGGTTGGATCTACGATTGCTCGGGGCGAGCGGGTGGGGCTGATCAAGTTCGGCTCGCGGGTGGATGTGATTCTTCCGGCGGAGGCTGAGTTGCGGGTGCGGCCGGGAGTTCGGGTGAAGGGCGGAGCTTCGGTGCTGGCTGCTATGCCTGTTGCCGGCGGGGCGCGCGCTTGAATTCGCCGTTTGCGGGGCGGCAGCACAGCGGGGAAGACGCTGCGTTTCGGGCTGGCCGGCGGGCGGCGCGGATGCGGCGGGGGATGTTCATTCTGCCGTCGCTGTTTACCGCTGGGGGCATCGGGGCGGGATATTTCGCCATTACGCAGACCCTTGATTCTTTGACCGCGGCGGGCAATGACGGCGGGGCCAGCCACCTGGACTGGGCGGCGAAGGCGATCTGTTTTGCGATTCCCTTTGACGCGCTGGATGGCCGCATTGCGCGGATGACCAACACGACAAGCGACTTTGGCAAGGAACTGGATTCGCTGGCGGATGCGATCACATTTGGGGTCGCGCCTTGCCTGCTGGCGTGGGTTTGGGGATTTCATTCCCTGCCAGAGGCCATGAACCCCCAGTTGCGCCAGACAATGCTGCAGATTGGGTCGTTTGTCTGCTTCCTGTACCTGCTGTGCGGGGTTTCGCGGCTGGCGAGGTTCAATATCAGCCACGATCCTCAGCCAAGGAATCCGGGGCGGATGGACCGGAAGTATTTTGTGGGGATGCCGATTCCGGCGGCGGCGGGGATGGTGGCCGCGACGGTGCATTTCTGCTATGGATTTCCGATTCCGTACTGGTGGCTGGCGGGGTTGTGGATTGGGCTGGTGGGGCTGCTGGGATTTCTGATGGTGAGCACATGGCGGTTTTGGTCGGGCAAGGAGATCAATTTTTCCAGTCGGCAGCCATTTCAACTGCTGGTGGTGCTGGCGATTGTGCTGTTTGTGCTGATCCGGTTTTCGAGCGGGGCGCTGTTTTTTGTGGCGCTGGCGTATTTGTTTTCGGGGATCTGGGCGCGGGCGGCTTATTCTTGGTCGCGGCGGAGACGGCAGATGCCTCGGGATGAGGGGGCGGCGCGGATGGAGCGAGCGGAACGCGCGGCGCCGGCGTTTACCAGCGAATATGCGCAGGGCGATTCGGGTATTTCTCCCGGAGACGAGGAGTTTACGCCTTTGCATCCCCATTTCCAGGTGGAGGATGAACCTCCGGTGGATTCCAGGCTGAATTCCAGGGAAGATTCGAGGCCCGATGGCTACTGAGTACAGGGTTGCACTGGTTGGCGCTTCGTCGCTGCTGGCCAAGGAGTTGAAGGAGTGTCTAACGGAGTCTCCGCTGGCCGCGGCGAACTTTTTGCTGCTGGATGTGGAGGAGGCGCAGGGGCTGCTGGAGCAGGTGGGCGATGAGGTCACCGTGGTGCAGGTGATTGGCGAGAACTCCTTTGGGGATGTCGATTTTACGTTTTTTGCGGGCAGCGAGGAGCTGACGCGGAAGTATTGGCGAGCCGCGCTGCGGGCGGGGTCGACGGTGCTGGATATGACTGGGGTGCTCGAAGATGAGCCGGGGGTGCTGGTGCGGGCTCCGTGGCTGAGCGAGGGTGTGGGGTCGCCGGACTTGCTGACCAAGGCAGTGGTGCCCGCCAACGCTGCCGCGCTGGCGTTGGCGCTGATGATGGACCGGTTGCAGGAGGTTGCGGAGATTCGTTTTGCAGCGGCGACGGTGTTGCAGCCGGCCTCGGAGTATGGCAAGGATGGGTTGGATGAGCTGCACCAGCAGACGGTGAGTCTGCTTAGCTTTCAGAACATGCCGCGGGCGGTTTTCGACACGCAGGTGGCTTACAACACGCTGGCGAGTTTTGGAGAGAGCGCTACGGCCAATCTTTCGCGCGCGGAGGAGCGGGTGCGGCGGCACTATGCGGTGCTGGCGGGGAATCGGCTGCCGGAGCTGCGGTTGCAGGTGATTCATGCGCCGGTCTTTCATGGGCATACGTTTTCGATCTGCATCGAGCTGGAGCAGACTGTGCCGCTCTCGACGATCGAGGATGCGCTGGGCGGGGAGCATCTGGACCTGGTGCTGGAGGAGACGGATTCGCCTTCGAACCTGGCGGCTGCGGGGCAGAACGATGTGCTGGTGTGGCTGAAGCCGGAGCCTCCGGTGGACCGGTTGAGCGGGGAGACGAGCCGGTTCTGGCTATGGGCGGCTAGCGATAATTTGCGGCTGGCGGCGCAGAATGCGGTGGAGTGCGCGTTGGATATGCGGCGGCTTAGGCCGCATGGGCAGGTGCAGTAAAACAGGGAACAGGGAACGGGGAACAGGGACCAGGGAACGGGCTGGGCTTAGAGGGATTCTGTGTGTCTGAGCCAGGCTTGTTCGATGTAGGCATCGGTCATGCCGGCTATGTAGTCGGCTACTGCTCGCGGCGCGCCTTCTTCGAGGACGCGGGCTTGATGGTCTGGCGGGAGCAATTCCGGGTCTTGAGTCCATGCGGCGAAGAGGGTTTGGATGACTTCGGCGGAGTGGGTGTGTTCGGACTGGAGTGCTGGGGATAGATAGAGGTTGGCGTAGAGATAGCTCTTGGTTTGCTGGCGTTTTTCTTCCAATTCAGGGCTTAGACGGGCGATGCGGTGGGGCGCGTTGCGGACATCTTGCAGGGTTTGGATACCGAGGGCGCGCGCCTGTTGGGCGATGTGCTGCATGAGGCCGGTGGCCAGGGCGTTGAGCATCTTTTTGAGGGCTTCGTTGGAGAGCAGGTGCGGCTCGGCGGATGGGAATTCGCGCTGGGCTTCGGCGTAGAGCGCGGCGAAGAATGGGAGATGATCCTGCACATGCGGTAGTTCGAGGATGCCGGCTGCGAGGCCGTCTTCGAGGTCGGCGGTGAGGTAGGCGATTTCGTCGGCGATGTCGATGAGCTGGGCTTCGAGCGGCGGGAACCGATCGAGGAAATATTCGCTTAGCTCGGGATGATCGGCGGCGGAGTAGTCGCGGGAGTGCTTGACGATGCCTTCGCGGACGGCGAGGGTGAGGTTGAGTCCGCGGAAGGCGGCGTAGCGCTCTTCAAAGCTGGTGACGATACGCAGTGCGTGGAGGTTGTGGTCGAAGCCGAGGTTGTGGGCGCTGAGGGCTTCGTCAAGGGCCTTTTCGCCGGCGTGGCCGAAGGGCGGATGGCCGATGTCGTGGACCAGGGCGAGGGCTTCGGCGAGGGAGTCGTTGAGGCCGAGTGTGGAGGCGGCGATGCGGGCGATCTGGGCTACTTCGAGGGTGTGGGTGAGACGGCTGCGGGAGTGGTCGCTCTCGGCTCCGCGACGGGTGAAGACCTGGGTCTTGCCGGCGAGGCGGCGGAAGGCTTTGGCGTGCAGGATGCGGCCGATGTCGCGCGTGAAGGGCGAGCGATAGGGATGTGCGGGTTCGGGATGCGCGCGCCGGGAGAGCTGGCCGTTCGATTCCCCGGTTACGGCGATTGCCGAGGGAAGTGCGCAGGAAGGAAGTTGAGTCTCAAGGTCATTCATGGCTGAGCCAGTTCCAGAGTAATTGGAAGGCCGTTACTTTGCCGGTCTTTGTTGGGCAACTTTGTTGGACAACCGGAAGCAACCGGAGTACACTTCCGGGTACTTTGGGGTAGGGTTGGCGAACGGCCCGAGAGACGCGGCAGTGGGTGTCTTTCTGAGGTTCGCCGGGCAGTAACACATGGTAACAGTCACCTACGGAGGATTTTCGATATGCCATCGGTCAGGAAACTCGTTGCATTTGCGCTGTCGCCTACGCTTCTGCTGCTTACGAGCTGCGGACGGCATTCTCAGTCAGAAACCTACTATCTGATTGCGGCGAATCTTAGCCTGTCGTACTGGAAGACGGCGATCTCGGGCTTCAATGCGGCGGCGGCGCGATACAAGGTTACCGCGAAGGTGGCGGGTCCGGATAACTACGATCCTCAGGCGGAGTTGCAGGAGCTGAAAAGCGCGATTGCGGCCAAGCCCGCGGGCATTTTGATTTCGGTGGCGGATGAGGCGCTGCTGAAACCGGGGATCGACGCGGCGGTGGATGCAGGGGTGCCGGTGCTGACGATCGACTCAGATGCGGCGAGCAGCCGGAGGCTCTTCTTTATCGGGACCAACAATCGCGCGGCCGGGGTACTGGGCGGCCAAAGGGTAGCGCAGAAGCTGGGCGGGCGCGGCAATGTGGTTTTCTTCTCGATGCCGGGACAGCCCAATCTGGATGAGCGGCTGCAGGGATTCAAAGATGTCTTTGCCAAGTATCCGGATATCAAGATCCTGGACGTGGTGGACATCAAGGGCGACGCGCGGAATGCCTTTGACAATACGCAGCAGTACCTGACCCAGACAGGTGTGGCGAGGGTGGCGGCGTTTGTTTGCCTGGAAGCCTCTTCGGGCAAGGTGGTGGCGGATGCGGTGCGGCGGCAGAAGGTGACGGACCGCGTGGTGGTGGCGTGGGATGTGGAGCAGGATACGCTGGCCGAGATCACCGATGGAACGATCGAGGCGACGATTTCGCAGAAGCCTTACACGATGGCGTTTGTGGGGTTGAAAGAGCTGGATGAGATCTTCCACAACAAGCCCAAATCGCTGACCAAGGATTACAGCGTGGATGCTTTTTCAGAGTATCCGGTGTTCATCGATACCGGCACTTCGCTGGTGGATAAGGCGAATGTGGATGTGTATGCCAAGTCGGCGGCGGAGCATCAGAAGTAAGGAGCCACGGTTGGCGCAAGGAAAAGCCCAGATCTCGATGGCGAGATCTGGGCTTTTCCTCTTGATTCAGGCATCGCTGAAAAGCAGGTCCTTCACTTCGTTCAGGATGACAAGTCTTACGAGTAGTTACGGTTGTTTTGCGTCGCCTACGTGGCTTTCCTGCTTGGCGAGCTTGACGCGGGCGCCTTCCAGCTTCTTTTGCACCTTGGAGACTTCGGCGGGCTCGATGTCGGCGGCGGCGGATTTGGAGAACTCGGAGAGCGAGATCTCCCACTGCGCGGCGGCGAGGCGGATGCGGCCGGTCTTCTCGTAGAGATCGCCGAGATGGTCGTGGACGGTGGGGTCGGTGGAGGTGCGCTCGACGGCTTTGCGGAGATTGTCCTCGGCGGGCTCATACTCACCCAGCTTGAAGTAGACCCAGCCCAAGGAGTCTAGGTAGGCGCCGTTCATGGGATCGAGATCGACGGCCTTGCGGATGAACTTGAGGGCGTCGGAATAGCGTGTGGTCTTATCGACCAGCATGTAGCCGAGATTGTTGAGGGTGAGGGCGTTGTTGGGGTCGATTTCCAGCACCTTGTGGAAGAACTGCTCGGCCTGGTCGTAGTGCTTTTCCTGCTCGGCGAGGAAGCCTTTTTCGAAGTAGAGGTTGGCCTTTTCCTCGTCCTTGGTGGCGAAGGGCTCGGCTTTGGCCAGCGCGTCTTCGGCTTCTTTCCAGTGCTTCAGACGGAGCTGAATCTGGGAGATTTGCAGGTAGACTTCGCGGTCGGCGGGCTTGCCGGTAAGCAGGCTGTTGGCGAGGGCGATGCCTTCGTCGAGTTTGCCGGTGTCGGCGAGCTGGGCGGCGAGGGTGAGCTTCAGCTCGCGGCTGTCAGGGTTGGCGGCGACGGCTTTGCGGCAGATGGCGGTGGCCTGGTCGAACATCCTGGCGTCGCGATAGGTTTCCACCTGGGCCTGGTAGCCGCGAATGGCGATGTCGCCGCCGAGGTCGATCATTTTCTGATAAGCGGCGATGGCTTCCTGAGTCTTGTTCTGCTCGTGGTAGACGGAGCCGAGGCGCTCAAGAAAGATACTGTGGTTGGCTTTCTCGTCCTGGGTGTAGGCGCCGTTGGCGTGGCCGGTGACGTCGACCATCTTCTGGTAGACATCGATGGCCTCGTCATAGCGGCCGAGGACGTCGAGGATCAGGCCCTCGTTGTAGCCGGCTTCGAGATTTTCAGGCTCCTTGGCGCGGGCTTTGCGGATGGTGGCGAGTGCCTCGGTGAACTTGCCCTGGCGGCGCTGGATTTCGGAGACGCGGTCGAGAGCCGCGGCGTCTTCGGGGTCTGCTTCTAGCAGCTGCTGGAACTGCTTCATGGCCGCGTCGAGCTGATTGTCGGCGAGCAGGGCCATGCCGAGAGCGCGAGTGGCGTCGAGGTTTTCAGGCTCCATGTCGACGGAGCGCTGATAGGCGGCTATGGCCTTCTTCATATCCTTGAGCTGCTCGTAGGCCGCGCCGAGGGCGAATTCTTCCTTGGGAGTGCGGTCGTCGACGGGAACGGCTTCGAGGAGCTCGGCGGAGCGCTTGAGGTCGCCCTGTTCGGCGTAGAGGCGGGCCAGGTTGAGGAGAACATCTTCGGAGGCCGGCTCGATGGTTTGGGCGGCTTTGAACTGGGCTTCGGCCTTGGCGGTGTCGTGTTTGACGGTGTAGAGCTGGCCGAGAAGCATACGGTCTTCGAGGCTCTTCGGCTCGAGGGAGACGATCTTGGTGAACTCGGCGATGGCCAGGTCGAGAACCTGATTGCCGGGACCGGCGTCGCTCGCGTTGTCCTGCTGCTGGCCGAGGGAGCGCAGGTAGATGCGGCCGAGGAGCTTGTGGGCGGCGATGTTATTGTCGTCGGCCTTGATCAGCGCCTTGGCGGTCTGGATGGCTTCCGGGATGCGGTTGGCCCGCAGATAGAGCTCGGAGAGACCGATGGCGAGTTCGGAGGAGGTGGGATCGGCGTTGATGGCGAGCTTGTACTCTTCGATGGCCTTGGAAAAGAACTCCTGACGGCCGTAGTTGATGGCCATGTCTTCGTAGGAGTCCGCCAGGGCGGCGTGGTAGTAGGCGGTGGTGCGGTCTGGCGTGGGAGCCGGAGCGGGTTTGGCGGCGGGGACGGGCGCTACATCCACATTTGCGGAGGCTGGATTCGTCGGCGCGGGCGCGGTTGCCTGGGCGAGAGCGGTGGAGGCGGTGCAGCCAAAAGCAAGAATTCCGGCGGCGAGGATTCCGGCGGCAACGAAATTCGAAGACCGGGCCGAAGACGATGCATTCGGTTCGCGGCGAAGTTTGAAATGAAGCATTTCCGTCATATTTGGCTAACCACACTCTCTTTCCCAGGCGTTCTCACGCCATTGGGGATGGATGGCCTGCCCGATCAGTTGAGGCTGCCGACGAGGCCGCCTATGGCTCGTACTTGTTGAGTCAGGCCGGGTCGGTCGGAGTTTTGGGCAGTCCCATCAACTATTGGACGATTGTAGCTCGCAAATGGTTCAGGATGTGCGATTGGGAACACTTATGCGATGTTATGAGCGTAATTGCACCAGATGCGGTGCAGATCATAACTGGAACCTGCTAGATATTTGGGCTGTCCGAAGCAGAGGGTGATTGCCTCTGCCTCGTTGCCGAGCCCGCCTTTTATGCTGGGCAGGCTCGCGTATCTTTTGCCATCGAGTTCTGTCGGTGTCAGTGGCGGAAGTGGCGGATGCCGGTGAAGGCCATGGCTATGCCGAGGCGGTCGGCGGCGGCGATGACGTCGGGGTCCTTGACGGAGCCGCCGGGCTGGATTACGGCTGTTGCGCCGGCGGCGACTACGGTTTCCAGGCCGTCGGGGAAGGGGAAAAAGGCGTCGGAGGCGGCTACGCAGCCGGCGAGCGGGAGAACGGCTTTCATGGCTCCGAAGCGGGCGGCGTCGACTCGACTCATTTGCCCGGCGCCGACGCCGATGGTCTGGCCGTCCTTGGCGTAGACGATGGCATTGGATTTGACGTGCTTCGAGATGCGCCAGGCGAAGAGGAGGCTGGAGAGCTCTTCGGGTGTGGGCTGACGCTGGGTGACGATTTTCAGCTCCGACGCGGTGATGTGGGCGGTGTCGGCGTCTTGCAGGAGCAGGCCGCCGGAGACTTGCTTGACGACTGGCTGAGGCTGGGCGGGTTTGACTTCGACCAGGCGCAGGTTCTTTTTGGCGGCGAAGATGGCTTGTGCCTCTGAGGTGAAGGACGGGGCGGCAATGGCCTCGACGAAGAGCTTGGCGATGGCCGTGGCGGCTTCGGCATCGACTTCGCGGTTGATGCCGATGACGCCTCCAAAGGCAGAGATTGGGTCGGCGGCGAGGGCTTTTTCGTAGGCTTCGAGGACGGTTGAGCCGGTGGCTGCGCCGCAGGGGTTGGTGTGCTTGATGATGGCGACGGCGGTTTCGGGAAATTCTTCGGCGAGGGCCCAGCAGGCGTCGAGATCTACGAGGTTGTTGTAGCTAAGCTCTTTGCCCTGGAGCTGGCGGGCGTTGGCTAGCCCCAAGCCTGTGCCGTCGGCGTAGAGGGCGGCGCGTTGGTGGGGGTTTTCGCCGTAGCGCAGACTGGCAGCCTGGGGCAGATTGATGCGGAGGGTTGTCGGAAGAGCTTCGGTGGCAAAGGCGGCTGGGGATTCGGGTTCGGGGGCTGCGGCGATTTTGTCTAAAGCGTTGGCGATGGCGGTGTCATAGGCTGCGGTGGTCGAGAAGGCTTGTTTGGCAAGGCGCCAGCGCGTCGAGCGGGTGAGGCTGCCTTGATTCGCTTGCAGTTCTTCTGCGAGAGCGATGTAGTCGGCGGCCTGGGTGACGATGGCAACATCTTCGAAGTTTTTGGCAGCGGAGCGGACCATGGAGGGGCCGCCGATGTCAATGTTTTCAATGAGATGGCCGAAGGGGACGTTGGGCTCCTCTCCAACGACGTGGACCTGTCGTTGGAGGAGCTGGGCGGCGGTTTTTTCGAAGGCGTAGAGGTTGACTACGACCATGTCGATGGGCTGGATGCCGTGCTCGGCTACGGCGGATTCGTGTTCGGCTTTGCCGCGGATGTAGAGCAGGCCGCCGTGGACGCGGGGGTGGAGGGTTTTGACGCGGCCGTCGAGCATTTCGGGGAAGCCGGTGAGTTCGCTGATGTCCTGAACCTGCAGGCCGGCGTCGCGGAGGGCGCGGGCGGTGCCGCCGGTGGAGACGAGTTCTACGCCGAAGGCGGCGAGGAGCTGGGCGAAAGCGACGAGGCCGGTTTTGTCGGTGACGCTTAGGAGGGCGCGGCGGATGGGCTTGAGGCCAGCCGGCAGGGGAGATTCGGGGATCGTGGGCAAGGGGGGACTCTCTGGACCGGAGATTTGTGCGGGCTGCCGCAGAGTTCCGCTACTTTTTTCTCGGGCAGCGACTCTCAAGGACAGGAGCACTTTTCAGGGTACATCGGAAGGGGCGCTCAAAAGGAAGCAGGATGCAACTTTCGAATGCTCCAAAGGAATCTGCGCAATCGATGGAATTCTGGGGTTACGTTGCCAGCGAGGTGCAAGCCAACTAGAGTAGAGCTATGGCCAGTTATCCTCCTCCTTCGGGTTTTCCGACGCATCCGCCTGAGATTTTGCCGCCGGCTGGCGAGGAGGGCGTTCGGCAGCAGGAGGAGTTGCGCGCGGTTCGGGAGCGGCTGCCGGGACAACGGTCGCAGTCCGGGCCACGTTCGTGGGCGTATGCGCCGGCGACTTATTTCCTGGTCGGAATCAATTGCCTTGTCTATTTGGGGATGGTTTTTTCGCATGTTTCCTTCGTGAATCCCTCGATTGACGATCTGATCCGATGGGGAGCGAACAATTCAACTGCGGTGTTGTATTACGGGGAGTGGTGGCGTGTCGTTACCGCGATGTTTGTCCATGTTGGACTGCTGCATCTGGCGACGAACATGTGGTGCCTCTGGAATCTTGGCCTGCTGGGTGAGCCGCTGATCGGGCCATTCGGAGTGTTGGCGGCGTATGTGCTGTCGGGGGCAGCGGGGAATCTGCTTTCGATCGGCGTGGCCTCCTTTCTTCGCCACGACTCGGTGGGGGCTGGGGCTTCTGGCGCCGTTTTCGGGATTGCTGGCGTGTTGATCGTGTTGCTCAAGTCGCCCCGGCTGCCGATTCCGCCGAAGGAATTGAGTGGATTGCGGCGGTACGTAATTTACTTTGCTGCTATTAACTTTGTGATTGGGTTCGGCGGAAATCAGCTCAACCTGGGCGTGAATATCGATAATATGGCGCACCTGGGCGGATTTCTGGGCGGAATTATCTTTGCTTTGCCGCTGGTGCCGATGCTGGGATCGCCGAAGCCGCTGTTCCTGTTCCGCCGCCGACTGTCGGTGTGGCTGCTGAGCGGGCTGCTGGTCTTCTTCGGGTTTTATCTGAGCGCGGTGTTCCCTGGCGTTTCCGGACCGGTGCGATGAAGGAACCGGCGGTCTAGCGGACTGCTGTGGCAGCGAACTTCTTAACCATGGCCAGCAACAGTTTACGGTCGCTTTCATTCAGATTTGTGGAGTAGCGGCGGATCTGGGTGAGGAAGCGCAGTTCTTCGTCCGAGAGCTTCTGGGTGTTGAGCTCGCGGTTCAGGGAGTCCTCGGCGAAGAACTGGGCGATGGGCAGGTCGAGCGCCTGGGCGATCTTGGAAAGGGTATCGAGCGAGGGGACGGTATGGCCGTTTTCGACGCGCGAAAGATAGCAGCGCAGCAGGCCGGTCTTCTTTTCGATGTCTCCTTGCGATAGGCCTTTTTGCAGGCGGTGACCGCGGATCGTTGTCCCAATTTTCATCACGGAAGCCCCGAATCTCATGCTCCGCTGGAGATAAATTTCCGCGGTCGCAAGTGCTGAGGTGTTGATTTAATAGTTAACATGGGTATCTGGCGAACGCAAGGGGTTTTCTGAGGTATTTTGGATTACTCCAGAGGGGCGCCGATTTGCGCGGGCAGACGCCGATTGGCTTATATCTTGACGCGAGCGGAGTCGAGATCCTGGAAGCGGGAGGCGATCTCCGGGGTTAGAAAAGCGAAGAGTGTGACGGCGACGATGGCACATGCGAAGCCGAGCTGCCCAAGGCGGTTCCCTGGAGGAACGAGTTGCACGACGCGGGTAAGAATGAAGGTGAAGGTGACGCCGTAGGAGCGGATCATCCAAACGCGGTGCCTCGGGATGCGGCGGGCGCGGGCCGCGAGCAAGGCGCCGCCGGTGGCGATGAGCCATGCCGCGCTTTGAATGCTGGTAGCAGTTAGGAAGTAGATGGCATGACGATGGTGGTAGCGCGCGGCCATGGCGACGGCAAGCGGGGCGGCAAGGAAGACCGCTCCGACGTAGAGGCGGCCAAGCACGCGATGCAATTTGGGATGGCGGCGGCGCAGGCGGCTTGAGAACTGGAACGGGCCGCTGAGCAGCGCAAAGGTTCCCGCGATGGCATGGGGCACGACCAGCCAGAGCATGGAGCGCAGGGCCGCCTGTTCGTTGGCGCGTTTGAAAAGGGGGATTTCGCTACAGAAAATGACCCAGAGAGTGGTTAGGCCCATCAAGCTCCAAAGCAGATACTTAAGGCGGCCGCGTGAGATGGCGGACGGTGGAGCTTGCGTGCTGGGGTGGGTTGAGAGCATCGGAATCAGCCCGAGTATACGATGGCGCCGCAATCTCGATTGTCATTCTATTTTCATTCCCTGAGTGTGCAGCAACGAGCGGTGGAGAGAGCGACGAGGGTAAACCTTATCAATCGCCTGTACGTCAGATGAATGCGTAGCAATGAGCTGACAAGCGTAAATAGACTGGCTGGAGCGTGTCTTTCCTTTGAAGCAAATGGAGAACAACTCGACCATGTTGGCACTGGCTCGCGCGATGCGATCCCAGTGGCTGCTGGGCGCGTGCGTGATGGCTTGCGCGCCGGGATTGAGCTACTGCCAGCAGCCTGCGACGCCAGCACCGCCGGCAACGAATGCGAGTGCTCCAAGCGCGCCGGTTGCGAGCGTCGGCGGGACGCTGCATGGCGCGATCAAGTCGGGGAATATTCCGCTGCCGGGCGTGGCCGTGACTGCGACCAATACGCTGACGGGCAAGAAGTTTGCCACGACTACGGATATTACCGGCGCGTGGTCGATGACGATTCCGCAGAATGGGCGGTATGTGATTCGGACGGAGTTTGCCGCGTTTGCGGCGAGTACGCATGAGGCTCTGCTGAATGCCAATTCGCATGAAGCGACGGTGAATTTCGATCTGACGCTGGCGTCGCGCGCGGCGCAGCAGGATGCTCGCGCGGCGCAGCAAGGACAGGCCGGACAGGTTGCGCAGGCGTTGCAGCAGATCGGGGCGAATGGAGCCCAGGCCGTGAGCCTGATGAATTCGCTGACGGCCGGGACGGATGCTGCGGAGGGTGGGACGACAGCGAGCGGCGCGGCGCTGCCGGGCGCGGCGGCTAGCTCTACTTTCAGTACGGATTCGGTTGCCGTGACTGGGCAATCGGGGCAGGTGAGCCCGCTGGCGGGTGTGGATGTGGACCGGATTCGGGATGCCATGGAAACGGCGCGCGCGCAGGGGCTTGGCGGTGGCGGCTTTTTCGGCGGACCGGGATTTGGCGGGGGTGGGCCCGGGGGCGGCGGAGGGTTTGGGGGATTTGGCGGAGGGCGGGGGAGTTTTCGCGGATTCCGGGCCGATCAGCCGCATGGCGCTGTGTATTGGAACGGAAATAACTCGGCGCTGAATGCGCTTCCATACGCGGTGAGCGGCCAGCAGGAGACCCAGCCCGACTATGGGTCGAATCAGTTTGGCGCGACCTTTATCGGCGAGCCTTTTATTCCGAAACTGACCAAGCCGAGCGGAAAGGATACTGTCTTCCTGACGCTCTCGGGTACGCGAACTTCCACGCCCTCAGATCAATATGCGGTGGTGCCTACGCCGGAGCAGCGAGGTTCCTGCCTGGATACCATCACGGCGAGCCAGCCGGCGGCCTGCAATCTGCTGACGTTCTTTCCAATGCCGAATCTGGCGACGAACAGCCAGGGATATAACTACTACTTTGCTTCGACGGCGCAGTCGAATTCGACTCAGGCTGGGCTGCGTTACGTACGTTCGATCGGTTCGAATGCATCTCTGCCCTCGGGTGGAGGCCGAGGCGGTGGTGGACGCGGAAACCGGTCTCAAAATCAAGGGTTGCGGCAGAGCGTGAATGCCAACGTCAACTGGAGCGACTCGGCAGCGGATAACGTGAATCTCTTTCCTGAGCTGGGCGGAAAGACGGCATCCCATAACTACTCTTTGCAGGCCGGGTACTCGCTTGGCTATCACCGCTGGAATAACAATCTTGTGGGCGCTTGGAATCGGTCGGTAAGTCAGATTACTAATTTCTTTACCAATGGAACAGATATCGCTACGGAGATTGGGATTTTAGGCCCGGGCGGGGTTCCACTGAACTCTAGCCCATTGAACTATGGCGTGCCGGATGTGGTGCTCAGCGGGACCACAGGGTTGAGCGAGCAACAGCCGGGATTTCGGTTGCAGCAGACGATATCTGCTACTGAGACGCTGAGCTATGGGCATGGCAAGCATAACTACCGCTTTGGCGGCGATTATCGCCGGGTGCATCAAGATATTCTGGGCAGTTCGATTCTGGGCAACTCGAACGCTACTGGAACCTTCGACTTCACGGGCACGGCGGATCAAGCTTTTGCCAGTTTGCTGGCCGATCAGCCGACGGGAAGCTCAATTCAATCTTCGATTACCAAAGACTATCTGCGGCAAAACGTGTGGGATATGTATGCGCAGGATGACTTTCGCGCGTTTTCGTATCTGACATTGAACTACGGCATCCGCTATGAGTATTTCTCTCCTTATATCGAGAAATTTAACCACCTGGCGGAGTTAGCTACCAATCCAGGATTTACCCAGGTCGCGGAGATTTATCCTGGGTGTACGGGGCTTTATTGCGGAACGGTGCCTCGGTCGCTGGTTTATCCATTCCGGGCTGGGGTGGCTCCGAGGCTTGCGCTGGCGCTTAGGCTGCCTAAGTCGGCGGTAGTTCGCGCGGGCTATGCCATCAACTTCAACAATGGCCAGTACTCCACCTTTGTTACATCGATGGCGTATCAGGCACCTTATGCCAATGTTCAACAAAACTCGACCCTGAATGGCACCCCGATCTCCTTGGAAAACGGCTTTTCTTTACCTGAAGCAAGCCAGGCGCCTAACTATTCGCTCGATCCGCATTACTCGCTGCCATATGTGCAGGTCTGGAATATCGATGTTCAAAAGACCTTTGGGATGGGTATTTTGTTGAACGTGGGCTACAACGGATCGAAGGGCACGCATTTGGATATTACGAGCGCGCCCACGCCGACTGGGCAAACTGCAACGAACCCGGCGTTTACTACTCCTGTCTTGTTCAAATACGAGCAGTCAGAGGCTTTTTCCAGTTTTCATAATGGAACGATCCGTTTGCGCAAGCGCCTGCAGAAGGGGGTTTCGCTAGGCGCTTACTATCAGTATTCGCATTCGATCGACAATGCCGGTTCGGTGGGCGGGACTTCGACGGTGGTGGCGCAGAACTGGCAGAATCTGCTGGCGGAAGAGGGGAATTCCAGCTTCGACCAACGGCATCGGCTTACTGGGGACTATCTCTTCGAGTTTCCCTTCGGCAAGGACAAGGCTTTTCTTACAGGTGGAGGATTTGCGTCGAAGGCACTGGAGGGGATTTCGGTTTCCGGCACATTTACCTTCAATACGGGAACTCCGCTAACCCCTATTTATCAGGCTTCCAATGCAGAGGTAGCGACGAACACGGAGGGATCACAGCGGCCGGATAAGGTTCCTGGGGTTTCAGTGACGGCAGGCGCACATTCTCTGAAAGAGTGGTTTAACCCCTCTGCATTTGTGGCACCGGCGCCGAATACGCCGGGGTATCCGTATGGAAATGCTTCACGCCACTCGATTACCGGCCCTGGAACGATCACGAATACTATGTCGTTGTCGAAGACGGAGCAGTTGGGAGATACACGAAGCCTTGAGGTCCGAGCTACAGCCAACAATGTTTTCAACACTGTGCAATATTCGGGTGTGGATACGAACATATCTTCAGCGACTGTGGGGCAGGTAACTTCGGCGGCGGGGATGCGGTCGTTTACTTTTCTGGCGCGGTTCCGGTTCTAAATGGTGGGTCTAGAAGGGAAAACAAGTTCGTGATCGAGCGGGTGCAACGCGGGTTTGTTTTGGGGCTGGCGGTGCTGCTGGCATTGCCTCTGCCTGCGCAGCAGAGTGCATCGCAAAATCAGGGTAACGCGAATCAAGGCGCTTATGTCTTGAGGACTGAGTCGGACCTGGTGCTCACCAATATTGTGGCGCGCGATGCAAAGACCGGGCAGGTGGTTCTGGGGTTGAAGCAGAGCGACTTCACGATTCTGGAGAATGGAAAGCCGCAGCAGATTTCGGACTTCGATTTTGAGAGCGTGGATATGGCCAAGCCTTTGAATGAGGCGACGATCGGCGGATTGGCATCTTCGGCGAGGGGCAAGACGGCTACGAGCGGCGTGCGGCCCGAGGATTTGAAGGATCATCGGCTGATAGTGTTTTTCTTCGATCTTACTTCGATGCAGCCGGAGGATCTGGACCGCAGCGTGGATGCTGCGAAGGAGTTTCTGAATCATAAGCTGCAAGCGGCGGATTTAATCGCGCTGGTTTCGTTGGATACCGAGTTGAAGGTGGATCAGGATTTTACTTCCGATAAGGATTTATTGATTGGGAAGATCGGAATGTACAACGGGACGGAGGGAAGCGCGTTTGCGCAGGGCGCGACGGCTAACTCGAACCAGGTGGAGGATGCGAGCGGTTACACGCCGGATGAGAGCGAGTATAACGACATCAATACGGACCGCGAGCTATTTGCGCTGAAGGCTATCTCACAGTCGCTGGAGAAGATCAACCAGAAGAAATCGCTCCTGTATTTTTCGGGAGGGTTGTCGCGGGACGGGATTGAGAACCAGGCTTCGCTACGATCGGCGATCAATGCGGCGGTTAGGGCGAATCTTTCTATTTACAGCCTCGACACACGGGGTTTACAGGCGGTTTCGCCGCTGGGAGATGCGTCCACGGCAAGTTTGCGTGGGACGGGTGGGTATAACGGCGGAGCGATCCAGAATAACTTCAATGCCAACTTTGCTTCGCAGGAGACGCTGACTACGCTATCGGTAGACACAGGCGGCAAGGCATTTCTGGATAACAACGATTTTTCGCCCGCGTTTGCTCAGATACAGCGGGATACTTCGGCTTATTACGTGATTGGATTTCATTCGACGAACCAGGCGCGGGACGGACGTTTTCGCAAGCTGACGGTGAAGGTGAACCGGCCTGGGGTGAAGCTTGAATACCGGCCTGGATATTACGCGCCGGCGGATTTCAAGCATTCGGGGAAAGAGGACCGGGAGCGGGAGTTGGAGGATGAGTTAGCCAGCGAGCTGCCGGCTACCGATGTTGCGTTGTATCTGGATGCCTATTACTTCCGGTTGGATGAAAACCGGTTCTATGTGCCGGTTTCGTTGATTGTGCCGGGATCGCAGATACCGTTTGTGAAGGGCGGAGATCGGGATAAGGCGACGCTGGATGTTATCGGCGAGGTGATCGACGACGCGAAGCGGCCGATTGGGCATGTGCGCGAGACAGTGAAGCTGGCTGTGGATCAACAGCAGCAGGCGCGGCAGAAGAATATTCAATACTCGACGAGCTTTAACCTGCCGCCTGGCAAGTATCATCTGAAGTTTGTGGTGAGGGAGAATCAGAACGGGCACATGGGCTCGTTTGAGGCGGATGTCGTGCTGCCGGATATGAAGAAGGTTCCGCTGAAGATGAGCTCGATTTTGCTGGCTTCGCAGCGGGTGCCGACTAAGGCGACCAATCCGCTGGTGCATGAGGGCGAGCAGTATGTGCCTAACATCAGCCATGTCTTCCGGCAGGGCCAGCATTTATATCTGCTGTATGAGGTTTATAGCCCGGCTAAGGTCAAATTGGCGGCCGATGCTACCTCCAAGGCCGCCAAGGGAGCTATTAACCTGATGAGCAGCCTGGAGCTGATTCAGGGTTCGACCAAAGTATTTGAAACGCCTGTGGTCCAGGCTACCGCGCTGAACGTTGCGGGCCGGGATGCGGTTGCTGTGGAGCTGGATGTGCCGCTGGATAAGTTGAAGCCGGGGACTTATATCGGGCAGCTGAATGTAATTGACGATGCGGGCGGGAGTTTTGCTTTTCCGCGATTTGCGGTGCTGGTGCGGGAGAATGAGCCGGCTGTTGACGCCGCTCCAGCCGCGGCTGGTACTGGTGCGGCTGCGCCTCAACCGTGAGTTGCGTTGAGGCGCGGGACTAGGTCTCTCGATTGGATCACTCGCGCCTGCCAGTGATGAGGCGGAAGAGGAAGACTACGAGCACCGCTCCGATGATGGCGATGAGGATGGTATAGAGCATTCCGCCGACAGGAGAGATACCGAGCGCGCCTGCAACGTAGCCGCCTATGACTGCGCCGACGATGCCGAGCAGGGTATCAGCGATGAAGCCGTAGCCGCTGCCGCGCATGATTTTGCCTGTGGCCCAGCCGGCGATAACTCCGACGATAATCCACCAAAGTAAACCCATGTTTCCCTCCTTACAAGATGAACGGCCGGGACGAATACGTCCTGGGTTGGTTGATCGTTGGAAAGCTTGCTTCGACGGAAGGCTGCTTCGGATATTTCCTGCAATGAGATGTTAGTGGGGTGGTTCGAGATGTCTGGGGGATGGGTTCATTTTTCCTGAGCTGGTGCTTTTTGGAAGCCGTAGGGACAGTGGCGGCATCCGGATTGGCAGCACCAGCCTCGGCGGAGGTGATAGGCCTCGGTGAAGACAATATATGGGCCGTCGTAGTAGAACTCGCCGGGCTCGGGGATGGGGGCGATGCGGTCTTCGGGAGTTGGGCCTGGCGAAGCCATGCTTCCATTTTCGCCGATGTCGCCGAAAGCAAGCTATTGGTCGTTTACTGCGTGGGTTGGGCTGCCGATGCAAGGGACTGGTTGGGGTGGGCTATTACCCATTGCTGGGCGTGCTGGATTTGTGGGGATTCCGGGTCAGCGGTCTTCCAGGCAGATAAGAATTGATTGTAGGCGGCCGAGGTTTTGGCGGTATCGCCGGATTGCTCGGCGAGTTGGGCGAGGCCGTAGAGTGGAAAGCCGGAGTTGGGGCGGTCTTCGAGGGCTTGTTTCCAGGCTTTTTCCGCTTCGGCTTTCTGGTTGGCGGCGGTGAGGAACTCGGCTTCGAGTTCTGCTACGGGTTGAATGAAGGCTGGGGGCTCGCGGTAACCTAGCTCGGCTTCTTCGCGGCGGGCCTGGGTGAAGAGGGCTTCGGCTTCGGGGATCTTTCCGCCTGGGATCAGGATTGCGGCGCGTAATTCGAGAGAGAGAATAGCCAGGTTTTTGAGCGTGGCCGGCAGGTTGGGATCGATGGGTTGGGTTTCATTCGTGGGCTTGGTTGGATCGTTCGATTTATCGCTCTTGGTTTTTTCGTTCTTTGCTTTTTCGTCAGCGGCCTGCTGGTCTACTTGTTGGGAGATGCGCCAGAGCTGGGCGTCGAGTTCGGCGGAGTGTTTTTGTGCGGCTTCAAGATCTTTGCGGCTGACGCTTTGCATGCCTTGCGCGAAAGCGGTGAGCGCGGCGGCGAGCGATTGCAGATTGGGCAGTGTGGCCGGTGGATTGGCGGTTGCCAGGAGCGATTCGACGTGGGGCCAGTCGCCGGTGCGGAGGGCGATGGGCAGCAGAGGATTGAGGCGGGTGATGGAGTCGCGCGTGGACCATGGATAGAGAGTGGAGGCGCGGGCGCCGCGGGCTTCAACAAGATGGCTTGAGACCTGCGCAGCCTGGGTCATGCGGCCTTGTTCGAGGAGGTTGGCGATCGAGTACATGAGGTTGTGGACGTAGTTCCAGTCGTCGTCCGCGACGACGTGCTGGGTCTTCATGTAGGTCTCGTCGACTGATTCCGATAAGTCAAACGAGACCTGGGCGCGCTGGTAGTCGCCGGTGCGGTAGAAGATGTGGCCGGGCATGTGGGTCATGTGGCCGGAGTTGGGCGCGAGATCGGCGAGGATGGTCGCGGAGTGCAGCGCCTGCCCGGGGTGGGGACTGGCTTCCACGGCGTGAATCCAGAGGTGGTTGGCGGCGGAGTCGTCGGGTTTTTCCTTGAGGATGCCCTGGAGAATGGCGATCATTTCCGCAGTGCCGGGGCGGGCTTTGCCGGTGTCGCGGTCGTAGCCGTCCTGGAGAGATTCGGCGAGGAGCAGGCGGGCGGTGATGTCTTTGGGATATTTGTGGACGATCTGACGGAGGATGGACTTGCCCTGATCGTCGTCTTTGTTTGCCGAAGCGTATTTGCCGGTGATGGAGCCGGCTTCGGCCTGGGCGGCGTCGATGTACATCTTCTCGCGCTTGTCGGCGTGGCTGCGGAGGTCGACGGCTTTCGTCAGCTCGTCGTGGGCGTAGCCCTGGACTTCCTGATTATGGATACCGAGGGATTCCGACAGAGCCCAGTGGCAGATGGCGCAGTTGGGATCGGTGCGGATGGCCTGCTCGAAGGCGCGGTTGGCTTCGTAGTCCCAGAAATCGAAGACGAGATTGATGCCCTGGTCGAACCAGGTTTGGGTCTCGGGATTTTTGGAGCTGATGGGAAAGTGCAGATTGCCGATGCCGGTGAGCTTTTGCGGGGGAGGGAGGGATTCCGGTGCGATGACGTCGGTCTTGAGCGGCATGGGATGGCAGGCGGGCATCTGCATCTGGGCTGGTGAGGTTGCGGTGCTACAGATGCCGAGAGCTAGCATAGCCAGTGGAGCGGCGAAATTTGTGGAAAGGCGCGACATGTGTCCTCGCGAAGGTTGGTCTTGCGGATCGTGCCTGAAGGACTGGGCCTGAAGCACTCGGCCTGGAACACAGGAGCTAGGCTGATGATCCCCTTGCGAAAGTGTATATCGCTGCGGACGCGAAGCATTTCTGGAAATGAAATCAAAAGGTTCCGTCTTCGGCGATACAATGATCGCGTAGTGAATTGGTGTCAATTGGGAGGATTCCACGCATGAAACGACCGACCTCCGCCGATCGTCGCAACTTTCTTAAGACTGGCGGCGCAGCGGCCGCTGGGCTACTGGCCAGCGGCGTGTTGCCGGCGCGCGCCTCTGCGGCCACGCTGCCCGCATTGCCGGTGAACGCCAAGACGCAGGGCGCCATGCCGACGCGCAACCTTGGCAAGACCGGCTACAAGGTGGGGATTTTCAGTCTGGGCGGGCAGGCTGCGCTGGAGAAGGCCAACCACTTCGATGTGGCTGTGCCGATCATCGAGCGGGCGCTGGACCTGGGCGTGAATTACATCGATACATCTTCGATCTACGGCGGCCCGGAGCGATGGAGCGAGCAGTATGTGGGCCAGGTGATGAAGACGCGGCGGCAGGAAGCGTTCCTGGCGACCAAGACCAAGGAGCGGACGCGCGAGGGGTCGATGCGCATGATCGACAAGTCGCTGAAGCTGCTGAATACCGATCATGTGGACCTTTGGCAGTTGCATGACGTCGGATTGCCCGAGGATGTGGATGCGATCTTTGCCAAAGGCGGCGCGATGGAAGCGCTGATTGAGATGCATGAGCAGAAGGTGGTGCGCTTTCTCGGCGTGACGGGGCACTACCGGCCTGAGGCGCTGATGGATGCGGTGAATCGCTATCCTTTCGATACGATTTTGATGGCTATGAATGCGGCGGATACGCATATTCACAGCTTTACGGATCAACTGCTGCCGTTGGTGGTGGAGAAACAGATGGGCATTATCGGGATGAAGGTGCCGGCGCGCGGCAGGCTGCTTACGGGGTGGACTCCGCCGCCGCTTGCAGAGCAGCAGCACTCGTGGGAGGGCTCGGCGATTGCCACGAGCACCGGCGTGATGAAGATGCGCGATGCGATGCGCTTCACGTTGACGCATCCGGTGAGCACGGTGATCATAGGCTGCGACAACCTTGCGCAGTTGGAAGAAAATGTGCAGATCGCGCGGGAGTTTACGCCGCTCTCGCAGACACAGATGGCGGCGCTGAACGAGCTTGCAGCGCCGGTGGCGAAGCAGTCGTTGTTCTTCCGCTTTACCGACCGCAGCAAGGGTTGATTCGGAGTTGATGCTTCATGCCGGATGAGGTTGTATTGGCAGGTCTCGAAGAGAAACGGCTGGCTCTTTACGCTCGCTTGCGGAGCATCGGCAGGCTCATGATCGCCTACTCTGGCGGCACTGATTCGGCCTATCTTGCGTATGCGGCGCATCGGGCGCTGGGCGAGGAGATGCTCGCGGTGATTGCGGATTCGCCGAGCCTGTCGCGGGCTCACCTGCGCGATGCGGTCGACTTTGCCGAGAGTCAAGGTATTCGGCTGCGGGTGATTGACACGCATGAGATGGAAGATGCCGCGTATGTGCGCAACGACAGCTCGCGCTGCTTTCATTGCAAGGATGAGCTCTTCAAGGTGATGGCTGAGGCTGGTGGGCCGCTGGGGTTTTCTGCTGTGGCTTACGGCATGAATGTGGATGACCGCGGGGATTTCCGGCCGGGACAGAAGGCGGCTGCGCAGCATCATGTGCTTGCTCCATTGGCCGAGGTTGGGCTTACGAAGGAAGAGATACGGAGGCTGGCGCGTGAGGCGGGGCTGCGTGTGTGGGATAAGCCTGCGTCGGCCTGTCTCTCATCTCGCATCGCTTACGGTTTGCCGGTGACGCGGGAGACGCTGGAATCGGTTGAAAAGAGCGAAGAGGCTCTGTTCGCGATGGGATTCCGGCAATTTCGCGTGAGGCATCATGGAGAGCTGGCGCGGATTGAGATTGCACGCGAGGAACTCGAGCGGATGCTCTCGCTCTCGATGTTTGCGGAGGCGAGCGCGGCGTTGAAGAGGCTTGGCTACAAGTATGTGACGCTCGATCTCGAAGGTTATCGATCAGGCTCGATGAATGCTCTGTTGCCGGTTTCAGAGATTGGTTTCAGCAACACGCACAGCACTGCGACAAGCGGTGGTGCGCAGTGAAGATTGCTTATCTCGATTGCTTCTCCGGCATTAGCGGGGACATGTTGCTTGCGGCCTTGGTGGATGCAGGGGTTCCGTTTTCAGTTTTGGAAGATGCCGTTGCATCGCTCGATATAGGAGCGCAGTTGGAGCTTCGCCGCGTTAATCGCAGCGGGATCGACGCTGCCAAAGTGGATGTCGTTACGCTGCAAGGGGAAGTTGCGGAGACAGTTCATGCGGCATCTGCTGGAGCCCACGCCGGCCAACACGAGCACACTCATTCGCACGGGGAACATTCCCACTCGCACGATCATTCGCATACGCACGACGACGGTCACGCGCACGATCATTCTCACGAAAAGCCGCATGTTCACGGGCGTTCGCTTACTGTGATTCAAGGGATCATTCGCAACTCGCGCTTGCCGCTCGAAGTGCAGACGATTGCGCTGAAGGCCTTTGAGCTGCTGGGCCATGCGGAGGCGAAGATCCATAACGTTCCGGTGGAGAGCATTCATTTTCACGAGGTTGGAGCCGTGGATGCGATCGCCGATATCGTCGCTGTCGCTGCGGGTTGCCATTGGCTCCAGGTTGATAAGTGGATTTGCTCGCCGCTGAATGTTGGCGGAGGACATGTGCATTGCGCGCATGGTGTCTTTCCTGTTCCTGCGCCTGCGACACTTGAGCTGCTGCGCGATTTGCCTGTTTACTCATCGGGAGTGCAGAAGGAGTTAGTTACTCCTACGGGCGCTGCGCTGCTTCGTGCTTTGGATGTGAGTTCTTCGGGGTTTCCAGCGATGAGCATGAGCGCGACCGGGTATGGAGCGGGCACTCGGGATTTGCCCGGCAGGCCGAATGTTTTGCGGCTAGTGGTGGGCGAGACTACCAAGACGGCGGTGCTGCAAGAGCGGGATAATTCTCATGTTGAAGGTCGCGTTGGGGTGATTGAAACTACCATCGACGACGCCACGCCGGAGCTTCTTGCGTATGTCGCGGACCGGCTGCTGGCTGCCGGCGCTTCCGATGTGTATCGCACGCCGGTCCAGATGAAGAAGGGGCGCACCGGGATGCAGTTGACGATTCTGTGTTCGCCTGCGAAGGCTGAGGCTTTGCAGAAGATTGTCTTCGCGGAGACTACGACGTTGGGTCTTCGCTACAGGGAAGAACAGAAGATCATACTGGCGCGAAGTTTTGTCTTGGTGGATACGGAGTGGGGTGCAATCAAAATCAAGATTGGGACGCTGGACGACGGCGAGATAGTGAACTATGCGCCGGAATTTGAGGATTGCCGTTCGATCGCCGAGAGACACTCCGTGCCGCTGAAACAGGTGATGCAGGCTGCGATGAACGCTTATCTGATGAAGGAAGCGCGCGCGTGAACCGGGAACAGTTGCAGCAGCTCATGGAAGCGGTGCAGGGTGGCGAGATTACGGCGGAGGCCGCTTGCGACCGCTTGAAGAATCTTCCCTTTGAAGACCTTGGATACGCCAAGGTGGACCATCATCGTTCGGTGCGCACGGGCATGCCCGAGGTCATTTATTGCAAGGGTAAGACCGCGGATCAGGTGGCGGGGATATTTGCCAGCATCGCGGCTTCTGGAGTGAATGTTCTGGCGACTCGCGCGAGTCGCCAGCAATTTGAAGTGGTGCTGCGGAAGGAATCGAGAGCGGTCTTTCATGAGGCTGCATCGTGCATCACTCTCAAGCAGACGGCCTCGCCCACGCGCATGGGCACTGTGGGCATTGTGTGCGCGGGGACCAGCGATCTGCCGGTTGCCGAAGAGGCTCGCGTTACGGCTGAGTTGATGGGCAACGACGTGGACATGATGGTAGACGTCGGAGTCGCGGGGCTGCATCGGTTGCTCGCGCAGCATCAGCGATTGCAGGAAACGACGGTGCTGATTGTGTGCGCCGGGATGGAAGGCGCGCTGCCTTCAGTGGTTGGCGGACTGGTTGGCGTGCCGGTGATCGCTGTGCCTACCAGCGTGGGCTATGGCGCGTCGTTTGGCGGCGTGGCTGCGCTGCTGGGGATGCTGAATTCATGCGCGCCCAATGTGAGCGTGGTGAATATCGATAACGGATTTGGGGCAGCCTACGTTGCGACGCTGATGAATCGTGTGAAGTAGACGCGACGCTGTTGTGGATGTGAGTTCACAGTTTGAGCGAGGGCCGCGCCGATGGCGATCGAACCGCATGTGATTGTCCTGGGTCTCGGTGTGGCAGGAAGCAGTATTGCGGCTACGCTTGCCAGCCGCGGGTTCCGAGTTACCGGCGTCGAACAGTTCTCTCCCTTGCATGAGCGCGGTTCTTCGCATGGCGATACGCGGATCTTTCGCCGCGTGCCGCATGAGGGTGAGGTCTATGTAGAGATGGCTAGCGCCAGCTTCGATGGCTGGCGCGCATGGAACCGCATGGCCAAGGACGAGCTCTTTGTGGAATGCGGCGGCATCGATGCCGGGCCAGAGGAAAGCAGGATGGTGCAGGCTGCCGAAGAGCTGTGCGAGCGATTCGATCAGCCTTTCGAGGCGTTGCGTGGGAGGGAGTTCAACCGAAGGTATTCTCACTACAATTTGCCTGTAGATTGGCGGGTTATCTATCACCCTTCGAGCGGCTACGCGAGGCCCGATGCCACGCGTACCTTTCTGCACGCATTGGCGCGCGAGCATGGCGCCACGCTATTGCATGACACGGCCGTCGTGGGGATTGAGGTCCACTCGGAGAGGGTTGCAGTTCGCACTTCGCGTGAAACGATTGCGGGCGATTTTCTGGTGGTTGCCGCGGGAAGCTGGCTGCCTAAACTGTTTCCGGAGCTTGGGCTGAATCTCTCGACGGAGCGCCGTGTTGTTGCATGGTTTCAGCCTAAGACTGGCGCGGAGTTCAACGATGGGAGCTTGCCGATCTTCTGTCTGGACGCGGATGGCGGCTGGTATGGAATGCCGACACCGGATGGCAGGATCAAGATTGGGCACGACAAACATTTGCGGCAGCGGATCGATCCGGATCGGTTGCCGATTGCGCCGAATGCCGAAGATGCAGCCAAGTTGTCCGCTTGCATACGAGATTATTTTGTTGGCTTCGACCAAGATCCGTGCGAGATGAAGTCGTGCATTTATACGTTGACGACGGATCACAACTTCATCATCGACCGGCACCAGGAACATTCGAATGTGTTGATCTTCAGTTGCTGCTCAGGGCATGGGTTCAAGTATGCTCCTGTGTTCGGTGAGATGGTTGCCGATCTCATTGCCGGTATGCCGCGCCCGGAGCTGGATTCGTTCGGTCTTGCGCGGGGCGGCGGCATGGTTACGCGGTTTAAGGCATTTTCCGTATTTCAGTAGACCCATCAAACTTCGTGCAGGGTGGATTTTTCTTGAGGAAAAATCCACTTAACGGTTGTGGCTTCGGTTTACACCAATACGGAAAATGCTATAGCGAGTAGTGGTGCGGTGAGTCTTCCAACTTGAAGAACGCGCGTTGCTTGACAATGAGATCTGCGAGTTATGGATTGAGAAAACGCAGAAGAGCCTTTTCGTCCTGAGCGCTTAGTCCCGCGCGAACGCGCATATGTCTCACGACTGTGCCGGAGATACGCGAAGAGAAGGTCTCGGGCACGGTATGGCAGCGGGCGCAATTCTGTAGAAAGACCTGATTCCCATCGGGAGTCCGATCTGAAGCCTTTGGCGCTTGTTGCTTTGCGGCTGCAGCCTGGGGTGCGCTTTCCTTAGTCGTCTGCGAGGCCAGTGGAAGGACAGCCAGCAACACGATTCCGAGCGAGATAAAAATCCAGTGCTTTTTCATTTGCCTCTCCATGCGGGGAATAGAAAGCGGTAGATGAGGGCGGTCTCCCAGATATTGGTGTCACCTGTCGAGGCGAAGCGCCGCGCATAGCTGGTGTTGATTCTCACTTCGTGCGGCAAGTGATAGTCCAGGCCAAAATCCACACGCTGGTTGTTTACCGTGGGAAAGCCATCGTTGCCGGGGCTGTCTCTGAATGTCTGCTGGATGCGGAAGATGGGCTCCAGCCTGCCGACTAGACTGTTTTCGCCCTTGAACTGTGAGAGCCGGTAATCCGATTCCACCCAATAGCCCTGCGAGTGAGGGCCGTGTGCATACTCGGAGCGGATTTTCAACGGGATGCTTGTAGGCGTCCACCACACGTGAGTGCCGATCGAGTTTGTCTGCGTGCTCTCCAGCAAACGGCCATAGGAAGCTCCAATCTCCAACTGTGCATTGGGGAAGTAGGCATTCAATTGGCCTCCGGTCGAGCGGGAGGAGGTAAACCGGAAGTTGGTGCTGCCAGCGGAGAGATACGCGGCATAGTTCATTGAGAAGCGCGGCGTCGAGATTGCGCTGCCTCGCAACATTCCTCCGAGGCCGCTGCCGCTGTTCATTGTGCCGATGCCACCGATGAGCGGGCCGTCCTGCAGGGGATTGATCCAGAAGGGTGTGAGGCGTTCGTTGAATGTGCCGAAGGGAATTAGAAAATAGCCGCCTACCGCGGTGATATGCGAGGTGGCAATATAGTCCGCCTGGGCAAAGGCGGGGCCTACAAAGTGAAGGTGCCCGTATCCCTGACCGCCTCCTTTTGGGAAGAAGGATTCCACTGCCGTAAGACGCGACTCGATGAGAAGATGCTCGCCGATGGGTGCGGCCAGCACGGGAGCTATGTTGGGCGAGTAGGTTGTGTTGCCGCCGTTTGTGTCGGTTAAGAAGCCGACACCTCCGGACAAGATAGGCGTGTTCTGCGCGTGGACACCTGGGCAAATGCACACCGCGCTCATAGAAAGCAGTACGGTGCAGATTCGACTCAGGGGCCCGTGAAGCTGCCGGTTAGGGAAGGGACTTAACATGCTTCCAGCCTATCGAGCGGGCGCTCTAAAGGTGTCAGGCCATGGTCTTCAGCTTGTCATTCGATTGTCGCGTGGGCAGCGGAGATTGGATGCGCAGAGAACGATGGGAGATAGTCCGGTTGCAGTGGCGGCATTGGCCGCTTGCCTTTACCCAATGCCGGAACAGGTGCGATCCGGAGTTGGGCATAAGGCAAGCAGCGGGACTATGTCTGTCGGGCATATCCGGTACAGGCGATGCTACGGCCAATGCGTCTGGACCGAGCGATTGAGCGTGTCAGAACCGGCGTACCGCGGCATCCGCCTCATCGGCGAGGATCTGGACCACCTGGAAGAACTCCTTGGACTGGCCGAGGAAGAGTCCGCTGGCGGTGAGACCGCTGATAGCGGCTCGGGCGCCGGCGAATTGGTCGGTCAAGGGACGGATGGTTGAGCATTTAGGCAGGTTCGGACTGATGAACTCGGCCGGGACGGGGAAGATCAGGCTGGGTTGGATCTGCGGGTTGAGCGGGTCGAAGAAATTGGGAAAGGTCAGCTTGAGTATGGGGTCGGTGAAAGGCGCAACAGTCGGCTGAACTCCGTTGCCGGCAAAGTCAACCCATTCCAGGAAATGGGCGATCTCGTCGCCGCCGATGCCAAGCGTGATCTGGAGAACTTCTTCGCTGGAAACTTTGCGGGACATCGCGGCGTAGAGGCTTGAGCCTCCCTGTTCGATGGCGCCAAAGTGGAAGGCCGCAATGTTGGCGATGGCCTGAATGTGGTTGACATTGTCGAAATCGGCATCGGTGATGGGGATGGCGGGAACGTTATTGAGAGTGATGGCCTGGGGAAAAGTTGCCCCGAAGTCAGGATTGGCTGTGCTGCGGTAGCGAGTGAACCAACTGGTGTCGACGTTGAGATGCATGAGGTTGGTGAGGCGCGGCGAGTCTGTCGATCCGGTAGCCGTGCTTCCCCGCAGAGTGGTGAATTGCTTGAGATCGACTGGGTCGGCTCCCTTGGACTCGAGGTAAGCATTGATGAAGGTCGCGTGGCTCACTTCATCCAGCGTGTTGCTGGTGATGTATTGCGGGCCGTCACCGTCGAGATTCGAGAGGGCATTCTGATAGGGGTTCAATGTCTCATTCTGGTTTACCTCGGGAGGCAGGTTCTTGCCGATGCCGCCCAACTCGGCATACTGCGTCCACAGATCGCTTTCGATAAGCTCGGCTGCGGCGAGGAAGCGAAGAATCGCGACATCGCCCGAGTTCAAGCGCTGGCGATCGTCTTGAGCGAATGCCGAAGTGCCTTTGCCCAGTAGTCCGGCGCCTAAGGTCGCGCCACCTGCCAGTAATCCGCCCTTCAACAAGGAACGACGATTTACGGAACGCTGATTTGGGTTTGCAGTAACATTCATTCTGATTTTCTCCTTCTGGTTGGAACAAGCTTTTACGGGAGGCCTATTCCGACTACCAACCTTAGGCGCATGAAGAATGGAATATGTCAAGGAACCGTCTGATCCTTGTCATGCTCTCGTGAATCAGGGGTGAACTTTCTGCCATGTCCGGAGAACGCGCGGCCATATTAGGCTCCCATTCGCCGCTGGCCGCGATGCTGAGTGTTGCCTGTCATTATAATCAGATGACATTTCGAAGACGGGGTATTGACACACGCGAACGCGGGGACAGGTAGCTTTGGATTCATGAGGCGCCGTGCATTGAGTCATCTGCGAAGAAGAGCAAGCCTGCTGGGGAAGCGCGCAAGACGAAACCCGACGTGCAGTCGAGTGTCCAGCGCCCAGCGTTCCTTGTGCCGCGATCTCGCCTTCGCTTATGTGCGCCTTAGAATCACAACTTCAAACCAGGAGAAACCACGCTCATGAAGATTAAGCTCCCAGCGCTATGGAGTCTTGCTGTTCTGTTGGTCCTACTCGCCGCCACCGTTCAGCCTTTCAAAGCGGAGCCTGCTCCGCAGCGCATCGAGATTGTTGCCAAGCGCTTCAACTTTACACCCGGAGAGATCACGCTCAAGAAAGGCGTGCCGGTGGTGCTGGCGCTTACCAGCGCGGACGTGGCGCATGGGCTGAAGTTCAAGGAATTGAATGTGGTGGTGAATGCGAAGAAGGGGCAGACCAACGAGGTAACGTTCACCCCCGACAAGGCAGGAACCTTCGTTGGCCAGTGCTCGGTGTTCTGCGGTTCGGGACATGGATCGATGAAGCTCACGCTGCATGTGACGGAGTGATCATGCGCTGCGTTCCTCATCTTGCGCTTCTAGGTTCGCTGCTTATGCTCTGCGGTTGCAAAGTCGGTGAGCCCAATGGCCTGGAACGCCGAACCGTGCTTGGGATCAAGCACCACATCACGGTGGGCGGCAAGTCGGTCAAGAATCCCATCTCCTTTACGCCGGAGCACCTTGCCGACGGCAAGGAGGCTTTTGGCCACTACTGTGTGGCGTGCCATGGACTTGACGGGCAGAACACAGGCGTTCCGTTTGCCGAGCACATGTCGCCGCCATTGCCGTCGCTGGCCTCCGCGGAAGTTCAGGAGTACACGGACGGCCAACTGAAGTGGGTTATCGACAACGGAGTGTTTCCTTCGGGCATGCCTGCATCGAAGGGCACGCTCAGC
>Ga0302326_10001405_pt1 | contig 61399 bp, 56 predicted proteins | sample Palsa_T0_3_FD_202264 | JGI IMG/M metagenome (GOLD analysis project Ga0302326, IMG submission 202264) | Peat permafrost microbial communities from Stordalen Mire near Abisko, Sweden - Palsa_T0_3 | ecosystem: Environmental > Terrestrial > Soil > Palsa > Peat permafrost | place: Sweden: Abisko...
GATACTGGAGGATGCGGTGCTGCGCGAGATGGTGCTGCGCGTGCCGCGCACCCCGGAGGAGCTCGCGCAGATTCCCGACATGCCCGCCGGTCTACTCAAGCGCCGTGGCGCAGAACTGCTCGCTTGCGTGCAGCAGGCGCAGGTGCCCGACCCGCCGCCGCCGCTGCCGGGGCGCACGCATCCGGATCCGACCAAGACCGCGCTGGTACGCAAGCTCACTGACATCAGTCAGTCGGTAGCGCGCGAGCTGCAGCTGGTGCCGGAGGTCATCGCAACGCGCCGTGACCTCGAGCAGCTGGCCGAGGGCAGGCGCGACGGGGCGCTGCTGCGCGGCTGGCGCCGCGCGATCGTAGGCGAGCGCCTGCTCGCGGCGCTTTAAGTCCGAAGTGGCAGGGACCCCTGATCAGCGCCGCCCTCGCGGGCGGGATTTGCTGCGTTTTCTCGTGCGGGCGGCGGAAGATTTTGCAGAAGGGCGTCGCGGTGTCGTGCGCCGCGTCGGGGCCTTCGCCCGCTTGGACCGGACGGTCTTGCGTGCGAAAGTCTTGGCTACGCGCTTGCGCGGCGCACGCGGCGTGCGCTTGTGCGAGGACTTCGCCCGGGCCTTGCCGCGCGCGGGCGCTGCGAGCGCCTGCGCCAGGCGTTGCGTCACCTCATCCACATCGCCCAGCGCGCTGATGACGCGCAGCAGGCCGCGCGTGCGATAGAACTCGATCAGCGGCCGCGTCTTCTCGTCGTACACGCGCAACCGCTCGCTCACGGTTGCCTCGTTGTCATCGGGACGCTGCACGAGACGGTGCGGCGCGCCGGTCCTGGGACACAGCTCCCCCGGCGCGGGCGGGGAGGTCAGCAGGTTGAACACGCGGCCGCAGTCGGCGCAGCTGCGCCGCCCGGAGATGCGCCGCACCAGCTCGCGCTCATCGACCTCCAGCTGCACGACGGCATCCAGCGGTTGCCCGAGGTCCTCGAGCAGGCGCTCGAGCGCTTGCGCCTGGGCGAGGTTGCGCGGGAAACCGTCGAGTATGAATCCGTTGCGCGCATCGGGTTGGGCCAGGCGCTCGCGGATCATCCCGAGCACCAGGGCGTCATCGACCAGCCGGCCGCCGTCCATCGCTGCCTTGGCCGCTCGTCCGAGCTCGGTGCCGCCGGCTACGGCGGCGCGCAGCAAATCTCCGGTGGAGATCTGCGGGATGCCGGCGCTCTCGACCAGACGCTGCGACTGCGTGCCCTTGCCCGAGCCGGGCGCTCCCAACAGGACGATACGCATGATGGACTCAGGAGATTTGAAGGCCGCCGGTTCGCGAAGGCCCGCCACGTTACCGGCCGTCTCCCAAGAGGTCAAACCGCTTGAGATCCTTGCGCCGCGCGGCGGGGATTTACGCGAGGCGGGCATCGCGCGCCTCGCGGCGGGTGCGTTATTCTTTGGGTATGAAAAAAGCACCGCGACGCAACGCCTTCTATGCCCAGTCGGGCGGAGTCTCGGCCGTCATCAACGCCTCCGCCTGCGGGGTGATCGAGACGGCGCTGCGCTCGAAGCGGATCGGCAAGGTGTACGCCGGGCGGGACGGCATCATCGGGGCGCTCACCGAGGATCTGATCGATGTGGGCCGCGAGAGCCCCGCCACCATCCGCGCGCTCAAGCACACTCCGGCGGGGGCCTTCGGGTCGGCGCGCTTCAAGCTCAAGGGCATCGAGCAGAACCGGGCCGAGTACGAGCGGCTGATCGAAGTGTTCCGGGCGCACGACATCGGTTATTTCTTCTACAACGGCGGCGGGGATTCCATGGACACCGCTCTGAAGGTGTCGCAGCTCGGCGCATCGCTCGGTTATCCCATCACCTGCGTCGGGGTGCCCAAGACGGTCGACAACGACCTGCCGCACACCGACTGCAGCCCGGGCTTCGGCTCGGTCGCCAAGTACGTGGCGGTGTCCACGCGCGAGGCGGCGCTGGATGTCGCCTCCATGGCGCGCACGTCAACCAAAGTGTTCGTGCTGGAGGTCATGGGACGTCATGCGGGATGGATCGCCGCCGCGGGCGGACTGGCGGGACGCGGTGCCGGGCAGCCTCCGCAGGTCATCCTGTTCCCGGAGGTGCCCTTCGAGCAGCAGAAATTCCTCGAGCGCGTGCGCGAGAGCGTCACGCAGTGCGGTTACTGCGTGATCGTGGTCTCCGAGGGGGCGGCCTACGCAGACGGCCGGTTCCTGGCCGATGCGGGCACCAAGGATGCCTTCGGACACACGCAGCTCGGGGGCGTGGCGCCGGTGGTCGCCAACCTGGTGCGCGAGGCGCACGGCTACAAGTACCACTGGGCGGTCGCAGACTACCTGCAGCGCGCAGCGCGCCACATCGCCTCGCGGGTGGACGTGGAGCAGGCATACGCCGTGGGCCGGGCGGCGGTCGAGCTCGCCGTGAAGGGCGTGAACGCGGTCATGCCGACGATCGTGCGCAAGTCCAACCGCCCGTATCGCTGGAGCATCGGCCACGTGGCGCTCTCGGAGGTCGCCAACAAGGAGAAGAAACTTCCTGCCGAGTACCTGCGCAGCGATGGCTTCGGCATCACCGAGGCCTGCCGCCGCTATCTCGAGCCGCTGATCGCCGGGGAAGCCTATCCCCCCTACCGCAACGGCCTTCCCGACTATGTCCACATCAAGGGCGTGGCCGTACGCCGGAAGCTGCGTACCGAATTCAAAGTGTAAGCACCGTTGCTGCGGCGCGGCTCGAACGCGTGGCGATGCGAGCTGCCACGGCCGGGTTGAAGGCCGGCCTGCGAGCCTGGAATCGAGCCCCGCCGTGGTATAGTGCGCGGCCTTTTTTGGGGGAGGTCTCGTGATGGATGCCACCAGGTGGCTGTGGGCCGCGATCGCCGCCGGCGTGCTCGCGGTGCTCTACGGCGTGTTCTCGATGAGCGTGATCCTGCGCTTGCCGGCAGGCAACGCGCGCATGCAGGAGATCGCCGCAGCGATACAGGCCGGTGCCAAGGCCTACCTCAACCGCCAGTACTCCACCATCCTCGTCGTTGGCATCGTGCTGTTTGCCGTCATCGGCTTCTCGGCGCTCGGCTGGCCCACCGCCGGGGGATTCCTGGTCGGAGCGGTGCTGTCGGGACTGACCGGTTATATCGGCATGAACATCTCCGTGCGCGCCAACGTGCGCACCGCGCAGGCAGCCACCGTCGGGCTGAACGCGGCGCTCAGCGTGGCCTTTCGCGGCGGGGCGATCACCGGCATGCTGGTCGTGGGTCTTGGAATGATCGGGGTCGCCGGCTACTACACGCTGTTGCGGCAGTTCCCCTCGGTCGGCCCCGCCGGTGCCCTGCACGCGCTCATCGGGCTCGCCTTCGGTGGCTCGCTGATCTCGATCTTCGCGCGCCTGGGTGGGGGCATCTTCACCAAGGGCGCGGATGTCGGCGCGGATCTGGTCGGCAAGGTGGAAGCGGGCATTCCCGAGGACGATCCGCGCAATCCTGCGGTGATCGCCGACAACGTCGGTGACAACGTGGGCGACTGCGCCGGCATGGCCGCGGATCTGTTCGAGACCTACGCCGTGACCATCGTGGCGACGATGCTCCTCGGGGGGCTTCTGTTCGCCGGCGACGGACCGGACGCAGCCCTTGCCGCGGTGATCTACCCGCTCGCACTTGGGGCTGCCTCGATCCTGGCCTCCATCATCGGCACGTTCTTCGTCAGCGCGCGCGAGGGCGGCAAGATCATGAACGCGCTCTACAAGGGCGTTATCGTGTCGGGACTGGTTTCGGCGGTGGCATTCTACTTCATTACCCGCCAGCTCATGCCCTCGGGCATGCCCGCGCTCTACGGCTGTTCACTCATCGGCCTGGGACTGACCGCGGCGATGATCATGATCACCGAGTACTACACCGCCACCGAGTACAGCCCGGTGCGCAAGGTGGCGAGCGCCTCGCAGACCGGCCACGCCACCAACATCATCGCAGGCCTCGGGGTATCGATGAAGGCTACCGCGCTGCCGGTGATCGCGGTGTGCCTGGCGATCTGGGGCGCGTACACGCTCGCAGGTCTCTACGGCATCGCGATCGCGGCGACCGCGATGCTCTCCATGACCGGCATGATCGTGGCGCTCGATGCTTACGGCCCGATTACCGACAACGCCGGCGGGATCGCCGAGATGGCGGGACTGCCCAAGGAAGTGCGCAACATCACCGATCCTCTGGATGCGGTGGGCAACACCACCAAGGCGGTGACCAAGGGCTACGCGATCGGATCTGCGGGACTTGCCGCGCTGGTGCTGTTCGCCGACTACACGCACAACCTCGAGGCCGCCGGCAAGCCCGCCAACTTCTCGCTGTCCGATCCCGCTGTGATCATCGGGCTCTTCATCGGCGGGCTGGTGCCGTATCTGTTTGCCGCCATGGCGATGGAGGCCGTGGGGCGCGCCGCCGGCTCGGTCGTGAACGAGGTACGCCGCCAGTTCCGCGAGATCAAGGGCATCATGGCCGGCACCGAGAAGCCGGACTATTCACGCGCCGTGGATCTGCTGACGCGCGCGGCGATCCGCGAGATGATCGTGCCCTCGCTCCTGCCGATCCTCGTGCCCATCGCGCTGGTGCTGGCCATGAACTCACTCATGGGCAGCGGTGCCGGGGTACGCGCGCTCGGCGGCCTGCTGATCGGCACCATCGTCACGGGGCTCTTCGTCGCCATTTCCATGACGACCGGCGGGGGCGCCTGGGACAACGCCAAGAAATACATCGAGGAAGGCCATTTCGGCGGTAAGGGATCGGACGCCCACAAGGCGGCGATCACCGGGGACACCGTGGGCGATCCGTACAAGGACACGGCCGGTCCGGCCATCAACCCGCTGATCAAGATCATCAACATCGTGGCGCTGCTCATGGTGCCGCTGCTGTAGGGCGAGAGATGGCTGCGGACGAGCCGTTACCGCTGGAAAAGAGCGACGCTGACTGGCGCCGCGAGCTCGCGCCGGCTTCCTACCAGGTGCTGCGCAAACACGGCACCGAGCCCGCCGGCTCAAGCCCGCTCGGGCTGCGGGCAGCCGTTGTTCGCCTCCGATGCCAAGTATGAGAGCGGCTCGGGCTGGCCGAGCTTCTACCGGCCCATGCCAGGAGCGGTCGACACCAGCGAGGATTCGAGTCACTTCATGCGCCGCACCGAGGTGCACTGTTCGCGCTGTGGCGGACACCTGGGGCACGTGTTTCCCGATGGCCCGCAGCCGACCGGCGAACGCTACTGCATGAATGGCGTGGCGCTGAAATTCGAGCCGAACAAGCCCTGATTCGCCCGCCCCGCGCTCGCGGCTACGCCGCCAGCAACAGCGGCTGCGGCCGGCCGATCGCGTAGCCCTGCAGGTAGTCGACTCCCATGCGCCGTGCCGCATCCACCGCCTGCGTGTCCTCGACCTGCTCGGCGATCACCTTGAAGTTCAAGCTGCGCGCGAGCTTGATCATGGCGGTGACCATCGCCTGATTGACGCTGTCGCGCGCGAGGTTGCGCATGAACGAGCCGTCGATCTTCAGGTAATCGAGCGGCAGGTTTTTGAGATTGGAGAAGGAGCCGACGCCTGAGCCGAAGTCATCGAGCGCGAACTGACAGCCCATGCCGTGCAGCACGCCGACGAAACGGCGCGCATGGTCGAGATTGGCGATCACGGCGCTCTCGGTTATCTCGAAGCACACCTGCCCGGGCGGCACACCGGTGCTGTCGAGGCACTCGACCACGAATTCCAGAAACTGCGTGTCCCCGAGGGTCTGGCCGGAGATATTGATCGCGACACTGCGGTTGGCGGGAACTGCCATCGCGCCGCGCCCGAGAGCTGCGAGCGTGGTCTGCACCACCCAGCGATCGATCAGCCCCATGAGGCGGTAGCGCTCGGCAGCGCGCATGAAGTCCGCGGGCAGCAGCTCCTGGCCGGACTCGTCGCGCAGGCGCACCAGCACTTCCATGGCCGGGCCGCCGTCTTCCTCATGTGCCGGCACGATCACCTGCTGGTAGAGGTGGAAGCGGTTCTCCTTGAGCGCGCTCTGCAGGCGCTGCAGCCACTGGATCTCCCCGGTATGGCGCGCAAGCGCCTCATCGCGCGCGGAGTACACCACCACGCGCCCCGAACCTTGCTTCTTCGCCACGTAACAGGCGGTATCGGCAGCGGCCATGAGTTCTTCGAATGAGCCGCTCTCGCGCGAGATCTCCACCAGCCCGACCGACACGCCGATGTTATAGATCTTGTCCTTCCACACGAAGCGGTGATCGCCGACCGCGCGAGTCACATCGTCAGCGATCTGGCGCGCCTTATCGAGCGGACAGCCCACCAGCAGAACGCCGAACTCATCCCCGCCCAGGCGCCCGACGGTGTCGCTGTCGCGCACCGCGTCGCGCAGCAGTTTCGCCACCTCGCGCAGCATACTGTCGCCAGCGATGTGACCACTGGTATCGTTGACGAGCTTGAAATGATCCAGATCGAGATAGCACAACACGTGCTGGCCCTCCCCGCGCCGGCCGCCCTCGATCGCCTCCTCGAGGCGCCGCTCGAACTCGCGCCGGTTGACCAGTCCGCTGAGCGCATCGTGCGTCGCCTGGTAAGACATCTGGCGCGCGATGCCGCGCATCTCGGTCACATCGTGCAACAGCACCACAGCGCCCGACAGCTCGCGCGCACTGTTGCGGATCGGGGAAGCCGACAGCTCGATCGAGCGCTCGCTGCCGTTGGCACGCGACAGCAGCAGCGCCCGGCGGCTGAGGTTCACGGGCGCCCCGCTGGTGAGCGCCTGGTGGACCGGGTCGGAGAGCACGCGCCGGTCGGCCTCATCGACCAGACTCACGATATCCTCCAGGTGCTTGCCGATCGATGCCCCGGGCTGCGTGCCGGTGAGCTTCTCGGCCGCCGGATTGAGGAAGGTGATCAGCCCCTCCTTGTCGGTGGTGATGATCGCCTCGGCGATGGACTCGAGCGCCAGCTGCTGCGATTCGGATGCGGCATCGCCCAGTCGCAGTATCTGGTTCGTCTGCGTCGGAATGATCTCGACCCCGGTGATCAGCAGCGCGCTGCCCTTGTCGTAGTCCACCACGGTCGAGGCAATCTCCAGGCGGCTCAACTGCCCGTGCAGCCCGATCATGTCGATCTCGTAGCGCTCGGCGGCGGTCTCGCCGGCGAGGCGGCGGCGGATGTTGTCGCTCACCAGCTCGGAGTACTCGGGGGGTACGAGGTCCGCGAGCCGCCGCCCGATGAGCTCGAGGCGATCGACGCCGACGAAGCTTGCGAACTGCCGGTTCGCGTACAGGATGACTTCGCGGTGCACCAGCACCGCCTCGTGAATGCGCTCGCCGAGGTCGGCGAACAGCTTGGGCGCGTGGGCGCTGTCGCTCTCGGCGACGGGCGCGGCGCGCGTCAGCAGATGATTGACCGCGGTCACGAAGGCGCTGAGCTCGGGATTGTCGCTTTGTACGGCGACCCGTCCGGTCAGCCGTCCACCGATGGCAATGCGCTGCAGCTGCTGGGAGAGCTCCGACAGCTTATGCAAGTCGCGCCGCTGCAACGCGTACAGGACCAGGACCAAGGCGGTGATAGCAGCGCACAACAGGCACAACAGGCCGACAATCGACATTCGTGTTCTTCTCAGCCCCTCGCGCGGGTACCCTTGCGGGGTCCGCAGGCACTTCTGCTTAGACTTGTGTCGCGCCTGGGGAATACGGACGTTTGGAGCATAGCGCAGGCCGACCCTCGCCCCGTCGGTATTTCACCATATCTCGTCGCATGGCGGCTTGGCAGCGCGCCTGAAAACCCTTAACTTCTCCGGCCTTTTCTGAAGTTCAGCAATAAGTCCAATCGGAGGCAGACATGCAGCCGGCGCAGGCCCGCGAACAGATGGTCGAGCAGCAGGTGCGCGCCTGGGACGTGCTGGACGAGGGCGTCCTGGAGGTGCTACGCCAGATACCGCGCGAGCTGTTCGTGCCGCAGGCGCAGCGTTATCGCGCCTACGCGGACGTCGAGGTGCCGCTGGCGCGCGGACAGCACATGTTGCGTCCCAGCGTCGTCGGGCGGGTGCTGCAGGCACTGCTGCCGCGCCCGGGCGAGCGCGTGCTCGAGATCGGCGCGGGGAGCGGATTCGTCAGCGCGTGTCTGCGCGCCATGAGCGGCAAGGTACGCTCGCTCGAGGTGTATCCGCAGCTGGCGGAGGAGGCGCGCCGCAACCTTGCGCTGCTTGGCATGCGCGACGTCGAGGTGCTCGATGGCGATGCCCTGCAGGGCGAGAGCGCTGAGCGTTATGCGGCCATCGCAGTGACCGGGTCGCTGCCGATTTACGATGCGCGCTTCGAGCGCATGTTGGAGGTGGGCGGGCGATTGTTTATCGTGGTCGGCGAGCCGCCGGTGATGGACGCGCGGCTCATCCGGCGCACAGGGGCGGATTCCTTCGCAACCCAGAGCCTGTTCGAGACCGTCATCGATCCGCTGGTGAATGCGGCGCGGCCGCCGGAATTCACCTTCTGAGCCTCGCAGCAGCTCTGCGAACACAAGGAATGCCATGAATCGTCTCGCTACGCTCGCCCTGCTCCTGCTCGCCTTCTCAGGCGCCGCCGAGCCCAAGGATCTGCTCGGGGTGTTCCAGGACGCCGTGCACAGCGATCCGGTCATCCGCCAGGCCGATGCCAACCGCCTGGCCGCGCGCGAAGCGCGCCCGCAGGCCTGGTCGGCGCTGCTGCCGCAGGTGAACGCCTCCGCCGGAGCGACGCGTGATCACAACGCCGGCGTGCAGGACCAGATCAACGAGCTCACCAACCCGACGAACCCCCTCGGTCCGCCGATACTCGAGATATTCCCGCTGCCGATCGTCGCTGCGACCACCACGAAGCAGTGGTCGCTGAACCTGCAGCAGAACCTGTTCTCGTGGTCGAACTGGATGGCCCTCAAGGCGGCCGACCATCAGGTCGCACAGGCCGAGGCCACCTACCAGGCCGCCGAGCAGCAGCTGATCCTGCGTGTCTCCCAGGCCTACTTCAACGTGCTGGCAGCGGTGGACAACCTGGATGCCAACCAGGCCTCGCTCGAGGCGATCGCGCGCCAGCTCGAGCAGGCCGACAAGCGCTTCGAGGTGGGTCTCATCGCAGTCACCGACGTGCAGGATGCCAAGGCGGCGCGCGATACCGCGGCGGCGGCCGTGATCGCCGCCAAGCGCACGCTCGCGACATCGGAGGACCAGCTGCAGGAGATCACCGGGCAGAAGTACGACAGCCTCGCGAAGCCCGGCACCGACATGCCGCTGCAGAACCCCCAGCCGGCAGACGAGAGTCAGTGGGTGAACATCTCGCTCGAGCAGAACCTGTCGCTCATCTCCAGCCGCCTGGCCGCAGACATCGCGCGCGAGAACGTGCGCGAGGCCGTCGGCGGGCACCTGCCGGTGCTCAACCTGCTCGCCAGCCGCTCCTTCCAGGAGCAGAACGTGGATGAGATCGTCGAGGGACTGCCGTTCAACGACGTCGACAGTCATTTCAACGATCGGCAAATCGGCCTGCAGATAACCGTGCCGCTGTTCTCGGGCGGCTACACCCAGTCGAAGGTGCGCCAGGCCCAGTACCTGTGGATCGCGGCCAAGGAGGCCGTCGTACAGAGCTCGCGCGCCACCGAGCGCCAGGCGCGCGATGCCTACCTCGGAGTGATCTCCGGCATCGCCCGGGTGCAGGCGCTGCGCCAGGCGCTGGAGTCGAACGAGACGGCCCTGAAGGCCACCGAGGCGGGCTACGACGTCGGTACGCGTACCTCGGTCGACGTGCTCAATGCGCGCAAGAATCTGGTGCAGGCACAGACTGACTATTCGGGCAGCCGTTACGACTACATCGTGAGCGTGCTGCAGCTGCGCCTGGCCGCCGGCAACCTCGACCGCGCACAGCTGAACGAAATCAACAACTGGCTCACCATGAGCGCACCCACCTCGCCCGCGGTGCAGACACCCGAGACGCTGGCGCCCATCGTGCCGCCGGATACGCAAGCGCCGGCCGCGGCGCCTCCCGCGCTCACGCCTGCTCCCAAGGGCAAGCACTGAGCCTCACGGCTCATCGAGCAGCGGCTCGATCAGCGCCAGGAGCCTGCGCACCGCGCCACGGTTAGCCGCGATCGCCGCGCCACCGGCTGCACCCATGCGTGCGCGTGCCTGCGGGTCGGCGAGCAGCGCGTTCACGCGCGCGGCGAGGGCGGCCGCATCGTGCACCACCTCCGCGGCGCCGCGCGCGATCAGCAGCTGCGCGATCTCCTCGCTGTTGCCGTTGTAAGGCCCGGTGAGAATCGGCACGCCGAGGGCGGCGGGCTCGAGCAGGTTGTGGCCGCCGACCGGTACGAGGCTGCCGCCGACGAATGCGACCTCGCCTGCGGCGTAGAAATCGAGCAGCTCGCCGAGGGTGTCGAGCAGCAGCACCTCGCAACCCTCGGCCGGCACGCCCTGCGAGCGGCGTACGAAGCCGATGTGCGCCTGCTCGAGGGCCTGCGCCACGGCGACAAAGCGCGGCGGGTGTCGCGGCGCGAGCACCAGGAGCGCCCGCGGATGCACTGCGCGTACCCGGCGCTGCGCCTCGAACAGCGCCTCCTCCTCGCCTCCGCCGTGCGTGCTGCCGGCGATCCACACCGGCCGGTCGAGCGCGTACTGCGCGCGCAGCCGCGCGCCGCGTTCGGCGATGTCCGCCGGCGGCTCGAAATCGAACTTGAGGTTGCCGGTCACGTGCGTGTTGGCGGCCCCGAGCGCGCGGAAGCGTTCGGCATCCTCGCGCCCCTGGGCGGCCACCACCGCCACGCGCGAGAGCGTGTCCCGGAACAAGCCTCCCAGGCGCCGGTAGCGCCCGAGCGAGCGCGCCGACATGCGTGCGCTCGCCAGCACCAGCGGTACGCCGCGCCGCGCGCATTCGCGGTACAGGTTGGGCCACAACTCGGTCTCGAAAATGACCGCGAGCCGCGGCTGAACCCGGGCGAAGAAGCGCCGCACGGCTCCCGGCAGGTCATAGGGCAGGTAGCGCACCTGCGCGATGCCACCGAACAGCGCCTGCGCGCGCGCCGCCCCGGTCGGGGTGAACGTCGTGACGGTCAGCGGCAGGCCGGGATGGCGTTGACGCATCGCGCTGATGAGCGGCGCGCAGGCCTGCACCTCACCGACCGATACCGCGTGCAGCCACAGCCCGCGCGGGGGGCGCTGCGCGCCGAACCCGAAGCGCTCGCTGAAAGCGCGCCAGTAGCTGCGATCGCGCAGGCCGCGCCACAGGTACACGCTGCAGATGACGGGGACGGCGGCATAGAGGGCGAGAAGATAGAGGAATCGCAAGCGCGGACCTTCAGCTTTCCTCGGCCGCGGGCGCATCGCTCCCAGGGGCACTCTCGCGGTAGCCATCAAGCAGGCCATGCCAGTCGTCGGTCGCGAAGCGCTCCGGCGGGAGCGACCAGGTGACTTTCTCCAGCGAGCGGCGCAGCCGCACCAGGTTGCTGTCGCGCCACCATCCGGGCGCGCGCAGCCGGCAGCGGTCAAAGTCGATGAGGTACACGTCCTCATCGCTCAGCAGCACGTTGTGTGCGTTGAGGTCTGCGTGGCACACCCCGAGGTCGTGGAAGCGGCGGATGCAGCGCCCGATGGAAATCCACGACAGCATGGAGAGCGCGCCCGCGCGCAGGCACTCGGCGAGGGAGCCGACGCTCGGCAGCCGCTCGGTGATGATGTCGCCGGTGTAGATCGAGCCCACGCGGCGGTAGCGCGCCGCGATCGGCATCGGCACCGGCAGCCCCGCGCGATGCAGCCGGTAGGTGAGTTGCCACTCGGCGAACGGCCGCGTGCGCTCCTCGCCGCGCCAGCCAAAGCGATCCGTGAGTATCCGCGCCATCAGCCCGCCCCGCCGGTAGTGCCGCAGCGCGTAGCGGCGCTCGTTGGCGGTCTTGAGGAAGCACGTGGAGCCGCGCCCGCGGGCCACACCCTCCAGCTCCCCGCGCGCCTGCCAGTAGCGTGGCTCGAACCAGTCGGCGCTCAAATTGCCCACGCGGGAGGTGTCATATAGCATGGCGCCGCCTGCGAACGCGACGCGTTTCACCTCGGGGCCAAGTGCCCAGCGCCCGCTCACGAACCCGACCCCCTAATGTTAGTGCTGCCTCTCGCCGAACCGCCGCGCAGTGTCTGCATTCTGAGGCTGTCGGCGCTCGGGGATGCCTGCCACGTGGTGCCGATCGTGCGCACCCTGCAGCAGGCCTGGCCGGCGACGCAGCTCACCTGGATCATCGGCAGGAACGAAGCGCGCCTCATGAATCTCATCGAGGGCATCGAGTTTATCACCGTGGACAAGCGTGCCAGCCTCGCTGGCCTGACCGCCCTGCGCCGGCGGCTGCGCGGGCGGCGCTTCGAGGTACTGCTGCACCTGCAGCTCGCGCTGCGCGCAAGCCTCGCGGCGGCGTGCGTGCCTGCGCGTGTGAAGCTCGGTTTCGATCGCTCCCGCGCCCGTGAGCTGCAATGGCTGTTCACCAATGCACGCATCGCGCCGCGCGTGCGCGAGCATGTGCTCGACAGCTTCTTCGGTTTCCCTGCGGCCCTGGGTATCAGCGAGCGCCTGCTGCGCTGGGACCTGCCGCTGCCGCAGGGGGCGCGCGCCTATGCCGAGCGGCTGGTGCCCGATGAGCGCCCGACGCTCGTCATCAGCCCCTGCTCGAGTCATCCGCTGCGCAACTGGCCCCCGGCGCGCTACGCGGCGGTCGCACAGCACGCCGCCGAGCGTCACGGCATGCGCGTGGTCCTCGCCGGCGGTCCGAGTGCGCTCGAGCGCACCGCAGGGGCGGCGATCGAGCAGGCCTGCCCCTCCCCGCTCGTCAACCAGATCGGCCAGGACACGCTCCCGGAGCTGCTGGCGCTGCTCTCACGCGCCACGGTGCTGCTGACACCCGACTCCGGACCTGCGCACATGGCGACCATGGTCGGCACGCCGGTCGTGGGGCTGTATGCCGCTACCAACCCCGCGCGCAACGGTCCTTACCTTTCGGGACGCTGGTGCGTCAACGCCTATCCCGAGGCGGCGCGCAGGTTCCGCGGCTGCGAGGCGGACGCGCTGCCATGGACCCACAAGATCGAGGAGCCCGGGGTGATGGAGCTGATCGAAGTCGGGCAGGTGAACGCGAAGCTCGATGAGTTGCTAGGATCGCCCGTATGAAAGACATCCTCGTGCCGATCTCCCCCGGCGAACTGCTGGACAAGATCACCATCCTGCGGATCAAGGTGGCGCGCATCATGGAAGCCCCGAAGCTCGCCAACGTGAAACTCGAGCTCGCACTCCTTGAGCAGACCTGGAAGGACAGCGGCGCCCCCGCGCAGGAGGTCGCACTCGATGAGCGCGCGCTGCAGAACGTCAACGAGCGGCTGTGGGACATCGAGGACCGCATCCGCGACAAGGAGGCGAGGCAGACCTTCGACCGCGACTTCATCGAACTGGCGCGCTCGGTGTACATCTCGAACGACGAGCGCGCCGCGATCAAGAAGCGCATCAACGCGCAGCTCGGCTCGCGGCTGGTCGAAGAGAAGTCCTACAAGCAGTATCGCTAAGCGTTCATGTCCGGCATCCACGATTACTGGCTGTTCGTGGCCGCGGGCATCCTGCTCAACCTCACCCCCGGGCAGGACACGCTGTTCATCATCGGCCGCAGCCTCACCGGCGGCGTGCGTGCCGGCATTGCGGCCGCCTTCGGGATTGCGATCGGCAGCCTCGGTCACACCCTCGCCGCCGCCCTCGGCCTGTCGGTGCTACTGGCAAGTTCGGCCGCGGCATTCACCCTCGTGAAGCTCCTTGGGGCTGCCTACCTCATCTACCTGGGTGTGAGGCTCCTGTGCGCCCGGCCGGCGCGGCATGCGAGCGCAGCCCCGGCAGCCGCCGGCGCGGATCCGCGCTCGGCGCTGCTGCAGGGGATCCTGACGAACCTGCTCAACCCGAAGGTCGCCCTGTTCTTTCTGGCCTTTCTGCCGCAGTTCATCGATGCGCACGGGGGCGGCAGGACGCTCGCCTTCCTCACCCTGGGTGTGACCTTCGTCAGCACCGGTCTTGCCTGGTGCCTGGTGCTGGCGGTGTGCGCCGCGCGGCTGCAGGCGTTCTTCCTGCGTAATCCCAGCGCACGCACGCTGCTCGATCGCGCGGTGGGCGGGTTATTTCTGGCTCTGGGTGCGCGCCTGGCGTGGTCGCGCTACTAAATGGCCGGGGGTATCTGAGCAGGCTGTCAGCGCTGCAGCGTGTACTCGGCGCTGCAGTAGGGACACTTCGCCCAGCCGGTCTCCTCGATCGGCAGATACACCCGTGGGTGCGAGTTCCACAGATACATCTGCGGCATCGGGCAGCACAGCGGCAGGTCCTCGGTGTTGACCTCGTACTGGTTCTGCGCGTTCGGCTCGATGAGGGGCTTTGCGGTCGCAACCATGCGCCAGTAATTATACGCGTGCCGCAGCCGACTCATCGAGCATGGTCGCCTTCCACAGCTGGGTCACGGCGCGGCGCGTGTCGCGGAACTGCGTTGCCGGCACGATCGGGCGGGCGCCAGCCAGGGACAGGCGGTGCGTGCTGGCGCGATAGAGCCGGTATGCGCCGGTCAGCACGTCCACGCTCGCCTGCGGCACGAGGTCTGCGGAGGCGACGGATTCCAGCTGGCGGATCGTGTCCGAGAACAGCGCCACGGGCGGATACTCGCGCGCCCACCTGAGCGCCCAGTACTGAGCCAGGAACTCGATGTCGGCGATTCCGCCTTCGTCCTGCTTGATGTCGAAGTGCTCGGCATCCCCGCTGGCCAGCTCGCGACGCATGCGCTCGCGCATGCTGCGCACCTCGGCACGCAGGCCGTCACGGCGCACGTGCTGGCACAGTATGTCCATGCGCACCGCTTCGAAGCGCGCCCGCAGCTGCGCTGCGCCCGCCACCGCGCGCGCATGCAGCAGCGCCTGGTGCTCCCAGGTCCAGGCTTCCTGGCGCTGGTATTCGGCGAACGCCTCGATGTTGGTCACCAGCATCCCCCCCTTGCCGCTCGGGCGCAGCCGCACGTCGACCTCGTAGAGCCGACCGGCGATGGAGTGCATGGTGAGCAGGTGCACGATGCGCTGTGCGAGGCGCACGAAGAACAGCTGATTGTCGATGGGCGTGGCGCCGGTGGTCTCCTGGTGTTCGCCCTGCGAGTCGTGCAGGAACACCAGGTCGAGATCGGAGGAGTATCCGAGCTCCATCCCGCCGAGCTTGCCGTAGCCGACCGCGCAGATGCTCACCTCGCGCACCGCGCAGGCGGTGCCGCAGGTCGGCACGCCGAACTGCGCGGTGATCTGCCGCCAGGCGAGCTGCATGGCGCACTCGACGATCAGCTCGGCGATGTCGGTGAGACGGTCGCTGACGCGCATGAGCGGCAGGAGACCTGTGAGATCGGCCACCGCCACGCGAAAGAGCGCCGCGCGCTGGAACTGCCGCAGCGCCTCGACCTGCTGCTCGGGGTCGTCCTCGCGCAGCTGCTCCATGCGCTCGGCGAGCTCGAGCGCGAACGCTGCGCGCGTCGGCAGCTGCGTGAGCAGCCGCTCATCGATCAGCTCATCGAGCAGCAGCGGGTGGGCGGCGATCTGCGCGGCGAGAAAATCCCCGTGCCGGCACAGCTCCACCAGGCGGCTGCGCGCCGCGCCATTCTCGCGCAGCAGTGCGAAGTACGCCGAGCGCTTGCCGGTCGCCTCGATGATCGCGAGCACCCGCCGCAGCACCGGCAGCTGGGCGCTGCTGCGCGCCACATCCGCGAGCAGCGCCGGCAGCAGCGCCTGCAGGCGCCGGCGGCCGGGCTCATCGAGCCTGCGCACCAGCGCCGAGGCGCGCAGCTCGAGCAGCAGGCGCGCAGCTTCCGCGCTGTCGCTGAAGCCGGCCGCACACAGCGACTCGGCAAGTACCGCAGTCTCCTCCTGGCTGTCCCAGAAGCGCCCGAGATCGATACGCACCGCCCCGCTATCGGGCTGCTCGGCGCTGAACACCACGAGACGAAAATGCCGGCTGACGCTGCTGCGGTGCGCCTCGAGCTCCAGCAGCAACGCGCTCCAGTCGGCAGCACCCATGGCGAGCGCAATGCGCTCGCGCGCCAGGGGCTGCGAGGGCAGCGTATGCACCTGCGCATCCGCGAGCATCTGCAGGCGGTTCTCGAGCCGGCGCAGGAACACGTATGCGGCGGTGAGCTCGCGCACCGCATCCTCGGGCAGCAGGCGCGATTCCCCGAGGCGCGCCAGAGCTGCAAACAGCGAGGGCGTCTGCAGGCGCCGGTCGCGGCCGCCGCGCGTCAGCTGCAGCGCCTGCACGATGAACTCGATCTCGCGGATGCCGCCGGGTCCGAGTTTCACGTGGTCGGCGAGCTCGCGCCGCTCGATCTCGCGCCCGATGAGGGCCTTCATCTCCCGCAAGCTCTCGAACACGCCGTAATCGAGGTAGCGGCGGTACACGAACGGGCGCACGGCGGAAGTCTCGATTTCCGCGTACCGCGCAGCGGCCGTGATCGCACGCGCCTTGACGTACGCGTAGCGCTCCCAGTCGCGCCCGTGGCGCGGCAGATAGTCCTCGAAGGCTGCGAAGCTCGAGACCAGGGGACCTGAGTCGCCGAAGGGCCGCAGGCGCAGATCCACGCGCAGCACGAACCCCTCCGCCGTCGCGGTCTCCAGCAGCCGCGCCAGCGCCTGACCCAGACGCGTGAAGAACTCCTCGTTGCTGATGGCACGCGCCCCATCGGTCTCGCCGTGCTCGGGAAACAGCAGCACCAGATCGACGTCGGAGGAGAAGTTGAGCTCGCCCCCGCCGAGCTTGCCCATGCCGATGACCACCAGCGGCTGCAGCTCCCCGGATGCGGAGCGCGGCTCCCCGTAGCGCAGCGCAAGCGTGCCGCGCGCGTACGCCAGCGCGGCATTGATCGCCGCATCCGCCACGGCAGTCAGATCGGCGAGCGTCTCGGTGAGCGGCGCCCACCCGGCGAGGTCACGCCAGGCGATGCGCGTGTGCTCGCGGCGCCGCCAGCGACGCAGCTCGCTCAGTGCCTGCGCCTCGGTGAAGCCCGGATCGACGGCAAGCACGGGGGCGCGCGCGGCAAAGTCGGCAGGTGCGAGGGCGCGCTGCAGCTCCCCGCTGCTGACCAGGAGCCCCAGCAGCTGCGCATCGCGCGCGAGCGCCTGCGCCACGAAATCACTCCCCGCCAGTACCGCTCGCAGCGACTCGGCGAGCTCGCGCGGGGCTGAGGCGAGCGCATCACGCGCGGCCGGCTTGGCGTTGAGTTCCTCGAGCGAGCGCTCGAGCAGACCAGCCAGCTCTGGGCTGGTTTGGGCCGCCCCGCTCAGTTCCAGACGTTGCCCCCGAGATCGTGGAAGGTCGCGCTGTCCAGGCGGCGGCTGAGCCCGCGGAACTGGGAGGAGCCTGCGTACACCTGCGCGCCTTCGGAGGCGTCGATGGAGGCCTGGTCACCCTCGATCAGGCTGTTGTCGATATGCACGTTCGCCGCGCGCGCCGAGATGCCTACGCCGCCTGCGCTGATGTGGCTGTTGGTGATGTGGATCTCGCAGCCGTCTTCCGCGCTCACCGCATCGCCATCAAACACCAGATTGCGGTTGTCGATGTGCAGCAGGCGCGCGCCCTGACACACGATCGGCTCGTGGCGCCGCTCGATCGCAGCGTTGGTAAAGCCCGTGGCGCGCCCGCGCACGCGTGTTGGCGCAGCGGCACCCTCGGCCGCCTTGATGGTGTATCCGGGTCCGGACTCGAGCACGCGCCCCGGAGCGGACTCGACGCTTGCGGCGGTCTGTGGCGCGAGCGAGCCCGGAGGTGTCGTCGCAGGCGGGTTGGGCTCGGGCGGCGCACTGTGCGCAGAGGACGCCGTCGGCTCCGGCTGCGTCACCTCGGGGCCCGCAGCGGGCGGCGGTGCAGGGGCAGCACCGGCCGCCGCCGTGATGGTCCCGGAAGCGGAAGCCGAGGGCGGTGCGGCGGCGATCAGCTGATCGGCGCGCACCACGCGCAGTTCGCCGGTGTCCTTCACGCGCACCGTGAACGTGCGGCTCTGCTGATCGGTCGCGACCACCTCGATGGCGGCGTTGCGCTCGAGAGCTGCGCGCGCCCAGCTCATCTCATCGCGTCCCTGCAGATCGCAGGCGCCGAGCGACAGCAGCACCGTGGACGCCATGAGCGTGAGGCCCCGGGAATATAACTTGGGCATGTGCGCCTCCTGATGAGGCACGATAAACCCAAGAGCTGCCGCTAAGGAAGTAGCGGCACTTCCGGCGCAAGCGAGTGGCCGCGTTCTGTCACGTCGTTCCCGGACGGGCTCCCCAAAAAAAACAGGCCCCACTGTGTGGGGCCTGGGAGGAATGCGCGGAATAGGGGGTCTTGTTCCGCGGCTTTCGGGGTGGGCCCGGCCAGAAGGCCGGGCGCTACCCTTAACTGTTATGTAAAGCCTATCGAGTGCTCATGACGGAAGCGATACCTCTTTAGAGGGGTTCGCTTACGTCTGCTTACATATCCATTCCGCCCATGCCGCCCGGCGGCCCGCCGTGCGAGTGCTCCTCATCCTTCGGAGCCTCCGCCACCATGACTTCGGTCGTGAGCAGCAGCCCCGCCACGGAGGAGGCGTTCTGCAGTGCAAGACGCGTCACCTTGGTCGGATCCAGGATGCCCGCTTCCAGCATGTCGCCGAACTCACCCTTGGCGGCGTTGTAGCCGAAGGAACCCTTGCCTTCCTTCACGCGGTTCAGAATCACCGCGGCGTCCTCGCCGGCGTTGTCGACGATCTGGCGCAGCGGCTCCTCGATCGAGCGGGAGAGGATGCGAATGCCGACCGTCTGGTCCTCATTCGCACCTTCGAGCTTCTCGAGTGCGCGCTGGGCGCGGATCAGCGCCACGCCGCCGCCGGGCACCACGCCCTCTTCCACGGCCGCGCGGGTTGCGTGCAACGCGTCCTCGACGCGCGCCTTCTTCTCCTTCATCTCGATCTCGGTGGCAGCGCCGACCTTGATCACCGCGACACCGCCGGAGAGCTTGGCGACACGCTCCTGCAGCTTCTCCTTGTCGTAGTCGGAAGTGGCTTCCTCGGCCTGCTGGCGGATCGACTCGATGCGCGCCTTGATGTCGGTCGACTTGCCGTGACCGTCGATGACGGTGGTGTTCTCCTTCTCCACCACCACCTTCTTCGCCTCGCCGAGGTCATTCAGCGTCGCCTTCTCGAGCGACAGGCCGACCTCATCCGAGATCACCGTGCCGCCGGTGAGCGTACCGATGTCCTGCAGCATGGCCTTGCGGCGGTCGCCGAAGCCCGGTGCCTTCACTGCGGCCACCTTGAGGATGCCGCGGATGTTGTTGACGACGAGTGTCGCCAGCGCCTCACCCTCGACGTCCTCGGCGATCACCAGCAGCGGGCGGCCGGCCTTGGCCACGCCCTCGAGCAGCGGCAGCAGCTCGCGGATGTTGGAGATCTTCTTGTCGACCAACAGGATCACCGGCTTCTCGAGCTCGGCGGTCTGGTTCTGCTGGTTGTTGATGAAATACGGGGAGAGGTACCCGCGATCGAACTGCATGCCCTCGACCACTTCCAGCTCGTTCGAGAGGCCCGAGCCCTCCTCGACCGTGATGACGCCTTCCTTGCCCACCTTCTCCATCGCTTCCGCGATGGTCTTGCCGATCGACTCATCGGCGTTCGCAGAGATCGTGCCGACCTGCGCGATGGCCTTGGAATCCTTGCAGGGCTTGGAGAGCTTCTTGAGCTCCTCGACCGCGTGGATGACCGCCTTGTCGATGCCGCGCTTGAGGTCCATCGGGTTGCGTCCCGAGGCAACGGCCTTCAGGCCCTCGCGCATGATCGCCTGGGCGAGCACGGTGGCGGTGGTGGTGCCGTCGCCGGCCTCATCGGAGGTGTTGGACGCGACTTCCTTCACCATCTGCGCGCCCATGTTCTCAAACTTGTCCTTGAGCTCGATCTCCTTGGCGACCGACACGCCGTCCTTGGTGACGGTGGGGGCGCCGAAGCTCTTCTCGAGCACGGCATTGCGGCCCTTGGGGCCGAGGGTTGCTTTGACGGCGTTCGCCAGCACGTTCACACCTTTGAACATGCGCGAGCGCGCATCATCGCTGAACCGGACTTCTTTGGCTGCCATTGTCGTGATCCTCGCTTACTTGCCTTCAATCACGGCCATGACGTCTTCCTCGCGCATGACCACTAGATCTTCACCGTCGACCTTGACCTCTGTCCCGCTATACTTGCCGAACAGGATCTTGTCGCCGACCTTCACATCGAGAGGCCGAACCTGGCCATCCTCGAGAATCTTTCCCTTGCCGACCGCAACGATCTTTCCCTGCACCGGCTTTTCTGCCGCGGTATCGGGAATAACGATGCCACCCGGAGAGGTACGCTCCTCTTCCAGGCGCTTCACGATGACGCGGTCATGAAGAGGACGAATCTTCATGGTGGAACGCTCCTTAAAAAACGCTGTTAATTGGGGTAGTAAAGCCCGGGGTAGGCTATTAGCACTCTCCCCGAGCGGCTGCTAATAATAGGGAGGCGGATTCGAATTTCAAGACGGGGCGCACATTTTTTTGGCGCTAGCCCCTCCTTAAGGCACGCGCCGGGCCGCGCGGCCGACCGGCGGCCCCGCATGAGGGCCAAGGCGCCCCTGTCCTTGGCCCCCGGGGCCCTTTCCCCGGGGCGCCCGGAACGGCGTTTCCCGCTCCCCGGGCGCATCCACACGCCGGCGGAACGCGTAACGTGGTCGAGGCGGGTGAACCGCAGTTCCTGCCGTTCATCCAACGGCTGGGCTATAAATGGAGCCCTTCGAGCTGAGCCTATGAGACAGATTGCATTCATCGCCCTCTTCGGCCTGAGCCTTGCGGCCTTCGCGCAGGCCCCGAACACACCTCCCAAAAGCGGTGGCATCGACGCGGTGCTCAGCGCCGGCCGCACGGGCGGGGATGACTTCCTGCCAGCCGAGCAGGCGTTTCGGTTCGACGCGCTCGCCGAGGGGAGTGACCGGGTGCGGCTCAACTGGCAGATCGCGCCGGGCTATTACCTGTACCGCGCCCGCATCAAGGTCCAGACCACGAGCGCCGATGCACAGCTTGGGGCCACACAGTTTCCGGCCGGCCAGGTGAAGTCCGATGAGTACTTCGGCAAGCAGGAGGTGTATCACCGCGAGTTGAGCGCCATCGTGCCGGTCGCGCGCGCGCGCGGGGGCACGCTCGAGCTGCCACTGCAGGTCACCTACCAGGGCTGTGCTGAGGCCGGGCTGTGCTACCCGCCCATCAAGAGGACCGTGACCGTCATGCTGTCGGCGGGCGCCGGCGCTGCGCTTGGAAATCCTTCGGGCTCATCCGGCGCGGGAGGCAGCGGCGCTGTTGGCGGGCAGGACTGGTTCGCAGGTCTCATCCGCAGCGGCAGCTTCCTGGGGATGCTCGGTCAGTTCTATCTCGCAGGGCTCCTGCTCGCCTTTACGCCCTGCGTGCTGCCGATGGTGCCGATCCTGTCGGGAATCATCGCCGGGGGCGGCCGTCAGGTGACGACCGGGCGCGCGTTCACGCTCTCGCTCGCCTACGTGCTTGGCATGGCGCTCACCTATACGCTCGCCGGGGTCGCCTGTGCCGCCGCCGGCCGGCAGGTGCAGGCGGTATTCCAGCAGTGGTGGGTGCTGGCACTCTTCGCGGCGCTCTTCGTCGCGATGGCGCTGTCGATGCTCGGCCTGTTCACGGTGCAGATGCCGGCGGGCATCCAGACGCGCATCGCGCAGTTGAGCAACCGCCAGTCGGCCGGCACGTACGGCGGAGTGGCAACGATGGGAGCGCTGTCGGCGCTGATCGTGACCACGTGTGTGGGGCCGGCGCTGGTGGGCGCGCTCTTGGTGATCAGCCAGGCCGGACAGATCGCCCGGGGGGGCGCGGCGCTCTTCGCCATGAGCATCGGCATGGGGACGCCGCTTCTGATCGTGGGCGCCTCCGCGGGGAGGCTGCTGCCGAAGGCGGGCCCGTGGATGGAGCTGGTCAAGAAAGTCTTTGGCGCGGTGATGCTCGCGGTGGCCGTGTGGATGATCGCGCGCATCGTGCCCGAGCGCGTAGCCCTCGCGCTGTGGGCGGTGCCCGTATTGATCCTCGCGTGGCTATTGTGGGTTGGGGTCCGCAAGCGCTCCGCCAGCACGTGGGGTTTGCGCGCGCTTGGGGCGGCCGCCGCAGCGTATGCGGTGCTCCTGGTCAGCGGGGCTGCGCTCGGCGGAACCGATCCGCTCGCGCCGATTCCGGCCCTCGCCGGCCACTCGCACACGCTGAGCTTCCGGCCCATCAAGTCCCTCGCCGACCTCGATCGCGAAGTGGCTGCGGCGCACGCTTCGGGCCGCAGCGTGCTCGTGGATTTCTCGGCCGCCTGGTGCACCTCGTGTAAGGAGATGGAGCGCTACACCTTCACAGACCCCGGCGTACAGGCCGCGCTCGCCCATACCGTGCTGCTGCGCGCGGACGTGACGCAGGACGATGCGGACGACCAGGCGCTGCTGAAGCACTTCGGCATCTTCGGACCACCGACCATTGCCTTCTACGCCCCGGCCGGTCAGGAGCGCACGGCGTATCGCGTCGTCGGATATATGAAAGCGGACGCTTTTGCGGCCCGCGCGCGCGCGGCCCTGAATCGCTCTTGAGTGCGCCGCCACGCGCCAGGGGTGTCGGCGGTGTGCTGCTCGCGGCAGCGGTGCTCAGCGCCTCCGCCGCCGGCGGGTTTCTTCTGCATCATCTGGCCGTCCGCCACCGGCAAACCCTGTATCCGGTACCCGCGCTCTCCGTCGCGGCTCCGCCGCCTGCCCCACAACCCCCCTCACCCGTGCGCCGCATTCCCGAGTGGCTGCCGGACATCACGCTCCCGGGTCCTGACGGCACAGCGCATCGGCTGACGGACTGGAAGGGCCGGCCGCTGGTGATCAATTTCTGGGCGACCTGGTGTGAGCCCTGTCGCCGCGAGATTCCACTCCTGAAGTCGCTGCGGCGCGAGCGCAGCGCCCAGGGGTTGGAGATCGTGGGCGTCGCCCTCGACATGCGTGATGCGGTGCGCCAATACGCGGCCTCGAGCCGGATCGACTATCCTCTACTGGTCGGCGAAGAAGGCGGGCTCGCGGCGGTCAGTGCTTTTGGCATGGACACGGTGCTGCCCTTCAGCGTCTTCGTCGACCGTAGCGGTCGGGTCATCACGCTCAAGGTCGGGGAGCTGCACCGGGATGAGGCACTCTTCATCCTTGACCGGGTGGATGAGGTCGATGCCGGGCGTGTGAGCCTCGAAACCGCGCGCGGGCAGATCGCACAGGCCGTACAGCGCCTGAATGCCCTCCGGGAGGCCTCCGGTGGATAAGCCGCTTTTGGGACTTTCCGGCGTTTTCGTCGAAATTCGCTACAAAAACTAGCCTAATGCCTGCGAACTAGGTTACATTCGCCGCCGGTTCGCCATTGGTGGCTCAACAGAAGAAGTCCATTTGGGTCATGGCCCGGGTGCTGTTACTGAACGGCCCGAACCTCAATCTTCTCGGAACGCGTGAACCGACCGTGTACGGCACGGAGACGCTCGAGTCGATCGAGAAGCGCGCCGCCGTTGTGGCACGGGAGGTAGGGCACGATCTGCTCGCCTTCCAGAGCAACGCGGAGCACGAGCTCATCGAGCGCATCCACCGCGCGCGCGCGGATGGGGTGGCGTTCCTGATCGTGAACCCGGGCGCCTTTACCCATACGAGCATCGCACTGCGTGATGCGCTGCTGGCGACCGGACTGCCGTTCATCGAGGTGCACCTTTCCAATACGCATGCACGCGAGGCGTTCCGGCGGCATTCGTACTTCTCCGACATCGCCGTGGGCGTGATCAGCGGCCTGGGCGCGTTCGGCTACGAGGCGGCGGTGCGCGCGGCGGCGCAGCGGCTCGCGCACGTAGCCTGAGCCCGATCAGAGCGTCCCGGTCGGTTTGGTTTCTGGGGGTCCCGGCATGGATATAAGAAAAATCAAGAAACTGATCGAGCTGCTGGAGGAGTCCGGCATCGCGGAGATCGAGATCAAGGAGGGCGAGGAGGCCGTGCGCATCAGCCGCATGCCCACCGGGACGCACGTGCAGCCCCAGCTCGCCCCCGCGGCCACCGCCGCGGCGAGTGCTGCCGCCACGCCCGCACCGGCGCCGGCGGAGATCCCCGCGCCCAAACTCAAGCCCAACGAGCACGTCATCACCGCCCCGATGGTGGGTACGTTCTATGCCTCACCCTCCCCCGGTGCCAAGGCGTTCGTCGAGATTGGCGATGAGGTCAAGGTGGGGCAGGTGCTGTGCATCATCGAAGCCATGAAGATGATGAACCAGATCGAAGCGGACAAGGCCGGCCGCATCACCTCGGTCATGGCCCGCAACGGGGACCCGGTCGAGTTTGGCCAGCCGCTGTTCGTCGTCGAATAGCCCGGCATGCTCGAAAAGGTCGTCATCGCCAACCGCGGCGAGATCGCTCTGCGGATCCTGCGCGCCTGCCGCGAGCTCGGCATCAAGACCGTGGCGGTGCATTCCACGGCCGATTACAGCCTCAAGCACGTGCTGCTGGCCGATGAATCGGTGTGCATCGGCCCGCCGCCCTCCTCGCTGAGCTACCTCAACATGCCCGCGATCATCAGCGCGGCGGAGGTCACCGACTCGGTCGCGATCCACCCCGGTTACGGCTTCCTCTCCGAAAACGCCGACTTCGCCGAGCGCGTGGAGAACAGCGGCTTCGTGTTCGTCGGACCTAAGGCGGAGAGCATCCGCCTGATGGGCGACAAGGTGTCCGCCATCCGTGTCATGAAGTCACACAACGTGCCGTGCGTGCCCGGCTCGGACGGGCCACTCACCGATGATGCCGACGAGAACCTGCGCGTGGCGCGCGAGATCGGCTACCCGGTGATCATCAAGGCCTCCGGCGGCGGCGGCGGGCGTGGCATGCGCGTTGTGCATACCGAAGCCTCGCTCCTGAACGCGGTGGGTATCACCCGGGCCGAGGCGCGCGCGGCCTTCGGCAACGACCAGGTGTACATGGAGAGATTCCTGGAGAGGCCCCGGCACATCGAGTTCCAGGTCCTGGCGGATGCCTACGGCAACATCATCCATCTCGGGGAGCGCGATTGCTCCATGCAGCGCCGGCACCAGAAGGTGATCGAGGAGGCTCCCGCCCCGGGCATCACCATGCGCCAGCGACGCTTCATGGGCGAGCGTTGCGTGGAGGCCTGCCGCGCGGTCGGCTACCGCAGCGCCGGCACCATGGAGTTCCTCTACCAGGACGGGGAGTTCTACTTCATCGAGATGAACACCCGCATCCAGGTCGAGCACCCCGTGACCGAGCTCATCACCGGGATCGACCTGGTGAAGGCCCAGCTTCTGATCGCCGCGGGCGAGCGGCTGCCGTACACGCAAAGCGACGTGCAGATCCGCGGCCATGCCATCGAGTGCCGCATCAACGCCGAGGACCCGAAGAGCTTCATGCCCTCCCCCGGGCCCATCCGCCTGTGGCATGCCCCCGGCGGACCGGGCATCCGCGTCGACAGCCACGTGTACTCCGGCTACAACGTGCCGCCCTATTACGACTCGCTGATCGGCAAGCTCATCGCGCACGGGGACACGCGCGAGACTGCGATCGCGCGCATGAAGAACGCGCTCGCGGAGATGGTGATCGAGGGCATCAAGACCAACGTCGCCCTGCACCAGGAGATCTGCAACCACGCGGCCTTCCAGAAAGGCGGCACCGACATCCATTACCTGGAACGCCGCCTCGGACTGCGTTGAGCCGCATAATCGGCCCGATGCACCTGGAACTGTCGTTCGAGCTTCCTTCCCGCGATGCCGCGGCGGCCGAAGCGGCCGCGCTCGCGTGCGGGGCGTGCGCCGTGACGTTCCTGGACGCAGGCGATGATCCGGTGCTCGAGCCCGCCGCCGGGGAGCTGCGGCTGTGGCCAGCGACTGCGGTCAGATGCCTGTTCGAAGAGCCCGTGGACCTCACCCTCCTCAGGCAGGCACTCGCCGCCGCCCTCGGAATCGATCCCTCCCGCATCGGCGTGCAGGAGCTTCTCGAGCGCGCCTGGGAGCGCGAGTGGCAGAAGGATTCCCATGCACTGCGCTTCGGACAGCGCCTGTGGGTCTGTCCGCAGCACGAGACGGTCAAGGATCCCGATGCCGTGGTGGTATCACTCGATCCGGGCCTGGCCTTCGGCACGGGGAGCCATCCCAGTACCGCGCTGTGCCTCACCTGGCTCGATGCGCAGCTGCCGAGCCGCGCGCGCCTCATCGACTATGGCTGTGGCTCGGGCGTACTGGCGATCGCGGCGGCCAGGCTTGGCGCAAGCGAGGTGCACGCGTTCGACATCGACCCGCAGGCACTCACCGCGACGCGCGAGAATGCGTGCGCGAACGGCGTGCCGGTCGTGCACGTGCACGAGGCGGCCGCGACGCTTCCCGAGGGCGTGGACGTGCTGCTCGCAAACATCCTCTGCCGCTCCTTGTGCGAGCTGGCGATGCCTTTTGCCGCACTCGTGCGTGCGGGCGGTGTCATCGTACTGTCGGGGCTCATGACGCACGAGGTCGCGGACGTGACAGCCGCTTACGGCGCATGCTTTGATGTCACCGCCTTCGGCGCACGCAACGATTGGGTTTGCCTCGCGGGGCGGCGCCGCTGAGGGCTCCCGGATCGCGCGCGGCCTGCCATGTTCACCGTTTGTCCAAAGTGTGCCCTGACCCTGGTCGTAACCGCAGCGGACCTGCGCATTGCGCAAGGGTACGTGCGCTGCGGGCGCTGCTCGAGCGTGTTCAACGCGCTGCCGCACCTCACCGACGAGCGTCCCGCGACCCCTGCCAGCGAGACCGAGACTCTCCCGCCCCCCTCGCAGGAACCGGCCACCCCGTCCGAGCCCTCCGCCGCTGAAGAATCCGCAGCGCAGGAGGAGTCCGCAGGCCCCCCGGTCTCGGCGCTCGACAGTCGCGACGCGGATCCGGCTGCCGCCGACGATGACAGCGCCTCCGAGGAGATCCCGGAGGAAGCCCTCGAGTTCAATCCCGACAAGACGGATCTCGCGGCGGTGTTCGTGGTGCCGCCCCCGGATCCGCAGTGGACGGCGGCGACCGGAACGTTCAAGGCGCTGCTGGCCGCCAACCAGGGCCCGGTGGACGCCCGGGAAGTCGACAGCACCTATCTTGCCTCGCTCGTGCAGGGCGAAGCGGACGGTGCGCGAGAGAGCGCGGACTGGTCCGAGGACGAAGCTCACGCGGGCACTGAGGACGCCGCAGCGGGGGAGCCCGCCGCGGAAGAGCCCGCCGAGAGCCCGCCCCCGGCGGCAACGGCTGCGGCCACCGCTCCCGAGGCGCCGCCGTCCGCCATCGCAATCGATGCCGAGGAGAGTGCCGAAGAGAACACGCAGGCCGGCTCCTTCCTCGGACGGGTACCGCTGCAGGCGTGGCGCATCGGCGTGCCGCTCGCGCTGCTCCTGCTCACGGCGCAGATCATCCATCACAACCGCGAGGAGCTCGCCGCGAGCGCGCGCTTCAACCGGCCGCTGACCGCGCTGTATGGGGCGTTCGGGGTGCGGCTCGCGCCGAGCTGGGACCTGCACGCCTACGATGTGCGCCAGCTCGGGGCCGAGGCGAGTCCCGCAGGCTCCGGTCTGATTACGGTGCGCGCCAGCATCAAGAACGCGGCGCGCCAGGCGCAGCCGCTGCCGCTGCTGCGCGTGACCCTGCAGGACCGCTTCGGCAACCCGATCGCCGCACGCGACGTGACCCCGCGCCTGTATCTGCCCCACGCATCTGCCGCGGTGTCCTTCCTCTCGGCCGGGCAGCGGGTCGATGCGGAGATGGGCTTCGTGGACCCGGGCGCAAATGCCGTCGGCTTCGAGATCGACGCGTGTCTGCCCTCAGGCGCCGGCGGCCTCGCCTGCGCGAACGAGCTCAGCGCGCGCTGAAGCGCAACGGGATTCATCTGCGCATCGGACCCTACCTGCTGCCCTCGCCCGTCGTGCTCGCGCCCATGGCGGGGGTCACCGATCGGCCGTTTCGCATCCTGTGCCGCAAGTTCGGCGCGGGGCTTGCCGCCTCCGAGATGATCAGCGCGGATGCGCGGCTGTGGCACACCTCCAAGTCGCGCCACCGCATGAATCACGAGGGCGAGCCCGAGCCGCGCGTGGTGCAGCTCGCCGGCGCCGACCCGCAGGTACTGGCCGCCGCGGCGCGCGCGAACGTCGCCCTCGGTGCGCAGATCATCGATCTGAACATGGGATGCCCGGCGAAGAAGGTGTGCGGCAAGTCCTGCGGCTCAGCGCTCCTTGCCGATGAGCCGCTGGTGGCGCGCATCCTGGAGGCGGTGGTGCGCGCGGTCGACGTCCCGGTGACGCTGAAGATACGCACCGGCTGGGATCGCGCGCACAGAAACGGCGTGAACATTGCATGCATCGCGCAGCAGTGCGGCATCGCCGCGCTCGCGGTACATGGGCGCACGCGCGCTGATTTCTACCAGGGCGCCGCGGAGTTCGAGACGATTCGCGACATTAAGTCGCGCGTCGCAATTCCGGTGCTTGCCAACGGCGACATCGCCACGATGCAAAAAGCGCGCGAGGTACTTGATTTCACCGGCGCCGACGGAGTAATGATCGGCCGCGCGAGTCACGGTGCCCCATGGATCTTTCGCGCTGTCAACGCCCATGTGCGCGCGGGAATTGTTCCAGCGCCGCTTCTGCGCGCCGAAGTGCGTGATATCATTCTCACGCATCTCGACTCCCTGTACCTCTTTTACGGCGAGGAGACCGGAGTCCGGATCGCGCGCAAACATCTCGGCTGGTATTGCGCGCAACTGCTGGATGACCCGGTACAGGTGCGCCGGGAGTTGCTGGCAGCTGCGCACACCGCCGCCCAGTTCGCGCAGGCGGCAAGACATCTTGATGACTGGGTGAAGGGGGCCGCGAGCTGCGGTCCGATGCAGGGTTTTCCCCTTGGGGGGCCAGAGAATGACCGCAAAGAAGAAGCCTCGGGCGCGTGAAGCCACTTCCGCCAGGGCGAACGGGCGCGAGCTGCCGCTGCGCAATCATGCCGAGCGCGCGCTGAGTGATTACTTCACCAGTCTCAACGGCCATCGGCCCGCCCGGCTCTACGAGCTGGTGCTGCGTGAGGTCGAGGAGCCCCTGTTTCGCGTGGTCCTCGACTACGCGCAGGGAAACCAGAGCCGTGCCGCGGGCATTCTCGGCATCAATCGCGGCACGCTGCGCAAGAAGCTCAAGCAGTTCGGACTCGGGGGCTCCTGAAGGAGCAGCGCGCGCGCCCATGCCGCTGCCGGTGCGACGTGCGCTGCTGTCGGTATCCGACAAGAGCGGTCTGATCGATCTGGCGCAGGCTCTCGCGCACCGTAATATCGAGATCCTTTCGACCGGCGGCAGCGCACGTCTGCTGGCAGCAAACGGCATCCCGGTGCGCGAGGTCGCCAGCTACACGGGCTTTCCGGAGATCATGGACGGACGGGTGAAGACGCTGCACCCGAAGATCCACGGCGGCCTTCTGGGGCGTCGCGGCATCGACGATGCGGTCATGGCGCAGCAGGGCATCGTGCCGATTGACCTGCTGGTGGTGAACCTGTACCCCTTTGCGCAGACCGTGGCGCGCCCCGAGTGCAGTTACGCCGATGCCATCGAGAACATCGACATCGGCGGGCCTGCGATGCTGCGCGCCGCCGCCAAGAATCACGAATCGGTGCTGGTGGTCGTCGACCCGCACGACTACGCCATGGTGTTGAAGGAACTCGACATGCACCAGGGCGCAAGCGCTTTCGCCACCCGCGCGGCGCTGGCGGCCAAGGCATTCGCGCACACGGCCCGCTACGACACCATGGTGGCCGCGTGGCTCACCGCACAGCAGGGAAGCTCCGCCGAGGCGTTCCCGGCAATCCTGCCGCTCATCTTTGAGAAGGTGCAGGACCTGCGCTACGGGGAGAATCCGCACCAGAGCGCGGCGTTCTACCGCGACCCGGCGGCGCGCGGCGCGAGCGTCTCGAGCGCGCGCGTGCTGCAGGGCAAGGACCTGTCGTTCAACAACATCGCCGATGCCGACACGGCCATCGAGTGCGTGCGTCAGTTCCCCGAGTGCGCCTGCGTGATCGTGAAGCACGCCAATCCGTGCGGGGCGGCGGTGGCCGGATCCACGCTGGCCGCCTACGAGGCCGCCTGGCGCACCGACCCGGCTTCCGCGTTCGGGGGCATCATCGCCTTCAACCGCGCACTCGAGGCGAGCACGGCAGCTGCGATCACCGAGCGCCAGTTCCTCGAGGTGCTGGCCGCTCCCAGCGTGCACTCGGATGCGGCGCGCGTGCTCGCCGGCAAGCCGAACGTGCGCGTGCTGGAGCTCGGGGAGCTGACGGCCGTGAGCGGCGGGGAGCTTGAGTTGCGCAGCGTGAACGGCGGACTGCTCGCGCAGTCGCGCGACCTGGCGGATCTCGAGCCGGATGTGCTCACGGTGCCGACGCGGCGCAAGCCGACGCCGGGGGAGATGTCCGACCTGCGCTTCGCCTGGAGGGTGGCCAGGTTTGTGAAGTCGAACGCCATCGTGTTCGCGCGCGAGGGGGCCACCGTCGGGATCGGGGCGGGCCAGATGAGCCGCGTGTACTCGACGCGCATCGCAGCGATGAAGGCAACGGATGAGAAGCTCGCCCTCGAGGGCGCGGTGATGGCCTCGGATGCCTTCCTGCCGTTTCGCGACAACCTGGATGTCGCCGCTGGCTACGGCATTCGCGCGGTGATCCAGCCCGGCGGCAGCAAGCGCGACGCCGAAGTCATCGCCGCGGCGGACGAGAACGACATGGCGATGGTGTTCACCGGCATGCGCCACTTCCGGCACTGATGCGCGTATTGATCGTCGGCGGCGGCGGGCGCGAGCACGCGCTCGCCTGGAAATGCGCCTGCGCAGCGCGCGTCACACAGGTGCTGGTGGCACCCGGCAATGCCGGCACGGCAGCCGAGCCAAAGGTGCGCAACGTCGAGGTGGCCGCCGAGGACATCGAGGGACTGGTCAGACTCGCCGCCCGTGAGCGGGTCGATCTCACCATCATCGGACCGGAAGCCCCGCTGGTCGCAGGCATCGTGGATGGCTTCGTGGCCGCGGGCCTCCCGTGCTTCGGACCGCGCCGCAGCTGCGCGCAGCTGGAGGGGTCCAAGGCCTTCACCAAGGACTTCCTGCAGCGTCACGCCATTCCCACGGCGCGCTCGGCCACCTTCACGGCCGAGAGCTTCGATGCGGCGTGGGTACGCGCGCAGCCTACCCCGCTGGTGGTGAAGGCGAGCGGACTGGCCGCCGGCAAGGGAGTCGTGATCGTGGAGTCCACCGAAGAGGCGCTCGCCATCGCGCAGGCGATGTTCGCCGGGCAGTTCGGCGCCGCAGGTCACGAGGTGCTGATCGAGGAGTTCCTGCCCGGTGAGGAGGTCAGCTTCATCGTGATGGCCGACGGTGCGCACATCCTGCCGCTGGCGACGTCGCAGGATCACAAGCGTCTGTACGATGGCGACCGCGGGCCCAACACCGGCGGCATGGGCGCGTATTCGCCCGCCCCGGTGGTCACCCCCGAGCTGCACGCGCGCATCATGCGCGAGGTGATCGGCCCCACGGTGCGTGGCCTCGCCGCCGATGGCATGCCCTACACCGGCTTTCTGTATGCGGGGCTCATGATCGCCCCCGACGGCACACCCCGGGTGCTCGAGTTCAACTGCCGCCTGGGAGACCCGGAGACCCAGCCGATTCTCATGCGCCTGAGCTCGGATCTGACGCAGCTGTGCGAGGCGGCGCTCGCGGGCCGGCTCGATGGGGTGAGCGCTGCGTGGGATGAGCGCGCGGCACTCGGGGTCGTCATGGCCGCCGCAGGCTACCCGGAAAGCGTGCGCAAGGGCGATGTGATCGAGGGACTCGCGCGCGCCGCACGGCTGCCGGGAAAGATCTTCCACGCCGGCACGCGAGTTCAGTCCGGGCAGGTGCTCACTAACGGCGGCCGGGTGCTGTGTGCGGTGGGTCTCGGGGCACAGGTGGCCGAGGCGCAGCGCGCGGCCTACGCGCTGACCGAGTGCATCAGTTGGAGCGGCGTGCAGTATCGGCGCGACATCGGCCACCGGGCGCTGCACGCGCGTGCCTGATGAACTTCGAGCTGCCCACGCCTCACGTCGTCGAGCTCACCGTCCAGCCGCAGGACATCGATGCCTACGGCCACGTCAACAACGCGGTGTATCTCAGCTGGCTCGACCGCGCGGCGTGGTCGCATTCCGCCGCGCTCGGCGTGCCGCTCGAGCACTGTCTGGCGGTGCGCCGCGGCATGGCCGCACGGCGCATCGAGATCGACTACCTGCGTGCCGCGCGCGCCGGCGAGCGCGTGCAGGCGGCGACCTGGATCGTGAGCGCGGATGCGCGGCTGCGTGCCGAACGGCGCTTCCAGATCATGCGCGCGCCTGACGGGGAGACACTCGCCCGCGCCCGCGTCGATTACGTATGCATCAATCTCGACTCGGGGCGCGCGGCGCGCATGCCGCCGTTGTTCGCGCGCGCCTACGTGGTGAGCACGCCTGGCTGAAAGCGCGCGCCATGAGGCGCGCACGAGCGCGGTGGCTTACGGGGTGTCCACGCCCAGGCGCGCCAGTTCACGCCGTCCGAGTTCCGTCACCCTGAGGGCGCGACTGTCCAGATCCTGCCGGATCCATTTCCTGCGGCGTGCCAGCAGCAGCAACGCCGCACCGAGGGCGCCCCCCAGATGGTGGCGGCGCTCGGTCCAGTCAAGGCAGCCGAACGCAAAGCGGCGGCGCGCGGCGCGCACGGCATCCAGCTCCAGCCCCATTGAACCGAACGCGCGCGTGCCGCCGGGGCTCAAGTCGTAGGTCGCATCGCTGGGGCTGCCGAGTGGCCTCAGCCACCCGAGCGCGTGGAAACGCTCGAGCAGCGCCACGCCGACGGAGCCGGCGATGTGGTCGTAGCAGGTGCGCGCGGCGCGCAGATGCTTCGGCGCCCGGCACGCGAAGCTGCCACTGCTGCCGCCGGCGAGGGCGGCAAGGCGCTCGAGCAGCCTCGCAACCTCTGCGCCGGCGAGGCTGTAGTAGTGGTGCTTGCCCTGGCGCCGTACGCTCACCAGGCGCGCGCCCTCGAGGCGATGCAGGTGGACGCTGGCGGTGGAAGGTCCGACGTCGGCGACCGCCGCGAGTTCGATGCCGGTACGCGCGCGGCCGTCCATGAGACTCAGGAGTATGCGCGCGCGGGTCCCATCCCCGATGACGGCCGCAAGCCCTGCGATACCCGCGTCAGTGTCGGCCACATCCATGGTTTCACGATAAACAAAGTGTTGAAGCATTACCACCGCTAGCGTGTGGCAGATGGCCTCGCGTGCCTGCATCAAGTCGCACGGCGAGCAGCAGCCGTGAGTCGGTGAAGCCTCTGGCGGCCTGCGTTGGTGCGCGTCGCACTCAGAAGCTAAAACGTATGAAGGCTTCCGGTCCGCGGATGCTCAGGTCGAACATGCCAGGGGTGTCCCCGCCCGCGCGGCTCAGCGAGGCATGGATGGAAGAGTAGCCGATCCCGATCGCGAAGTTAGGGATGGGGCGGTACTGCGCGTCCGCGTGCAGGTCGGCGAAGGAGCCGTAAGCGCCATTGATGGCCGCCTTCAAGTACGCCGCGCGCGCGGTGAGCGCGAAGTGGCTCGAGATGCACCACGCCAGATCGAGCGGCAGCGCAGGCAGCGGCCCCGCAGCCGTCACCGACTGCTGCTGCAGCTGCGCCGGCACCGCGCTCGTCAGCTGCACCTGTAGCAGATACACCGCCAGCCCGGTGCCGACTTCGAACCGATCGCTGCGGTAGAACGAATAGGTGTACGTGAGATCGCCCATGTGCCAGTTGAGCGTCGTCTGCGCCAGCGAGCCCGCCGCGAAGGTGTTGTTGCCGAAGATCACATCGTTCGCGAGCACCCGGCTGCCCGAGCGGTCGGCCTGCAGATAGTCGAGGCGCACCTTGCTGCGCTCGCGCATGCGGAACATGAGGTCCACGCGCCCTTCGTGCAGACGGCCGGGCAGGCCCAGGTCGTTTTCCCCGCTGACCGGTGTTCCGGTCACACCGGGAGCGGCAAAGGTTGGATCGACCCGCAGGCTGGTCCGCAGCTGCGGCGCGAAATAGGTGGCGCGTATATAGAAGTGGTCCGTGATCGGGCTCGGGGTCGCACGCTTCTGCGGCGGCAGGGGCGCCCCGGAGTTCGGGTCGCGGTCAGCGAACGCCGGTGGCGCCTGCGTCGCAAGTAACACCGCGGCAAGCAGCCAGATGCGCATGCGAGAGGGGCTCCATCCCGCAAAGGGCGCGGGTTGGCTGGATCTTACTGAGCGCTGGCGTAGCTCTGCCAGCGTCGCAGTGCGCCGACGTGACTGGAGTCGCACCTACGAGGGGCAAGAACCGCCCGGCGGCGCCCGTTCAGCGCTTCATCGCCTCGAAAAACTCGCCGTTGGACTTGGTGTCCTTCATCTTGTCGAGCAGGAACTCGATTGCCGCCAGCTCGTCCATGGGGTGCAGGAGCTTGCGCAGGATCCACATCTTGGCGAGCTCACCCTGATCGGTGATCAGCTCTTCCTTGCGCGTGCCGGAGCGGTTGATGTTGACCGCCGGGAACACGCGTTTCTCGGAAATGCGCCGGTCGAGATGGATCTCGCTGTTGCCGGTGCCCTTGAATTCCTCGTAGATGACGTCGTCCATCTTCGAGCCGGTATCGATGAGCGCGGTGGCGAGGATGGTGAGACTGCCGCCCTCCTCGATGTTGCGTGCCGCCCCGAAGAAGCGTTTCGGGCGCTGCAGCGCATTGGCGTCTACGCCGCCGGTGAGCACCTTGCCCGAGGATGGCACCACCGTGTTATAGGCGCGCGCCAGGCGCGTGATCGAGTCGAGCAGGATCACGACGTCCTTCTTGTGCTCGACCAGGCGTTTGGCCTTCTCGATGACCATCTCGGCCACCTGCACGTGGCGGGCCGCCGGCTCATCGAAGGTGCTCGAGACCACCTCGCCCTTCACGGTGCGCTGCATCTCGGTGACCTCCTCGGGCCGCTCGTCGATCAGCAGCACGATGAGGTGCACCTCGGGATGATTCGAGGTGATGGCGGTGGCGATGTTCTGCAGCAGCATGGTCTTGCCCGCCTTGGGCGGGGAGACGATCAGGCCGCGCTGACCCTTGCCAATCGGGGCAACCAGGTCGATGGTACGGGCGGTGAGGTCCTCGGTTGAGCCATTGCCGCGCTCGAGTTTCAGACGCTTGGTGGGATGAAACGGCGTCAGGTTCTCGAACAGCACCTTGTTGCGCGAGCTGTCGGGGGAGTCGAAATTGATCTCCCCGACCTTCAGCAGCGCGAAGTAGCGCTCACCGTCCTTGGGCGGACGGATGAGGCCGGATATGGTGTCCCCGGTGCGCAGGTTGAAGCGCCGGATCTGGCTCGGGCTCACGTAGATGTCATCGGGCCCGGCGAGGTATGAGCCGTCCGCCGAGCGCAGGAAGCCGAAGCCGTCCTGCAGGATCTCGAGCACCCCGTCGCCGTAGATGTTCTCGCCGTTGCGCGCGTGGGCCTTGAGAATCGAGAAGATGATGTCCTGCTTGCGCGAGCGGGCCAGGCTCTCCAGCCCCATCGATTCGGCGAGCTTCACCAGCTCGTGAATGGGCTTGGACTTGAGCTCGGTGAGATTCATCGAGCTGCGCGACTGCGTCAGCTCCGCGGGACTGATGATTTCGGAGTCGTCGGCCTCGAAAGGCTCCGGCTCGTGCATCAGCTCATCGGGACGTCCACCGCCGTTGCCGCGTACGTCACGGTTGCCGTCGCGATTGCCGTGGCGCGGCCCCTTGTTGGGCCGGTTGCGGCCCTGATTGCCGAGATAGCCTCTCACAGGTTGCTTTCCAGAAATGCCGAGAGTTGAGATTTGGATACGGCGCCGACCTTCTGCGCCTCGACCGTGCCGTTCTTGAAGAGAATCAGCGTCGGTATGCCGCGGATGCCGAACTTGGGCGGCGTCTGCGGGTTTTCGTCGATGTTGATCTTCGCGACCTTGATACGGTCGTGATACTCGCTCGCGATCTCATCGAGGATCGGGGCGATCATCTTGCACGGACCACACCACTCGGCCCAGAAGTCCAGCAGCACGGGCTTGTCCGACTTAAGGACATCCTGTGCGAAAGTGGCGTCCGTGGTATGCACAATGTGGGCGCTGCTCACGCGTTTCAACCTCCGTCACTGCAGAGCGTGAAATATCGCTTGGTTTCGGGGGAATCCGCAGGCGGGCCGGCAACGAGGGTAAGCGAAAAGCGATGCCAGAACACCGCACCAAACGGTTACACTAATAACTCGTGATTGAGTATGGGTTCAAAAGGAATTTAAGGGTGAGGCAGGTGCGGACTTGCTCGCCCGCGACTTGGGCTACTTTGTAGCGCTTCCGGACACGTTTTGCAAGTCTACAGCACCATCTGCCAGCCGAAACCTACACACACTGATGACTGATCCACACTCCGACACCGTACCCTTCGCTTCTCTGGGCTTAAGGCCCGAGATCATGCAGGGCGTCGGCGCGGCGGGTTTTGTCAACTGCACACCCATCCAGGCGCAAACGCTGCCGCTCGCACTCGCAGGTCGCGACGTCGCCGGCCAGGCGCAGACCGGTACCGGCAAGACCGCAGCGTTCCTTTTGGCTTTGTACCAAACGCTGCTCACCCGACCGGCGGCCGCGAACCGCAGCCCCACCTCGGTGCGCGCGCTCATCGTGGCGCCGACCCGCGAGCTCGCGGTGCAGATCCACCACGATGCACTGGTGCTCGGCGCCCATACGCATCTGAGGCACATGGTGGTATTCGGTGGCATCGACTACGAGAAGCAGCGCCAACAGCTCAGTGAGGGGTGCGATGTGCTGATCGGCACGCCCGGCAGGCTCATCGACTACTTCAAGCAGCACGTATTCGACCTGCGCAGCGCGCAGGTGCTGGTGCTCGATGAGGCCGACCGCATGTTCGATCTCGGCTTTATCGCCGACATCCGCTACCTCCTGCGCCGCCTGCCCCATCCCGAGCGGCGCCAGTCGATGCTGTTCTCGGCCACGCTCTCGCACCGGGTGCTGGAGCTGGCTTACGAGCACATGAACAACCCGGAAACGGTGCGCATCGAGCCGGACAAGATGACGGTCGATCAGGTGCGCCAGCTCATGTACTACCCCTCGATGGAGGAGAAGGTTCCGCTGCTCATCGGGCTGCTGCGCCAGTTCGAGGCGGTACGCACCATGGTGTTCGTCAACACCAAGCGCACCGCCGAGCGCCTCGAGGCGACTCTCAGGGCCAACGGCTTCGAGGCGCAGGCGCTCTCCGGAGACGTACCGCAGAACAAGCGCCTGCGCTTCCTGCGCGACTTCCACGACGGCAAGCTCGCGGTGCTGATCGCGACGGATGTCGCCTCCCGCGGGCTGCACATCCCCGACGTCAGCCACGTGTTCAACTTCGACCTGCCCCAGGATGCCCCCGACTACGTGCACCGCATCGGCCGCACCGCCCGTGCCGGGGCCGAGGGCGACGCCATCAGCTTCGCCTGCGAGGAGTACGCGGTAGGGCTGCCGGACATCGAGAGTTATGTCGGACACAAGATCCCCTTCGCTCCGATTGCGCCCGAACTGCTCGCCACCGGCCTCGTGGCGCCCCCGCACGTGCAGCGCTCGTATGCTCACCGGCCCTTCCAGGGCGGCGGGCGCCGTCAGGGAGCGCCCGCGCGCGAGCGCAAGGGCGCGCCCCCCAGCCGCGCCCGTCGCGGACGGGGCCGCTGAAGCAAAGCCACGCGAACGTGGCACTCGGGGCCCCGCTCGGCTAAGCTTCACCTTCTTGGGGCCGCCGCCAACAGCTCCAGGTCATAGGCGTCCCGCATGGCGGAAATCGAAGACAACGTCGATCGCGAGCTGTTTCGCAACGTAGAGAAGTTGCGACAGCTGCGCATCGAGCACCGCGACCTCGACGAGGTCATCTCCCGCTTGTCGCTCGACCTGCACGTCGACCAGCTGCAGCTGAAGCGGCTGAAGAAGCGCAAGCTCCTGCTCAAGGACCAGATTTCGAGACTCGAGAGCCAGTTGATCCCGGACCTGAATGCCTGATGGATAGCGCCCGCAGCGCCGTACGGGGCTTCCTGGTGCAGCTCACCTCGCCGCAGGTGCTGGCGGCAGCATTGGCGATTCTCATCGCGCTGGTGGTGGGGTTGAGTGTGGCGCGCGTGCTGGGCCGGCGCCGCGGGCGCGACGTCGCGGCCGAGCTGCCGCGGCGCGCCGATCATGCCCTCGACCGCGCACTCGAGGCGCTGGTGATTCTCGCGCCGATCCTCGCCGCCCTGGTAACGCTCGTCGCCGCACACCTGGCACTGCTCGCCCTGAACTCCGGCACCGCACTCATCGCGGATGCGATACGGGTGGTCGTGGCACTGGCGGTGGTACGCCTCGGGGTGTACGTGCTGGGACTGCTGTTCGGAGCGCAGTCATGGGTGCGCAGCCGCGAGAGCGGCATCACGCTCGTGACGTGGATCATCGTGTCGATGGCGCTGCTCGGCTGGCTCGACGTGATCGAGGCGAGCCTCAACCGCATCAACCTCATCCCGGGCAGGTTCAGCCTGTGGGCGCTGCTCAAGGGCCTGGTGGTGGTCACCGCGTTCGTTGTCGTGGCGAGCCTGATCGCGCGCGCCCTCGAGCGCCACGTGATGCGCCTCGACCAGCTGGCCGTCTCGACCCGGGTCGGTGTCTCGAAGGCTGCCAACTTCCTGCTGGTGGCTCTCGGGGTGCTGCTGGGGATCAACGCCGCCGGCGTCGACATCACGACGCTCAACGTGCTCACCGGCGCCATCGGCATCGGCCTGGGCTTCGGCCTGCAGTCGGTCGCCAGCAATTTCCTGAGCGGCTTCGTGCTGCTGATGGACAAGTCCATCAAGCCCGGGGATGTCATCAGCTTCACCGGACACGAGGGTGCCAGCGCCGGCAACTTCGGCTGGGTGCAGGAGCTGCGCGGGCGCTACGTGGTGGTGCGCGATCGCGACGGCGTCGACACGCTGGTGCCGAACCAGAACCTCATCACCACCTCCTTCATCAACTGGAGCTATTCGGATCAGCGGGTGCGCCTGAAGCTGCCCGTGACGGTGAGCTACGAGGACGATCCGGAAGTCGCCCTCAAGCTGCTGCTGGAGGCCGCGCAGGACCATCCGCGCATCCTGCACGATCCGCCGCCGGTCTCGCGCCTGATGAGCTTCGAGGACAATGGCATGCGGCTCGAGATCCGCTTCTGGATCGCAGACCCCGTGAACGGGGTCAACAACATACGCTCGGACGTGAACCGCGCGATCTGGCGCATCTTCCGCATTCACGGCATCACCATCCCGGTGCCGCAGCAGGACGTGCGCGTACTGGCTGCGCGGGTGACGGGGGTGGCGGCCCGGCCGGCGCCCGCGGCGCCGCCTGTCGGAGTGGACAAGGCTGCCGACTAAAGCGTGCGCCGGCCGTGTCAGTTGCCGTAACCGCCGGGGTCGTGATCCCCGATGGCGAGCTGTCGCTCGCCTTCGTGCGCGGCTCGGGACCTGGCGGCCAGAACGTCAACAAGGTTTCAAGCGCGGTACAGCTGCGCTTTGATCTTGCCAACAGCAGCGTACTCGATGAGGGAGTCAAGGCGCGCCTGCGCGCCCTGAGCGGCCGGCGGCTGACCACGGAGGGTTCGATCCTCATCATCGCGCGCAACCACCGCACCCAGGAACGCAACCGCAGCGAGGCCGAGGAACGGCTCGCCGAGCTCATCCGCAGCGCGCTCGTGCCGCGCAAGCCACGCAAGGCCACTAAGCCCACGCGCGGCGCGCGCGAGCGCCGGCTCGAGCACAAGAGCCGGCAGCGTCGCACCAAGCGACTGCGCGCCAGGCCCGCCTGGGATGAGTAGGATTACCTGGCGCGCGCACTCCCCACCGGCAAGCCCTCTTCAGGCGTGCATGATCTGCAGGATGCTGTGACGCAGCTGCTCGCTCAGCAGCAGCTGCGCGTCACGTGCCACGCCCAGCAGCGGCTCGTCGAACTCGAGCTGCCCGCCGGAGCTTGCGCGGATCACCCCGCGCGCACGCAACAGCGCTATGAAGTTGGCGAACATCTCGCGGTCGAAGAATTCCGGTGAGTTGAGCCCGTACAGCAGCGTCATGCGCTGCGCGGTCTGCTGGCAGCGCTCTTCCAGGGTCGCCTGAGTGATCGCGCCGCTCCCCGCGCGCACCAGCTGCGCCACCACCATGTAATAACGCTCGATCGTCTGGATGGTGGCCTGCGCCAGGAGCGTCAGCTGCATGGATTCGAGCGAATCGGGCGCCGGACGCCGCCAGCCATCGACGGCCGGATCGGCCTCGATGAGCCCATGGCCGCCGAGAGCTGCGAGCACCGCATCGATCACCGCCGGCAGCTCCGCCTCGCTCCAGCGCAGAAACAGCTCGGCGGCAACGTATGGATAGATGCGCCAGGCGAGGCGCTGTACTTCCTGCGTCGACACCCGCGCTTTGCTCACGAACACGCACGCCACCAGCGAGGGCAGCGCAAACAGGTGCAGCACGTTGTTGCGGAAGTAGGTGGCGAGTACCGCGCTCTCGTGGCTCATGCGAATGATGTCACCGAGCACATGCGCCTCGCGCCTCACCACCCGCATGGCCTCGCCGTAGGCGATGATCGCGCTGCCCTCCAGGGCGGTCACCGTGACACGGCCGCTGTAGGGGAAGCTCTTTAGCAGCGCGCGATACAGATCGAGCTGGCGCACCAGGTCGTGTTCGGGCAGCGCCTGGCGCGGCATCGCGAGCAGCGTGATGGCGAGCAGGTTGATGGGCGTCACCGCCGCCGCCGAGTTGATATTGCGCATGATGCGCACGGCCAGCTCATCCACCGCGGGCGCCAGCCACGCCGGACGCGCACCCTCACTCAGGGACTGGGTGCGCCAGCTGGCAGCGTGGGCATCGAGCACCTCGGCGAGCGCGATCGGCTCGCCCATGTTCACGTGCACCTTGCCGAAGCGCTGGCGCAGCACGCGCCACGATCCGAGCAGCCCGCGGATGCTCTCCTTCTGCTTGGGTAGCCCGGAGAGCTCGCTGATGTAGGTGCGCCCCTCCACCAGGCGCTCGTAACCGAAATACACCGGCATGAACAGCACCGGGCGCACCGGGTCGGCGAGGAAGCTGCGCACGCTCATCAGCAGCATGCCGGTCTTCGGTTGCAGCAGGCGCCCGGTGCGGCTGCGGCCGCCTTCGATGAAATACTCGAGCGGATGGCCGCGGGCCATGATCGCCGCCAGGTACTTCATGAAAACTGCCGTGTACAGCGTGTTGCCGCCGAAGCTGCGGCGCAGGAAGAAGGCGCCGCCCTTGCGCAGCAGCCGCCCGACCAGCGGCAGGTTAAGATTCACCCCGGCCGCGGTATGCGGCACCGCGTAACCGAGCACGTAGATCGCATAGCCGAGCAGCAGGTAATCCATGTGGCTGCGATGGCAGGGGACGTAGACGATCTCGTTTCCCTCGGCGACCGCGGCGAGCGTTGCGCTGTGACCGAGCTCCACGCCGTCGTAGAGCCGGTTCCACAGCCACCCGAGCGCGTGCTCCATGAAGCGCACGAAGGCATGCGAGTAGTTGGCGGCGATCTCGCGCGCGTAGCCGCGGGCGCGCTGCAGCGCCTGATGGCGCGACAAGCCCCGCTCGCGCACCTCCTGGGCTACCGCCGCACGCACCGCACGCGTGCGCAGCACGGCGTTGACGATGGTACGGCGGTGCGAGAGATCGGGCCCGATGCGCGCGGCGCGCCTTCGGGCGTACAGGCTCGCCAGCGTGCGTGCCACGCGCCGCCCGCGCACGGCGTTGGCGAGCTGCGGACCGAGCAGCGCGCGCAGCGACAACGGCTCATCGAGCTCGATCAGCACGTTGCGTCCGTTGAACAGTACCTGCATGCACTTGCGCGCACGGCTGGCGAGCGCCCAGTCCTCCACGAGCAGCAGACGCAGCCAGGAAGCCTCCTTCTGCGGGGCGCGTCCCCAGTAGACCGCCGCCGGCACCAGCTCGAAGTCGGCCGCAGGATCCGCGCGCAGCGCCGCGATCATCTGCACCAGCTGCGCTGGCGGGCGCCGGTCCTGACGCTCGCCCCATAACCCGCGCTGGCGGGTGAGATAGAAGAAGGAGCGCAGCTCGTGCGTGCCGCCCCCGAGGGCCCTGCCGGGGCGCGGCAGCCTGAGCGCCGCGCATGCCTGCTGCAGCACCGCCAGATCAGCCGCGCTGCGGCGCTCGAGGACGTAGCACAGCGCGTGGCTTCGGCCCCTGAGCTGCGCTGCGGCATCCTCGGGCACCACCCGAAACCGCACCCATAGCGCCAGCACCTGCCGCAACAGCCATGTCATGGTCTTATGATGGGCCCTAACGCGTTACGAGATGATGCAAATGCAAGCCTTCGGCGGCAAGACAGTGTTGATCACCGGCGCGTCCACGGGCATCGGCCGTGCGCTCGCCCTGGCCCTGGCTGGCGAGCAGGCTTGCCTGGCACTCAACGCGCGCGATGCGACACGGCTTGCGCAAACTGCCCGCGAGTGCGCGGCGCGCGGCGCCGAGGTGCTCAGCGTTCCCGGGGACGTCTCGCATCAAGAGGACTGTGTGCGCATCGTGGCGCAGACGCTCGCGCGCTTCGGCGGGCTCGACGTACTGGTCAACAACGCCGGCATCACCATGTGGTCGCGCCTGGATGCGGTGAGCGATCTGGCCGTGTACCAACGGCTGCTGGCCGTCAACTACCTGGGTGCGGTGTACACCACCGCCGCGGCGCTTCCGTATCTGAAGAGCGCGCGCGGTCTGATCGTCGCGGTGGCGAGCATCGCGGGCATCACCGGTGTGCCCGAGCGCACCGGCTACGCGGCGAGCAAGCACGCCATGGTCGGGTTCTTCGAGTCGCTGCGCATCGAGCTCGCGGGAAGCGGCGTCGATGTGACCATCGTGGCGCCCGATTTCGTGGTGAGCGAGCTGCACCGCCGCGCCATCGGCCCCGACGGTGCGCCGCTCGGGGCAAGCCCCATGCAGGAGGCGCGCATCATGAGCGCGCAAGCCTGCGCGCGCCTGGTGCTGCAGGCGATGCGACGGCGGCAGCGCCTGCTCATCACCTCCGCGCGCGGCAGGTTCGGGCGCTGGGCGCGCCTCATCGTTCCGGGAGTCGTGGACCGCCTCGCGGCGCGTGCCATCCGGGATCGCTGCTGAGCTACTCGAAGGCGATCGCCGGCAGGTCGAGCGCGATGAGGAAGTACTCGAACAGGTACTGGATCACGCGCACCTGATTGTGCAGCCGATGATCGCTCTCCAGCAGGTGCAGCGCAGCCCGATAGGTCTGCGCGAAGCGCACGCTGTGCTCGTACGGCACGACCTCGTCGCGCCAACCATGCACCACCGTCGTCGGGCAGTCGAGCACCCCGGCGCGCAGCTCCGGCAGCCCCGACATGTACAGCGCCGGCGCCATGAGGAACACACCGCGCGCGTGCAGGAGCGAGGCGGAGGCCACGGCCACATAGCCGCCGAGGCTCGAGCCGACGAGCACCAGGTCGCCGGCGAGCTCCTTGCAGAAGTCCACCAGCCGCGCAACCCGCGCGCGCGGCTCCTCGATCCCGCGGTAGTCCACCGAGTGCGCCTCGTAGCCTTCCGCGCGCGCGATCTCCGCCAGCGCGGAGATCTTGCGTCCCCAGGGCCCGGCATCCTGCCCGTGCGAGAACACGACGTGGCGGGCAGTTACGGGCGCCTGCATGGGCGGCTATCGTACGCTTAGGAAGATGAGACCCATGCGCGAATAATGCCGGCAATGGAAAGCACAAGCCAAGCACCCGCTGACGGGCCGCGCAGCGGCTGGCAGTTCTGGATCGATCGCGGCGGCACCTTCACCGACGTCATCGGGCTCTCGCCGCAGGGAGCGTTGCACGTGCGCAAGGTGCCTTCGATCGCAGGCGGCGCTGGCGCCGACCCCGGACTGAGCGCGGCGCACGCCATCCTGGCTGAGGCAGCGCCCTCAGGCAGCGCCAGCCCAATCGCGGCCGTGAAGGTCGGCACGACGGTGGCCACCAACGCACTGCTCACCCGCAGCGGGGAGCCGGTGGTGCTCGTGACCACCCTCGGATTCGGCGATGCCCTGCGCCTGGGCTACCAGAATCGCCCCGACATCTTCGCGCGCGAGATCGTGCTGCCCCAGCGGCTGTATGCGAGCGTGATCGAAGCGCACGAGCGCATCGACGTTCACGGCACGGTGCTCAGCCCGCTCGACCTGAGGCACCTGAGATCGGAGCTGACGCGTGCGCGCCAGGCCGGCCGCCGCGCCGTCGCGATCGTGTTCGTGCACGGCTGGGCACATCCGCAGCACGAGCGCGCCGCCGCCGCCTGCGCCCGTGAGCTCGGCTTCGAGGAGGTCTCGGTATCTCACGAGCTCTCACCGCTGGTGCGCTACGTCACCCGCGGGGATACCACGGTGCTCAACGCCTACCTTGCCCTGCCGCTGCGCGCCTACCTCGGCGAGCTGCAGCAGCAACTGCGCGCACTCGACCCCGCGGCCAGCCTCACCTTCATGCAGAGCAACGGAGGTCTTTCGGCAGCTGAGCGCTTTCACGCCATGTCGAGCGTGCTGTCCGGACCTGCCGGCGGGCTCATCGGCATGCGCTGGGTGGGCGAGCGGCTCGGCTACCGGCGGCTGATCGGGTTTGACATGGGCGGCACCTCGACGGACGTCTCGCTCATCGACGGGGAGCTGCCGCAGCGCTTCGAGCAGCTGATCGCAGGCGTGCGGCTCGTGCAGCCGATGCTCGACGTACACAGCATCGCCGCCGGCGGCGGCTCGATCCTCGCCTATCGCGATGGCCGCTTCGCCGTCGGTCCGGCCTCGGCGGGAGCCGAACCCGGGCCGGCCTGCTACGGGCGGGGCGGTCCCCTCACGCTCACCGACGTACAGGTGCTGCTCGGGCACCTGCGTCCGGACACGCTGCCGGCGGTGTTCGGGAGCGATGGCCGTGCACCGATCGACACCCACACGGTGGCCGAGAAGTTCGCAGCCCTGAGCGAGCGGGCCGCTGCCGAGGTCGCGGGCGGCTGCAGCGCCGAAACCGTCGCCGAGTCCTTCCTCGAGGTGGGGGTTGAGTCCATGGCCAACGCCATCCGCCAGGTGTGCGCACGCCAGGGGCTCGATGCGGGGGACTTCACGCTGTTCTGTTTCGGTGGCGCCGCCGGGCAGCACGCCTGCCGCGTGGCGCGCGCCGCCGGGGTGCGCCGCATCCTGGTGCACCCGCTGGCGAGCGTGCTGTCGGCCTTCGGCATCGGCGTCGCCGAGCACCTGGCCGTGCGTCGCGCGAGTCTGCGCCAGGAGCTGAACGAGGGCGGGCTCGCCGCCGCTGAGCGCGCGCTCGCGCAGCTGGCTCGTGAGGGGCGTGCGGAACTCGCCGCCGATGGTGCCCCGGAGCACAGCGTGCGCCTCACACAACTGCTCGAGCTGCGTGCCGGTGACAGCGATATCAGCCTGTCGGTGCCGCTCGGCACGCTCGAGGCGGTGCGTGCGCGCTTTCACGCCGATCACCTCAGGCGCTTCGGTTTCGCGGCACACACGCTGACGGTGCTGATCGAGGCACTGCGCATCGAGGCGCACGCGCCCTGCATCGAAGCCGCAACCCTCACCATCCCCACACCGCGCCTCCCCGGGGCTCTGCCGGAGCGCGTCAGCGCCTGGTTCGGCAGCTGGCGCGAGGTGCCGCTGGTGCCGATGGGCGAACTACGCGCGCAGCTTGCCGGACCTGCGCTCATTGTGGAGCCGCACAGCACGGTGGTACTGGAAGAGGGCTGGCAGGCCGAGGGCCTGCCGGGCGGGGAGCTGCTGCTGAGCGACACCGGGGCGGTGCGCGCTGCCGGCACGAGCGCGACCGCCGACCCGGCGCGCATCGAGATATTCAACAATCTGTTCATGCATGTTGCCGAACAGATGGGCGAGGTGCTCAAGGCGACCGCCCAGTCGGTCAACATCCGCGAGCGCCTCGACTACTCGTGCGCGCTGTTCGATGCGCAGGGCGGACTGGTCGCAAATGCCCCGCACATGCCGGTGCACCTGGGCTCCATGGGGGCGAGCGTGCGGGCCGTGATCCAGGCCCGTCAGGGCGCTCTGGCGCCGGGGGACGCCTGGCTCCTCAACAGCCCGTATCACGGCGGCACGCATCTGCCGGACATGACGGTGGTCACCCCGGTTTTCATGCAAGCCGGGGATCGGCCGGATTTCTTCGTCGCCTCGCGCGCGCATCACGCCGACATCGGCGGCATGACACCCGGTTCGATGCCGCCCTTCAGCCGCACCATAGAAGAGGAAGGGATTGTGTTTGAGTGCTTTCAGCTCGTGGCCGGGGGCGCCCTGCGCGAGGCTGAGCTGCGCGACGCGCTGGCGGGCGGTCCCTGGCCGGCGCGCAACCCCGCGCAGAACGTCGCGGACCTGCGCGCCCAGCTCGCCGCCAACGCGCGCGGCATCGCCGAGCTCGAGCGCGCGGTGCAGCGCCACGGTCTTGAGAACGTGCAGCAAGGCATGCATCAGGTGCAGGACAACGCCGCGCACTGCGTGCGCCGCGCCATCGCCAGGCTGATGCCCGCAAGTTTCCGCTACGAGATGGACGACGGCTCGGTGGTCGCGGTAGAGCTCACGATCGATCGCGAGCAGCAGCGCGCACGCGTTGACTTCACCGGCACCTCCGCGCAGGGCGCCCACAACTTCAACGCCCCGCGCGCGGTGTGCATCGCCGCGGTGCTGTACGTGTTCCGCACCCTGATCGATGAGCCGATCCCGCTGAATGAAGGGTGCCTCACGCCACTGGACATCGTGATTGCGCCCGGCTCGATGCTCGACCCACTGGCGCCTGCGGCGGTGGCAGCCGGCAACGTCGAGACCTCGCAGTGCATCGTGGATGCGCTCTACGGGGCACTCGGAGTGCTGGCCGCCTCGCAGGGCACGATGAACAACCTCACCTTCGGCGATGCGCGCTTGCAGTACTACGAAACCATCGCCGGCGGGGCCGGGGCGGGACCCGATTTCGACGGTTGCGACGCAGTACAGACCCACATGACCAACTCGCGCCTGACCGACCCGGAGATCCTGGAAGGCGCATTCCCGGTGCGGGTGCTCGAGTTCGCGATCCGCCGCGGCTCGGGCGGTATCGGTCGCCATCACGGCGGGGACGGGGTGGTGCGACGGCTGCTGTTCACCCGCAAGCTCAGCGGGGCGCTGCTCGCGAATCACCGCCGCATTGCGCCCTTCGGACTCGAGGGCGGAGAGCCGGCGGCGCGCGGGGAGGCCTATATCCGCCGCGCCGGGGGCGCGCTGGAGATACTGGGCGCGACGGCGCGCTTTGAGGTTGACGCGGGAGAGGAGCTCACGGTCCTCACACCCGGGGGCGGAGGCTTCGGACGGGTGGCTTAGTTGCGCAGGATCGAGGTCTCGATCTCCCACTCCACGCGCTGCTTCGAGGTCTCGGAGCGATTCACCGAAACCGGGCGCACGCGGCTGGCGCCGGGGCGGTGCGTCACCAGCCAGGTATCGAACTCGCCCGGCTTGCTGGTGGCGAAGCCAAACAGCAGGTTGAACTTGCCCTCCCCGAGGGTCTGGGGCCGATTGACGCGCTCGTCGACGATGACGAAATGTGTCTCCTCGGCCGCAGCGCCCGCAAAGGCGCCCTGCGCAGCGAGGTTGTCGAGGAAACTCTGTACCTGCACGCGCGCCCGCTCCCAGGTCTCCGGCCCGTTCTGCTCCAGCAGCACCCAGCGCGTGCCCTGCTCGACGCTCGCTGCGACGAACAGTGCAAGGCGGCGCGCCGAGAGGTAGCGCCAGTCCGCAGCTCCGCTGCCGCTGGTTGCGAGCGTGCGCGGGCTGATACCGGTGCGCGTGCCGCCGCGTACCGACATCAGCGTGTTGACACCCGCCTGCGCGAGACGTGTGCGGTCGGCGTCCGACACGGACACCGCCGGTCGCAGGCCGGGGCGCAGGATCGCCTCCTCGCTCTCAGCCGCAGTCCAGACCGGCCAGGTCTCGTCGGAGCGCGCGATCATCCCGGCCGCAGCCCCGCACGAGCCGAAGATCTCCACCCGACCGCGCAGCCGGTCGAAGGCCTGCACGCGCGGGAAGTACATGACCGCGCTGTCGCTCCTGAAGGGCCAGCTGCGCAGTGCCTCGAGCGCTACGGGTGCGGAGGTCCAGGCCGCGGGGGGGTCGACCACGAGCAGCGCGTGCCGCTCGCGGCACAGCCGCGCCGCTACCAGCAGCGCCGAGAGTCCGACGTCGCGCTCGCGTGTGAGCGGCGGGATGCACAGCATGTTGAAGCGCGTGACGCCGCGCAGCGCGAACAGCCCCGTACCGGTGCCTGCCGCACCGATGACGTCGTAATCGGTGAGCGGTGCGCCGTCGTCACCGTCGGGATTGGAGAGGGTATAACCAACGGCGACGCCGCCGGGACCGCCAGCGGAGCGGTTGGGACGCTGCGCGGGAGCCTCACCCAGCATCCGCACGAGACGTGACTGCAGCAGCACGTCGCCGACGAAGCGCCCGGAGCCGGGCGTGACTGAGATGCGGCGGTAGATCTCCTGGTCCTCCACCAGCTCCGAGCCGGCGGTGCGCACGCGCTGCACCACGAGATTGAAGCGCTCGTGCTCGGCGGGCGTCAGAGCGTCGTAATCGACCGAGGCGCGCAGGTACTCGCGCGAGCCGGGGTTCTGGGCCACGAGTCGCAGCGCGCCCGCGCCGGCCGGCAGCGTGATGGTCGGCGGTCGCGTCCCGTTCGCGACCCGCACGATGCGCGCCTCGCGGCCGCCGTTCTCGAAGAACTGCTCGACCGCATAGGAGAGCGTCGAGGGCTGCCACAGCCCGCCGAAGTGCTGTTGGTACTCGGCGAAGCTCGTTACCGTGAGCGGCTGGCTGACGGGGCCCTTGAGAGTGCGGCCCACGAACGCAGTCACGCCCGTCGGCACGCGCGCAATCGCATGAGTGTCACGGCTGTGTTGGGAGAGTTCTACGCCGGACGCTGGGCTGTCTGCCACTCGGGCGCCTCTTGGGTTTATTCCCCAAGACTCTAACACAGCCGTCAGCGGATGGTCGGATTCTCAGGGCTTTTGTCGGATTGAGCGGGTGCGGCGGCTGCCGCTTCGCGCTCGCGTGCGCGCGCTTCCGCGTGCGCACGCTCCTCTTCGTCGCTTTTGCGCGCCATCTCCGCCAGCATCAGCTGCAGCCACTCCGACAGCGTACCCAACACACGGCCTCCTCAACCGCCGTTCTTGGGAGCGAGCGGTTGCGCCTGTGCTGCGCTGCCCGCAGCCGCACTCGAGTGCGGATCTGCGCTCGGCGCGCTGGGCGGCGGTGCAGTGTTGGCAGCTGGGCTCGTCGCGGCGGCCGGCGCATCTGGTGCGGCGCTGCCGGCTTGCGGCTCGGGGGCGCCCTCCTGTGCCTGAGACTTCGCTTCCGGTTCCTGCTCGGTGAGCATCTGCTGGAAGGTTGCCTCGTCCATCGGCAGGTCCGACCTACCGTCCCAAGTCGAGCCATCCGGCAGCACGTTCTGCACGCGCGCAGCTGCGGCCAGGATCTGATCGAGGCTCGTATCAGCTACGGTAATCGGCACGGCGATGCCGCGCGGGTGCAGCGTGAGGCTCGACACCAGGCTCCAGTCAACCTGCTGGTGCTGCGCCTGCAGCTGCTGCTGCAGCCGCGTCGCCAGGCTCGCGTTGAGAAGCTTCTTCTGCGCCTTCTTCCAGTCGCGCGTGTCGTCCTCGAGCACGTCGAGGGGCTGCAGGTACAGCTCCCCGTCACGCCAACCGAACACGAACGGCTGGTTAACCACGCGCACCTGGGTGCCGATGGGTACCAGGTTGAAGAACTGCTCGATGACTTCCGGGTACAGGCGGATGCAGCCGTGGCTCGAGCGCAGTCCGACACCTGCGGGCTTGTTGGTTCCGTGAATCAGGTAGCTGGGCCAGCTCAGGTAGAACGCGTACTTGCCGAGCGGATTGTCCGGTCCCGGGCCGATCACCGGGTCGAGCTCCTCGCCGTTCTCGTGATGCTCCTTGCGCACCGACACCGGCACGCGCCAGGTGGGATCCTTCTGCCGGCGCACGATCTTGGTCACTCCTTCCGGAGTGCGCCAGCCCACCTTGCCGATGCCGATGGGATGCGTCAGCACCACCTGCCGCTCGCCGCGCTTGACGGGTGGGAAGTAGAAGATGCGCATCGCGGCGATGTTGATCACGATTCCGGTGCGCGGGGCGTCCGGGAGAATGAACTGCGAGGGCACGATGATTTCGCGCCCCTCGCCCGGCAGCCACGGGTCCACCTTCGGATTGGCGCGCAGGATCTCCTCGTAGCCGACGTTGAAGCGGCGCGCGATGTCGGTCAGCGTGTCCTCCTTGCTGGCCGAGACGATCTGCACGACGCCGACCACATCCTGGCCGGGCGCGAGCTCGAAGCGCTCGTTGGCTAGGGGCAGCGGTTGCGGGGGCGGGGCTTCGGGAACGGGCGGCGGCGCCGGCGGCGGTGGCGGGTGACGCCACTGAGCCAGCAGGGAACAGCCCGCTATCGCAACACAGAAGAGCACCACGCCGGAGGCGCGGGCGGTGGATAACCTCATGATGGAATTATGACCGATGTCGCTGGCCTACGAATGTCTGTGATCCGCTACAGGAGCACGGGCTGGTCGGGCAGCTCGTTCGCATCGGAGGCCTTGCCGGGGAAGTGCCGGCCCAAGAGGGCGCCGACGCCCAGAATGCCCACGACCGAGCCGTCGCGGAAACGCCCTTCCCGGTAATGGTGCTGCATCTGGCGGCACACTGTCTCCCATTCGCTTTGCTGGATGCGCGAGGCAATGCCGCGATCCGCAACGATCTCCACGAGGCGATCGGCCATGAGCACATAGATCAGCACGCCGTTGTTGTGGGCCGTGTCCCATACGCCCAGCTGGCCGAACAGCTGCACAGCGCGCGCTCGCGCTGGCAAATCGTGCCACAGCTCGGGCAGGTCGAATGCGGTCTCGACCACGAAGCGGATCTGGCCAGCGTGACGCGCCTCGCATTCTTCGATGGCCTGCTCGATGGCCGTGCGCACCGCCACAGGGAAATGACGCCGCGTGCTCCAGCGCGTGGTGAGCAGGTGACGCACAAGACGCTTCAGCTGCATGCGTGGCTACCAGCTGCCGGAGGCGCCGCCGCCGCCGAACCCGCCGCCCCCGCCGCTGAATCCACCGCCGCCGAAACCGCCACCCATGCCGCCACCGAAGCCGCCCCCGAGGAAGCCCCCCGAGCGCGGCCCGCTCGACCAGCCGCTGCCGCGCGACAGTCCCATCAGCAGAGCGAGTAGGAATGCGCCGACCGCCGCGACCCCCGCGAGCAGCAGCGCACGCAGCGCCAGCCACACGATGAGCCCGGTTGCGACTCCGGTGAACGCTGAGCCGAGCGTCCTGCCGAAGATTCCGCGCAACACCACCGAGCCGATGAGCACGGCGAAGAACAATGTCGGCAGCAGATTCGACGCGCCGCGCTGGCGGCCGGCGTTCCACTCGTGCGCGGGCGGCGGAAGCGGCTCTCCCTGGATGAGTCTCATCATCTGCTCGAGCGCCCCGTTTATGCCGCCATAGAAATCGCCCTGGCGGAAGGCCGGCTTGACGGTCTCGTCGATGATGCGGTCGGACATGGCGTCAGTGAGGACTCCCTCCAGCCCATAGCCGACCTCGATGCGAACGCGATGGTCGTTCTTCGCGATGATCAGCAGCGCCCCGTCGTCGACCTTCTTGCGTCCCAGCTTCCATTGCTCGACCACGCGGATGGAGTACTGCTCGATCTCCTCGGGGTGCGTGGTGGGAACCATGAGCACCGAGAGCTGCGAGCCCTTGCTGGACTCGAATGCGGCGAGCTTCTGCTCGAGCGCACTTTGCTGCTCGGCGGTGAGGGTGCCCGTGAGGTCGGTGACGCGGGAGGTCAGTTTCGGGAGCGGCTGCAGCCCGGCATCGGGGCTGCTGGTCTGCGCCAGCACCGCAAGGCTCGCCGCCAGCAGCAGCCCCAGAGCGAGCCCCGCCCGGCGGCGAACGCGGCCGGCAACTGCACTCATCAGTGCGTCGGCGATTGTCCGGCCGGCGCGGCCGGGGGCGGCGCGGCCGCAGCTCCGGGAGTCGTGGTGTCGAAACTGACCGTCGGCGGGGTGGAGATCTGCTGCTCATTCGCCACGGTGAAGTTGGGCTTCACCTGGAAGCCGAACATCTTCGCGGTGAGGTTCACCGGGAAGGAGCGCACCGTGACGTTGTAGCTCTGCACCGCCTGGATATAGCGGTTACGGGCGACGGTGATGCGGTTCTCGGTGCCTTCGAGCTGTGACTGCAGATCGCGGAAGTTCTGGTCCGACTTCAGCTGCGGGTAATTCTCGGTCACCACCAGCAGGCTCTTGAGAGCGCTGGTGAGCTGTCCCTGCGCCGCCTGGTACTTCTGGAACTGCTCGGGATTGTTGAGCATCTCCGGTGTCACCTGGATGGAGCCCACCTTGGCGCGTGCCTCGGTCACGCCAATCAGCACCTTCTGCTCCTGGGCGGCGTAGCCCTTGACGGTATTGACCAGGTTCGGAATGAGGTCGGCGCGACGCTGATACTGGTTCACCACTTCGGACCAGGCCGCCTTGACACCCTCGTCCTGGGACTGCAGGGAGTTGTAACCGCAGCCCGAGAGGCTGAGAACCGCGCCAGCCAGAAGCGCCACAGACCACGCACGCATCGGAGTTTCTCCTTCCCAGGGGCTGCGGATTGTCACACGGTTGCGAAAGCCGCGTCGACCCGAGGCCGCCCCGGGCAGCTCGCGCACCGCGCGGACGGCCGTGGGAACTGCGCGAAGGCGGGCGGCGCGCGGGCGCGCTCAGACGCTCATCGCTCGCAGCGACCCGCAAGCCGCTTGGGCTGGGTGAAGGGGCGCGAAGCGCGTGGCACGAGTGCCCCGGCGCCACCGTGGATCTGCTAAGCGCCTGTCGAAGGCGGCGCGCACGCTTAGCGTGCAGGCGCCTGGCTCGGGAATAAAAAAACCCCAGGCTTTTTGGGCCTGGGGTCTAAGGGCGGACCTTCGATGAAGGGAAGGAAGTCCGCCAGGGGATTCAGTGCAATCGCGCCCAGTGCAGGATGCGGATATCGTCCGAGTCCAGATCGAAACTCTGTGCCAGCAACACGCGCAACTCGCGGCTGGCACGTGTCTGCGGCAGGGGCTGGCGTAGCTCAACCACGCCACTCCACTCACCGCCGCCGCCCTGGCTGTGCAGCCGGTCGGTGTGGGTTACGAAGTGCGTGTAATACTTGGTAGCCACGGTTCAGAGGTTAGTAGCGCGGCATGCGCGCCGTCCGTGAGACGTTCCACAGAACCCCGGATTTCGGTAAAAGTGAGTGCGACATAAGTCGCAGGATCGCTCCTGATGGGAGGTTTTCGGCAGCCGCTGCCCGCGGGCTCGAAATACATCACGCCAGCTGGCGCTGTCCGGCTGCGGGTCGAGCTTGAGCAGCTATGGCGCGAGGAGCGGCCGCGAGTGACGGCGGCGGTAGCAGCTGCCGCCGCTCAGGGCGATCGCTCCGAGAACGCTGAGTACACCTACGGCAAGCGCCGCCTGCGTGAGATCGACCGCCGCGTGCGCTTCCTGCGCCGGCGGCTGGATGGCATGGTGATCGTCACACAGCCGCCGACGGACCCGCGGCGGGTGTTCTTCGGCGCGTGGGTCGAGCTCGAGAGCGAGGACGGCGCACGTGCGCGCTACCGCATCGTCGGGCCGGACGAATTCGACATGGCCCCCGGCTACATCAGCATGGACGCACCGCTCGGGCGCGCATTGCTGCGCCGGACGCTGGACGAGGAGGTGACCGTCGCCGCCCCTGGCGGGAGCCACCGCTACACGATCGTGTCGATCGAGTACGAGCGGACCTGAAGCGCGGCTGCTACCAGTTCACGCGCACGTTCTTGAACTGCCACGGATCGCTCTTGTCGATGTCCTCGGCAAACAGCCGCTCACGCTCGTGCAGCGGCGTCCACTCGGTGTACTCCCCGACGACCGGGCCCAGGTACGGCATACAGATCTCGAGATTGCGCCGGAAGTCCATCTCATCGGGCTCCACGACGCCGAGATTGGGGTTCTCCATTGCCCACACCACGCCTGCGAGCACCGCCGCGCACACCTGCAGGCTGGTGGCGTTGTTGTAAGGAGCGAGCTTGCGCGCCTCCTCGATGGACAGCTGCGAGCCGTACCAGTACGCGTTCTTCTTGTGGCCGGCGAGCAGCACGCCGAGCTCGTCGATGCCCGCGGTGATGTCCTCCATCAGGATGTGCTGGCGCTCCTGCTGCACGAAGTTGCGTCCGGCGAGCTCGTGCACCGACAGCACCGCCGCATCACACGGATGATAGGCGTAGTGCACCGTCGGCCGGTAAGCCACCTGCGCGCCCTCGCGCACCGTGAAGTAATCGGCGATCGAGATCGCCTCCCCGTGCGTGATGCAGAAGCCGTGGAAATGACCGGCGCGCGGGGTCCAGGTGCGCACCCGCGTGCCGGCGCCCGGCCGCGTGAGATAGATCGCCGCCATGCAGCCGAAGTCGTGGCGCTTGCCGTCGCGCGGGAAATTGCGCTCGTGCGAGCCCCAGCCCATCTCCGCCGGCTGCGAACCCTCGCTGACGAAACCGTCTATCGACCAGGTGTTGACGAACTCCCCGGGCTGCTTCGGGATGCGCGACACCTGCGTATCGCGCTCGGCGATGTGCACGACCTTCACCCCCAGTCGGCGTGCGAGCTCGCCCCATTCGGCGCGCGAGGCTGGTTTGCCGGCCTCCACCCCCGTGTCGGAGGCGATGTTGAGCAGCGCCTGCTTTACGAAGTGCGACACCAGCCCGGGATTGGCCCCGTGGGTCAGTACCGCAGTGGGCGCGCGCTCGTTGCCGGCGCGCAGCGCAAGTGCCTCCTCGCGCAGGGCGTAGTTGGTGCGCCGTCCGGCCGGCACGGTCGGATCGGTGTAGCCGCCCGGCCAGGGCTCGAGGCAGGTATCCAGGTACATCGCGCCTTTTTCCCAGCACAGCTTGATGAGCGCGAGGCTCGAGACCTCCACCGACACGTTGATGAGGAAGTCCCCGCGCCCGAGCAGCGGATTGAGCACGCGCCGGTAGTTCTCACGCGTCAGGCGCTCCTGGACGAACTTTATGCCGTAGCTGGAGGCCTCCTTGGCGCCCTTGTCCTCCGCGCTCACGATGGTGATGCGCTCGGGCGCGATGCCGATGTGCCGCAGGATGAGCGGCAGCACTCCCTGGCCGATGCTGCCGAAACCGATGAACAGGATGCGTCCGGGAAACTCGACGTGAATCTGTTGTTGCTCACTCATGATGCATGCTTAAGTGGTCCTGATCGGGGGCACAACGCCAGTGCGGAAGGCGCAGCGTAGCAATCGGATGGGCGCGGCTCAATTTTCCGCGCAGCTGCCTGCGGCCGGGGCGGCCTCAGCTTGCGCGCCAGTGCGGCGGGTAGGTGCGCTCGTACCCGGGCTGCGCGGCGACGCGCCCGAGCCAGCGACCGAGGGCCGGGTAGTTCACCTCAACGGGCATGAAGCGCGAGGACAGGGCGCGCGCCTGCGGTCTTTCGAGCGCGCGTTTCAACAGCTGGATGCCGGGGAAGAGCACCATGTCGACCGCCGAGTACGACTCCCCCACGATCCAGTCGGACTTCGACAGCCGCCCCTCGATGGTACGCGCCTCGCTTGCGGCCGCATGCATCGCTGCGGTGATCTCATCGCCATCCAGATCAGCCTTGCCGGAGAACACCCCACGACAGATCGTGGTGAGCTGCGGCTCGATGTACGCCTGATACTCGCAGATGACGCGCATGATGGTACCGGCCTCCTCCGGCGTGCGCCCGAAGATCGGCGGGTGCGGGTACTTGAGGTCGAGGTAATAGAGGATCGCGAGGGATTCGAAGCACACGTAGTCGCCATCCTTCAGCACCGGCACCCGTCCGCGCGGGTTGAGGGCGAGCATCTGCGGGGACTTGTGCTCCTGCTTGGAGAACTGCAGCAGATGGCTTACGTAGGGCAGCCGCTTGTGCTCGAGCGCCAGCAGGACGCGCCACGCGTTGGGGCTGCCGCTGCCCCAGAAAACCTCGATTGCCATCGCTCGCCTCGCACGAGGTAGTGCCACGATTGTAACGACAACCCCGGGATGCCGAAAATGCACCACATGGCCACGACGCTGATCGAGCCCGCACAACTGGCCGCCCACCTGGAGGATCCCGAGTGGGCGATCATCGACTGCCGCTTCGATCTGGCGGACCCGGCTTACGGCGCGCGCGCCTGGGCCGCCGGGCACATTCCCCACGCCCGCTACGCCGACCTCGATCAGGATCTGTCCGGCCCGCGCACCCCCTCCAGCGGGCGCCATCCGCTGCCGCAGGTCGAGGTGCTCGCCGCAACCTTCGGCCGCTTCGGCATTGACGCCACGGTGCAGGTGATCGCCTACGACCAGGGGAGCGGGGCCTTCGCCGCGCGCCTCTGGTGGCTGCTGCGCTGGCTGGGTCACGAGCGGGCGGCGGTGCTCAATGGCGGCATTGCCGCCTGGCAGCGCGCCGGTCTGGCGCTGGGCACCACCCCCGACACCCGCGCCACGCGCCGCTTCATACCCGCGCCGGATGCAGCGCGGCTCGTCAGCAGCGCACAGGTCGCCGCATCGCTTGAAGCCGGCGCCTTCGCGCGCGGGGAGAGCCTCCTGGTAGATGCGCGCAGCGCCGATCGCTTCGCCGGGCAGAACGAAACCATCGACCCGGTGGCCGGACACATCCCCGGCGCACGCAGCCACCCCTTCGCCGCCAACACCGACGCGCAGGGACGATTCCTCGCGCCGGAAGAGCTGCGCCGTCGCTGGCAGCAGACCCTGCGCGGCGCTGCGCCCGCGCAGGTGATCGCGATGTGCGGCTCGGGCGTCACCGCCTGCCACAATCTGCTCGCGCTCGAGGTCGCAGGCTTGAGCGGTGCACGCTTGTACGCCGGATCCTGGAGCGAGTGGATCCGTGATCCGGCTCACGCCGTCGCGCTCGGTCCCGAAACTGATGGCTGAACCACTCTTACTTCACACCTAATTTTGATATAACGCGCCGTGGCAGCCGATCCCAAGAGCGTCGTCAACGGCACTCGCAAGTTCAATCCCGCACAGCCGTGGCGGATCGAGGACTCCCTCGATCTCTATCATGTGAATGCCTGGGGCAAGGGCTACTTCAGCATCAACTCGAGCGGACACGTGGTCGTGCGGCCGGACACCACCGAGCGGCATGAGATTGACCTGTACGAGGTGGTCGAGGGACTCAAGGCCCGCGATCTGACGACACCGGTCGTGGTGCGCTTCTCGGACATCCTCGCGCACCGCCTGCGGCGCATACACGAGGCGTTCGCCCAGGCGATCACCGAGAACGACTACCGCAACCGCTACGCGGCGGTCTTCCCCATCAAGGTCAACCAGCAGCGTCTGGTCGTCGAGGAGGTCTACCGCTACGGCAAGGAGTTCGGGTTCGGGCTCGAAGTCGGCTCCAAGCCCGAGCTGCTGGCGGTCATGGCCATGACCGAGAACGCCTCCGAGCGGCTGATCATCTGCAACGGCTTCAAGGACGACAGCTATATCGAGGCAGTGACGCTCGCCACCAAGCTCGGCCGCACCATCATTCCGGTGGTGGAGAATTTCGAGGAGCTGGGGCTCATCCTCAAGCACGCGGAGGCCTACCAGGTGCGCCCGCGCATCGGGGTGCGCGTCAAGCTCTTCACCGAGGGCTCCGGACGCTGGAGCGCCTCGGCCGGCGAGAAGTCGAAGTTCGGCCTGTTCATCACCGAGATTCTCGAGCTGTTCAACGTGCTGAAGTCACGTGACATGCTCGACTGCCTGCAGCTCGTGCACTGCCATCCCGGCAGCCAGCTGCAGGACATCCGCCGCATCAAGGAAGCCATCAACGAGCTCGCACACGTGTACGCGGAACTCAAGCTCATGGGTGCGGGGCTGCAATACATCGACGTCGGCGGGGGGCTCGGCGTCGACTACGACGGCAGCGGCACCAACTTCGCCTCCTCGATGAACTACACGCTCAATGAGTACGCGAGCGATGTGGTGTACCGCGTCGCGAACGTATGCAACGCGCGCGACATCCCGCACCCGATGATCATCAGCGAGTCCGGGCGCGCGGTGGCCGCCTACCACAGCGTGCTGATCTTCGATGCGCTCGGCTCCTCGGCCCTCGACAAGTTCCGCGTCACCGGCGATCGCGCCGAGGACTTCAACGGCGCGGAGGAGCCGCCGCAGCCGGTGCTCGATCTGTTCGAGGCCTACCGCACGGTGAGCGAGCGGGTCCTGGTGGAGTGCTATCACGACGCACTCACCGCGCGCGAGCAGGTGCAGCAGATGTTCAATCTCGGTCTGCTGTCGCTTGAGTTCCGCGGGCTCGCCGAGCGGCTCTATTGGGCGACCTGCGCGAAGATCCGCGATTCATGCCGCAAGCTCGAGCGGCTGCCCGAGGAGCTCGAGGACCTGGAATCGATTCTCTCGGACACCTATTTCTGCAACTTCTCGATATTCCAGTCGCTGCCAGACAGCTGGGCGATCGACCAGCTGTTCCCGATTCTGCCGATCCACCGCTTGGACGAGCGCCCGACGCGCACCGCGGTGCTCGCGGACATCACCTGCGACTCCGACGGCAAGATCGATCATTTTGTTTCGCTGCGCGACGTCAAGCGCACCCTCGAGCTGCACGAGCTGAAGACCGACGAGAAATACTACCTGGCGGCGTTTCTGGTGGGCGCCTACCAGGAGACCCTCGGGGACCTGCACAACCTGTTCGGTGACACCCACGTGGTGCACGTGCGGCTGCACGACGAGGGCGGGTGGTGGATCGAGGAGATCGTCAAGGGCGACACCGCCAACAAGGTGCTCGAGTACATGGAATACGACGTCGCGGAGCTGTATCCGGCGCTGGCGCGCGATTGCGAGCGTGCGATCCGCGATGGGCGCATGACGATCGCGGAGAGCCAGGCGCTCAAGCGCTTTTACGAAAGCGAGCTCGACGGCTACGCCTACCTTGAGCCCGCGGGCGCCTGAGGCGTCTCAGGCAAAATCCGCCAGCTGCTCCTGCAACGCGCGCTGAAACGCCGGACGCGCCTCGCAGCGCGCCTGGTAGGCGCCCAGCACCGGCTCGGCTGCCACGAGCTGCGTGTGCCTGAGGATGCGCAGCACCGTGGTCATCATGAGATCTCCGGCCGTGAAGCGCTCCTCGAGGTGCGCTCGATCGCCGAGGCAGGCAGCTAGCTCCCTTAGCCGCAAGCGCACCCGCTGCTCGAGCGCCGGACGGTGCTCGCGCGCCCAGGGCTCAGCGGCATAGAACAGATCCAGCTCTGCCAGCTGCTGCACCGCCGTCTCGATGGAGTTGAGCGCGGCGAAGACCCAGGCGACGGCGCGCGCCCTGCCCCGCTCATCCGTCGGCAGCAAAGCGGCGCTGCGCGCGCTGATGTGCAACACGATGGCTCCGGACTCAAAGAGCACCAGTCCGTCCTCTTCGTAGGCGGGTACCTGTCCGAAGGGCTGCAGCCCACGGTAGGTGCTCGAGCCCAGCTCGGCGATGCTCAGCAGCCGCGCCTGGTAAGGAAGTCCGGCTTCGTGCAGTGCCCAGCGCACGCGCAGATCGCGCACGACGCCCTGGGCGAAGGGCGGTACCCGCCTGAGCGCGGTGACGGTGATCATGCTGCTTCCCGGCCGAGACGCTCGGTGTACTTGCGTGACGAGATGCAGGCGCGTGCGCCACTGGCCTCATCAGGGTTTGCGTTCACTGCGGCCGCCCTTGGTCAGTTCGGCGAGATAGGCATCCATGTTCTCGAAGCTCGCAAGCCAGAAGCGCCGGTAGCGCTCCAGCCAGCCATCAACGACCCGCAGGGCCTGCGGTTCGAGACGACAGGGGCGGCGCTGCCCGTCGCGGCCGCGCGAGATGAGTCCTGCGGACTGGAGCACCTTCAGGTGACGCGAGACCGCCGGCAGGCTGATGTCGAAGGGGGCTGCGAGTTGATTGACCGTCGCCTCCCCTTTCGCAAGGCGCGTGAGGATCGCGCGGCGCGTCGGATCGGCGAGTGCCGTCAGCGCGAGACTCAGGCGGTCGCTACTCATATTTAACATCCATGATAATTAACCGAGCAGCTAAATAAAAGCCGCGCTCCAGCGGCTCGCCCATGCGAGGGCGCATGCCGCGTGTGCATGCGCAGCATGAGCGCCCCGCACACCGCCGGTGAGCGGCAAATTATGGTATGTGGGCGCGATGCCGTGCGTACGGCCCCGTCTTGGTTTGCGTACCGCAGGGGCCGGGAGTAGCATGACCTTGCGTTCGAATCCGTCGTGGATGAAGTGCGCTTTGTTTGAGTGTGTCGAGTTTATTTCCCGCCCCGCGCCTCTCATCCGTGCGCGAACGCAGGTGCAGGCCGCCGGCCCAAGCGCTGCGCATTGACTAAAACTGCCGATCGTGTGCCTTGAAGCCTTGACCTGTTTGACTGATCACGCGGTACATGCGACCGACGCGTGCGGATCGCCGCTGTCCGCTTTCCCAAGAGAGACCTCCGGATGACGACGATTTATGTGGGCAATCTGCCCTTCAACGCCACCGAGGCGGACGTTAAAACCCTGTTTGAACGGCACGGCAAAGTGGAATCGGTGAAACTCATCAACGACCGGGAAACCGGCAAACCGCGCGGCTTCGGATTCGTCGATATGGCCCAGGGGGAGGCGCAGACCGCCATACAGGCCCTCAACGGCTTTCAGATGAACGGCCGGCCGCTACGCGTCAACGAGGCACAGGAACGCCCGCAACGTCCGCGCCAGGGTGGCGGCCCGTTCCGTCGCTGAGCGCGCGCACGGGCCACGGAAAAGACCCCGCCTCGCGCGGGGTTTTTTTGTGCACCTCAAGGAGCTTGGCGCGCTCCAGGGGTTGGTGCTCCGCGAAAACCAAGTGATACCAGGCACGCACAAACTGGCCGCAGGCGCGGCCGCAGTGGGGATCGCGCTGCTGGTGGCGGCATGCAGCACCGCCACGAGCTCGCGGCAGACGACCACGGATGCGCTCACCGCGATCCTCGCGGGCGATCAGCGCACGCCCGAGGAGCGCGCGCGCGATGTCTACCGCCATCCCAAGGAGACGCTGCTGTTCTTCGGCATCCGCCCGGAGATGAGCGTGCTCGAGGTATGGCCCGAGCCGGGCTGGTACACGCAAGTGATCGCACCACTCGTGCGCGAGAAGGGCAAGTACTACGCCGCCGTCATCGCCCCCGATCCGACCGACAAGCACATCACGCAGCGCCTGGCGGACTACCGGGCAACGCTCGCCGCCCGCCCGGATCTCTACGAG
>Ga0302326_10001406_pt1 | contig 61363 bp, 49 predicted proteins | sample Palsa_T0_3_FD_202264 | JGI IMG/M metagenome (GOLD analysis project Ga0302326, IMG submission 202264) | Peat permafrost microbial communities from Stordalen Mire near Abisko, Sweden - Palsa_T0_3 | ecosystem: Environmental > Terrestrial > Soil > Palsa > Peat permafrost | place: Sweden: Abisko...
AGATCCCGCGGCGGCACTGGCCGATCCTGCGCTGCTCTCGAGCGCGCATGAGACAGCGACCGCACCGCGGAAATTCGCCGCGATGCTTCCAGAATCCCCCACCGCTGCGACGCTCCGGGAAGCACAGCCGCCAGGGCCGCCCTCACGTCATCCCTTACACTCTGATCGCCGCTGCTCTTCAGCGCCAGCGACACTCCGTCGGCCTTCGGTATGTCGGCCAGGTAACCCGGTTTCCCCACCAGAAACGAAATCTGCTGCGGTGGCGACGCCCGGCGCATGTCGTCGCAAAATTTGTCCCGGTGCCCCAGCCCGCTTTCCATGTCAATCAACACCAGACTGTAAAGATCCGCGCGCCACCACGACCGCGCTTCGCTAACGTCGGCCGCACAATCCACTTCCATGCCCAGCTTTCTCATTGACTCCGCGCGCCGGTCGCGCATCGTCGCCGAAGTGTCCAATAACAAAACGCGTTTATTCTTCAGCCGGCTGAGCGGCGCGGAGATCGGCAGCCCCAGGGACGGTGTGCTCATTCCGCCACCGGCTTCGGCCCAGATCCCGCAGCCACCGCCGGTTTCGCTTGCGATTCGGCAGCCTTGAACAGCTTGCGATTGCGCATCCGTTTCGCAGCATTCTGCCGCCGCACTCGGTTATACCTCGACTTGTCGCCGTTAATTCTGGACATCGTGCACTCCTGTCATTCGGGCAGGTTCGGGAAATGATTTCGTTACTGGTGAACTATCGTGGAACAGCTAGCGAACGCGATCGCAGCGATTCGTGCGAACGCACATGCGGGAACGCTCTCTCGCTCTCTCAATCGCGAAGGCGCAAATTGGGCCAGCCCTAAAATTACCCAGTCTTCGAGGTTAAGTCTCTTAAGTATACGCCGTTTGCTCTAATCCTGCCGTGTGCATGTAAGCGCCTGCAAGCGGATATCGTTGGCCTTGGCTCATTGGCCTTGGCTCATTACGTCACGTCCGACGGCAGTGCTGAATTCTCGCTTGCTAATCCCGTGGTTTACGGATATTATGAAGCAGTACGTTAGTCCGAGTCGGACAGAGCAGTTCTTGCCTCAACAGCCAGTAACCGCCAGCAGTACATCCGAATCTCTCCAGCGTAAAATTGATCAAACAAAGGAACACCTAACACCATGGCAGAACAAGGAACAGTAAAGTGGTTTAACGACGCCAAAGGCTACGGCTTCATCAGCCGCCAGTCCGGCGAAGACGTTTTCGTTCATTTCTCGGCAATTCAAGCAGGCGGCTTCCGTAGCCTGCAAGAGGGCCAGACCGTGCAGTTCGACGTGACCAAGGGCCCCAAGGGCTGGCAAGCTGAGAACGTCCAGCCGCTGTAGACCATCCCCTTATTGCAAAAAGGCGATCTCCAACCAGAGATCGCCTTTTTCACGTTTTGATGAAATCTCCCCGCCTTGTCATCCCGACCGAAGCCGGAGCGTCAGCGACGGCGTAGTGGAGGGACCTGCTGTTTCCTGCCGCGAAAATTGCCGATTGCTGATTGAAAGCCCTCGTGCCCGGGGATTTTAATCAACAATCAGCAATCAAAATTCAACAATGTCTTTTAAAGCTTGGTGCCATCGAAGGGACTCGAACCCCCACACCCTTGCGAGTACATGGACCTGAACCATGCGCGTCTGCCAATTCCGCCACGATGGCAAGTGAACCTACATAGCAGCGGCAGCCCGAAAGCCGCCGTGTCAGGAAGATCTACATTTCTATTCTACAGACACGATGTCCCCTGTCAAACTTCCCGTGCGGCTTACTTGGTCTTGGACAGCCGCTCCTGCAACAGCACAGTCACCGTGTCACCCGCTTGTTTGCCGATCACCTTCTGAATCTCCCCCTTGACCGGCAGCTTATGCCTGCCGTCGCCCAACGCCATAAAGGAGCTCCTGAACGGATGACCATCAATCGTGCCCCTCACCTTAACCAATCCACGAGTTCTGAAAAAACGGACTGAGTCGGGCCAAACGACAAAAGTCCAACCGCCCTTTGCAGTGCTCTTCTGCAACTTGGCTTTGAACGATTGATTCAGCATTTCTACTCCAGCTTCGCCGTCATCGTAATCTTCGCATTCAGCACCTTCGACACCGGACATCCCTTCTCCGCCGCCTCCGCATACTTCTGAAACGTAGCCGCATCCGCTCCCGGAACTTTCCCCACCACGTCAATGTGGCTCTCGGTAATCGTCCATCCCGAATCCAGCTTCTCCATGGTTAGCGTGATATTGGTCGAAATGCTCTCCGGCGTCAAAGGAGGAGTCGCCCCGCCCAGTTGCGCCGACAGCGCCATCGAAAAACATCCCGCATGCGCCGCCGCAATCAGTTCCTCGGGATTCGTCCCCGCCCCGTTTTCAAATCGCGACGCAAACGAATACTGCGTATTGTTCAGCGCTCCGCCCGGCGCCGAAATCGTTCCCTTCCCATCCTTCAACCCGCCCTTCCAAACTGCGCTAGCCTTGCGTTGCATAATCGTCTCCTAAATTATGATTTCCAACTCGCCCCAATTGTAGACGGAACCCGGCAAACCTGTCAGGCCAGGAAACCAGATGTACTGGGAAAAGATCTGATGCAAGGCGGGCGTGAAACCGATTTTGATCTTGCTGAAAGCTGAGAGCTGACAGCTCGCTCAATAAAAATCCGAGCAACTCAAATAAAACCCGCACTGCGGACACTTCAACTTGCACCGGCTCTCCCGCAATCTCGCCGAACAGTTCGGACAATATTGCCCCGGGTCAGCCAAAATTGGGTCAGCCAAAATTGGGTCACACCGAATTGCATTAGCCTGAATGCGATCCGCCGGAATTGGATCGACCGCCGCTCCCGCCCCACGCCTGAGTTCAGTCGCTCCCGGCGTCGCCGCTCTTTCCTCGCTCATGTCCCCCCGAACCTACGCTGTAGTCCCCGCGCCCGGCAAGTGCAGATCTCGATTCCGCATCGGACGAAACTTGCGCTTCACCTCCCGCGCACGGCAGCTTACGCCGCCCGATCGCTGACCGCCAACGGCGTCCGGCTCCAGCAGTCCGCCACCAGCCGCCACGCTCCCAGCCGCCGCCATACCTTTACATATTTCCCGCGCTCCGGCACGGCAGTTCCGTCCGCCTTCCGCACTACTGCGGAGAAGCGTCCAATCTCCATTGCCATATCGCCGGAATGCTCCACACGAGTAGTCTCCAGGCGCAGATCGCCATAGCCCGCGTCACTCAACTGCCGCAGCAAGCGCTCCACTGCCTTCTGCCCGTTCGCTCCCTCATAGTGCGGCGCCATCAGTACGCCGTCGGTCGCGAACAGACCCGCAGCCTGATCATAGTTTCCTGTGTTGAAGGACATTGCGAAATCTTGCGTCAGGTCGCGGAGTTGGGACTCCACGTCACGGAACGGACGAGGGTCCGCCTCGGAACTCGAATAAGGCCGGTACATCCACAACCTCCTGGGGGAAGGCACACGGAAGACTCACCACGGCCAGTAGGCGAGCCCACCGAAAAGCCCGCCCATTCTAGCGCAAAACTAAGATGTGCCAAGAGAAAAGTTTTCGTCTCCATACATTGAGGAAACGAATTCAAGAATTTGGATTGGGAATGAGTTGGGGAATAAGCTTGGGGAATACGCCTAGGGAATAAGAACCAGAAAATCGTTTTGGCAATTATCGCTAGACAGAGCTGAGGGGCCGCATCGTCCGCAATCCACCACTCGAGTCGCCGCCCGCCGATTTCACCGGAAGCTTCGAAGGTTCGACCATCAGATCCGGGCTTTCGCGCTCGGCGATTTGCCGCTTCACGCGATCCATCAGCACCACAAGCTTCTTCGACTCGTGGTCTCTCTCGGCCTGCTTGCACGTCTTCTGGAAATCGTGGGGAGCGTAGGTTACGCGGTTCGTCATGGGGGAGTTGATCCTCGGGCTATCCTTGTATGAGGAGAAGGCATAGCCTACCCTATCCTCCGCGACTTGCCAAGCCCCTGTAGCTTATACCTGACTCTGGGTCAAGTCACTACAGTAAACCGCTGAAAAACCAGCCCTCCGTGAGACTCCGAACCTTTCGGGGTGGAGTAGCGCCTGCAGCACTGCGATAAAGCCTTTCCTTTCAAAGGGGCCCAGCCCCTGAGGTACATGACCTTAGTGACGTTGAGCCGGTGACCCCTTTCGACGAAAATCACTGCAAGGCCGGTTCCGCCTTGCTGGAGAAAGCGTGTGTTCCACCGTCGAACTTTAAGCGTCTGTCTATTTCTCGCGGCCAGCGTCCCACTGGCGGCTGCGCGCGATCTCGCGCTCGTCTCCAACAAGTCCAACTCCGTATCCGCCATGGCCTTGCCCGATCTCGTCAAGGTCTGCAAGGGCCAGACGAACCACTGGCCTGACGGAAAATCCGTCACTTTTGTCATGCGCAACCCCGGCTCGCCCGAAATGAAGTTGTTTCTCGAAAAGGTATACGAACTGTCGGAAGCCAATGTGAAAGAGATCATTGCCTCCGCCAACCAAGGCCGCGCTGGCCATCCCCTCATCATGATCGCCGATTCCGACGAAGATCTGGTCAACAAGGTCGCAGCCATCCCCGGCGCCGTGGGCGTCGTCGATGTCTACGCCATTAACAGCAGCGTGGCGGTCGTCAAGGTCGCCGGCAAGCTCCCACTCGAGCCCGGCTACCTGCTCCACGGCAACTAACCATTGGCGACTAGCGATTACGACCAACTGAGTTGGGTGAATGAGTTGGGACAACGAGTTGGGTGAACGAATGACGCGTGATGCGGAATGAGTAAAGAAAAAAAAGCCCTAGCCGCCGCCGCCGGAGCTTCCGACTCCGGAACCGGCACCCGCGTGCCCGCCAATGCCCCGGCCGCCAAAGTCACCTTCACCCGCCGTTTTCCCCGCTTCACTCTCGACGTTCGCCTGCAAGTTAAAATGTTTCAAGCCGGAGAGTTCCGCAGCTGCTGGGGACGCTCCACCGAAATGGGTCAGGACGGCATCGGCGCCACCCTCACCGGCAGCCTCGAACCCGGCGAAATCGTCACCCTGGAAATCCCTTTACCCCTCACCACCTATCCCATTAAAGTCCGCGCCATCGTCCGCTACCGCCAGGGCCTTCGCTACGGATTCGAATTCCTCACTCTCAACGACGGCCAGCGCGACACCATCCTCCGCGTCTGCGAGTACCTGGCCAGCAGAGTCTAAGAACTAAAGAAACTTATCATTCCGACCCCCGAGCAAACGCGAGGGACAGAGGAATCTGCTTCCCCCCGCGCTATAATCATCTCCATCCAAACTTGCATCGAAAAGTAACGCCCTGTCATCTCAAACCTTGGAGGACCTATCATGGCTCACGAACTACCAGCACTCCCCTACGCCTACGACGCACTCGAACCCATCATCGATAAGCAGACGATGACTCTTCACCACGACATGCACCACGCCGCCTACGTGAAGAATCTGAACGCCGCCCTCGAAAAGCATCCCGAACTCGCCGGCAAGTCCGCCGAAGATCTCATCCGCGACCTCAACGCCATCCCTGAAGACATTCGCGGCGCCGTCCGCAACAATGGCGGAGGCCACGTCAACCACACCATGTTCTGGAAAATCATGAAACCCCAGGGCGGCGGCGATCCCACCGGCCCCATCGCCGAAGCCATCACCAAAGCTTTCGGCAGCTTCAAAGATTTCCAAACCAAATTCAACGACGCCGGCGTCAAACAATTCGGCAGCGGATGGGTCTGGCTGGCCAGCAAAGGCGGCAGCGACCTTCACATTATGTCGACGCCGAATCAGGACAGTCCCCTCAGCGTGGGCCACTTCCCCATCTTCGGCAACGATGTCTGGGAGCATGCCTACTACCTCAAATACAACAACCGCCGTCCCGAATACTTAGCTGCCTGGTGGAACGCCATCAACTGGGACGAAATCAACAAACGCTACGCCACCTTCAAAGCCAGCAAGACTGCCAACGAACCCGCCTTGGCGCATCGCTAAGAGCGTGTAGATGAATGTGGGTGCCCCACCCTTGTCGCGCATTCCGCGACAGGGTGGGGATTTTGACTTTCGGCACTGCCGCAAGCCCGCACCGCGGAACTCTCTCCATCCTCCCGCCGTACCATCTCACAGACCATGCTCCTCACCCGCCGCGCCCGCTACTCACTCTTAGCCATAATCCTCTACCTGACCCTCTGCACCATCGGCGGCATCTACCTGGCCGACGGCACTCTCCACCCCGCCCGCCGTTCACTCACTGTTGAGGAAGATATCGCCACGCAGAACATCGCGAAAGAATTGAATGCCATCATCGTCGATGTCTCCATCTCCACTCACGACGCCGTCACCCTGCGCGCCTGGCTCATCCTTCCGCGCCACCCCAACCACGACGCCGTCCTCCTGCTCCACGGTCTCGGCGACAATCGCCTCGGCATGACCAGCTATGCGCAACTCTTCCTCGCTCACGGATACATGGTTCTCATGCCGGACTCCCGCGCCCACGGCACCAGCGGCGGCCAACTCGCGACCTACGGCCTGCTCGAGCGCAACGACATCCACCAATGGGTCGACTTCCTCGGAAACCAGTTCCGCCCTCACGATGAGCTCCATCCCCGCTGCATCTTCGCCCTCGGAGAGTCCATGGGCGCAGCCCAACTGCTTCAATCCCTCGACACGCACCCCGACTTCTGCGCCGTAGCGGCCGAATCCTCGTTTGCCAATTTTCGCGAGATCGCCTACGACCGCATGGGACAGCCCTTCCACCTCGGTCCTTGGGTAGGACGCACCATCCTCCGACCCCTGGTAGAAATCGCCTTCCTCCGCGCCCGCCTGAAATACCACCTCAACATGCAAGAAGTCTCCCCCGAAGATTCCGTCGGCAGAACCGACATTCCAGTTCTCCTGATTCACGGCGAAATCGATAGCAATATCCCAGTCCGCCATTCGCAAGTCATCCACGCCCGCAATCCCCACACTCAGCTCTGGGAAGTCCCCCACGCCGACCACTGCGGCGCCTACAGCACTTCCCCGCAAGAATTCGAACGTCGTCTCTTAGCCTGGTTCAAACAGCACTAATCCCTCTGCGTCCTCTGTGGTTAAAACTTCTTGCGCGAGCGCTCGGAGAAACTCGCCACGGATCGCTGCTGATTCTCTCCCGCCTTTCTGCATTTCCTGTGCACGCCCTGTGGACATTCCTCCCGATACTTCCACCCGATTTCCACCGCGTCGCACTTCTCACACGAGAATGGAGCCATCCAATGCTCCCACGACTTCTCTCTTACTCCTTTGCCCACGCTTGCCGCCCCGCGAAAATCCGCCGCCACCTTTTTCCTCAACTGCACCAAAAATACTGAATTGACCCGCGCCCGTTTCCCTCGTACAGTCACCCTCGCTCTCACAAAACATTCGAATCAGTTCAACCGTCACGCAGCACACACGCTCTCGGGTCGCACGCCATGAAACCAGTGGAATGGAAGACGTATCGCACACGCTTCTTGATCAAAGCCAAACAACTCAGTTCCTCTCTCAGCTTCGTCGATCACCTCGGCCGCCAGCACTGCGGACGCAAAGGCGACTACCTCGTCGAATCCTCCGACGGCGTCCTCAGCATCGCCCCGCGCCGCATCTTTGAGGACATCTATGTCCCGATGTCCCTCTCAACGCCCCTATCGGCCGAATCCACCAGCACCGAATCCGGCCATAACGAACCAACGCCGAGCCGCCTGAACTTCGAGCCCCTCGAAATCGAAGAAGTTAAACTCGGCAAACCACCGCTCCCCAGCCAGCAACGCGAGAGCCAGCTCATCGCCCGTCAAGAAAACGCCCGTCCTGACGAGCCCTCCCGTGTCCGACGCAAACTTCCGCAACCCTGTCGCGTGCGCCCCTCTGCCTCCGCCTTTCGTCTGATGTGAGCCCGAACGGGGCGGTAGTGCGGTCCCCGGTACGACTGAAACACCCGCGGCAACCAAGCCCCCGCCGTGAAAATACGTCCCAAAAGGGGAATCTTTTGACCACTATCCACTCACGCCAACCGCCTTCCCTTTTCCATAATGTGGAAAATCAGGCCTTAACCCCGCACCAAGCCCGTCATTGCTAGGGATACAACCTGTAGTGTTTCTCCCTTGACAGGCACAATCTGCGGGAGTAACTTTGCAAATCCAAGGACGAAATTTCCGCCTCACGGGAATGAGACGGAATTTCCAGCAGTACACAGCAGTCAAGAAAAACCATGCGGTCCGGCTCCCAGCCAGAGGTGACTCGGCGCCCTCCGCAGGCAACAAGGTTCAGGCGCTCGGGCTTCCAGATCCGTAAGCCCGGCGCCCCAAACCTTAACTCAAGAGCAGTTCAGCCTTCAGGTTATTCCGCACCGGAGCCGAACTCCGAAAGCCGGAAGCCGGAAGCCGATTCAGCAAGCCGAATAAAGTGCGGTGACCGTTCCCCGACCCTCCCCCGGGGAACAACATTTCACGGCAGCAGGATCCGGCAACAGATTTAGGAGTCTCGTAATGGAAGGCCTAACTCGTCTCGTCACAGAGTCGCTAGCGCGCCACGGTTTCGATCGTCCCTTGGACTATCGCCGCCTCCACTGGTCGCGCTGGTTCCGCTGCGACTCCCATCACAGCCTCCTGATCGTCCCCAGCAAGCCCGGCGTCTTCGCCGTAGCCGAAGAAATCATGGATTTACGGTCAAAGGTGGAAGAGCAGCGGTCAAAGGTGCAGGAGCGGCGTTCGGATGTGGAAGAGCGGCGCTTTAGCGCCGCGTCACGCGACCTCTCTGTTGCGGCTTTAGCCGCCGAGACAATCCCCTCGGAAGCCGAAAGCTCGAAGCCCGAAGCCGCAAAACGCATGCTCGCCGTCAACCAATTCTTCGAAGACGACGACATGGCCTTCGTCCTCGACCGCATGCTCTCGCGCCACAATCTCATGAGCTCGCGCCTCGCCTCCGGCCGCTACTTCGTCCGCTTCGTCGTCGTCGAAGACCAGACCCAGCGCCGCAGCATCTGCTCCGCCCTCAATCAATGGATCGTCTCTTCCGCCGAAAAAGCCACCGGCATCGGCTCCCATTTCGCCACCTCCCTCGAGCTCACCCCCGCGACGGAATACATCCCCGCCGCCAACGACGCCCAAGGCACCTTGTTCGATAAACCCAGGTTCGATAAACCCGGGTTCGAAAATCCCACAAATGTGGGGCGGACACTCCTGCCCGCCAACGCCGACACCGTCACAAGCCATCCCCCAGCAGCGTCCCCGCAGCTAGACTCCGGAGCCGCCACCAACATTCACTGTCCAACCCCATTCCCCTCCGGCTTCTAGCCGAAGGGCGCCGGGGAGGCGCAATGTGGAAGAGCGGCGCTTTGAGCGCCGTGGAAGAGCGGCCTTTTAGGGCCGCGTCGAGCGTTCGTAGAGGTTGGGGCTTTAGCCCCGGCTCATTTGAACCAGATTCGTATCAGGGCACGGCTTCAGCCGTGCCGTAGAGTGCGAAATTGAACCGCGGCTTTAGCCGCTGAGGTAAGCCGCGAAGCGGCGCAAGATCTTTGACACGCCCAAGCACCACCCCGATTCCCCCGCCCGCTGGCCAGGCGCCTGAATCGACGCAACACGCATAGAATCTAATAACTGGAGAGCCCCATGGCAGAACTGAAGCTGGTAACCGAATCCGTCGCCCCGTCCATCCCCGCCCCCGCCGTTCCTAATAAGAAGTCTTCCCCCGGCCTCTCTTTCCGCCGCTTCTTCACCAAGCCCACCGTCTCCCCCTACGACGAAGTCGAATGGGACCTCCGCCTGGCCCAGATTACCGACGCCCAAGGCAACATCATCTTCGAGCAAAAAAACGTCGAAGTCCCCAAAGACTGGTCCATGACCGCGACCAACATCGTGGCCAGCAAATATCTGCACGGCAAGCCGAACACGCCCGAGCGCGAAGCCGGAGTCCGCCAGCTCGTAGCCCGCGTCGCCGAAACCATCCGCGACTGGGGCATGGCGCAAGGTTACTTCAAGACCGAAGACGACGGCGCCACGTTCCACGACGAGCTAGTCCACATCCTCGTCCGCCAGTACGCCGCCTTCAATTCGCCCGTCTGGTTCAATGTCGGATGCGACCGCATCGAGCCCAACTCCGACGGCCGCAACTGGCACTGGAACCCCAAAACACAGAACGTCGAATTCGGCGTCACCGGATACAGCAAGCCCCAGTGCTCGGCCTGCTTCATCAACTCAGTGAAAGATTCGCTCGACTCCATCCTCACGCTGGCGAAGACCGAAGGCATGCTCTTCAAGTGGGGCAGCGGTACCGGCACAAACCTGTCGACTCTGCGTGGATCGACGGAAACCCTCTCCGGCGGTGGTACCGCCAGCGGCCCGCTCAGCTTCATGAAAGGCTTCGACGCCTTCGCCGGCGTCATCAAGTCCGGCGGCAAAACCCGCCGCGCCGCCAAGATGGTCATCCTCAACGTCGACCATCCCGACATCATCGAATTCATCGAGTGCAAACAGAAAGAAGAAGCCAAAGCCCACGCCCTGGTCGCCCAGGGTTACGACGGATCGTCCCCCGACTCCGACGCCTACAGCTCCATCTTCTTCCAGAACGCAAATAACTCCGTCCGCGTCACCGACGACTTCATGTACGCGGTCGTCCGCGACACCGACTTCTCCACCAAGACAGTAACCGATGGCTCGGTCGCAAGAACGTTCAAAGCCAAAGACCTGCTCAAAAAGATTTCCGAAGCCACCTGGCACTGCGGCGATCCCGGCATGCAGTACGACACCACAGTCAACCGCTGGCACACGAGCAAAAACACGGCGAGAATCAACGCCAGCAACCCCTGCAGCGAATACATGTTCCTCGATGATTCAGCCTGCAACCTGGCCAGCCTGAATCTCCTGAAGTTCGCCCCCAACGGCACCTTCGACGTCGAAGCCTACCGCCACGCCGTAGACGTCCTCATCACCGCCCAGGAAATCCTGGTCGACAACGCCGGCTACCCCACCGAACAAATCATGCGCAACTCGCACGACTACCGCCCGCTAGGCCTGGGCTACGCAAATCTAGGCGCACTCCTGATGGCAGCCGGTCTCCCCTACGACAGCGACGCCGGCCGCGACTACGCCGCCTGCGTAACCGCCATCATGTGCGGCGAAGCCTACCTGCAAAGCAGCCGCATCGCCGAACAATGCGAACCGCTCGCCCCGGCGACCGAGGCCACAAAGAAAAATTTGTCAGAAACAAATCTGGGCGCCAACGCCATGCCTGGCGGAGCCTGCCCCGGCTGGTACATCAACCGCGAACCATTCCTGGACGTAATCCGCATGCACAGAGCGTCCGTGAATGGAATCAACAAGGCCAATGTCCCCAGCAGCATCTACGAATCCAGCAAACAATGCTGGGACGAAGCCCTCGCCCACGGCGAAAAGCACGGCTACAGAAACAGCCAGGTAACAGTCCTGGCCCCCACAGGAACCATCGGCTTCATGATGGACTGTGACACTACCGGTATCGAGCCTGACTTGGCGCTGATCAAATATAAAAAGCTGGTCGGCGGGGGCATGATCAAAATCGTTAACAACACAGTGCCTACGGCGCTGTTCAAGCTGGGGTACAACCATGATCAGGCGGATGCGATTGTTAGTTACATAGACGCGACCGGGACTATTGAAGGCGCGCCGCATGTTAAAGACGAACATCTGGCGGTGTTTGATTGCTCGTTCAAGCCGTCGAAGGGGACGCGGTCGATTGCTTATATGGGGCATCTGCGGATGATGGCTGCTGCGCAGCCTTTTATTTCTGGGGCGATTTCGAAAACCGTCAACCTGCCTAACAACGCTACTGTTGACGACATCATGGAGTCATATCTGCAGGCCTGGAAGCTTGGCATCAAGGCTGTAGCCGTCTATCGCGACGGATGCAAGCAGTCACAGCCCCTAAGCGCCGCCGGCAGCAAGACGGCGAACTCCACCAAAGACGACGCGAGGATTGCAGCCGCGCCACAGGTGCACGAAGAAAATCTGGACGCACCTCCCCGCTCCGTCCGCCACAAGCTGCAGGAGGAGCGCGCTTCCATCACTCACAAGTTCAAAGTGGGAGATCACGAGGGCTACATCACCGTCGGCCTCTATCCCAGTGGCGAGCCCGGCGAACTCTTCGTCAAGATGGCCAAGGAAGGCTCGACGGTCAGCGGCCTCATGGACAGCTTTGCGCTGGCAGTCTCGCTCGCCTTGCAGCATGGCGTGCCGCTCAAGGTGTTCTGCGAGAAGTTCGCCCATACCCGCTTCGAACCCAGCGGCTGGAGCGGCAATACCGAAATCGGCTACGCCAAGTCGATCATGGACTACATTTTTCGCTGGATGCAGATCCGCTTCCTGACCGGCCAGCAGCAATTTCTGTTCGAGAGCTTCCGGCCCAAGCTGTCAGCTGTCAGCTCTCAGCCGTCAGAGATTGAGGAATCGCCGGCGCCTGTCCGCCGTCCGGAAGCCGGGACGCGGGAGCCGGGAGCCGGTTCCGTCCACGCCGCCGACGCGCTCTCCGGTCTGATCGACCTCGGAGACGCCCCCAGCTGCAGCTTCTGCGGCAGCATCATGACCCGGAATGGTAGCTGCTATCGGTGTGGGAGCTGCGGGAGCACGAGCGGGTGTTCGTAAATGTGGGGCGGACACTCTTGTCCGCCAGGTTTTGTTCGTGTGGGGCCGGGTCTCTGACCCGGCCGCGGAGCGAGGCTCCGCCAAGGTTTCGGAAAGGGCACGGCTTCAGCCGTGCCGTAACCGGCAACAATCCTCGCCGGCTTTAGCCGCTGAGGCCAACAAATCGTAGGCAGTCGAGTAGACGTAAGCTGTGAAGGAGGCACGGCAAACGCCGTGCCTTTTTCCTTTGGGCGACGACTCTGGGTTTATGGAACCAATTTCAAAATCCGCCGCCCAAACGGTATCCGAGCGTTATCTTGCCGACTTATGTTCGAGGACGTTCCTTTCTTTGTGGAGCTATACCGGCGTATACCGCGACCAGGTCGGCACCGGCAAGGAAGGCAAGGAGATTTGCGACCTTCTCGTAGTGTGCGGCAGGCATGTGATTATTTTTTCTGACAAGCATTGCCGCTTCAGCGAGAGTGACGACCTCGCCCTATCGTGGTCTAGGTGGTTCCGGAAGGCGGTAGAGAAGTCAGCCGACCAAGCGTTTGGCGCCGAGAGGTGGATCCGGAATTTCCCGTCACGGCTATTCCTAGATCGCCCCTGCACGAGAGCGTTTCCGATCACCCTGCCCGACATGTCGGATGCTGTCTTTCACAGGATCGTCGTGGCCCATGGAATTTCCGAACCGTTTAAGAAGCTTAGCGGGGGCAGCGGAAGCCTGATGCTGATGTCTGAACTGACCGGGGAACAACATTACGATGCTCCCTTCATGATCGGCTGGGTCGGGGACCGTCCGCAAGAGTACGTTCACGTCTTCGACGACACAACACTCGACATCGTGATGAGGACTCTCGACACTATTACGGACTTTGTCTTGTACTTGGAGAGGAAGGAAAAGCTCTTTGCCAGCGGCACGAAGATAAGCGCGGCGGGGGAAGAGGAACTCCTTGCCTACTACCTCGGTCACGTTGACTCAGCGGGACACCATGACCTCGTTTCCCCGGCAGGATACGACGCCATAGCGCTCACGGAGGGGCTCTGGTCGCAATTTCTATCCAGCAACGAAAGGGCCTCGCAGCTAGAAGCCGACAAGGTCAGCTACTTCTGGGATGAGTTGATCGAGAAATTTAGCCATCACGCAATGGAGGGAACACTGTACGAAGCAGTTCCAGCGGGAGTCAGCGAGCAAGAGAAGATTTTCAGATTCATGGCTCAGGAGCCGCGGACCCGTCGGCGGCTACTCTCGAAAGCCCTTCTGGGGCGAGTCGCAAGCACGCCACCCGACTATCGTGGAATGCGACTGATGCTTCCCTCGAACGAAGGCGACCCTCACTATGTCTTCCTTGCGATCTCGAGACCCCCAAACCTGTCTGAGAAGGAGTACCGAACGGCACGCCGACAGCTCCTCGCCGACTACTGCACGGTGACTAAGCTCGAGCACCGCGACGCTGAACACATTGTGGGAATCGCAACCGAAGCGGGACTAGATGGCGCTCCTCATTCGGAGGACGCGATCTACTACGACGCGACGTCTTGGACAGAGGCCGAGGAAGCTGAGGCGAGAAGGATACAAGAGGAACTGGGGCTGCTGAAGCGTGTGACAGTCAAGCGGGCGACAGAGCGTGATTACCCGGCTGAGGCCGCCCACTCGAGCCGCAAGATCTCGCGAAACTCGCGCTGCCCCTGCGGCAGCGGAAAACGGTACAAGAGGTGCCATGGCGCGGAAGCACGTAATGCAGAAGCTGCATCCTGACGGCGACTGCCCCGCCCGCGGCTTTGACTCCTCCCGCGTCTTTGCAAAGGCGAGTATCGTTGCTCCCGGTTCGTTTCATTACGAACTCGCGCGGCATTTCTGTCGTCCCTACGGGACTCGGTTCCATTTCTCGGCTCTGACCCAGGACTGAGGTCCCTTCGACTGCGCTCAGGGCAGGCTCTGGGCTGTATTATTTCGCCCCGCCGGGGCTGGGTGGGGCCAGACTTTCTTTCCCCTTAGAAAATGAGGCTAATCCTTCGGCTGCGGGGTCCCTCAGCGGCTGAAGCCGGTCGATTTTGTTGGCCTTATCGGCACGACTGAAGTCGTGCCCTTCCCGAGGTAAGGAACGGGTCAAAAGCAAAGTCAAAGGCGGCGGACAGGAGTGTCCGCCCCACATGGGCGTTGGTGCCGCTTTGGGGGTTTTCCACAGAATCTGGGAGATTTCCTCAGGGTGGGGGTGTGACGGACGACCTGGACTGAGGATTTCAGAAGGGGAATAGTTGGGGTGGGAGCGGGGAAAAGCAGGTTCCTCGATTTGCCCTCGCATTCGCTCGGAGCGGCACTCGGAATGACAAGTGCTTTTTGTGTTCGCTCCGGGGGTGCTCGGAATGAGAAGGCGCGTTGAGGGAATCGGAACGATGACAAAGGTGCGCTAAGGGGAATCGGGGACATAAAGGGAGTTGGGGACATGGGGAAGAAAAACAATTCGAGGTGGGTGAAGGGATGCAAGGAGCGGGGGGAGTGGGCGGAGCTTTGTTTTATGGCGCGGGCGGCGGGGATGGGGATGTCGGTGTCGAAGCCGCATGGGGATTCGCGGCGGTATGACGTGCTGGTGGAGACGGGGCGGCGGATTGTGCGGGTGCAGGTGAAGTCAACGATTTATCGGCGACGGGGGAAGGAGTACAGCTTGAACGTGATGGGGCCGGGGCGGAAGCGGTATGCGGAGGGGAGCGTGGATTTTTTCGCGGTGTATCTGATTCCGGAGGAGGAGTGGTACATCATTCCGTATTGGGCGGTGGGGAAGCTGCTGACTTTGCATTTCACGCCGGGGAGCAAGCGGGCGCGGTGGGAGCGGTATCGGGAGGCGTGGGAGGGGTTGCGGGGGGTGGAGATTCAAGCTTGTGTGGATCCGGAGTTTGAGGAGGTGGGACTTGTTGGGTGAGCTCGGAGGGTGACGGAGGTCGAAGTCGGAGGTCAAAATCCCCACCCTCTCGCGAAGGGCGCGAGAAGGGTGGGGCACCCGGGTTATTTTTTCTGGACGCTTTTCTTCTTGCTGCTTTTCTTCTCAGCTTTCTTCTTGCCGAAGACGCGGGCAAAAATCTTGTCTACGTTTTTCAGTTGGCGTTGCAGGTTGAAGGCGCGTTCGATTTGCTGGCGCGGAACTTTGGAGGCGATTTCTTTGTCGGCGAGGATTTCTTCGCGAAAATTCAGATTCTCTTTCCAGGCGCGCATGGCGTGGGCTTGGACCAGGCGATAGGCGTCCTCGCGGCTGACGCCGTGTTCGACCAGGTCGAGGAGAAGTTGTCCGCTGAAGATCAGGCCGCGGGTGCTGTCGAGGTTGGCGCGCATGCGCTCGGGATAGACGATCAGGGTGTCGATCAGGTTGGCGGTCTTGGTGAGGAGGTAGTCGGCGAGCGTGGTCGAATCGGGCAGGATGACGCGCTCAGCGGAGGAATGCGAGATGTCGCGCTCGTGCCACAGGGCGACGTTCTCGAAACCCGCCTGCGCGTTGCCGCGGACTACGCGGGCCAGGCCGCTGATCTGCTCGGCGGTTACGGGATTGCGCTTGTGGGGCATGGCGGAGGAGCCTTTTTGTTTTTCGCTGAAGAACTCCTCGGCCTCGCGGACTTCGGTGCGCTGCAGGTGGCGGATTTCGGTGGCGATTTTGTCGAGCGTGGAAGCGATCACGGCGAGCGTGGCGAGATAGGCGGCGTGGCGGTCGCGCTGGATTACCTGGGATGAAACCGCTGCTGGCTTGAGGCCTAGGCGGGCGCAGACTTTTTCTTCGAGCTCAGGCGTGAGGTGGGCGAAGATGCCGACTGCGCCGGAGAATTTTCCTACGCGCATATCTTCGGCGGCGGACTTGAAGCGGGCGAGGTTGCGCTGGGTTTCGGAATACCAGTTGGCGATCTTGAATCCGAAGGTGATGGGCTCGGCGTGGATGCCATGGGTACGGCCGACCATGGGAGTGTCTTTGAATTCCCAGGCGCGGCGGGCGAGGACTTCGGCCATGCGTTCGAGGTCTTTTTCTATTACATCGGACGCTTGTTTGATGAGCAGCGCCTGCGCGGTGTCGACTACGTCGTTGGAGGTCAGGCCGTAGTGGAACCATCGCGAGTCGGGGCCGACGAATTCGGCTACCGCCGTAGTGAAGGCGATGACGTCGTGGCGAACTTCGGCTTCGATCTCGTGGATGCGTTCGACTTTGAAGTTGGCGCGTTCGCGGATGGCTTTGGCGGCGGCTTTGGGGACCTGTCCGGCTTCGGCGAGGGTCTCGGTGGCGGCGACTTCGACGGCCAGCCAGGTGCGGAAGCGGTTTTCGTCGCTCCAGATGCGGGCCATGTCGGGGCGGGTGTAGCGCGGGATCACGGTGGCTCCTGGGGGTGCTGTGAATTTTCGGACTAAGGATTCTAAATGGGTTGAGGGAAAGAGGGTAGGGGCGTCCAGGAAATGCGGGAGGGCCGAAGCAGTGGCTAGTGAGCAGTGGGCGGGGCCAGTTTTCGCGATCAGGCCGCGACCTGCGGTTTTTTGACGGGTGGGGGGAACCGTCGGCTCGACGGACAGTGGCGGCTGAATCTTGGTCGGCCACAGGAACCATCGGGTGCGTCATGTCGTGTCACGATATACTGGAATGCTAACTATCGCGAGACGATACAATCGAAGCGGAATGAAGAAGCTTACGCTGCCGGATTATCAGGCTCTGGCCGAGTTCCGGTACCAGATACGGAAGTTTTTGCACTTCAGCGAGCGCGCCGTACATGCGGAAGGGCTGGAGCGGGGGCAGTACCAGCTCATGCTGGCCATCAAAGGAATGCCGGAGGGAGTGCGGCCACGGATTCGGGAACTGGCGAACCGGATGCAGATTCAGCATCACAGCGCGGTGGAGTTGATCAACCGGCTGGAGGTTGGGGGATATGTACGCCGGGAGCGCGCGCAGGACGACCGGCGCGAGGTATTGCTGGCGCTGACACCGAAGGGAGAGCGGGTGCTGGCGGAGTTGGCGCTGCATCATCAGGATGAGTTGCGCAGCGCGGCGCCGGATCTGGTGGGAGCGCTGCGGCGGCTGATGCCGGAGAGGGGCGTGAGGAAGGCGAAGGGGAAGAATTCCTCAGCGGCTAAAGCCGGCGGGATTTTGGGGCTTACGCGGCCCTAAAGGGCCGCTCTTCCACGGTGATGCTGGCACGGGATTTGAGATGCTTGAAACGCGGGGAGACCGAATGGCGGGAGGGAAACTGGAGGAAGTGCGGCAATATCTCCGGCAGCAGCCGGTGATGCTGGCTTTGCTCGCGGTACTGGCGGTGATCTTTTTCACGGCGGTGACGGGGTTGTCGCGGGCGTATCAGGCGCAGCGGCAATCTCTGGGGAGCCGGTGGTTCAGCCGGGGCATGGTGGACTTGCAGGCGCGGCGCTTTGACAGCGCGGTCACGGAATTTCGTTCGGCGCTACTGTATTCGCGGGACAACTACGCTTATCAGCTCAACCTGGCCGAGGCTCTCATCGGTGTGAAGCGCACGGGTGAGGCATCAAGTTATCTGGTCAATCTGTGGGACCGGCAGCCTGAGGATGGCGTAGTGAATCTGGAACTGGCGCGCATCGCTGTGCAGAGGGGACAGACCGAGCAGGCGCTGCGCTATTACCACAATGCGATCTACTCGGCGTGGTCGACGGATCAGGAAGACAATCGTCGGGAAGCGCGGTTGGAGCTGATCGAATTTCTGCTGAGTACGAACACCAAGGCGCAGGCGCAGGCCGAGTTGATCGCGCTGGAGGAAAATCTGGGAGACGATCCGTCGCAGCAGCAACGCGTGGGCGATTTATTTCTGCGGGCGCAGGATTATGAGCATGCGCTGGGCGCGTACCGGCTGAGTCTGAAGGCGGAGCGCGATAACGGTGCAGCGCTGGCGGGTGCGGGGTTGGCGGCGTTTCAGCTGGGGCGCTATCCGCAGGCGCAGCATTATTTGCAGGCGGCGGTGGCGGAAAACGCCGGGAATGCGCTCATTGCGGACCGGCTGAAGACCACAGAACTTGTGTTGGAGATGGATCCCTTCCGGCGGCAGATTTCGATGGCGCAGCGGCACAAGATTGCAGTGGAAGCGTTCGAGACGGCGGGACAGCGGTTGCAGGCGTGCAGCGCGGCTGGCGGCGGAGCGCTGCCAACTGCGACGCAGACTAGTCTGTCGGGAAGCTGGGCGAAGTTGAAACCGCGGATGACGGAGGGGGAGTTGCGGCGGGATCCGGATTTGGTGGAGGCGGGGATGGATTTGGTGTTTGAGATTGAGCGGGAGACCAGCGCGACGTGCGGGACTCCGAGCGGAGCGGATGCGGCGTTACTTTTGATTGCGAAGTTGCATGAGGGAAACTAGGGGCTTATTCCGGTGACGGGAACTCTTTCGGGAGCCGCAGGTCGCGCTGAGATGCAAGGGGTCCTTCGACTGCGTAACCCGATTCGCTTTGCGAATCGGGTTCCTTCGCTCAGGATGACAAATTAAGTAAGAGGGAACATTTTGGATTTGCAGAATAATTCGGTGGCTGGGGTTGCGATGGAGAACGGGGCTCCCGTGGTGGTTAGAACTATCAACGGGCATTCGCCGAAGGCGCTTTTGCAGTCGGTGTTTCGGGAGGACCGGTTTTTTCTGGTGCTGTCGGTGTTTATTGGAGTGTTTTCGGGGCTGGCGGTGGTGTGCTTCCGGTTCGCGATTGGGTGGTGCCGGCTTTATTTGTTGGGATCGGGAGTCCTGCTGTCGCGGTCGCGGTTGCTGCTGGCGCCGACGCTGGCGGGGCTGGTGATCGCGGTGCTGGTGATTCATTTCTTCCCGCGGACGCGGGGCAGCGGGGTGAACCAGACCAAGGCGGCGCTGTTCATCTACAACGGGCAGATTCCGGTGCGCACGGCGATCGGGAAGTTTATTACGGCGGCACTGGCGATTGGATCGGGACAATCGTTGGGGCCGGAAGATCCGTCGCTGCAAATTGGGGCGACGCTGGCTTCGGTGCTGGGGCGGAAGATGCGGCTGTCGCGGGACCGGATGCGTCTGATCGCGCCGGTGGGCGCGGCAGCGGGACTGGCGGCGGCGTTCAACGCTCCGATTTCGGCGGTGCTGTTTGTGATTGAAGAGGTCATTGGAAGATGGACGGCGGGGATTCTGGGGTCGGTTGTGTTGTCGGCGGTATCGAGCGTAGTGGTGATGCGGTGGTTTCTGGGGTCGGAGTCGCTGTTTCGAATTCCGGCGGTGCAGTTGCAGCGGCCTTCGGAATTGATCGCGTATTCGGTGTTGGGAGTGGTGGGCGGACTGGCTTCGGTGATTTTTTCGGTGGGCATTGCAACGCTGCGTCCCCGGTGCAAGGCACTGCCGCTGTGGACGCAGTATTTTCAGCCGGCGCTGGCGGGGCTGCTGATTGGGATTATCGCGATGCTGGGCGCACCGCAGATCATGGGTGCGGGCTACGAGGCCATGGATGAGGCCATGCACGGGCGATTTACGTGGCAATTTCTGGCTTTGCTGGCGGGGCTGAAGATTGTAGCGACGCTGCTTTCGTTCGTGAGCGGAACGCCGGGCGGGATGTTCGCGCCGACATTGTTTATTGGGGCGATGCTGGGCGCGGCGGTGGGTGGGGCGGAGCACGCGCTGCTGCCGCATCTGAGCGTGTCGCCGGGAACTTATGCGCTGGTGGGGATGGGAGTTTTGTTCGCGGGATTTCTGCGGGCGCCGATGACGTCGGTGTTCATGGTGCTGGAGGTGAGCGGGAATTATTCGATCATCGTGCCGGTGATTGTGGCGAATACGTTTGCGTATGTGATTTCGCGCGGGCTGCAGCCGATTGCGATTTTTGATTTGCTGACGCGGCAGGATGGGCTGGAATTGCCGTCGATGGAGGAACAGCGGGAAGAGGGCGTGCTGCATGTGGAGGACGCGATGCGTCCGGTGGAAGATGCGGTGCTGGATGGGCAAGAAACGGTGGATCAGGCGCTGCTGAAGGCGGATGGGGCTGCGAGTGAGGATTTGTTGGTGCGGCTAAGCCCGATTGGTTGGAATAGCGTGACAAGGGCGGAACTACGAAAGATGGCGGATGAAGAAAAAGGCGGGGCGAGCCTGGGTTCGCTGTTGCCCATTCGGCGCGTGCCCGAGTTGCATCCCGATAATCCGCTGGAGATGGCGTTGCGGTACGTGGATCGCTGGCCAGTGGTGCCGGTGGTGAGCCGCGCCGACGTGAGGCAGTTGGAAGGCGTGATTACGCAGCGCGATGTGCTGGAACGGTACCGGGAGTTTGGGGAAGGGTGAGTTTTTACGCTGATTTCCTAGGCTGATTTCCTAAGACGTGCTGATTCAGTGTCCGAAAAAGAGCTGGAACCACAGAGGACACGGAGGACACAGAGGGAACACATGTTCCAGGGATTCCCTAAATTGTGCGCAGAGCTTTTATGGGATCGGCGGAAGCGGCGCGGGTTGCGGGTAGGGCCGAGGCCAGCAGCGCCATCAGCATCATGACGAGGACGCCTGCCAGGTAGATCAGCGGGTCGGTCGCGCTTACGTCGAAGAGGAACGAGCTGACCAGGCGGGACACGGCCAGCGATCCGATCACTCCAAGAACACATCCGAGAAGCGCCAGTTTCGCGCTCGACTTGAGCACGAGGCGAGCGATGCCGGTGCGCTGGGCGCCGAGCGCCATGCGGATGGCGATCTCCTGCGTGCGCAGCGAGACAGAGAAGGCGACCACGGCGTAAATGCCGGTGATGGCGAGCAGGAGAGCGCCGGCGGCGAAGGCGGTGATGAGGTCGGTGTTGAAGCGGCGTGGCGCTTCGATGTTTGAGACTACTTCATTCATGGGTTGCACTTGCTGCAGGGCGAGGAGGGGGTCGATCGCGGCGACGGCGGCGCGCAGAGTTTGGGTCATCTGTTCGGGCGGAAGGGCGGAGCGGAGGGTGATGTATCCACTAGCGGGGGCTGTGAGCTTGCTTGCCGCGTCGGAGCCGTAGAGCGTTGCGGGTTGTTGCGCTGGGGAATACCACTGGTCGCTGCTCTCTTCGTCGGGAGAACCGAGCTTGGTATCGGCCACGACGCCCACCACCGTTGCCCACGGGAATCCTTTCTTTGGGTTGCCGACGTGCATGCGCTTACCAACGGCACGCTGGCCGGGCCAGGAGTGTTTGGCCATCGATTCATTGACGATGATGACCAGGGGCGCGTCGGCGCGGTCGTCAGGAGTGAAGTAGCGGCCGTCGAGCAGGGGGATGTCGAGGGCGCGGAAGTAGTCGCCGTAGGGGTTCGCGAACATGGCGAATTTCAGCTTCCAATTTTCTTCGGGCACGCCTTCGATGGTGTAGGCAGAGCCTCCGTAACCACCGGTCGCGGGAAGAAGGTTGACGATGCCTACGGCGAGGATGCCGGGCTGGCTGCCGAGCCGGTCGACCACCGCATGGTCGAAGGAATCGGCGGAAGCGTGGGTGGGATATTGGCTGAGCGGCAGTTGATATTCGGCGACGAGGACGTGGTCGGGACGGAAGCCGGGGTCGACAGCGCGCATCTTCTGGAAGCTGCGTAGGAATGCTCCGGAGATGGTGAGCAGGACGAGGGCGATGGCGATCTCGGAGACGACGAGGGCGGACCGCAGCCAGGTGTGGGTGGAAGCGCCGGTGCCGGTTCTGACGCCTTCTTTGAGGCTTTCTGTCAGGTTCGTGCGCAAGGCAGCGAAGGCTGGGGCTAGGCTGCACAGCGCGCCGGTGGCTAAAGAGAGCAACAAGGCGAAGGCGGCGACGGTGGCATCGATAGAGATGGAGTCGACGCGGGGCATGGAGTCGGGCAGAAGATGCAGGGTGGTGCGGATGGCGGCTGCCGCGAATGCCAGGCCCAGCAGGCCACCGGCCAGGCTGAGCAGCAGGCCTTCGACGACCGATTCGCGGATAATGACGCTGGAACGCGCACCCAGGGCGAGGCGGACGGCGTATTCGCGGCGGCGGCGGATGGCACGGACCAAAAGCAATCCTGCGACATTGACGCATGCGATCAAGAGGACAATCGAGACGGCCAGGAACAACGTGCGCAGCAGGGGGCGGACATCTCCGACGGCGGACTCGCGCAGCAGCGTGACATCGCCCTGAATGTGGATTGCGGCCATGCGCGCGGGGAAATTGCGCATGACTTGGCGGGTGACGCGGTCGACATCTTGCGCGGCCTGCTCCAGAGTGACGCCATCTTTATTTTTGAGACGGCCGACCATGCGGTATCCCCAATAGCCTTCGTTTTCATCGGACAACTCGGCGGGCGTCAGGCTCATGGGCACCCAGAGCTGCGTCTGGTCGAGTAGGCCGTCCGCCAAAGGAAAATCGAAACTGCGCGGCATGACGCCGATGATGGTGTACGGTTTGCGGTCGAGGTCGATGGGACTGCCGAGGACGTGGGGATCGCGGTGATAGCGGTTCAGCCATAGGGCATAACTGATGACGGCGAGGGGCTGGTGAGCGTCCTCTTCTTGTTGGGTGAAGACGCGGCCCAGGATCGGACGAACGCCGAGAGTTGGGAACACGCCCGCGGTGAAACGCGCGCCGTCGATTTCCTCGGGAGTTGCACTGCCGGAAAGCTCATAGCTGGCGCCGATGTAGGCGCCCATTGAGGAAAAGGCGCTGGTGGCATTCGAGTAGGTGGCGATCTCACGGGCGGTGACGGGAGTGTTGGGGCCGCCTCCGATGTGATCTCCCAAGAGAACGAGGCGGTCGGGATTGGTGAACGGGAGCGGGCGTAGGAGGATGCCTTCGACCAGCGAGAAGATCGCAGTGGTCGCGCCGATGCCGAGAGCCAGGGTGAGGATGACGGTCAGGGTGAAGCCGGGGGCTTTGCGTAGTTGGCGAAGGGCGAAGCGGAGATCCTGGGTGAGTGCCATGCGTCCTCTGGGCGGCCAAGGTAGAGAACATGATTAGAGAACATTGAGGGCGGCTTTTTCAACCGAAGATTCTGGCAGAGGGGGGATGCTGTTTCTTACTGAAACCCTCGCGGTTGAGTCTCGGGGAAGTGAAGAGTGTGCAGAAGAACTTATGTCGTCCCTCCGGGACTTGTGCCATCCCTCCCACTTTACCCAGCGCTGAAGCGCTGGGCTAAGTTAGTTCGCCCCTCCGGGGCCAAATTCTCGGGCATTCCGCTTTATCGCATTGCTGGAAGCGCTGCGCTACCTATAAGCCAGCCACCCAAAGACTGGCTTCTCAGCAACTGTAGAGCTGTTGTTCATTTTTGCGATTTACGGCGCGGCTGGAAGCCGCACGCTTCAAAGTAACCTGCTGACGCGTGATGCTCTGACGAGCAATTCGCTAACGGGGCTTTTGGGCTTCTTGCAGGAGGGGGCGGAGTGAGTCGACCGAGACGCCGAGGGTGCCGCCGGAGAAGCCGTCCATAAAGGCGGAGTTGACGCCGATGACTTCGCCTTTGGTGTTGAAGACGGGGCCGCCGCTGCCACCGTGGGCGGTGGGGGCGTCGTAGATGAGCTTGTCGCCGACTACGTCGCCGAGATGTCCGCAGGTGGTGGAGGGCCGAATCAGCGAGAGGGCGGCCAACTCGCTGGCGGCATTGATGTCGTTATGTCGGTAGGCCATGCGCTCGTAAATTCCGGTGGGGGACTTGGCGACCATACCGGCGATGCCCATGGGATAGCCGATCACGGTGACGAGCTGTCCGGGAGCGCCGGGGGATTGGGCGAGGGGCAGGACCGCGAGGCCGCGGACTGCGTCGGAATCTTCAGCGTGCAGGACGGCGAGATCGGAAGTTTTTGAGACTGATGCGGGCGACAAATTCACAGGCGTGGGCGAGCCGGGGAAAAAAATCACCAGACTTTCGAGCCTGCCAGTGGCGCCGCGATCGATGAGCTTCTGGGCTTCGTCGTCGCCGTACCAGGGTTCGGCGACGTGGCGGTTGGTGGCCACGAGGGCGCTGCCGGCAACGTCATTATTGCGAATCAGGAATCCTGTGCCGGAAACGCGGGCGCGAACTACTGGGCGCTGGTTTGCAAAGCCGACCTGATAGACGCCGTAAATGTAGCCAATGGAATTGCGATAGCGATTCAGCACGACGGCGGGCATGGCCTGGTCCTGCTGGAGCTGCGCAACCTGCGCTGAGAGATCGTGAACCTGCTTTTGCAGATCGCTGGGAGGCTCCCCTTGGGCGGTGGTGGGAGCGTAGTAATGGACCATGGCGAGGGCGACGACGAGGAGTACGACTCCCAGAACGGCCTGCACCATCTGCTGCCAGCAATCACTCACGACGCTGGATTCCTGCGGGGGGTGGGCTTTGGGCGCGGCGACGTGGGAAGAATCGGGCTGGTTGATTTCGGAATCGGCCATGGGGCGAAGTTGCGTCCTCGGATATCTTCCTAGGTATCTTCGCCCGTCTGGCACGGGTTTACTACGGTACTGAAGGCGATGTACGTGCGATAGGGCAAGAAACTACAAAGGCTTCCACCACGGAGGACACAGGGGACACAGAGGAACACAAATTAGCGGCTAGGGCGTCTTGATTCCCAGGCGCTTGGCGATGGCTTCGTAGTGAAAACCTTTGCCGGGGGTGTAGGGCTGGACCCACTCGCCGTCGATGACGAACTGAGGGATGGCGCGCTTGCCGGTGCGTTTAATGATTTCGTCGATGGCGCCGGGGGTGGATTCGACGTCGACTTCTTTGAAGGGGATGTTGTGTTTTTCGAGGAAGCGCTTGGCTTCGCGGCAGTCGGGGCACCAGGCGGCGGAATAGACGGTGAGTTCCATGGTCATCTTTAATCGTATCGTGATATGGGGAAAAAGGGCAGGCCTCGGGGACTGGAGAATGCGTTGACTTGTGCCGTCCCTCCGGGACTGGTTCCGATTTTCTCGGTGTACCCAGCGCTGAAGCGCTGGGCTAAATTGTTTCGCCCCTCCGGGGCATTCCGCTTGATTGCAGCGCTGGAAGCGCTGCGCGCTGCGGCAACCAAAACACTGAAGCCTGCCTCCCCAAAGACTCTACACGCGTTCCAGCTGAGGCTGGGTGCGTTCGTTCACCACGTTGCCGGTGTTGAGGGTGGAGGCGGGCTCGAAGAGGAGGATCCAGCATTCTTCTTCGGCGACGGGGCGGTGTTCGACGCCCCGAGGGACGACGATGAATTCACCTTCCTCGATCCATTCGTGGCGGTCGCGGGAATCCTCGTCACGGGCGACGTTATCACGGTACTCCATGCGGAATCGACCTTTGACGACGAGAAACATTTCGTCTTCGTGGTCGTGGTGGTGCCAGATGAATTCGGTGTTGGCTTTGACCAGCTTGACCATTTGGCCGTTGAGTTCACCGGCGATGTGGGGTTTGTAGTATTCGGAAATTTTGGCGAACTTTTCGGCGAGGTTTACTTTGTGCATGATTGCTCCGAGATATTCCATCCGCGCGGGACAGATTAAAGCTGAACAAGCTAAAGCTGGCTCAGTTAAAGCTGGTCCAGTTAAAGCTGGCCGAGGCCGCCGTCTACGTTGAGGTCGACTCCGGTGATGTAGGAGGCTTGGCTGCTGGCGAGGAAGAGGACAGCGTGGCCAACTTCCTCGGGGGTGCCGAGGCGCTTCATGGGAACGCGGGCCGTGACTGCCTGTTCGAATGCATCAACGCCGGCCTGGGGCATGCCGGATTTTCCGAGAATTGGAGTGTAGATGGGGCCGGGGCTCACCACGTTGACGCGAATGCCGCGGTCGACCAATTCTGCCGCGAAGGTGCGCGCCAGCGAGCGGATTGCCGACTTGGTGGCGGAATAGACGCTGGTCCCGGGATAACCTTTGGAGGCGACGACGGAGGAAGTGAGGACGATTCCGGCATTGTCGTTGAGGTGAGGCAGAGCCTTCTGCACGGTGAAAAACAGGCCCTTGACGTTGATGTCGAAGGTTTCGTCGTACATCTGTTCAGTGCTGTCGGCGGCGGGGGCGAACTTCGCAATGCCGGCATTGGCGAAGAGGACATCGATCTTGCCGAATTTGGCGACGGCTTGCGCGAAGAAGCGGTCGAGGTCGGCGAGGTTGGCGACGTCGGCTTTGACGGCCAGCGTGTTGGCGCCGATGTTGGCGACGGCAGAGTCGAGAGTTTTCTGGTCGCGGCCGGAGATGGCGACTTTGGCGCCTTCTTCGTGGAAGAGCTTGGCTGTGGCTAAGCCGATGCCGCTGTTGCCGCCGGTGATTACGACTGTCTTGCCTTCGAACCTGTTCTTCATGAGATGGCTCCGGTATGAGATTGTGGGTTGACGCAATATAGGAATCGATAAGGGCCGTACGCGTTGGCTTATCCATTTACTTCGATGAAGGCGGGAATATTTCAGGTTCAGTTTCTTCGAGTGCGGGAAGCGGCAGGGCAGAAAAAAAGCCGCCAGTTTTTGGCTGGCGGCTTAAGAAGCTTGCCGAGCTGCGCTCGGCGGCCGGGTCAGAGACCCGGCCGCACACGAGCAGTGCTAGAAGCCCGGCGTTCCGGCGGTGGCGTGGCTGTTGCGCAGCGTCAGGCGGAGGCCGCGCTGGGCGTTGAGTTGGGTGGTGGCGTTCCAGTCGACGTCGTTGGTGCTGATGACGCCGGTACCTCCGCCGACCAGGGAGTATGTGATGCGGTTGTCGGCGTAGCCATATCCGCTGACGGCAAGCACGCTGCCGGTGGTCAGGACGAAGATGGGCATGCCGGGAGCAACGCCGGCCGGGATGTCACTGGCCTGCGTCGGCGGGGTGCGGGTAACGAGGCTCGCATAGGTAGCCTGCGGTTGGCTTTGCGATGCCGGCTGCATTTGCGCGATGCCGCCGTCGTAATTACTACTACCATTACTACTACCGTTGAGATCGTTACTGCCATTGCTGTCGCGGACGAAACTGGAGGGACGGACGGAAAGTTCCATCTCGACGCTGGGGTGCCGGCCGTTCTGATTCGAATCACGCTGATTGGAATTATGCTGATACGAATCAGACTGATTCGTATCATTGTGATTCGAATCGCGCTGATTCGAATCATGGAACGAGTCGGACTGATAGCGACCGAAGAAATGCCAGCTGGGGCTGTAGTTCTGCGCCACCTGCGGGATTTCTACGTCGTCCATGAGGCGGAGGCTGAGGGCGGTTTCGCCCTTGAGCGTGGGGCGCGGGCCGCGCGCCGGCAGCATGATGACTTTCCAGGGCCAGAGGGGCGGGATCATCCATTCGATGACGTCCCGTACGGCGTGGCCTTTGCCTTTGATGTCGCCTTGCTTATCGACTTTGTAGCCGCGGGTGGCGATGACCTTGGCCTCGAGGGGAAGATCGCCGGTGGGCAGGCCGATGCGATCGAACTGCAGCTTCAGATAGCCTTTGCCCCAGAAGTGGCCGGGCTCTTTAGCCGATTCGAGATGGCCGACGAGATAACTGCCGCGGGGAAACGCCTGCTGGCCGAATTCGGTCTGGGCGTGGAGATGGCAGAGCACGGGATCTCCGACGTCGACGGTCGCGGAGGAAAGGTTGGGTTCATCGAGAGTGCATTTCAAGAGTGTGCCCGCGGGCAGGACGACTTCGCGTGCGCTGGCAGACAGAGTGAGAGTATTGGTGAGAGCGAGAAGGGAGACAGCAAGGATCACGTACCACGGAGTGGACTTCATACTTGACCTCATTCCTTCACATGGATTCATTCAGATCTGGATTCATTTACATCCGGATTCATTCACCTCGGAACGCACCAATGAGTTGGCGGACCCTGGGGTGGAGTCCGCGAGTGTGGTGCATCTAATCACAGGTACAACCCGGGGTCAATCGGGAAGTTTCGGGGGCGCTCACGAAAAAATAAAAGCCGCCAGCTTTTGGGCTGGCGGCTAAAACCTTGCCGAGCTGCGCTCGGCGGGCGGACGAGGCGTCCGCCCCCTCCACGAGCTATTTCTCGTACAGCAAAACACCTTCCGTCTTCTCCGCATCTACCGGGCGGTAAAAGAGTTTGTTGTCTTCCAGGAAGACCTCGATGAAGGCGGGCCTGGTGGTGATGGTGCCCTGGATCAGCGCCTCCGACAGCGGGTCTTCGATGTATTTTTGCAACGCGCGGCGCAGCGGTCGGGCGCCGTAGCTGCGGTCGGTCAGGGTCTGGTTGAGGATCCACTTCTTGGCGTCGTCGGCGACCGTGACTGTGATCGCTTTCTGCGCCAGGTTCTGGTTGAGCTGGGTGACCATGAGTTCGAGAATCTGGATCAGGTCGCTTTCGCCCAGGGCCAGGAACAGGATGATTTCGTCGAGGCGGTTCAGGAACTCGGGGTTGAAGGTGCGTTTGACTTCGCCCTTCACCAGTTCTTCGACCTTGTCGGAGATTACGTCTTCCTTGGTCGACTGGAAGCCGAAGCCTTCGCGCTTCTGCAAGTGGCGCGCGCCGATGTTGGAGGTCATGATGATGATGGTGTTCTTGAAGTCGACGGTGTTGCCGAGACCGTCGGTGAGTTGGCCGTCTTCAAAAACCTGCAACAGGATGTTGAAAACATCGGGATGAGCCTTCTCGATTTCGTCGAGCAGGACGACCGAGTAGGGGGCACGCTTCACGCGTTCGGTGAGCTGTCCGCCTTCTTCGTAGCCGACATAGCCTGGAGGCGAACCGATCAGTTTCGAGACGGAATGCTTCTCCATGAATTCGGACATGTCGAAGCGGACCAGAGCTTTTTCGGTGCCGAACATGAATTGCGCCAGGGTGCGCGCGACCTCGGTTTTGCCGACACCTGTCGGGCCCAAGAATAAGAACGAGCCGATGGGGCGGTTCGGGTTTTTCAGGCCGGCGCGCGAACGGCGGATGGCGCGAGCGAGCGCGCTGATCGATTTGTCCTGCGAGATGATGCGCTTGTGCAGCTCTTCCTCGATGCGGAGGAGCTTCTGGGTTTCTTCTTCCTTGATCGAAGTGACGGGGACGCCGGTCCAGCGTGAGACTACGTCTTCGATGTCTTCGCGGTTGACTACGCCGGTGCTGGACTCGTCGAGATGATACTTTTCACGCAGGGCGCGCAGGTTCTCGCGTTCTTTGCGTTCTTCGTCGGAATAGAAGCGAGCCTTTTCGAACTCGTGGTTCGCGATGGCGTTTTCCATGCGATGCACGATGAACTTGATGCGCTTCTGGACTTCGGTGAGTTCTTCCGGCAGCGAAGTCTGGCGCAGTTTGACGCGGGCTCCGGCTTCGTCGACCAGGTCGATGGCCTTGTCGGGCAGGAAACGGTCCGGGATGTAGCGGTTGGAGTGCGAGACCGCGAAATTGATGGCGTCGTCGGTGTAGGTGACGGCGTGGAATTTTTCGTAGCGATCTTTGATGCCGAACAGAATCTTGATGGCGTCGGCCTCGTTCGGCGGTGGAACTTTCACGGCCTGGAAGCGGCGTTCTAGGGACCGGTCTTTCTCGATCGACTTGCGATATTCGCCGGGGGTGGTGGCTCCGATGCACTGGATTTCGCCGCGTGACAGAGCGGGCTTCAGAATGTTGGCGGCATCGAGTGAACCTTCGGCCGATCCGGCGCCGACGAGTGTATGAAGCTCGTCGATGAAGATGATGGAGTTCTGATTTTCCATCAGCTCTTTCATGATGGTCTTGAGGCGCTCTTCGAACTGGCCGCGGTACTTGGTGCCGGCGACGATGAGCGAGAGATCGAGAGCGAGGATGCGCTTGTCGGCGAGGAACGACGGGACTTCGCCGTCGGCGATGCGCTGGGCCAGGCCTTCGACGATCGCGGTCTTGCCGACGCCGGGCTCGCCGATGAGAACGGGATTGTTCTTGGTGCGGCGGCAGAGGATCTGAATGACGCGATCGACTTCGCCGTCGCGGCCAACCAGCGGGTCGAGCTGGCTGTCCATGGCGGCCTGGGTCAGGTCGCGGGAGAATTCGGCGAGCAGCGAGCTTTCACGCTGACGCTGGGGCTGAGCTTTTTCCTGAGTGCTGCGGGCCAGTTCTTCGCGGATGGTCGACAGGCGCAGGCCGCGCTCGTGAAGAATCTCCGCGGCAAAGCACTTTTCTTCTCGCAGCAAACCCAAAAGCAAATGTTCGGTGCCGATGTGGCGATGCGACAGGCGCTCGGCTTCCTCAGCGGCGTAGGCGAGCACGCGCTTGCACTCGTTGCTGAGGGGAAGATCAACCGAGGTCGAAACCTTTTCGCGGATCGTGGTGTGACCTTCGATCTGCTTGCGGATGGATTCGACCGAGGCGTGCGACCGCAAAAAACGGTTGGTGAGGGCTTTGTCTTCGCGCAGGAGTCCGAGAAGCAGGTGCTCAGTCTCGATATAAGGAGACCCGAACTGGCTGGCTTCGTAGCGTGCGAAAAAGATGACGCGTCTGGCTTTCTCCGTGTAGCGTTCAAACATAATGCCCCTTCCCCTGACCTTCCTTGGTCGAGAAGAACTGGTGCTCCCTCAACCCTACCCTGAACCTGAAACCCGCCGAGCTAAACCGTGGCCGAACCTGTTCTAACCAAATCTAATCTTACGTCTTAAATCGTTCTTACATTATGCAATCAAAGGTCACAAAACCCAAGCGCTGATACGATTTTAAAAACTTTCATCACGTTACCAAAGAGCCAGATGTCAAATTCTTGCATTTTGTTTAACTAATCTTTCCGTTCTCATGTTCGATTCCTGGCTCCCTACTTCTTTCTCCCTACTTAAGCCGGCAATGACTCCGGCGGAATCTCTTCCATGCGGCCGCGCTGCAACTTTAATACGCGATGGCAGCGGCGGGCGAAGGACAAGTTATGCGTAGCGATGAGGGAGGTGAGCTGGTGCTCGCGATGCAACCGCGCGATTAATTCGAAAACCGCTTCTGCCGTGTGTCCGTCAAGATCTCCCGTGGGCTCGTCGGCTAGCAAGAGCTTGGGGCCGGTGATGAGGGCGCGGGCCAGAGCCACGCGCTGCTGCTCTCCGCCCGAAAGCTCGCCAGAGCGATGATGCGCGCGCTGCTCCAGACCGACCTCACGCAGCCAGCGTAAAGCTTCTGGCTCGACCTGCCGCCACGGTTGCCCGCGAAGCAGCAGCGGCATGGCGACGTTTTCCGCCGCCGTGAATTCCGGCAGCAGATAGTGGAACTGCCATACGAAGCCGGTTTCTTTATTACGAAAGGCGGCAGCTTCGTCGTGCGATAAGGTATTCAATCGCAATTGGGCGCAGTATACGTCACCGGCGGAAGCGCGATCAAGGGCGCTCAGGATGTGCAACAAGGTACTCTTGCCGGCTCCGGATTCGCCTACGATCGCGAGCATTTCTCCCCGCTTCACTTCGAATGAAAGATTCTCAAAGAGCACCAGATCCGATTCGCCGGAGCGGAAAACCTTTTTCAGGTTTTCGACTCGGAGCATCGAGTCTTGTGTAGTTAGATGCACGTTGGGCGCCTTTCGTTCCAAGAGGAGCCTGCGTAGAGGCGTAAAGCTGTTGGCGGAGGCATTGTTTGAGGGTCGATTCCCTCAGGGACGAAAGCCCCCGGCAAGAGGTGAGGTTTGATCGCAGCGCTGGAAGCGCTGCGCCACTTAAAATAGGGTCTTTCGACAAACTGCAAAGTTCGCGTGGCCAAGATGTCTTCACTCATAGCGCAGCGCCTCTGCGGGGAGTATGCGCGCCGCCGACCACGAGGGATAGAGAGTGGCGACGAAGGACACGATCAAGGAAAACGCAGTTACCCATATTCCATCGGCCAATTTTGGTGCGAAAGGGACGTAATCGATCGAGTAGACCTCGGGCGAGAGCGTGATCACGTGGTAGTGTCCCCCAGCGAAGGAGAGAACATAGCCGATGGCAAGACCGAGTACAGTACCGACTGCACCAATCAACACGCCCTGAGCGATGAAGATATTGCGTACTTGTGATCGATATGCTCCCATCGACATCAATACCGCAATATCTTTGGTTTTTTCCATGACCATCATGATGAGAGCGATCAGGATGTTCAGAGCCGCGACGACAACAATCAAGCCCACGGTAATCCGCGTAAGAAGCTTCTCCTCATTCAGCGCATGGAACAGCGGCTTGTTTTGCTCCATCCAATTGGTGGCCATAAAACCTTTGCCGGCGGCGTCTTCGAGCTGGCGGGAGATGACGTCGGCTTTGTAGATGTCATCGACCTTGAATTCCATTACTGAGATCAGGTCACCGAGGCCGAACAGGCGCTGCGCATCGGAGAGGCGGACGAAGGCCCAACTGGAGTCGTAATCGAAGAAACCGGAGTTAAAGATGCCGACTACGCGGAAGCGGTTGTACTTGGGGACCATACCGAAGGGAGTGAGTTCGCCTTGCGGGCTGACGACGAGCACGGGATCGCCGACGGTGACGCCCAGGTTGTCGGCCATGTCTTTGCCTAGGACGATGGGAGGCATGGCGGAGAGGCGCTGCTGGACGGCGGCTAGGGAGTCTGTCGGGTGGCTTGCATCTTCTGTGGCGGCTGGCTGCGTGGGCGAGGGCGGCCGCGCCACATTCCGCGCCACATCCCCCGCCTCATTCCCCGCCACATTCCTCGCCACATCGGCATCTTCGAGTTCAGCGGCTGAACCTTCTTTCACCGTGGTTAACAAGTCGCCGACTTTGCGCTCGTACTTGGGGATCATGCCCTTGAGTACAGCGCCGCGGGCGCGGGGACCGCGGGAGATCAGGACTTGTTCGAAGATGGCGGGAGCGGCGGCTACGACGTGTGGCTGCTGGGAGAGGCGGTCCATGAGCGCGGGCCAGTCGTGGATGCCGTCATCGGCGATGCGCTGCAGGCTGATGTGGGAAGTGGAACCGAGCAGGCGCTGCTGGAGGTCCTGGCGAAATCCGTTGGTGATGGCCATGGCGACCACGAGCGAGGCGACGCCGGCAGCAACGCCGGCGACGGAGATGCCGGTGATGATGCCGATGAAGGCCTGTCTTCTTTTAGCACGCAGGTAGCGGGTCGCGATGAAGAGTTCGAAGCGCATGGGATAGAGCAGCTATCAGCTGTCAGCCCTCAGCTTTCAGCCAAGTCGGATTATAGCGGGGCTGCAACCTCGGCGCTTCGCTTTGAGGTTCGTTGGAATTACGTCGGCTAAGGCAATCAGAACGTAGCACACGGCCCGTGCTGTGCCGATGCTGCTAGACTGACATCTTTATCTTTCAGGTTGCCATCTTTTCTGAACAGACAGCGGGAACTGAACTTTTTTCATGATCGTCAACTTTGCAGAACGGGCGCATAACCACAACTGGGAATTGGATCCGGTGGTGCGGTCGCTGCTCGACACCGATTTCTACAAACTGTTGATGCTGCAGTTTATCTGGAAACATTTTCCGAACACGCGGGTGGAGTTTTCGCTGATCAATCGGCATGCGGCGGTGCGGATGGCGGACATCATCAACATCGAAGAGCTCAAGGTACAGCTGCAGCATGTGCGGGGACGGCGGTTTCGGAAGTCGGAACTGGTGTGGCTGGCGGGCAACACGTTTTACGGGCGCCGGGGAATTTTCGAGCCGGCGTTCCTGGAGTGGCTGGAGAACGACTTCCGGCTGTCGGATTATCAGCTGTCGGTGCGCGACGGGCAGATCCATTTGACATTCGAAGGCACGTGGGCCGAGACCACGATGTGGGAGTTGTATTTGCTGGCGATTCTGGACGAACTGAAGACGCGGGCGCAACTGAAGACGCTGAGCGAGTTCGGGCTCGATATTTTATACGCGCGGGCGAAAACGAAGTTGTGGAACAAGATTGAGCGCTTGCGCGGCGTGCCGGAACTGAGCGTGTCCGATTTTGGAACGCGGCGGCGGCACAGCTTTCTGTGGCAGGAATATGTGGTCGTGGCCATGGCCGCCAATCTGGGGAAAAGTTTTATTGGGACATCGAATGCGTTTCTGGCGCACAAACACGATCTGGAAGCGATTGGAACCAATGCACACGAGCTCCCAATGGTAATGGCGGCGCTGGCGCCGGATGACGTGGCGCTGAAAGCGTCGCAATACCGCGTGCTGGAGTTGTGGCAGCAGACTTATGAAGGCGCGTTGCGGGTGATGTTGCCGGACACGTTTGGGACCACGCAGTTTCTGGCGGGCGCGCCGGACTGGGTCGCGGACTGGACGGGACAGCGCGTGGACAGCAAAGATCCGTATGTTGCCGGAGATGAATATATTGCGTGGTTGAAGGCGCGCGGGAAAGATCCGCGGGAGAAGCGGTTGATTGCGTCGGATACGCTGGATGTGGACGCGATCCTCGGACTGCATGCTTATTTTGGCGGGACTCTGGCCAAGGGAGTGGGGCCGGGCGATTTTCTCAGCGCGGCGGATTTCGAGGACGGTAACAAGTGGACACCGGGACGGCGGGTGCGATTCAGCGCGGGCTGGGGCACGCTGCTGACCAATGATTTTCGGGGATGCAATCCTAATGACGGCGGGGGGTTTGATCCCATCGGGCTGATTTGCAAGGTTTCGAGCGTAGAAGGGCGGCCGGCGGTGAAGCTCTCGGATAATTATTCGAAGGCGCTGGGGCCGGCGGAGGAAGTTGAGCGGTATCGGCGAGTATTTGGGACGGCGGGGATTGCCAACGCTCCGTTGGTGGCGTGAGCGGCGTCATGCGCTGTATGAATCGTGGGCATTCCCGTCTAACGGCGTCGACGGTATCGGCCGTCGTAAGGTCCCTCGCCCGGCCGTCGCCGCGCTCAGGATGACATCGGTTTGAAATACTTTTGGAATTGAGCCGCAGCCGAGTGCGAGTCCAAGTGCACATCCTCAGCTTTCTATGGGACAGTAAATAGTTAATGCCTGCTACCGCCGACGCCAGAGCCGGACGCGCTGCCTTTACGCATCCCGGGTTCGTGCTGTTTCAGATCGCGCGATTTCTGATTGTTGCGGCGGTCGAGATGCAGGCCGTGGCCGTGGGATGGCAAGTGTACGAGATCACCAAGCGGCCGCTTGATCTTGGCTATGTAGGGTTGGCGCAGTTTCTGCCGGCAATTCTGCTGTTTCCGATTTCCGGGCACGCCTCGGATCGATTCGAGAGGCGGCATGTGCTCTCGGTTTGTTACGCCGGTTATGTAGTCTGCTTTGCGCTGTTGCTCGCGCTCGCCGAGCGCGGCACACCCTCGATTACTGCGATCTACGTCGTGCTGGTTCTGATAGGGATAGTGCGATCGTTTAACAGCACGGCCAGCCGTTCGATCCTGCCGCAGCTGGTTCCGCAAGAACATTTCCCGAACGCCGTGGCGTGGAACGCCAGTATTTTTCAGGCGGCGACGATCCTGGGGCCGTCATTTGGCGGAATTATTTATGCGGCGTTTCGCGGGCCCTCGGTTGTCTATGGTATCGCGATGCTGACGGCGATTGGCGCGACGATCTCGTCGTTCAGGATCAAGCCGGAGGTGAAGGCACGCCCACGAGAACCAATGTCGCTGAAGACGGTTTTCGCGGGGCTGCATTACATCTGGAACAAGAAGCTGATTCTGGGCGCGATTTCGCTGGATCTATTTGCCGTGCTGCTGGGGGGAGCGGTCGCGCTGCTTCCGGTGTACGCGTGCGAAATTCTGCATACGGGACCGTGGGGATTGGGGCTGCTGCGTACGGCTCCGGGAGTGGGGGCGGCGATCATGGCGGTGCTGGTGGCGCATTGGCCGCTGCGCGGGCGGTCCGGGCCGACGCTGCTTTGGTCGGTGGCGGGTTTCGGAGTCTTCACGATTATCTTTGGCGTTTCGCGCAGCTTGACGATTTCTCTGATCGCACTGCTGCTGCTGGGGGCGAGCGACATGATTAGCGTGATCATCCGCGCCACGCTTACGCAGCTGGCGACACCAGATGAAATGCGCGGGCGCGTGACCGCGGTGGACATGATTTTTATTGGGACGTCGAACGAGTTCGGGCAGTTCGAGTCCGGGGTGACGGCGCAATGGTTTGGCACAGTTCCGGCGGTGGTGTTGGGTGGGATCGGAACGCTGGTGGTTATCGCGTTGTGGGCGTGGATGTTTCCAGAGCTTCGACAGGCGGGGGAGTTAACTGCGATTAAGAGCGCGGCCTCGCAGGATGGCGCGGCGGAGACGGATGCTCAACTGTGACGGCTGCAATCCAGGCTTGTTTCAAACCCCCACGATCACTTTGCTTTCAACAGGGTCTTGGCCGCGCCCATGTTGTCGTACTTGTCGAAGACGCGGACGACGACCACATGCTCCGATGAAGCGTCGCTCCCGCCAGCGTTCCCCGGGGCGAGAACAGCCAGGAAGTCGTAGTCTTCGATCTTCGCGTCGGAGAGCTGGCCGACGGGCTCGACATATTTCCATTCGCCGGCGTCCACTGAATATTCGGCGCGCCTGATGGTGGAGAATCCATCTTCCGCGCGGAAGTGCACGTGAATCTGCGCGCCCTCGAGGGACGCCGTAAAGTTCTCGACCCGCGGAGGGGTGGTGTCGACTTCGAAGCGATGGCTTTCTTTGGTTGCGGTCAACGCCTCGCCGGGCGAGTGCGAGGGAGCATCCGAAGCCACAACTTTCACCGTATAGCCGCCGTCGGGCAGCAGGCTGGCGTCGAACGAATACGCCTTGTCGGTCAAGTTGTCTTTCAGCAGGAGCCAGCGGGTTTCTCCGTCGCCACGGTAGTAAACGGAATAGATCAGCTGATCGTCATTCTCATCGTGAGCATTCCACTTCACGCCGATGGCATCGCGATCGTGCGTGCTGGGCGTGGGCGATTCGAAACGCCCGCCCGAAGAACTACTGATGTCCATGCCGAGACCGCTCGCGGACGATTTGGGGAGGGGCTGATAGCGCGCGCCCACCTGCACCGAAACGTCATCGATTTCCGGCGCGACGTTTTTCGGCAGGTAATTCAGAGTTACGGTGTCGACGGACGGACTGGTAGTTCCGGCATGCAGCACGGCTTTCCACTGAGCGTAACGCGCGGGCGGAACTCCCATCTGGGAATCTTTGGCGAGGTTCACCGGCTTCCAGGGACTCCAGTTGCGGTCGGGATTGTCGACGTTGCCGCTGCGTGCCAGCAGTTCAACGTTGCCGGTGCCGCGAAATTCAGCCCGGCCCCAACGCGAAAAGATTTTCGCGTCGAAGACGTCGCTCTCATAGGTGCCTTCGTTTTCCGGAGCCGGCCCCAATACAAAAATCTTTCCCAGATTGCTGCTGGCGGCATAGAGTCCGCCGCCGGGAGCCTTGGCAAAACCTGTGACCTGCGACGCGGGGGCTTTCAGCAGATCGGAAAATTCGTCCTGCAGGTCATCGTCAATGGCGAAAACATGCCCACGGTTCCCGGTTCCGGCGAGTAGCTTGTCATGCGAATCTGAATTCATGTGCACGAGGGCCAGAGCATAGACAATGTCATCGTGCGAGGTCCATATGCGCAAAGGCGAACCATCCGGTGCGATGCGGTATACATCGGAGCCATTGCCCGCACCCGTACCGGGAAACGGAAACGCCCCTGCCGGCGAAGCGCTCGGCGCCATGGTGAGAGTCATGCCAGGAGTCTGGGGGCCGGTGGAGGTGGCGGAGTTGGACGACATGGAGAGCATGGCGGCGGAAACGCCTGCCGGGGACGTTGCCGCACTGGCCCGTTTCTCGCCCACGGCGGCGGCGTAGATGTTGCCGGCACGGTCGAGCGCGAGAGCGGTAATCTCCTTCTTCGGAGCGCTGTAGAGTACGAAGCCTTCGCCGGCGGGAGAAATCCGGTAGATCAGGCCGCTGCCGTCGGTACCGGCAATGAGATCTCCTTGCGCATCGTTTCCTCGATTGTCGTTTCCTCGATAATCGAATGCCAGCACGCGGATGTGGGTGTCGTCACTCTTGAAGAAAACCGAGTGCTCGCCTTTGGGCGTGACTTTGTAAATCTCTCCGTGATCTCCGGTGGCGACGTAGAGGTTGCCGGCTTTATCGAGCGCGAGATCCCAGATGTACTTCGTGCCCGGGGCGAAATATTCGGAGGAACTCCACGACGAATCGAGCAGAGACTTGACTGAGTCGCTGGTCGCGTCTTTCGCGGGAGGCTTGCCTTCGGACTTGCTCTCACTTTTGCGAGCCTCGGCTTTTCCTTGGGGCTTGTGCTCGATCTTGTAGACTTTGCCGTCGGGCGCGGTCGCGGCGTAGATTATGCCGTGCGGGCCGACCTGGAGCGCCTGCACCTGGAGTTCCTGGGGTTCAAAAATAATGGTCGCCTGGCCATCGGGCGTAATGCGGTAGACGCGCGCAGGCGATCCCGTGGCGGCATAGATGTTTCCCGCTTCGTCAGAGGCTATGGCCCAGATGTAGGTGGAAGGCGTTGCGTAGAGCAGCTTGAACGAGGGAGCTAGTTCGAGGCCGCCGGTGCTGCGAATGCCGACTCCCGTGGCCGTGCCCTTGGTGAGGTCGTCGAATTTCGATTGCTCCCAGGTGCGGGTGCCGTCGGCGAAGGCGGAGGGAACCAGAACGCTGGTCGCGGAAAAAAGAAGAAAGCCAACAAGAATGAAAGAGGAAACCTTACGCGAACTGTGCAATGTTCTACCTCGATTTCAAATCGTCCGATTCAAATCGTCTGAAGACGCCGGTGGTCGCTTCTGCGCTAAACCGCAAGAATTCAGGTTAACACGCAGAGAGGGGCCGCGCTCGGGCGCCGAGAACCGGAAACCAACCTCGTGATATCGTAGATTTTCATGTCTTCCGGTGTGATTTCACATACGCGTCAGAAATTGCTGAGCACGCTGGCTCACAAGTCGTTTCGACTGGGTGAGTTCAAACTCTCTTCGGGCGGCACCAGCGACTACTACATCGACTGCCGCACCACTACGCTCGACGCGAAGGGGTCGCGCCTGACCGGGGAAGTATTCTTCGAGGAAATTCGGCAGCGCGGATGGAAGCCCCGGGCCATTGGCGGGCTTACGATGGGCGCGGATCCCATCGTGGTCGCGGTTTCTGTAGTGAGCGGAGAGCTGGACGGTTTTCTGGTGCGCAAGGCCGAGAAGCAGCATGGCACGGGGCAGCGCATTGAAGGTTTCCGCGAGAAGGGCGCGCGGGTGGTGATCGTGGACGATGTTTGTACCACCGGCTCATCGACGATTCAGGCCATTGAAGCGGCACGCGAATTCGGATTCGAGATTGTTGGAGTGATGTGCCTGGTGGAGCGCGAGGAAGCCAAGGGACGTCCGAATGTTGAAAAGGCGGCTGCGCCGGCGCCGTTCGCTTCCGTCTTCACGGCGAATGATGTGCGGAAGGAACACATCCTGATAAGCAAGAGTGCGTAATCGGAGACGAGTGATCGCAGAAGCCATGTCATCCCGGGCAAGGCGAGGGACCTGGGCTCTTGCCGGCGCAAGCAAACACAGAGGTTCCTCGCTTCGTTCGGAATGACAACGTTTATAAATAACCGACGTCAAGAAAATCATGATTCAAACTCTTGAGTGGACCGACCAGGGTGTGCGCTTCATCGACCAGACGAAGCTGCCGACGGAAGAAGTTTATGTGCTCTGCAAGACGCATGAGCAGGTGGCGGATGTGATCCGCGACATGGTGGTGCGGGGGGCGCCGGCGATCGGCGTGGCCGCGGCCATGGGCATTGCGCTGGGCGTGAATAATTCCAAGGCTGAGTCTCCCGGCGATCTCAAGCTCGAACTTGACCAGATCTGCGACCTGATCGGAAAGACGCGGCCCACGGCGGTAAATCTTTTCTGGGCGATCCGGCGCATGCAGGAGAAGTTTGAGCGCATTCGCATTCGTCCGATTCCGCACATCAAGCAGGATCTGATTGAAGAGGCGCAGCGCATGCACGCGGAAGATATTGCCGCTAACCAGGCCATGGGACGCCACGGCGCCACGCTGATGCCGAGCGAAGGTGGGGTGCTCACGCACTGCAATGCCGGGGCGCTGGCCACGGCGGGATACGGCACGGCGCTGGGCGTGATCCGCGCGGCGATCGAGCAGGGCAAGAAGATTCATGTGTATGCCGACGAGACGCGGCCATTTCTGCAAGGCTCGCGGCTGACCGCGTGGGAGTTGATGAAGGACGGCATCCCAACCACGGTGATTTCCGACAACATGGCGGGAGTGATGATGCAGCAGGGTAAGATTGGCGCCATTGTGGTGGGCGCGGACCGGATCGCGGCCAATGGCGACGTGGCTAATAAGATTGGGACCTATACGGTGGCTATTCTGGCCAAGGAGCATGGCATTCCGTTTTATGTGGCGGCGCCGATTTCGACTGTTGATCTGGCCTGCGCGGACGGTAGCGGAATTCCCATCGAGCAGCGGAACGCCCGGGAAGTTACGCATATTGGGGGGAAGCAGATGGTGCCTGACGGCGTGGAAGTGGAAAACCCTGCTTTTGATGTAACTCCCGCGAAATATGTTGCCGCCATCATCACGGAAAAAGGGATTGCGCGCGCACCCTACAGAGAGTCGCTGAGCCAACTGGCTGGACAAGAGGCCGGGGTGCATCCGTAGGCATCTTAATTTTTGACACACGATTTTTGACACACGATTTTTGGCACACCGCATTTTTGACAGTTTCCACGCCACACGCTTTCTAGTTAACGTAAAGAGATGTAAAGCCCAAGTTTTTTTGGTTGGCTGCGCTACTTATTCTTTGGGTTCGGGTTGAAGGTAGCGGCAACCTAATCGTGTTAATCTGAAATCAGAAGACTCACGTCTGCGCCAAATATTTCGTCAGGGGGCTGTTTATGTCGTTCCGTTCACGCCTGGTTCTGCCTGGCTTCGCTTTGCCTCGCTTGGTTCTGCCCATTGTTCTTTCCAGTCTTGCCGTGCTCGCGGGCTGCGGCAGCAGCACAAACAGCGTCGTGCCACCTCCCAGCGGAGCGTTCGGCAACACCGACCTCAATGGTACCTACACGTTTTCTGTTGAGGGCGCGGACGTTAACGGGCCGATGTCGATTGCCGGTTCCTTCACCGCCTGTGGTTGCACCGGCGGGACCATATCGACCGGCACGGTGGATTTCTTCGACCCCGCTCTGGGGGCTCCCGGTTCGGCGGTCGGCTCGAATAGCACCTACAGCGTCGGCGCGGACGGGCGCGGAACCGCCAACTTGTATGTCACGCCGTCAGGGGGCACTTCCTTCAAGGTGATTTTCCAGTTTGTCCTGACTTCGAGTTCGCATGGGTTGATCATCCGCTATGACACTACCGGAACTGGCAGCGGCACGATTGACCTGCAGCCCAGCGTGGTTGCGCAGAGTGCGATTGCCAACGCTCCCTTCGCCGTCACTCTTTCTGGAAGCGACGCGAACGGCGACTTCCTTTCCACCGCAGGTTCGTTCACCCTCAATTCTTCAGGCGCGATCACTGCCGGAGTCGGGGACTGCAACATAAACGGCGTTCCCTATTACCAGCCGACTCTTTCTGGCTCGGTTCCGGTAGGCTCGGGAACGGCGCCGGGAATCGGCTCGATTCTGACGGCGTGCTCGTCAACGGCTCTCGGCTTTGATGTCTACGCAATCGACAGCACACACCTGAAGTTGATCGAAAGTGACGGCTCCGCGTTTCTTGTTGGTGATGCCTTCGCTCAGACCAGCGCCTCCATTCCTCAAGGTACTCTGGTTTTCACGATGGAGGGTCTGGACGGGGGGAGCACCGGCAATCTGTTCGTGACCGGGGGCACGGTGACCTCCGATGGTGCCAGTGAACTTTCGGGCGGACTGCAGGACGTGAATGATGCCGGTACCGTGAACAACGGCGGTACTACGTCGGAGCCCTTTAGCGGTTCGTTCGTTGCGTCTCCCTCAGGCAGTGGGCGATTCCTGGTATCCCTCTCGGGTTTTCTTGGCGCCTCTACTTTTGCCGCTTATCCGTCGAGTGGCGGCATCCTGCTGCTGCAAGTCGACACGGAACTGGCTGCGGGAACCACAAGCGGTATGGCGCTACAGCAGACATCGGGCGCGGCCATCGCCGCTACCCAAGGTTACGGATTGAACAACTCCGGCGAGGACGTCATTAACGACGTGGAACTGGATGCGATTGCCCAGTTCACCACTACAAGTACTGGAATGACGGGCCTGCTCAACCTTAATGACGGGTTGACCATTAGCACTCAGAACGTGAACGGGACCTATACGGCGGGTTCCAACGGCGCGGGCTCGGCTACGATCGGTACGGGCCTGCAAAGCATGTTCTATTATGCTGCTGACAGCTCGACCGTGCTGTTCATCTCCACGGATCCCAACCAGGCGGCGCTGGGGCTATTCGAAGCTCAGACTGCTCCCAGCGATGCGGCGCAATCTGCCATTGCGAAGCCACGGCCTCTACCGATGCTGCGCGCGCTACCTCATTCGCGTTCGGCTACGCACAATAGTCAGTGGCTGCTGCGAAATAGAAAGTCGCAGTAGCGTGTTCCGATAGGATGTTCTGTCTGCGCGGCCTGCACGAAAGTGGAGGCCGCGTTTTTCTTGTGAAAGAGTAGATTCGCCGGGGTCGATTCGTCGAAGGGCTCAGCTTTCCGACACTCGGACTTTTCCGGCGGCTGTGTTTCGCGCACTGATCCATGCCACCAACCGGTAGAGCATCAGCACGGCCAGCACGGCGGCGTATTCCAGGGGCTTTTTCAGGTCGGCTTTGACCAGCCAGATGTAGTGGATGACTCCGGCGGCGGCGCTGAAATAAATCAGGCGGTGCAGGAGTTGCCAGCGTTTGCCACCCAATTTTCGGATCGACCACTTGGTCGAGGTCAGAGCCAGGGGGATCATCAGGGCAAAGGCCGTCATGCCGGCGGTAATGAAGCGGCGCTTGACGACGTCGGCCAGCATGTCGTGGACGTCGAAAGATTTGTCGAGCCAGACCCAGGTCATCAGGTGCAGGGTGCCGTAAAAGAAAGCGAACAGGCCGAGCATCCGGCGAAAATTGATCAGCCAGTATTGCCGCGTCAGCTTGCGCAGGGGCGTGACCGACAGCGTGATCAGCAGGAAAGTCAGGGTGCAGTCGCCGGTGCTGTGAGTGATGGCTTCGATGGGATTGGCTCCCAGGCCGTTGTGCAGGGCTCTCCAGACGAGCCAGGCCAGGGGAGCGAGGCAGGCCAGGAAGACTACGGGTTTGAGGTAGCGCGGCAAGGCAGCATTTAGCATTCAGCACTTAGCATTCAGCACTTAGCATTCAGCACTTAGCATTCAGCCATTCGGCAGTCTGCAATCTCACCCGCTCGGTGACGCCCCGAGCAGAAACGCAAAAGGGCTGAATGCCGAGCGCTGAATGCTAACTGCTGGCTTCTAGAAATTCTTTCTCAAATCCATTCCGGTGTATAGGCTGGCGACCTGGTCGTAGCCGTTGAACATCAGGGTTGGGCGTTTGAGGAATTCGCCGAGCCTGCGTTCTTTGGCCTGACTCCAGCGGGGATGGTCCACGTTGGGATTTACGTTGGAATAGAAACCGTACTCCGTGGGAGCGGAAATATTCCAGGTATTGAGCGGTTGGCGGTCGGTGAAGCTGATGCGCACGATCGCTTTCGCGCTTTTGAAACCGTACTTCCACGGAACGACGATGCGGAGCGGGGCTCCGTCCTGATTGGGCAGGTCTTCGCCGTACATGCCGAAACAGAGCAGAGCTAGGGGATGCATGGCTTCGTCCATGCGCAGGCCCTCGACGTAGGGCCACTGCAGCACATTGCGCTGCTGTCCGGGCATCTGGGACGGATCGAGGATCGTGGTGAACTCGACGAACTTGGCCTTGCTGGTGGGATTGGCGTGCTTAATCAGTTCGCTCAGCGAGAAGCCGACCCAGGGCACGACGATCGACCAGCCTTCGACGCAGCGGTGCCGGTAGATGCGCTCCTCGGGAGGGGCCATCTTGAGGATGGCGTCGAGATCGAGGTCCTGCTTTTTATCGACCAGGCCGTCGATCTTCACTTTCCACGGGTGCGTTCGGAAATTTTGGGCTAACTTTGCGGGCCCTTCTTTATCCGTGGAAAACTCGTAATAGTTGTTGTAGGTGGTTACGTCTTTGTAGGGAGTGACCGTTTCGGTGGTGCTGAACGGGCTTTTCTTGATGCCGTCAATTTTGGCTCCAGCGAGCGCGGTGGTTGAAGGTGAGATGAGCTCGCGCAGTCCGGCACCGGCCGCCACGGCGGCTCCGGTGAGCGCCGCACTGGCCAAGAACTTGCGGCGGTTCAGATACAGACTCTTGGGAGTGATCTCGGACGAACGAATGTCTTCAGCCTTCTTGATGAGCATGGAACCCCTATTCTTTATACGCGTATTCGCCGCAAACGGATTTATTTCCCACTAATCTTCCATCTGATAGGACGCTGTGGCGAGGAAAAAGTTGCAAAGGGATTCGCGGGCTGGGTCAAAGGTCAGAGGTCAGAAGTGAAAAGTGAAAAGTCAGAAGGCGGGCGTTATCCGAGCACTTCCCGCACCTTTCGCGACAGATTTTGCAGGGTGAAGGGCTTTTGCAGGAAGGCGGTGCCTTTCTCGAAGGCACCGTCGCTAAGGATGGCATCCTCGGTGTAGCCGGAGAGATACAGGACCTTGGTTTGGGGACGCGTCTGCACCAGTTGCTTGACCAATTCGCGGCCGCCGAGACCGGGCATGACCACGTCGGTGATGACCAGGTCGATATTGCCGTTGTGCTTTGCGGCGGCAGCCAGGCCGGCTTCGCCGTTCTCCGCTTCGACGACCTGGTAGCCCTTGGCGGCGAGCGTGTCCCGGACGAGTTGACGAACGGGGGCCTCGTCTTCGACCAGCAAGACGGTCTCGGTGCCGCCCAAGGCGGTGTGCGCCACCGGAGCCTGATGCCGTTCGATGACGCCTTCGGCGCGCGGCAGATAAATATGGAATGAGGTGCCGCGTCCTTCTTCGCTCTCCACCATGACGTATCCACCGCTCTGCTTCACGATGCCATAGACCGTGGAAAGGCCGAGGCCGGTGCCCTTGCCTTTTTCCTTGGTGGTAAAGAACGGCTCAAAGATTCGCGACTGGGTTTCTTTGTCCATGCCGAGGCCGGTGTCGCGGACGGTCAGCAGAACATAGTTGCCGGGACGGATGAAGGTTTGCGCGCGGCGATGATTCTCGTCGACGAAAATGTTTTCGGTTTCGATCGCAAGCTTTCCGCCGCCGGGCATGGCGTCTTTGGCATTGACCACGAGATTCATCAGCACTTGCTCGAGTTGCCCGGCGTCGGCGCGGGTGTGAGCGGCATCGGGAGCCAGGGCGGTGGAGAAATCCACGTCTTCGCCGATCAGCGGCCGCAGCAGACGCTCCATGTCGGACACAATGGCGTTGACATCGACGACTTTGAGTTCCAGCAACTGTTTGCGGCTGAACGCTAGTAATTGCCGGGTCAGCGTGGTGGCGCGGTCGGCGGCCGCCTGAATCGCTTTGCCTTTTTCATACAAGGGATGGTCCAGGCTGAGATTGGCCAGAATCACTTCCGCATATCCGCTGATCACCATCAGCAGGTTGTTGAAGTCGTGCGCCACTCCTCCGGCGAGGCGGCCGACGGCTTCCATTTTTTGGGCCTGGCGAAATTGATCCTCCAGCACGCGGCGGTCGGTGATGTCTTCGGCGATGGCTTCGAGGACGTCGGCCGGCTCGTCCACGTTGCTCACAGCCCGTCCGCTGATGCGCACGGTGATGGCTCTGCCATCCTTGCGCTTCCACTTCAGTTCAATGCCATCGAGGCGTCCGGTGCGGCGGAATTCTGCGATCAGCCGCGTATGTTCTTCGGAGTGCGCGAATACATCTTTCTCCGGATCGAGTAACAGGACTTCCTCGGCGGAAGCGTATCCCAGCATCGTAATGAGGGCCGGATTTACGTCGAGGAATCTGCCTTCCAGACTCGACCGATAAATTCCATAGACCGAACTCTGTACCAAGGAGCGGTAGCGGGCCTCGGAACGGCGCAGCGCCAGCTCGTTACGCTTGATCTCGACCGCGCTGGCCAGTTGCCGCGCGACGAAAGTCAGAATCTCTTTGTCAGCCTCGCCGTAGCGGATGTTCTTCGAATAAGTCTGCACCACCAGAGCTCCGAAGGTGTGGCCGTTGACCTTGAGCGGAACGCCCATCCAGTCGAGGGAACGAGCACCGTTACGATGGCGCGCCACTTCGCCGCGATCCTCCATGGCCTGCAGTACTTCCGGCGTGGCCAGGAGCGGTAGCCCCACGCGGATGAGATAGTCGGTCAGCCCGCGTCCCAGTTTCTTGGGCGATGGCGCGGAATCCTGCTCATCGACAAAATAAGGGAAGCTGAGCAACTCGGTGGAGGGATCGTAAAGAGCGACGTAAAAATTCTTCGCGTACATGAGCTCATCGACAATGGCATGCACGGCGGCGAAAAACTGTTGCAGATCGGGGGCATTGCTGCTCTTCTCGGCTAAGCGGTAGAGCGCCGAACTGAGCAGTTCCACTTGCTTGCGGTCGGAAATGTCGTGATAGCCGGCATAGAAGCCCGCCATCTTTCCATCCAGCAGCAGAGGAGCGCAGGAGACGGAAACGTCGAGCAAGGATCCGTCTTTCTTTCTGCGCCGGGTTTCCAGAGTGATGCGTTCTCCTCGAGCCAGGGCGTGGCTCACCGACTGCGACTCGGCCAAACAGTCCGGCGGCACGACGAGATCTTCCAGGGGCTGTCCTATGACCTCGGCCGCTTCATAGTCGAACATGCGCACGAAAGTCTCGTTGGCCCAGAGCACGCGCTGGTCGCAATCCGCGATGGTCAGTCCATCGGGCGACGCCTGAAACATCTGTTGCAGAAACTGCAAGGGTACTTGGGCGCTCGGCGTCGGGGCGGTGAGAGGAGGCAGGGGGCAGGAATGTTGTGAACAGGAACCGTTCGCCGGGGAGGAGGCGTTATCCGGCGCTACGAATGTGGGAGGATCTCCGCGCTCCAGGGCTTGTTGCAGCCGGCTGGCGCGGGAAGGCTCCGCCCTTCCTGATTGGGTGACACGTTCACCCATCCGCGATTTCCCCCCTTGAAATGCGCAGTCTATGGTGCATGTTAGAGGGCTGTGGTACTGCGCTGAAAGTTACGGGGGTAATCCCGAAATAGCTGATTCCGAACTGGGCGCGACGCCCCAGCCCTTCGTAACTTGGAACGCAGGCTCAGCGGTCTTTATGCTCTACGCTGGACGCTTCGGGCTGGATGCTTCGGGCTGGATGCGCTGGGTTGGATGCGCTGGGCTGTAAGTTCTTGTGCGGGAAGGTATGCGCTGGAGCTCTAAGCCTGAAGAGCGCGCGCCGCGCCCCATAGGCGTTTCAGGAAGACCGTTTTGAGGAGGACGATGTCATCGCTGGTTCCACGATCGCGCGCCGGTTCTACCGCGAAGCCCGACCCCACCCATCAACACTGGGGCATGCTGCTGTTTGAAAGCCTGTCGGCGGGCGTACTGGCGGTCGGAGTTGGGATGGTCATGGTGCTCATAGTGGTTGGCGTCTATGTAATTATCGTCTGGCCCCTTACCTTCTGGGACCTCGCCAGTTTTGGTAGCGAGAATTACGGGCCGTGGGCAGACACAGTATTGTGGTCGATCTTCGCCGGCGGATCGCTGGCGGGATTCTGGTGCTTCAGCGGGGCTGCGTTCAAGAACAAGCCCAGGGGCCGAGTTCCCGTACGCTCAGGCCGAATCCTAAAATAGGCGCCACTCCTAAGAATCGAACCCAGAATCGAACCCAGAATTTAACGCCAGAATCGAACGCCAGAATTTAACGCCTCGCGGTTACTTTGGTGGGTCGTGTGCGTAGCGCATGCCTACTTGTCGTGGCACAATGGCCGCACTGATCTCACACAACGTACCGCCGGGAACTTCCTCCAGTGCGGCTCAGTGCGGGGCAAAATATCTGGTATGAGAGGGTTTAAGGATGAACCGTTTGGGGGCGGCACCTGTGTGTCTTCGTTTACGGGCAGCGCTATTCCTGCTTTTCACTGTTGTGCTCGCGATTTCTGCTGCGCCGGGGCAAACGCCGGGCGTCACCGAAAACAGCATTTCGATTGGGTCGTGCGCCGCACTGGATGGCCCTGCCCGTTTCCTGGGCAAAGAGACGATCATGGGGGCGCAAACCTATCTGCATTCAGTGAACGAGGAAGGCGGAGTACTTGGGCGCAAGATTCAACTGCTGGCCCTCGATGACAGTTACGATCCCGATAAGGCCCCAGCCTGCTTCAAGCGTCTGACTAAGGAAGGCGTGTTTGCGCTGGGATTCCTGGTGGGTACGCCGACCGCCAGGGTGTATGTGCCCATGGCACAGGACGAGAAGATTCCGGTGGTGGGGCTGTTCACCGGGGCGCAGATGCTCTACGAACCGGTGAAACATTACATCGTTAACGTGCGCGCGTCGTATTACGACGAGACGCGCGAGCAGGTCGACAGGCTGTGGGATGTGAATGTGCACAAGATCGGAGTGATTTATCAGGACGACGCGTTCGGCAAGACGGTGCTCGATGGCGTGAAGCTGGCATTGCAGAAACATAACTCGGCCCCCGTGGCTCTCGGAACGTTCGCGCGCAACACGACCGATGTGGACGATGGGTTGAAGAGTGTGATGGCGTTGCGCCCGCAGGCGGTGGTGGTGGTAGGACCGTATGCGCCGGTGGCGGCCATCGTGAAAAAAGCGCACGCCGCGGGCTGGCGGCCGCAGTTCCTAACCGTATCTTTTGTGGGGACTGAAGCATTCATCAAGGAAGCCGGGCCTGACGCCGAGGGCACGATCATCACGCAGGTTGTTCCTCCGTACGACCGCACCGACTATGCAACGGTTGGTCTCTATCGCAAGAGTCTGTCGAAGTATTATCCCGACACGCCGCCCAGCTTTGTGAGCCTGGAAGGCTTTCTGGATGCAATGGTGCTGGTGGAAGGACTGAAGCGCGCGGGAAGAGATGTGACACGGGAAAACTTCATCACTGCCATAGAATCCATTCACGCGATGAACATTGGTATGGGAGCGAAGGTGATTTTGGATTACGGTCCGGCGGACCACAAGGGATTTGACGACGTCTACCCGACCGTGGTGAAGAACGGCCAACCTGTGCTGCTGACTGATTGGTCGACGCTCGGCAAGTGAACACCATTATCCCGGGCGAAGAGCTTTAACCACGAAGGACACGAAGGGGCACGAAGGAAACCACGCACACTTCTCGCGCTGTGTTTTTGAATTTCGGGGGAGTGTGCTCGAACGAGAGCTACGGTAGGCGATTGATGAGTGAGGCGACGTAGCCGGCGCCGAATCCGTTGTCGATATTGACCACGCTGACGTTCGAAGCGCACGAGTTGAGCATGCCGAGCAGTGCGGCGAGTCCTTTGAACGACGCTCCATAACCGATGCTGGTGGGCACGGCGATGACGGGAACGCCGACGAGGCCGCCGACGACGCTGGGTAGAGCACCTTCCATACCGGCGCAGACGATTACAACTCGCGCCCGGGTCAGCGCTTCGCGGTTGGCCAGCAGGCGGTGAATGCCGGCGACGCCTACGTCATAGAAATGCTGGACCTCGTTGCCCATAATTTCGGCGGTGACGACGGCTTCTTCAGCGACGGGAATGTCGCTGGTTCCGGCGGAGACCACGGCGATAATGCCCTTGCCATATTTCGTAGGATCGCGCTGCAGGACGACGGCGCGGGCGAGTTCGCGATATTCCACGGCGCGAACTTTTTTCTTGACCGCGGCAAATTGTTTTTCGCTGGCGCGCGTAGCGAGGACGTTGCCGCCTTGTTTAGCGAGGCGCGCGAAGATGCCGGCGACCTGCGCGGGCGTTTTGCCTTCTCCGAGAATGACCTCAGGCATGCCGGCTCGCAGGGCGCGATGATGGTCGACTTTCGCGAAGCCGAGATCTTCGAAGGGCAGGTGGCGCAGACGAGAAACGGCATCGTCGGGCGTTAGCTTGCCTTTGCGTACTTGCTCGAAAAGTTTGCGGATGGATTCGGCGTTCAAGCGGCACTCAGCATTCGGCACTTGGCATTCAGAATCAGCCGGGCAAGGTCTAGATTAGCATTTTGTGGATGGCTGAGTTCAGGCGTGGGCGGCGCGTGACAGGAGGCGGGAGACGGAACGGAGCTTGGCGATCGCGGCGGTGCAGACTTTGCGGGCCAGTCCAGGTTCATCGAGGTGAGCCAGGAAGAGGCGGCGCAGACCGCTGGGCGAGACTTTGCCGGCGAGATACGCGTCGTAGATCTGGCTTCCGAGGCGGTAGCCGAGGTCTCGGGCGGCGGATTCGCATTTGTTCTGGTCTTTGTTCGTGTCTCTGTTCGAATCTCTGCGAATGGCTGCCTGGGCCGCTTTTTCGCAAGCGGCGCGGGATAGCAGCGACGGGTCGTCGGGTGCGGGTCGCGAGGGATAGAGCACGCGCGAGCCGAAGTAAGCGACTGCATGTTCGATCACGCGGGCGTAGAAATCGTCGATCGCACTCTTGCTTCCTCGGCAGCCGTTTCCGGAGCTGGCTTCTTTTGAAAGTTCATTCGGGCGTCCATTGCCGTTGACTCGCTGCGGCAACCCTTGACAGGCCTGATGCAGGAAGCGCGCCGCATCTTCGGCCGCGTGAATCATCTGAAACTCGCGGACATAGAACGCATTCACCTGCGGAATGTAGGCGCTGCCGCGCTTTTCCACGCTGGCCAACAGGGCTTCACGCTCTGAGTCGCCGATGCCTTTGCGCGAGAGCAGGCGGCGCAGCATGGCGTCAGACGGGCCGGCGTAGACTTCCGGCAGCATGTCGACCAGAAACTTCGGCTGCGTGCCGTTGTGCGGCGAATAGCGGTTGATCTCGAGGAAGCGCGCCAGGCTGTCAATCAGGTTGTAAATTGTGGGAGCGAAGTCGGGAGTGTCTTCGCAACGGCTCCACTGGTCCAGAAACAGGCGGTAGCTTTCGTATTTTTCCAGCGGCGTGGCGTTGAAGACGCACAGCACGTCATCGTTCACGCGAACGCCTTCCACCTTGTCGGTGCGTTCTCCGGCGGCACGCCAGTACAGCGCGTCGATGTTCTGCAGTACGGTGAGAATTTTTTCTTCGGGCATCTGCTGCTGCAGGGCGCGAGGCAAGTGTCCAGGGGCGAGGTGCGACTCGCCGAACAACACGAAGACGACGGCGTTGGGATGGCGCTGGCGGATTTCAGCGATCTTGGCGGCGGCATGACGGTCGCGGGCGCCGATCTTGCGCAGATCTTCCCGCGGCATGCAGTCGAGGCCATAGACGGCTTCCGCGTGATCGCGGGCGGTGACCAGCAATTCGTGAAATGCGGTCCAGTCGTATCCCCAGTCGAGGTCGAAGCGGATGCGCTGGCGGAGTTCATTCTCGTCAATGTCGCGGCGCCACCATTCGTCGAGGATGTGCTGGTCGCGGGCGAAGATGGTTTCGACTCCGAGCACCACCGGGCGGTCCCCGGCCAGCGCGCGCTGCTCGATCAACGAGGCGGCATGGCGCTGCGCGGCAGGGAGCGCGTGGTAATCGCCGACCAGGATCACGCCGGCGGAATGCAGCGCGCTCTGAATCTGCTGCGATTGGAGAACGGAATCGTAACTGCGATAGGCCTGGTTGAACTCGCGAAGATATTTTCTACGGTTGTGGGAATCCTGGGCGCGGATTTCGCGCTCCACTCCCTCCAGCGCGTGCAGTTGGCCTGCGCTGCGGCGGGATCGAAGATTCGTGGTCGAGGACATTTATCAGCTGCTAGCTTCTAGCTCCTAGCTACTAGCCCGTTCATCTTGACTTCTGGTTCACTGGCTCCCTATGCTCCAGAATTGGGGTAATGCTCCAGCCTTGCTTCCGTCCGGAGAAACTTTGCCGAACCAACCACCACAGAATCTGACTATCGCGACCACAGGGGCTAGCGGGGCCACTTTTCTGCGGCAGCTTCTTCTGGCCGTGGCACGCGACGAGCGCGTTGCGACGGTCAACTTCATCGCGTCCGACAGCGCACTGCGTGTCATGGCCGAAGAGTTGGATATCAAGGGACGGTCCAATCTCGTGGGCCAGATTCTGGCAGCATCGATCGGAAATTCCAGCGGTCGCACCTCGCGCAAACTTCCGCTGAAAAAGATTCGGCTGCACAAGATCAAAGAGCAAGCGAACGCTGACATCGGAGCGAACGTGGCCAGCGGTTCTTATCCTGCCGACGCCATGATCGTGATCCCGTGCAGCGTGGGCACTTTGGCCCGTATCGCGAACGGCGTCGCCTCGCAGCTAATTGAGCGCGCGGCTGACGTTTCGCTCAAGGAGAAGCGTCCGTTGGTGCTGTGCGTGCGCGAGACGCCGCTCAATAAAATTCACATCCGCAACATGTACCGGGCGGCCGACGCCGGAGCGACTATCTTTCCGCTGATTCCGGCCTTCTATTACGGTCCTGCTTCCTTAGATGAAATGGCTCGCGAATTTGCCTATCGCGTGCTGGCTCATCTGGGCCTTCCACAGCCTGACGCTTTTCGCTGGAAAGGCTGACTGATCAACAACTTGGCGGTCTAGGGATAAACTCTCCCGCCTCTCAGTAATATCGGCATCTTGACTCGGGGGAATTTCAGTGTAGTGAGCCAAAGGTGCTGGGGGCAGATGCCCGCCGGACATGTACGGGCGGGGGAAACCGCTCGTCATTCTCGAATGTCACGAGATTTCCAGAGCTGCAATCTCGAATCGATGGGGTAGAATGCGGCCAATTCCTGAAAGGTGAATTCATGTTCAGACGATGGTGCATCGGAGTCGTGTTTCTGGGAGTCGCCGCGCACGCGGCCGATGCCCAGAATCCGCTGGCAGGCGATGCCAAGGCGGCGAAGCTCGGAGAGTTTCAGTTCCGCATCAACTGCGCGCTGTGTCACGGACTGGGCGCGCATGGCGGAGGGCGCGGGCCCGACCTGACGCGGGCGGTGAAGAAACACACGCACTCCGATGCCGACATGTTTCAGGTGATTAGCAATGGCATTGCTGGCACCGCGATGCCGGGGAACGGGACCAACGGTCAGGGTGTCGGCATGACCGATGAGGAGATCTGGCAGATCATCACCTACATTCGCAGTCAGGAAGTGAAGGCTCCGGCGCAGCCGCTGGGCGACGCGGCGCATGGCAAGGAACTGTTTTACGGCGATGCGAACTGCTCGATGTGCCATATGGTCGACGGCAAGGGCGGAAGGCTCGGGCCGGAACTGACGGCAGTGGGCGGGTCGCGCACGCGGGAGGCGATTATCGATTCGGTGCGCAATCCCAGCCGCAGGCTGGCGTGGGGACTGACCGAGTCGATGAAGGAGTTTCCGCAGGAGTACGAGAGCGTCACGGCGGTCACGGCGGACGGAAAGAAGATCAAGGGCGTGACCCTGAACGAAGACAACTTCAGCGTGCAGATTATGGACATGGGCGAGCACATTCATCTGCTGGAGAAAGACACGCTGCTGTCATTTCAGAAGACGCGGGAGTCGGCGATGCCGAAGTATACGACCGACACTTTGAGCGACAAGGAATTAGAGGACATCGTGGCCTATTTGGTCAGCGTGGGGGCAAAATGACGGAGCGGGGTTGTGTTGGATCTTTTGAAGCGTCAGGACGGCCGTTCGCTTCAGCGCCGCATCGAGGCGCCTCAACCGGCGACGCCTTCAGGCCCAGCCTCTCGCTGGGGCTAAAGCCCGCGGATCTTTCTGCTGCTTTACGCGGCGCTGAAGCGCCGCTCTTCCATGGGGTGACCAGGGCATATGTGATCCTGCTCGTGGCCGTACTGGGCAGCGGATTCTTAGTCTGCGCTCACGCCCAGGTCACGTTCGAACGGCTGGTGAATTCCGCGAAGGAGCCGCAGAACTGGATGACTTACTCGGGCGATTATTCCGGTAGGCGGTTCAGCGGGCTCGATCAGGTCAACATCACGAACGCGCGCATGCTGGTGGCGAAGTGGGTGTATCAGACTGGGGCAACCGGGAAGCTGGAGACTACGCCGCTCGTGGTCGACGGAATTATGTATGCCACCGCCCAGGATGACCGCGCGTTTGCGCTCGATGCACGCACGGGGCGGCCGATCTGGATGTATCAGCGGCAGATTCCCAGCGACATTCGGCCGTGCTGCGGACATGTGAATCGCGGGCTGGCGATTTTGGGCGACAAGGTTTTTCTGGGAACGCTGGACGCGCATGTCATCGCGCTCGACGCGAAAACCGGCGCCGTGGTGTGGGATGTGGCCGCGGCGGACTATCGCACGGGATTTAGTTTCACGGTTGCGCCGTTGGCGGTAAAGGGACTGATCGTGATCGGAGTTTCCGGCGGGGAATATGGCGTGCGTGGGTTTATTGACGCTTACGACGCCGAGAGCGGCGAGCGCAAGTGGCGGTTCTACACGGTTCCGGGGCCGGGCGAGGCCGGGCATGACACGTGGGAAGGGGATTCGTGGAAAGTGGGCGGCGCGCCGGCGTGGAACACCGGGACGTACGATGCGGTGACGAATCAGATTTTCTGGCCGACGGGAAATCCTGCGCCGTCGAATCGCGGCGAGGGCCGCGCGGGCGACAACCTCTACAGCAATTCCCTGCTGGCGCTGAATGCGGACACAGGAAAGTTGAGCTGGTATTTCCAGTTCACCAAGCACGACGAGCACGACTGGGATGCGACGCAGATTCCGGTGATGATCGACACGCCAGTTGAGGCTGGCGGCAAGCACCTGATCGCACAGGCCGATCGCAATGGATTCTTTTATGTGCTCGATCGCACCACCGGCAAACTCATTTCAGCCAATGCTTTCGGCAAGACTACTTGGACCGACACAAAGGACGCGGAGGGACGGCCGGTGGCGAATAAAGCAGCTTCGCCGACGCTCGAAGGGCATACGGTGTGTCCGGGGGCGCTGGGCACGACGAACTGGTTTCCGCCGACGTACAGCCCCCAGACCGGGCTCTTTTATGTGTCGGCGCGCGATCAGTGCGACATTTTCTCGACCGCTCCGCAACCCTATGAGGCCGGACATGCCTATTACGGAAGCGCGTATTTTCCATCGGAAGAGGCCAAACCCTATCGTGGATTCCTGAAGGCGATCGACCCGGCGACCGGGCAGGTGAAGTGGAAATTCGAGCACACGTCGCCGACCTGGTCGGGAGTGCTATCGACTGCCGGGGGACTGTTGTTCAGCGGCGACGCGGAGGGAAATTTCATTGCCTTCGATGCGGAGGCGGGCAAGCCGTTGTGGCATTTTCAGATGGGAGGAGCGGTCTACGCCGCGCCCATGGCGTTTGCGGTGGATGGGAAGGAATATGTCGCCATCGCGGCAGGGAGCGCGGTGTATACGTTTGGACTGCCGTAACAGCGATTCGAAATCCCAAGATAGGGACACCGCGCAGGTGGCTCTTGGAACTGATGTAAAGACCGTTGGCCCTTATGCCGATTTCCAAGGCAAGGATCATGAAAGAGATTACGATCACGGAATTCAGAACGAAATGCTCTGCCATCCTCTCGCCCGTGCAGAGGACGAAGAAGCCAATCACGATAACGCGCCTTGGAAAGCCTATCGCTGAAATTATTCCGGTTGATCCGCTCACGAACAGGGACTGGATGGGCTCAATGAAGGGCAAGACGAAGATATTGGGAGACATCGTCTCTCCCGCGTGCGACGAGGGTGACTGGGAAGTTCTGCGGTAGCCGCCTCGTCGGAATCTCCTCCTGAGGAATCTTTGCGGTTACCGCTGTACCCGGTTGACGCACAGGGCAGTTTCGTACTAATGTGCGAATTACACCGGAAAGGAGGTGGTCGGATGACAAGTTCTGAAGGCAGTAGTTGGACGATCCAAAGACCAGGTGAGGTGGCTGAGACTTAGAGCGGTTGCTCTAAGCGGGGCTTCGGGACGCGTAACCAAAGAACCACGCGCCGAAGCTACAGCCCGCACACTAACCGGTGAACACAGGTTGACTCGCTGGCGCAGGTCGGTCAGGTGAGTGAATCCGCGGGAATAGATCTTTATGGTCATCCGCGACCCGGGAGTTGCCGTAGAGGCCACGTTAGAGTGACCACCTCTTGGTCAATCCCAAACAGTCCACCGGGCGGCCCGCAAGCCAGCGTTGATTCTGTCGACGAGGCTTGCGGGCCGTTCTGTTTTCGCGGGCAGATCGTGCCACGGATTTGCACGGATCTGAATGGAGTATGATTCCCAGCGATGACCATGATCGATCCCGAGGAGGAGAGCCGTCGTCTGGCGGAAGTTTATTCTTCTCAGTCGGACGAGGAACTGGAGCGGGTGGCCGGGCAAGGGTCTGAATTGACGGATCTGGCGCGAGAAGCACTGCGAGCGGAACTCACCAAGAGGGGCGTTTACGTCGGGCAATTGGAAGAGCCAGCGGATTCGAAAGCGCCCGAATTTCGCGATCTGGTTCCGATCCGCACCTTCTGGAACCTGCTGGAGGCTCAACTGGCGAAGGGATTGCTCGAATCGGCGGGAATCGAGACCTTTCTATTCGACGACAACATGGTGCGACTCGACTGGTTTAACGCCAACGCGCTTGGCGGAGTGAAATTGCGGGTCGACGCGGATAAGGTCGAGGAGGCCACTCGAGTTCTCGAAGAAAGTATTTCCGCCGACGCTCCTTTCGAAGAGGAAGATCTCTGATATGGGTTTGGTCAGGACTGCTTGACGCGGCTGACGATCATCGTGATCGCACGCTGGGCCGACAAGGCGGCGCCTTCCTGCCAGCCAATGAGGTGGCTGCAGTGGTCTCCGGCGAAGTAAATGCGATCGTCGGGAACGATCAATTCGCGGTAGGGCCCATCGTAATAAGGCGATTCGTCCGCGGGAGGGTAGCCCGGCCCACGGCTGACCCACGAGCCGAGGTTATAGGGCACTTTGCCCCAGGAAATGTAGATCGGCTTCTCCAGTTCCTTGCCCTTGCCGGAATGCAGTTTCTCGATCGCGGCTCTGGAGGCGGCAAGCTTCGCCTCGAAGGAAGGCAGTTTGCCGAAGTCGTCCCAATTTTCCATGAAGTACCCGGAGATGACGATTCCGCGCGGCGCCATCAGCTTCGCGCTGGGATACCAGACCACGTTGATCGGACCGCTGGTGAGAAACGAGAGGCCGCCATAGATTTCGTCACCATCCTGTTCCCAAAAGCGCCGCGACTCCCACGCAACCTTGTAGGCCGAGTCATAGGTGACCTGTTGGATCGCGGATTTCACGCGCGGAGCGAAATCGTTGGGGACATTCTTCAGTATGGTGAGCGGAAGAGCGCAAATGCAATACGACGCCTCGATGGAGGCAACCGGCCCGGCTTCGCCGTCGCGATATAACACTTTGACGCCGTTAGCGGTTTTTCTAATTTCAGCTACAGGCGAGTTGTAGTGAACGATGTTTCCCAGGGAGCGGGCGAACGCGTAGGGAATGCGGTCCATGCCGCCCACAGGCTGGAACATCGTGGCCTGCATATCGAGTACCTCCTCGAAGAGCATGGGGCGGCAGAACTTCGACCGCAGCAAGTCGGAGAAGGCGAGCGGATCGCGAGGAATTTCAACTTGATCTCCGGCGCCGGGAAACTGGCGGTCGCCGGAGCGCGAGGAGCCCTTGTACTCGTAATTCTTGTCGAGGGCGCCGTAAGCCCTTAGAAAATCCATCACCAGGGCGTGATCATCCGGCGTGAATTCCTGATCAAGCGCGCCCTTTTGCACGCATTTGGCCAGCAGTTCGGCAACATGGCCGCGCGTGTCATTGACGGCTTGCGCCTGGCGAATTGGTTTGCCGTCGAAAACTGCGTCGTTCTGCAACAGCGCGCTGCGCGACGTATTGACCTCGACTTCGAGCGCGACTCCCAGTTCATTGCAGTAGCCGAGAATATTCTTGTGGATGGACGGAAGCCGGGCTGGGCCGCAGTTGAAATAGTTGCCTTCGTCGAAGCTACATTCCTGCGATCTGCCATCGTCGAAAACCACTTTCGATCCGCGGCGCAGAGTCCAGTTGCGGCCGCCGGGGCGCTCGCGCGCCTCCAGCACAGTGCAGTCGAAGCCTGCACGTCGCATTTCGTACGCGGAGACGAGGCCGGCAATTCCGGCGCCGAGAATGATCACCTTCGTGCCTCGTCCGATCGATGGAGGCAGGGGGAAATCGGGGTGCTGGGTGGTTTCGACCATGCCCAGTAGACCGAGGGAGTGCATCGTCATAAAGGCGGCGCCGTAGCCGCCGGCCCGGGCGACTCTGGTGATGAACTGGCGTCGGGTGATGGTCATCTTGAGATTCGAGTAAGGTATCACGCCGGGCGGCGGACAACGGCGCGAATTTCTGCATTGAGGGATTCGAGTAGAGGATGGAACGGCGAGGCGAAACTCGATGTCGTATTTCAGGAGTTGGCTTTTAGTTTCGCGAAGCCTTTTTGGATTACGTCGAGCGTGTCTTCGGCGAGATTCAGCGCAGGGAGTTCCTCGCTGGTGAACCAGCGGACGTCGGCGGCGTCGCTGGCGGCTCGTAGTTCTCCTCCTACGCGGCGACAGAGGAAATCAATCAGCACATAGTGATACTGCACGCGCTGTTCGGCGTTGCGCAGGACGCGGTCGTAGACGCCGAGCAGGTCGGCGGGGTCGACGGCGAGTCCGGTTTCTTCGCGGGCTTCGCGGATAGCGGCTTCGCGAACCAGTTCACCGACCTCGAGCACGCCGCCGGGGATCGACCACTGGGCCTCCAGGGGCGGGTGGGCGCGCTTGACCAGGAGGACGCAGGCGTCCTCTATGATGACGGCGCCGACGCCGACCAATGGGGTTGAGGGGAATTCACGGTTCATGGGTGCGAGGATTTTATAGCATCGTCAGGATTGAACTGATGGCGGGAAACAGCAGGTCCCTCCACTCCGGTCGGGATGACAATGTGTATGGGATGACAATTCATTTCAGGAATGCAGCCCGGTGTGGAGTGGAAAATGCTTTTCTCGGTGACTCTGCGTCTCTGTGGTTAAATGTGGTCGTCATCATTTATGGCGCTGGAAGAATATAAACGGAAGCGGCGGTTTGAAGAGACGCCGGAACCTCCGCCGAAAGTCGCGACGAAGGCGGGGAATCGCTTTGTCGTGCAGGAGCACGATGCCACGCGGCTGCACTACGATTTTCGGCTGGAGATGGAAGGCGTGCTGAAGTCGTGGGCGGTGCCGAAAGGGCCGTCGCTTGATCCGGCGGACAAGCGGCTGGCGATGCAGGTGGAGGATCATCCGGTTTCGTATTTTGATTTCGAGGGCACCATTCCCGAGGGGAACTACGGCGCTGGGACTGTGATCGTGTGGGATGTGGGCACGTGGCAGCCGCTTTCTCCGGTGGCGGTCGATGGGAAGTATGTGCCGGGCACGGAAGCGGAAGCGGCGGCCATGCTCGCCAAGGGGGATCTGAAGTTTCGTTTGAACGGGAAACGGTTGCAGGGTGATTTCGCGCTGGTCAAAATGCGGGGGCGGCGACCGGGGAGCAAGGGCAACGAGTGGCTGATGATCAAGAAACACGACGACCACGTGGTCGAGGGATATGACATCGAGTCGATCCACACGTCGGTGCTCAGCGGGCGGAGCTTGGAGCAGGTTGCGAGCGATGCGGGATCGGCGGAGTGGAAGAGCCGTCCTACGGGGCGGGGGAAGCTGAAAGCTGCGTGGCTGGCGGATGCTGTGGCGCGGGTCGAGAAGAAAAAGAAAATGAAAACCGCGGAGGACACAGAGGACACGGAGGAAGACGAAAACCGGAAAAACACTTCTGCAAAGAGATCTGCTCAGACCACGACTTCGCCGCCAGCGAGAAAAGAAACAAAAACCTCCGTGTCCTCTGTGTCCTCTGTGGTTCAAGCTTCTTCCGGCCCGGTGAAGCGGCCGATGCCTCTGAAGATTCATCCCATGCTGGCGGAGTCGGTGGAGAAGGCATTTGACGGGGCAGACTGGCTGTTTGAAATCAAGTGGGATGGATACCGCGCGATCGCGTTCATCGACGGCGGCAAGGTGCGGCTGGTATCGCGGAATCAGAATGATCTGACGCCGCGGTATCCGGAATTGAAGGACATGGCCAAGTTGGTTCCTGCGAAGACGGCAATTCTGGATGGCGAAGTGGTTGCGCTGGATGCCGATGGGAAAGCGTCATTCAGTTTGATGCAGCAGCGCACGGGATTTCGTCCGGGCGGGCGGCGAGCCGTGGGGAATGCCGATGTGCCGGTGCTGTACTACGCGTTCGATCTGCTGTATCTGGACGGCTCCGACTGGCGGCGTGTGCCTCTCGAGGAGCGTAAGCGCAAGCTGGCGTCGATGCTGGTGACGGGCGATGCGGTGCGATTTTCCGATCACTATGAGAACCACGGCAAGGCGTTGTTTGAGATGGCGCGGCAAAAGGGGTTGGAGGGCATTGTCGCGAAGAAGCGCGCCAGTTTCTACGAAGAACGCCGCAGCCGTGAGTGGCTGAAGATAAAAATCCGACATACGCTTGACGCCGTGATTGGCGGCTACACCGAGCCCGAAGGCAGCCGCGCGCATTTTGGGTCGCTCGTGCTCGGACTCTATGATAAAAAAAGGCGGCTGATTCACGTGGGGCAGGCGGGCAGTGGATTCGATCAGAAATCGCTGGATAAAATTTGGAAGGTGTTGAAGAAGCTGGAGACAGAGAAGAATCCGTTCTCCGGCGAAGTTGAAGCGCTGCGCAAAGTATTTTGGGTGAAACCCGAGTTGGTGGCGGAGATCGAGTTCGCAGAATGGACAGGCGGCACCAGCGACGGGAGCGGACCGAAACTGCGCGCGCCAGTGTTTTTGGGATTGCGAGACGACAAGGATCCTAAGGAGTGCCGGCTGGAAGAGAGTGGGGCGAACGCCTCCGAGGGCTGAACGCTTAGATCGCAGATCTTAGAATTGAGTACCGTATTCCTACTTCACATCTTTCATTGCCAACAGCGTCCCGTAGTCGCGGCCGCTGGGATCGACGGCTCGGGCGACGACTCCGGCGAATGCGTCTCGCACTTCCGGATACTTCGCTACCAGCGCTTTGATGACGGTAACATTGTTCTGATAGGCCTGGTTGGTGTTGGAAATGTCGGCGGCTTGATATTTCACGATCAAGTCCAGGTCG